>Ga0207646_10008302_pt1 | contig 10422 bp, 9 predicted proteins | sample KBSK5502metaG_FD_184343 | JGI IMG/M metagenome (GOLD analysis project Ga0207646, IMG submission 184343) | Corn, switchgrass and miscanthus rhizosphere microbial communities from Kellogg Biological Station, Michigan, USA - KBS K5-50-2 metaG... | ecosystem: Host-associated > Plants > Roots >...
CGCCTCGGACTCAATCTGTTGTGTCGGTTAGTGACCAACCTTGAGCACTTCGATCTTGTTGGCTGGCGGATGGTTATCAAGCTTTTGTCCTGTAGTTAGCTCCTTATGAAAAGCGTTGCTCACAAGTACTGATGCACCACGAGCAGCTGCTGAAAGGCTGGCTTCGGCGAGTCTGATTTGATCTTTCCAGGAAAAGTTGTGTTCGTTATAGCGAATAAAGCCGTTGTTATTGTGAGCCACCGTATAGGTTGGATCACAATACACTAGATCTCCTTCACTTGCCATTGCGATAATTTTCTCGAAGTCTGCTGTCAGTATAGTAGCTCCTTTGAGTGCCCTAGAGGCATTTACTAGAAGGTTATCACGCCAAAGTATTGCAGGAGTGCGGCTACCCCCTCCATATGGAACGTTAAATCTCCCCTGCTGGTCAAGACGATACATCCCTGCGAAAGCAGTTCGGTTCAGGTAAAGAAATCTTACAGCTCTCTCTCTATGACACTCAGGCTCGTATGACCTCATGCAGAGGTAAGCGCGCTTGTTTACTTTAATCTCTTGCAATCGCTCTAATAGTTTTCGTGGCCGATATTTAACTTGTTTGTAAATATTGATCAGATCTGGATTGATGTCAGAAAGAATAGCTGATGTGGGGCGGAGAGCAAAAAAGATGGCGCCGCCGCCGAGAAATGGCTCAAAATATCGCTCAAATTTGTGTCCTGCGAGGAGCGCTTGGATATAATGAGCAAGCCAACGCTTCCCACCTGGCCATTTGAGAAATGGCTTGATTGAATCACTCATTGAACCTCCCTCTCACAAAATTCTCAACCACTATAGACCCAAATAGTGGCTGACTATCAGGTGCGAGTTGTGACGGAATTATACGGCTGAATCTTCTTTACAAACAAGTATTGGAGACAGAAAGGAGGCGGCGAAACAGCATGCGTTGAATCCTGAGGCGGCTCCTAAAGGGGGCGGCTCCTAAAGGGGGCGGCTGCATAGCTGCGCAAGACGCGCCTCTTCGCCCAGGTCCATCGCACGGCCTATTGCTCGACGAGCCGTCACAGGGCCTTGCACTACTGCTCGTCTCCGAAGCACTGGGAGGCATCCAGCAGATCAGCCGCGATTCCGGTATGGCTGTCTTGATCGTTGAGCAGAAGGTGCGCGAGGTGCTCAAGATCGCTCAGCGCGTGTATGTCCTGCGCAACGGGCTCGTCTCTTTCTCTGGACTTGCTGATGAGCTCAAGGATGATGCGAAGCTCCGTGAAGTTTATCTATAGCGGGCCGATCTGTGCTGAAGGACAGCAAGACCTACCTGGAGCCAGATTTCACTGGATATTGACCCTCACCATATTCGCATTTTGCCCGTCAACAGCTAGCACCAAGTCTATCTCTCCTTGCCCGATCAGACTGCGCGGCAAACGCACGTTGACTTGATCGAGACCCACGAAGCCGCCTTGTGCTCCGGCATAGAGCGCTGGGGCATCAATAGTTCCGATCCTGGCGCTCACTGCCGAGAGTGTGCTGCGGTAGCGAATCCCGGTGCCGAAGAGGAGGAGATAGACTTGATCGGTCTCCGGGCCGAGGTCAATCGGGCGCGAGACGTATTTGTTCTGCGCCGCGTCGAACTGTGCCACCGGCTCGTAGCTTTGCGAGCCGTCAGCCTTGACGCGTAAGGCTACGGCTGCCGCCACACCTTGGCCACTCGCGTTGGCCGTGAATAAGCTCGGGGCCGCGGCTGCGATTTGCGCTGTCCCGGTAGAGACGGCTCCGGCTTCGCTCGTGATGGTGATGGTCGCGGTCCCGGCCGCGGTCCCTGGCGGGATTTGATAATTGACTTGGTTTGGCGAAACGAAGAAGAGCGGGGCGAGGCGTTCGGTCCCGGCGCTGTCTTTGACTTTGACGGTCGTCCCGGCGAGCGAGGTCGGGAGCGGGAGCGTGGTTGCGGCTTGAGTCGTGGTGGCCAGGCCTAAGCCGAAGGCCGCGACGATTGATTCGCTGGCTAGAGGCGGCCCGCTGAAGCTCGCGGCTGAGACATTGGCGATGGGCGCTGCACTTGGCGGCAAAACCAGGAGCGTGATGCTTTGCGCTGGCACCGAGATATTGAGTTGATTGCCGCTCAAGCTCACGTCGGCCAGATGAGTGATTTGATTGGCCGAGGTCAACTGCCAAGTTTGCGCGGTTCCGCGACTGGGGAAGTTCACCAGATTAAGTGTGATGGGTGTGGTGCCGGAGAGGTATTTACTGATGACCATCACTGTCATCGCCCCATCGGCGCGACGCACGGCCGCGAAGGCAGAAACATTGTCCGAGTTAGGCGAGGTCGCAGAGATGCTGAGATCACCAAAGGCGGACCCGTTGCCGTCGTAGTTGCGATACAACTTGATGGCTTTGTACGTCGGCGTCGATGGGTCAGGCGTGGTCCAGCGGGCAGCCATGTCCAGGCCCTCGCGGCCGAAGATGCCAAGGATGTCGGCTTGCGCCGTGGCGCCGTTGATGTGCCCTTCGGCGCCCCAGTTGTACTCGGTGATTGCGGTGGGGGTGCCTGGGTAGTAAGTATTGACCCAGTTCTTCAACCTCGGCACGAGCTGGACGGCGCTGTTGATCCAACTCTCGTCCACGTAATTCGGGTCCCAGAGCGAGCGCGTGGAGCGGTTGCGGCGGAGCTGCATGGCGGTTGAAGTATCGTTGCTGAACTCGCCGCCTTGGGGATAGTAGTGGACGCTGAAGATGTCGAGCAGGCGCTGGCCTCTACTTGATTGGTCCTGGCGCAGTTGATCTAACAGCCAGGGTAGGTAATCTCGCCCGCCGTGGTTGTTGCGGTCGGGCAGATTACTCCAGCCGTTTTTACTGCCGTACTGCTGGTCGTAGCCGCTGAGGAGGTAGCCGCTCCAGCCCCACTCTTCCGGGCCGACTACGAGCACCGAAGGGTCGATGGCTTTGATCTTCGCGGCGTAGTCGATCATCTTGCTCTTGACCTCATCCATCGTCGCGCCGGCCGGATGAACGTCGCGATGCGTGGCGTGCCAGATGCTCGGCTCGTTGTCGAGAAGGTAGTAGCGCAGGCCGCCGGTTGCTGCTGTGCCCCATCGGTTGACTAGATGCTGCATCCAGGCTTGCTGGAAGAGAGAATCGGCGGGCAGGTTGGCGTCATTAGGATCGTTGCCGGTGACGAATTGGCCGTTCTTCCAGATGCCGTTGCCCGCGTCGGGAAACCATTGCCAATCGTTGCCGGTTTGCGGGCCGTACTTGGCGATGGAAAAACTGGCGAGCTTGCCGCGATTGGGGCCGAGCTTGGCGACCCAGCCGACCATCGGGATGGTGAGCATGGCGAGCGCATTGGCTGCTTTGCTGTTGGCAATGAATGTATCGCCGACCTCGCCCGCAGTGGCGCTGGGGTATGCGATGCTTTGAAAATACCAGTCCTGACCCCGGTTGTCGGCGTTGAGCTGCCAGTTGTAGCGGCTGGTGTTGTTGCCGCCGCTGCGATTGAGCGGGCAGTTGAGATCTGAGAGGGCGGCCAACCCGGCGTGCGCGACTCCGTAGATGAGCGGGTTGATCGGGTGACGATTGGCGTTGGCGTCCACATTGATGGTGATCGCCAGGTTCTGCGCCGATGCCGTTGGGACCGAAGCGAAGGTCACGCACAGAATGAAGAGAAGAAGCGTAGCTCGATGACCAAACGACATATCACTCCTCGAATCTCTTGGGCGCGCTCTGATCGATAGGTGGCAGGTGGCGAGGAGTATAGCATAAGCGGGCGTAGCGGGTTCAGCGATTTTCTAGGGTTGGTGAGGCGCTGGCGTCGAGGAGTAGCGCGAGCGGGCGACTTTTGCTACGATGCTGACCGTCACAAGCTGTCAAATTGAAGCGGACCTGAAGTAGTTGCTACAATCTTAAAGGTGGAAGCAAGGTTGAAGACAGTGGAGATGATCTGAATGGAAGTCGGTAATGATTCCCGAAAAAATGTGCTGGACCTTTTTCGGCTGGACGGCCGCCGGGCGCTCGTCACCGGTGGGGCGAAAGGGTTGGGCCGGGTCATGGCGACGGCGCTGGCGGAAGCGGGCGCGGACGTGGCGATTGCCAGCCGGACGCTCGCCGACTGTCAGAGTGCAGCCGATGAGATCGCCGAATCAACGGGGCGTCGTGCAGTCGCTCTCGCGGCAGATGTCGCCCAGGCTTCAGAGGTTGAGCGATTGGCGGCGGCAGTGAATGACGCGCTCGGCCCCGTCGATATTCTGGTCAACAATGCGGGCATCAACATTCGAGGCGCAGCGGAGGAGCTTTCGGAAGCCGATTGGGATGCGGTCATCGCGACGAACTTGAAAGCGCCGTTTTTATGCGCGCGGGCCTTCGGACTCGGCATGTGCGAACGCGGTTGGGGGCGGGTGATCAATTTGGGCTCGATCTTATCAGTCGTCGCCATTCCAGGTCGCGCTCCGTACGCTTCATCCAAGGCCGGAGTGCTCAACCTGACGCGCGTGCTCGCGCTGGAGTGGGCGACCAGAGGCGTGACCGTCAACGCCATCTGTCCCGGCCCGTTCGCGACCGATATGAACACTCAATTACTGAAAGACCCGGCCAAGTACAAGGCGTTTGTCGAGAAGATTCCGATGGGTCGCTGGGGCGAGTTGCACGAAATCGCGGGGGCCGCGGTCTTCCTGGCATCTGACGCCGCCTCCTTCGTCACCGGTAGCGCTCTGTTCGTTGATGGCGGGTGGACCGCGCAGTAATGTTCTTTGTCTATTGGCCGCAAATCAGCTAAAATTCGCGTAATTACAATCGATCTATGTCCCGCCAGCTAAGATCGTGGCGGGAGTCTTCTACTACGATTTTGGTCTTCACCGAAGATCATCACTATTGGCCGCACCAGCGTGCGCATAAGGAGGTATGGTAATGAAGGAACGAACGGAGCAAGAGCAGCCGGCCAGCCCTAAAAAGAATCATCAGGCTGTCGCCCGGCGCGATTTTGTCAAGACGGCGACGGTGGTCGGCGCGGGCTTGATGTTTGTCAAAGCGGAATCGGTTTTTGGGACGCCGGCAAACTCGGCCGTCCGCCTGGGGATCATCGGCTGCGGCGGGCGAGGCAATCACGTGGGTGAGGAGTTCGTCAAGAATACCGAGACGCGCGTTACGGCCTTGATGGACCTGTTCGATGACAGATTGGCCTCGACCCGCGCGCGCTTCGATAAGTTCGCGGAGGAGAAGGGCTACCCCAAGATCGAGCCGACGCATCTCTTCAAGGGCTGGCGGAGCTACGAGAAGCTGGTCCAGTCGCCGGATGTGGACGTGGTGCTCATCACCAGCCCGCCCTACTTCCACCCGGACCATCTGGAGGCGGCTGTCGCGGCGGGCAAGCACACCTATGTGGAGAAGCCCGTGGCCACCGACGTGCACGGCTGCAACCGCGTCATCAAAGCCGGGCAGAAGGCGAACGGCAAGCTGAGCATTCACGTCGGATTCCAGAAGCGCTACTCGGATGCTTACCGGGCGATGGTCGAGAAGATTCATGCCGGCGAGATCGGCGAGGTGGCCCTGGGCCAGTCCTTCTACTACACCAACGACCTCGACCGGCAGAATAAGCCGGGGATGTCCGAGACCGAGGCCCGGATCCGCAACTGGGTCTTCGATAGGGTGCTCTCCGGCGACATCCTGGTTGAGCAGAACATCCACATCATTGACGCCGTCAACTGGGTGCTCAAGGCGCATCCCGTGAGAGCGATGGGCACTGGAGGGCGCGCAGTCCGTAAAGAGGTCGGAGGCATTCCCGGCGATCTGCTGACGTATGACCATTTCATTATGACCTTCGTCTATCCGAACGATCTGAAGGTGAGCTTCAACTCGAACCAGTTCCGCAACCGCGGCTATCGGGCTCAGGGTGAGCGGTTCTTCGGGACGCTGGGCGTGGCGGAGTCGCAGCAGGGCGGCGGCCCCGTGCAGATCATCCTCAACAACGGCACCAAGTGGGATGCGGGGACGACGCAGGCGCTACAGACGGCGGTGGCGAACAAGGTCAAGGCCTTCATCGATGGGATCAAGGCCGGCAAGCTTGATAATCAGGCGGAGCAGGGCGCCGAGTCGACGCTGAGCGTGATCCTGGGTCGGACCGCGGCCTACGCCGGCCGGGAGATGACTTGGGATAAGCTGGTCAAATCCGACCAGAAGTGGGATGCGAAGATCAACCTCGAGGCGCTCGGCCAGGGTGAAGCGATCTCGGCTGTCCGTTAAATCATCAGGTGACTCCGTTGGCCTGGCCCGAAGTGAAGGCGGAGGACTGTGCGCTCTCTTTGCGTTCTTTGCGCCTTCGCCCCTTTGCGTGAACCTATCTCTCGCAAAGGCGCGAAGGCGCAAAGTTTTTAGACCGGAGGTCTGGTAGAGTACCGCGAGCGTGAGCGAGTAGATGTGTGCCGACCCGCTCGCTTACGCTCGGGGTACTGTACCTTTCACTCTGGCCCTGACCGATGAACGCCGACGGGTTATAATGTCAGCGGAGAAGAAGAAAAGGAGTCTGAAGACTTGGCGGTTAAGAAAGTAAAGCAAAAAACAGTTCGTTCTCTGAGAGCCGGAGCCCAAGCAAAAGCGGTCACCCCGCTACGCGAGGTCACGCCGGCGACGAAGCTCGAAATCCGCTCGACGCCGAAAGAGGAGATGGGCCTCTACCCGCTCGATACGTTCGAGTACGAATACCCGGGCCGGCGCATCGAGATCGACTTCACTTCCTCCGAGTTCACGGCCATCTGCCCGTTCTCGGATTTCCCTGATTTCGCCACGCTCCACATCCGGTACGTCCCGAACGAGCGGTGCATCGAGTTGAAGTCGCTCAAGCTCTACATCAACTCGTTCCGCGAGGTGAAGATTTTTCACGAGCATGTCGTCAACCGGATCCTCGAAGACTTCGTCGCCGCCTGCGATCCGCTCGAGGTCGAGATCGAAGGCGACTTCAACGTGCGCGGCAACATCAAGACGGTGGTTCGGGCGAGTTATAAAAAAGAGGTTTAGACTGTGACCTGGCTCATCTTTCAGTGAACTGATCGCCGCCTCGCAACGTAGTCTGAAGCTGGAGGTTCGCTATGTATTGTCCTAATTGTGCGAGCAAAGCAATCGACGGACAACGTTTCTGCCGCAATTGCGGAACCAATCTGGGTGCCATCGTGGATGCCATAGACAACAAGCGGGGGCCGATTGACTTCGAGTCGCTGAAGGAAGACCTGCGCCAACTCGGCAGCAGCCTGCGCAGCGGCTTCGAGGAGGCGCGGCAGAACATCAAAAGGACGCAGCGCTTCTACACGCCTGGGATACCGATTGCCCCCGGTGTTCAGGCGCCGTGGGCGCCGCGAGTCAGGGTCAGGGAAAGAAAAAGGGGGGATGAGAGCGAGCTGCGATGCTCAACCCAGGCGGCGGCCACGCCGCAAATCAAAATCAAGGATAAGCACAGCCCTCGTTCACGCCAATATAGCCTTCAGCAGGCGACGCTCTCGATCTTCAGCGGCGGGGCGACGAGCGCCGCGCTCTACTACCTCTTCAACACGGCGGCCAATTCGGGTTTGCTTGCGAACCTGGAACGAATCCTGTTGAATAAACTGGGGCAACCTGAACTCACCGGGTTCGTGCCCATCTTCCAAATGCTCTGGATCATCGGTTTGGTTTCAGTGGCGAAGGGCTTGGCGCACTTGATCAATGGTATCTTCTTCGCCCCGAAGCCGGCCCCTGCCGTGAGCGAGCAGGCCGTCCCACCGCCGGCCGTCGCTCAGGAGCCGCAGAGTTATATCAAGCCGAGCGAAGCGACCCCGACGAATGAATTCGGGCATCAGCCGGCCGCGGATTTCAGGCCGAGTATCACCGAAGACCCAACCGCCAAGTTCAACCCGCAAAGTGAGCCTGGAGTCTAGGCCCCAATCCCGAGTCCCAGGCATTGGCCTCCTCACTTGAGCCTGATTTCATCCGCCCAGCCTGGCCAAGCGCTGACGGATCTCCCTGACGGTCTGGTCGTCGCGGCGATATTCTTCGTCGATGAATTTGAGCAACTCTTTGTAAGCCGCGACGGCCTGTGTGCGGTCGCCACGCTGCTCATAAGCACGCGCGGTCTGATAGAGCGAGGTGTAACGCACGCCGCCGGGGTTGGCAATGTAAAGAATGATGTTCACAGCCCTGACGATTACCGCCTCGCGGGCGCGTGGGTCCTGAATCGCCCGGCCCTCATACCGCTTCAATTCGTTGAGCGCGGCGTCCACTTGCCTCAGCCCGGCGTCGTTCTCCGGCACTTTGATCACGGCTTCGCGCAGCGCAGTGAGTACGCGGTGCCAGTCGGATGCCTCCTCAGAGTCATAAACCGGCTCGCTCTGACGCTCGACCCGGCGCGGGGTGTTGGCGATCTCAAGGAGCAGCTTCGCGAGCGTCGCCGTGTGCTTTTCGAGCGCGGCATAGTTGATGCGGTCGGCCGTGTCCTTGCGCGAGTGGAAGGCGAAGTGGACGCCGTTAGTCACAAACAGAGTCGGGACCTGTTTCAAGTTGAAATGGTAATGGTCGCTCTCCGGCCCCTTGATCACGTCGTTGCCGGCAACGACCAGCGACGCTTCGTCCCGCTTGTGCTTCGCCACGGCCTCCCGCAATTGTGGTGAGACTTCGGCGCCGAGCACGTAGAGCATCTCGTAAAAACGCTCGGCCATCCCGCGCCCGAAGTTATTGAGCACGACGACGGCTGCCGTCTTCTCCAGCGGCACCAGTGGGTGCTCGGCGTAAAATTGCGACCCGACCAGGTTCTGCTCCTCACCGTCGAAAGCAATGAACAAGAGGCTGCGTTGAGGGGGCATCCGCGTGGCGAGGCGTGCGATTTCGAGCATCACGGCCACGCCTGCGGCATTATCTGCCGCACCGACGAAGCCGCGGTCAAACGCGTCGTAATGGGCGCCGAGGATCACGAATTCATTGGCCCGCGCGGGGTCGCGGCCTGGGATCATGCCGACGACGTTCTGCCCTCCGCCAGCGATCGGTTGGAAGTAGTCGGCCCGCCCGGCGACCGGCTTGAGGCCGAGATCACGAAACAGATCGGCGAGGTAGCGCGCTGCCTTCTGCCCGCCTTCAGTTTTGTACATGCGCCCGTCGAACTCCGCCGAAGTCAGCCGCCGAGTGACCTCCTCCAACCTCTGGCGATCACCTCGCGTGGACGAGTTTTGGGCGAACGCACTTGGGGCGCAGAGCCAGGCCACGCAAAGGACAAAGACTGCTTGCTTGAAGGTGTAGAGAGGCAAGACGATCTCCTGATCGGGGGCATTAAGTATGCTGGCTTCAACCACCCTTGGCCGGCTGAGCTGATGCTAATTGGCCGCCCCGATCATTGTCAATCCTGAGCCGTGGTTGGTGATGGCTGCGCCGAGTGCATTGCCGCTCCCAGCGCCGCGGCCAACTCAAGTTGTCAGCGGGGCACGGGTGGTGTAAATTGACCGGGTAAGGATGGCTCCATCCGGAGCCAGAATCATTGGGCCTCACATTTGTCATCCGAAGGAGTTGTTGGCTGTGAAAAGTTTTCTTGAGAGCAAAATGGGCAAGGAGATCGATGTGCACTGTGGCGGGGCCACCATCAGCGGCAGAGTGATGCTGATCGAGGAGAACGTCCTCTATCTCGAAAAAGATAATGTGACTTGCTACGTCAACATCGACAGGATCATTGCTGTTTGGGACTCGCGCGAGAAGAAGGCCAACCCGCCAGGCTTTGTCATTAAGGCGAGTTAGCTACCAGCAGTTGCAAAAGAAGTTTGGAGTGCTGGAGGCGGGTTTTTCCTCGAGGAAAAACCCGCCTCCGGTACTCCAAACCAGAGAAGGGCGCAGGACGCGCCCGACCCGCCAGGACGGATGGCGTCAGCCGGAGTCCTGAGCGAGATTGTGATTGCTTCAGGCGCGGGATGTGCCTATCATACGAACGGCTCGATACAGCGTTAGAGCGCCGCACCGAGCCTAACCGACGCAGCACGAAGTTGGAGGCTTCGCCCGCGTGGCTGACCAAGAGTACATCGTCAAAACTTACGAATTCAAGCTGCGAATGAATCGCGCGTTTGAAGTCGCGTGTTTCAAGACTCTGGACGATGCGCGGTTTGTCTATAACTGCGCGCTCGAACAGAGAATCCGCGTCTACGAAGCTAGCGGGAAGTCTCTCAGCTACTACGAGCAGAGCCGCCAATTAACCGCAGCGCGGGCCGAATTGCCGGAGCTTCGCTCGTGCCTGCGCTCGATTCAGCAGGATGCTCTTGAGCGGTTGGATCTGGCATTCAAGGCGTTCTTCCGGCGTTGCCAGACTGGCGCTTCGCCAGGCTTTCCACGCTTCGTGCGACATAGCAAGCTGAGTGATATGAGTGGAGAACGGCGAACCCGTTCTCCCAGTGGATTCCATCCTGCTGTCCCTACGTAAAAGGGTGTCTCACCCCGGTCACACCG
>Ga0207646_10008303_pt1 | contig 10421 bp, 11 predicted proteins | sample KBSK5502metaG_FD_184343 | JGI IMG/M metagenome (GOLD analysis project Ga0207646, IMG submission 184343) | Corn, switchgrass and miscanthus rhizosphere microbial communities from Kellogg Biological Station, Michigan, USA - KBS K5-50-2 metaG... | ecosystem: Host-associated > Plants > Roots >...
AGTGCCGCAGGCGGCTGTCGCGCCCGCAGCGCCTCCTGCGCCGACCGCAGCGCCCGGCTCCATCGAGGCAGTACTCGACGCGCTGCTGGCGGGCAGTCTGACGCGCGACCAGGCGGCCGCCGCGATTCGCTCCCTCAGCACGCCGCTCGCATAGACGGCGTGAGTGTGTGCCAGAGGCTTGACATACAAGCCTCTGTTCGGGCATCATTTACTTAGTCGGCTAACACAGGAAGACCTATGGATCACAAGCCCGAATACGAGAGCGTCAATTTCCTGCTCGGCATGATCTGCCGGGCACAGCGCACTCAGATGAATGAGGCGCTGACCGCCATTGACTTATATGCCGGGCAGGAGATGTTTTTGTGGCACCTGTGGCGAGAGGATGGGTTGACGCAAACACAGATGGTTGAGCGCATGTGTGTGCAACCACCCACCGTCTCGAAAATGCTGGAGCGTATGGAAAAGGCGGGATTGGTGACGCGCCGCTCTGATCCTGAAGACAGCCGCGTCTCGCGTGTGTATCTGACAGAGCAAGGCCGCAGGAGTGAACAGGCAGTGCGTGATATCTGGCAGAACATCGAACAGCGCATAACTGCGGGTTTGAGTGTCGAAGAGCGAATTCTGCTGCGTCGCCTGCTGTTGCACGTCCATGAGAATGTAACCCGTAATCTATGACTAGTCGTGCGCTGGAACAGGCTCACCCTTCTCATGAAGGGCCGCCCTTTTTTTTCACGTTTACTTAGCCAGCTAACTAGACACCCTTTCGGATTCCTTATTGGACGCTTGTGCTAAGCGATTCACCAGGGAGTCTTCATGGATGGGGGAGCAGATCGTTCTGGTGAGGACGGCAACGGGATACCAGAGTGGCACGGTGGCCGCTCTCTGCTCGCCACGGGGCAACAGAGAAGCATACTTCCCCCTGAGCTCCGTCGCCGCAGATGTAATCAGACTGGGAGTGAAGATGACACAGAACATGATGCGAGCGGTCCAGTTTCACACCTACGGTGGCCCCGAGCAACTGATCGTGGAGCGTGTACCACGCCCTGAGCCGCAGGCAGGTGAGGTCCTGGTCCGTGTCTACGCCGCGGGAGTCAACCCGATCGATTGGAAGGTCCGCAAAGGGCTGTTCAAAGACGTCTTGCCACTTTTCTTGCCGTACACGCCAGGAAACGAGTTTGCTGGAACCATCGAGCTGCTTGGTGCTGGCGTCACGACTTTTCAGCAAGGACAGGCAGTGTATGGACGAGGGGGAAGGGGCACGTACGCGGAGTACGCGATTGCCGCTGCCGATTCGCTCATGCAGATGCCGCGCACGATCAGCTTTGACCAGGCTGCCTCAGTACCAGTAGGCGCACGCACCGCCTGGATAGCGCTTTTTATCTTGGCCGATCTGCAAGCCGGGCAGCGGGTCCTAATCCACGGCGCAGCTGGCGGTGTGGGCAACTATGCCGTTCAGCTTGCGCGCTGGAAGGGCGCGCACGTCATCGGCACTGCGTCCCAGGACAACCTGGAGTTTGTCCGCTCGTTGGGCGCAGAAACGGTGATTGACTACCATGCGACACCCTTCGAGCACGTTGTCCACGAGGTAGATGTGGTCGTCGACCCCGTTGGAGGCGAGGCGCAGGATCGGTCCTGGCCATTGATCAAACCAGGCGGCATGCTCGTCGCGATAGGCCATCCTCCAGTGGAGGACACGGCGAGGCGATACGGGGTACGTACTCTCAGCACTGTGGCAAATCAACGCGCTCCGCTGCGCATTTCCACTGAGCCGCTCGAGGCCATTTCAAGTCTTCTTGAGTCTGGCATGCTGCTGCCTCAGCCAGGCAAAGTCTTCCCACTGGAGGAAGCGGGCCAGGCACAGGCGTTCAGCGAAACCGGTCATGGGCGGGGTCGGATCATCCTTCGCGTGGTCGCTGAGTGACACACCCCATGGCTAACGCCAAGGAGCTTCTCGCCTCCGGCTATCCGGCTAGTGAGCTACTTGCCCGGTGTCCGTGGGAACTACTGGGGGCCGAAGCTCCCAGATACTTGGAGGCCTCCATGAGGCCACAGCTGACCGCGCATGTTTTACCCGCTGGCGGCTTGCCCAGCGGAACGCCCCGAACACGCGATAGGTTGTGCAGGTGCACTGGCCCGAAAGCCACCCCACACGGGTTCATCGCCCGTGCGCATACAGGCAGTATAGCACGGGTGTTCGAGAATAGCAAGGCAGGGGCCATTCACTCCCATGCCTGAAGGCAGGGGCCCTCTGGCCCCAGAATGGTAGAAAGGATACCTTGATCATGAGTGTCTTTACGGACAGCGAGCTTGCATACCTGCTCAGCCAACGCCTGGGCCGGTTAGCGACCGTGAGACCTGATGGCAGACCACAGATCGCCCCCGTTGGTTTTCGCTACATTGCCGAGCTCGATGTGATCGACATCGGTGGGCAGTTTATGAGCCGGACCAAGAAGTTCCGCAATGTACTGCGCAACCCCAATGTCTCCCTGGTGATTGATGATGTGCTTCCGCCTTGGCAGCCGCGCGGTGTGGAGATCCGAGGGGCCGCGCACACGCTCCCCACCGGAGGAAAAGCCCTCTTTGGCGCAGGGGCGAGTTATGTCGTTGACGACGCAATTATTCGAATTACCCCCGTTCAAATCATTGGCTGGGGTCTTGATCAAGCGGTCGGGTGGTCGCTGAATCGGGTGGTCGAACACAAGTGACCATTTATTGGTCAACAAGGGGCTCTCTCATTCGCAGCAGAGATGGCACAAAGAGAAGCGACTGGCTGGTCCAGACCGCGGACACGTGTCCTTGCGCATCGGATGAGACAGCCTCGATCGGCGGCCTGGGGCGTCGCATGTGGTGCGCCGCGGGCCTGCGCGGGCCTACTGTTCCCAGCAGCCAGCACAAAGATCGCGCGTGCCCAGCCGCCCAGCCGCGCAGGCGCACAGTGTGCACCGGTACTCGCATATTCATAAGTTTAATATCCCTTGAATGATGACGTGGCGCCCAGCATATCAGAGAGCGCAGCGCTGAGCTACCCGACAGGCACACGCCACGGCGTGCGCGATTGGTTACAGCTTTCCGCGCAAACTGGACAGTAGGCACGGCGCGCGATACACTTTACACTGAGCGATTGCGTGCCCGAGCAAGGAGGCACGGTGCGCCGGGGTACAAACAATCCGGACGGGCGGGGAGCGGCACAGCGGACATGGGGCACGGGGAGCAGGGAGGCGCGCAGCCGGTGGTGCGCATCGAGGCAGGTCGCAAGGTGTTGCGCGTGGGCGGAGTCATTCAGTCCGTCGCGGTCGATGAGACGTACCAGCAGGATGTGTGGGATGCGATACTGCCCCGAACGCAACCAGCAAACATGCTCATTTTGGGCCTTGGCGGCGGCACGATTGCCTCCCTCGCCACCCAGTGCTGGGGTCCGCTGCCCATCGTCGGCGTCGAGCGCGACCAGGCCGTCGCCTGGCTGGCGCAGCACGAGTTCGGGCTGGTCCACGCGCCACACGTCCACGTCATTGTGGCGGACGCCTTCACGTATCTGCGCGACTGTCGCGAGTACTTCGACGCGATAGCGGTGGACCTGTATGTAGCAGGCAAGATGGCGCATGGCGTACTGGGGAGCGGCTTCCTGCGTGACATTGCCCGCACTTTGACTCTGACCGGCACCGTCAGCTTCAACCTGTGGCGCGGTCCTTACGTGGCGGATGCGCTGCGCCGGCTCAGCCGCCTGCTGGCGATCCTCGCGATCACGGAGGCCGAGGACAATATCGTCGTTTGCTGCGGCCGTGGGCATCTATGATATGCTTCTCGTACAGTGCTCACAGTACCTTCGTGTTATGTCCTTTCTTCCACGCTCCCGAACCAGTACCATGAATCCGCGGGCCACGACTTTTCCTGATGAGGGAAGTCCCACGGGACCCACATCGCGCGCGTGGCAGGATTAATGACGCTAGGGCAAGGAGGGATTATCCCTGCGCGACGGCGACTATGCCCGCACGCGCATCCTGAGCGCTATCCAGCGACGTGGTCTCCCTGTGAAGCACGAGACAGCACAGGGGCTCCATAAAGTGAGATCATCAGGACGTATGGAACTGGACGGCACTCGTCCCAGCACGCACAGCCCTTATTTATCGCTCAACTTGTAACGCCCCAAGGAGTCCTGGCAGATGCAGGAAATGCGCACCCCTGGCATGCAGAAAGTATCCCTCGCGACCAAATCACTGGCGGATTACGCTTCCGTCGTCGGCCCAGACGTAGTAGACGAGCTGGTCCAACTCGCGCGCCCGCTGCAGGGCGCCCGCGTCGTTCACATCTCCTCGACCGCGTACGGCGGCGGGGTCGCCGAAATGCTTCATACGCTGGTACCGTTGATGCGCAACGTGGGGCTAGACGCAGAGTGGCGCACAATCTCCGGCACCGATGAGTTTTTCGGTGTCACCAAGAGCATGCATAACGCGCTACAGGGCATGGATCTGGAGTTGACGCCCGCGATGCGTGCCGCCTATCTGCATGCAAACGTGGATAACGCGGTCTACTTCGAGGGCGAGTTCGACTACGTGATCGTCCATGACCCGCAACCCGCGCCGCTGCGCACCCTGCGTGCCTCCGACGGCGGCCGCTGGATCTGGCGCTGCCACATCGATATGACCGCCGCCAACCAGGAGTATTGGAGTTTCCTGCGTCCGTTCGTGCAGACATTCGACGCGGCGATCTTCACCATGCCGCAGTACGTGAAGAGCGATTTGCGCATCGGCAAGATCGCCATCGTCCCACCGGCGATCGACCCGCTGAGCCCGAAGAACGCGGCAATGAGCGACGACGACGCGCGGCGCATCGTATCGTTGTACGGCGTGGACCCCGACCGTCCGACCCTCGTGCAGGTCTCGCGGTTCGATCCCTGGAAAGACCCGCTAGGCGTCATCGACGTGTACCGTGGCGTGCGCAGCGAATTCCCGGGCATGCAGCTCGTCATGATCGGCTCGATGGCTCACGACGATCCCGAGGGCATGGAATATTTTCAGCGCACGCGCGACTACGCGGGCGACGACGCCGACGTGCATCTGCTCTCGAATCTGGACGGCATCGGCAACGTCGAGGTGAATGCGTTTCAGCAGATGGCCACCGTCGTGGTGCAAAAGTCGCTGCGCGAAGGCTTCGGCCTGACTGTCTCCGAGGGACTGTGGAAGTCGAAGCCAGTGATCGGCGGCAACGTCGGCGGCATCCCGCTGCAGATCGAGGACGGCAAGACCGGCTATCTGGTGAACAGCGTCGAAGAGTGCACCGAGCGTGCGCTCTATCTCATGAAGCACCCGCGCATCGCGCATACGATGGGCGCGCGTGGACATGAGGAGGTTCGTCACAAGTTCCTCTCCACGGCGAACCTGGGCAATTATTTGCGGCTCTTCAACGATCTTGCCGGCAACATGGTCGTGCCGGCGGAGGAGGTGCTGGCGCGCGCCTAGTCCGGTCGCATATACGTGAGAGAGCCGTTCCGCAGCGCCGGAGCGGCTCTCTTCGCGTCGTCGCACCGCCAAATTGCGTGCCAAAGGCGTCGCGCGCCAACCACGCAGCACTGGCCGCAGGCAGCCCACGACGGCCGTGACTCGACGCCACAGCGGCAGCCACAGCGACGCGTGCATAGGCCCCCTCGAACCTGCCGCCATTGGTGTGCTACAACCTCGAGAGAGGCATGTCGGGGAAGGAGCGACAACGATGCGGATTGTCACTGTAGACGAGATGCGCGAGATCGAGCGGCGCGCTGAAACCGAGGCCGGCCTTTCCATCCCTGCCATGATGGAACATGCTGGCCGCAGCGGCGCCGAGGCGCTGCGCGCCTACCTGGCCGGGGTCGTCACGGGGCGCGCGATTCTCGTGCTGATTGGGCCGGGCAACAACGGCGGAGATGGGCGTGTCATGGGCCGCTTCCTTGCGGAGTGGGGCGCGCATGTCACGCTGTATGGCTGGAAGGAGCGGCGGCTCGAAGTTGACAAGCGCTTCATCCCTGTCAACGACGATCTGCTCGCCGTGCGTGAGGCCATCGCGCGGGCAGACATCGTGGTGGATGCGCTGCTCGGCACGGGCCATTCGCGCCCGCTCGACCCCACCATGCGCCGGCTGCTGGCGCTGGTCGCCGAGGAAAGGCGGCTTCGGCCGGACGTTTCGGTGCTGGCGCTGGATTTGCCGAGCGGCCTCAATGCCGATACCGGCGCGGTGGACGAGGGGACCCTCGCCGCCGATCTGACGGTGGCGCTCGGCTTCCCCAAGGTTGGCCATGTGCTCTTCCCTGGCGCCGCTTACGTGGGCACGCTGCGCGTGGGCAGCATTGGCCTGCCCGCCGACATGTCACTACCGTCCGGCATAGAGTTGCTGGACGCCGACCTGATCCGCCCTATGCTGCCGGCGCGCCCGCTAGACAGCAACAAGGGCACCTTCGGCAAGGCGCTGGTGCTGGCCGGTTCGCCTCGCTTTCCCGGTGCGGCGTACCTCGTCGCCGGCGCCGCCTCGCGCATCGGCACTGGTCTGGTGACGCTCGCGGTGGCGCCGGAGCTGGTGCCCGTCTACGTCACCATGCTGCCCGAGGCCGTCTACCATCCACTGCCAGAGACGAGCGCACCGCCAGAGGAGCGGGCACGCGCGCTGCTGGATGGGCTGGCCGATCAACGAGCGCTGGTGATTGGGCCAGGGCTAGGCCAGGAGGAGCCGACGCGCGCACTGGTGGAGCACGTTCTCGCCGGCCTGCGCGCGCTCCCCGCGAGCGAGCGGCCACGCCTCATCATCGACGCGGACGGCCTGAACATCCTTGCACAGATGGAGCGCTGGCACGAGCTGGTGCCGGAGCAGACGGTGATCACGCCACACCCGGGCGAGATGAGCCGGCTGCTGGGGGGCGAGCACGTCTCCGGCGGCGGAGCGGACCGCTTGGAGGTGGCGCGGCGCGCGGCCGCCGCGTGGGGCTGTTTCGTCGTGCTGAAAGGCGCCTGCACGCTGGTCGCTTCGCCGGAGGGCGCGTTGCGTGTCAACTGGCCGCCGAATCCCGCACTGGCCACCGCCGGAACCGGCGACGTGCTCGCCGGCACGGTGTGCGGGCTGCTGGCGCAAGGGCTGGCTCCGTTCGAGGCGGCGAGTGCGGCCGTGTTCGTGCACGGTCGGGCGGGCTTACAGCTGCGGGAGCGGCTGGGCGATGCCGGAGTGCTCGCCAGAGACCTGCTCACCGAGCTTCCGCTCGCGCTCAAGGCGATCAAGGCGACGAAGCGTGCATCTGCCCGCTAGCCCACGACAGTCCCCGACCAGCAGGGCTTCACATGTGTATCATACAGCCCGATAGTAGTTTCGAGGGCGTCGCCACGAAGCTGGTGTTGTGGTGGGATGAGACGAGAGGGGAGTTGGCATGCACGTCGAAGCAAAGCTGCGCGCACTGGGCCTGGAGCTGCCTGCCCCGTTGCAACCGCCCGTGGGTGTGCGGCTGCCGTTCGCGGCGGTGCGCGTGCGTGGCGATCGTGCCTACATCGCGGGCCACGGGCCGCAGCTGGCGGACGGCGCGCTGGCCGGGCCGTTTGGCAAGGTGGGCGCCGAGGTGTCGCTCGAAGAGGCCAACGCCCTGGCGCGGTTGACCGCGCTCTCTGTGCTGGCGAGCCTGCAAAGCGCGCTGGGCGATCTGGACCGTGTGACCGCCTGGCTCCGCGTGTTCGGCATGGTGAACGCAGCGCCGGGCTTTACGCAAACGCCCGCCGTCATCAACGGGTTCTCAGATCTGATCATCGAGCTCTACGGTGCCGAGGCCGGCATCCACGCGCGCTCCGCCATCGGCGTGGCGGAGCTGCCATTCAACGTCCCGGTGGAAGTGGAGGCCGAGGTCGCCATCGTCCCCTGAGGCTGTGCGCGAGGCGGCGTGCTATAACGAAGGCGTAGCGGCGAGCAGCAGAGTGCTCGCCGGCCGCGCTGGTAGGAGCGAGCACGTATGGACGCCGACTATCCCACACTTCACCTACGGCAAGGGCGCGAGTTCTCCCTCAACACAGGTCATCCGTGGGTGTTTTCCGGCGCGTTCCGCGAGCTACCGGCTGATCTGCCGGCCGGGACCGTGGTGGATGTGGTGGATAGCAAGGGGGCATGGACGGCGCGCGGCTACCTCAACGCGCGCAACAGCCTGGCTTTCCGCGCGCTCACGCTCGATGCACGCGAGACGCTCGACGGCGGCTTCTTCGTGCGCCGCGTCGAGCAGGCGATGCAGCTGCGCCGGCTGCTGCCCGCCGACGTCAACGCGTACCGGCTGATCCATGCCGAGGCAGATTTCCTGCCGGGGTTGATCGTTGACCGCTTCGACCACTGGCTGGTGGCGCAATTTCACATCGCCGGGGCAGAGCGCCACCGCGAGCAGATTCTGGACGCGCTCGAACGCGTAACGGCGCCGGCGGGCATCCTCGTGCGCGACGACATTCGCGTGCGCGAGCGCGAGGGCCTGGCGGCGGAGGGCGTGAGTGTGGCGCGCGGCGAGGTGCCCGAGACTATCGAGATTCACGAGCATGGGGTGCGCTTCCTGGTGGACCCGTGGCACGGCCAGAAGACGGGCTTCTTCCTCGATCAGCGCGAGAAGCGCGCGTTCGTCGCGGCCATGGCGCCGCACTTCGCCACGCTGCTGAACTGCTTCGCGTACACCGGTGGCTTCGCGCTGGCGGCGCTGGCGCGCAATCCCGCGCTCAGCACCGTCAACGTGGAAACCTCGGCCTCCGCGCTCGAGCTGGCGCGCCGCAACTACCAGCTGAATGGACACGATCCCGCGCGCCACGAGTTCGCCGCCCTGGATGTCAATCGCTATCTGCAGACGGCAATCCACGAAGGCAGGCACTTCGACCTCGTCGTGATCGACCCACCCGCGTTCGCCAAGAACCTCGCGCAGAAGGAGCGCGCGCTGCGCGGGTATGAGTCACTCAACACGCTGGCGGCGCGCGTGGTCTCACCCGGAGGCCTACTGCTCACCTGCTCGTGCTCCGGCGCCGTGACGATGGACGAGTTCGAAGCGGTAGTGCGCCAGGGGTTGCTGCGCGCACGCCGCACCGCGCAGCTCATCGCCAGCTTTGGCCCCAGTCTCGACCACCCAACGCTGCCGGGCTTCCCCGAGGACCGCTACCTCAAGGCGCTGGTGTTTCGGCTTTTGGCACGTACCTGATCCCCGTCCCCATGCTCAGCCAGGAACTTAACGGTGACCCGTTCGGCTGCGGGCGTGAATCCTCCGCCGAAGCGCGCCCGTTTGACTCTTGAAAGCCGTCACCGAGGGCATCTCATCCATGAACACCAGGAGCAGCGACGACCATGCGAGCAGACCTATTTTTCGGCAAGCAGGTCCGCGCGCCCACCGAGTCAGCGACCTTCACAGTGAAGACATACGGCGTTCACTTCCGCGAGGGCGATGATGGCATGACGGACGGTGTCGCGTATCTGAGACTCCCCCGGATACATCCGGGAGGTTCTGCTCCGCTCCCCTTCAGGTGCTTTCGCCTTCAGGAGCAACGCTTCACCGTGCGGGGCCGAAGCCCCAGGGCCGTCTCAGGCGGCCCGTCCACCGGCAGAACACACGGGTTCCGGTGGCACCGCTGCTATGACCACAGCGGCCAGCCCCTTGGGCTGTGAGGTGGTGTTTATGGGGGGCGAAGCCTCGACGAGTTGTGCCTCTCGCCTGCTGTAGCCGCACGTGTCCACAGTACGGTCATGCGTTTCCCCGTGGGACCGCTTCACCACGCAACGCCCAAACAGGATGGAGTTAGCACGGTGCTCTAGTGGGATTCTCGCCTCGGTGCGCATAATCGGCAAGGGGAGAGGACCAGGCATCCCCCGACTCAAGATCGAGGGCTTTCTGGCCCATGTTCTGTAAAGGCTTCTATCTCACCAGCGATGGCTGGAAGTGATGGACAACAGTGCAGATCCAGACCACCTTCAAACATATCGCTGCGTTCGACTTCGTCTCGCCCGCGCTCGGATGGGCACGTGCCGATACCCGCACGGTCTTTCACCCTGCGCTAGGAGGAGGTCTGCGGAAAGGGGATGTCATTGCGCCCCTCCAGACGACAGATGGCGGGAGGACTTGGCAGGAGATTGCGCACTCGGTGGTGTGATGAAACACCCAAGGGGCAAGGCTCGACTTCACCCCGGACACGGCTATGCGCGCGTGTACGCCGCTACCGCACCCAGCGCGTCCCGGCGGAACCGTGTGCTAGGGTACATACTAGTGGTGCTCAATATTATGCGGTTGAGCCACCCGATGAGCTCATCTATGGGGCCGTCGGTATCGATGAGAAGCACTGCCTTTTCGAGATACAAGTCATGCGCACGCTCCAGGTACCAGCGCAGGTCTGCGTCCTTCACGCTCTGGGGGCGCGCAGATTGTTGACGAGCGCCGCCACATCTAAATCGCCTCCCCCACCTCCCTCGCG
>Ga0207646_10008304_pt1 | contig 10420 bp, 11 predicted proteins | sample KBSK5502metaG_FD_184343 | JGI IMG/M metagenome (GOLD analysis project Ga0207646, IMG submission 184343) | Corn, switchgrass and miscanthus rhizosphere microbial communities from Kellogg Biological Station, Michigan, USA - KBS K5-50-2 metaG... | ecosystem: Host-associated > Plants > Roots >...
GCAGCAAGGCTCCGAAATAGCAGTCTCATCAGGTTGTCGGGTGGCCACCGCAATGACACGCTCCATTCCCAAAAGTCTTCAATGCGTGGGAGTAGGTCTCCGTCTTCCGCATTTGACGGAGATGGTGGCCACCCGTCCACCTGCCGGATGGCTTGAAGTTCATCCGGAGAACATTGTCGCGAGTCCACACGCGGCCGAACTTCTCACCGACTTGTCGGCGGATTATCCGATTTCACTGCACACCGTCGGCATTTCGATAGGCAGTGCCATTGGAATCGATCGTTCCCATTTGAAGCGAATTCGCGCCCTGGCGGAAAGGATTGATCCCGTCTTTGTCTCCGGCCATCTGGCATGGTCCACGTATGAGAACGAATACCTGAACGATCTTCTGCCGCTACCGTACAACGAAGAAACTTTGCAGCTCGTTGCGGCACACGTTCATGAAGTTCAAGACACGTTAGGGAGGCCTTACCTGATCGAGAACCCTGCCAGGTATGTCAGCTTTCGCTCGTCAACAATGACGGAAACAGAATTCCTCGCGGAGATTGTCCGGCGGACTGGATGCCGGCTTTTGTGTGACATCAGCAACGTTGTCGTTAGCGCACACAACATGGACTATGACGCTCACCGGTACATCGACGATTTTCCCGCCGAGGCGATCCGCGAACTCCATTTGGGAGGCTACACGCCCGAGGATGATGTGCTCATCGATACGCATGGGGCGCCGATTGACGAGCGATCGTGGGATCTGTACGCCTACGCGCTCCGGCGCTTCGGTCCGAAGCCGACGCTGATCGAATGGGACAACAACCTGCCGCCGCTTACGGCGTTACTCGCCGAAGCTGCACACGCTGGTGAGATCGCGCATGCGAACGCTTGCTGAGATTCAACTGCGGTTCCGGGACGCACTGATTCACGCCGACGCAGAGGTCGCTCCGCTGCTCATCGGTGGAAGCGATCCAGTGAAGCGTCTCATGATTCATCAGCGGAATTACGAGACAAGTCTTGTCGATGCTCTAATGGGGAGGTTTCCCGCCACGGGCTGGCTGGTTGGAACGCCGTTTCTGCAGCAGGCGGCAGACCGGTTTATTCGCGAGCATCCGCCACAAGCGCCTTGCATCGCAGAATATGGCGCTGCGTTTCCGGAATTCCTCTCGCAATATCCCGGCGCCGAACGCCTCCCATACCTCGGGGAGTTTGCAGAACTCGAGTGGCACGTCGGCCAGGTAGCCATTGCGATCGAGGAAACACGAAGCATGCACGCCACGTGGCCGGTCGACGAATTGATGAAATTCTTTCTGACGGATACGGCTCCAGATCACTTTGAACTTTCACCCATCGACGTCTGGATTGAAGTGCATGGAGGGCGCGGCCAGTTTCGTTTGAGGAGGTGTCATGAGTGCCCTGCGCAGTTCGCTTGACTTGATGCGGGAACGACTCGGCCGTTTTCCTCTTTCGATTCTTCAGCTCGGAATGCGCATCGGCGTTGGAATGGTGTTCTTTAATGCCGGTTTGCTGAAGTACAGGTCATTCGAGTTCGCGATCAAATTATTCGAGGACGAATACAAAGTTCCCGTGCTCGCTCCGGCCGTTGCTGCGCGCATTGCGATGATCAATGAACTCACGACTTCGACGCTTCTCTTCCTTGGCCTCGCCACGCGGCTGGCCACGCTGCCGCTGCTCGGAATGATGTCGGTGATTCAAATCTTCGTCTATCCCAGTGCCTGGCCCGATCACGTGCTGTGGGGTTCCGTCCTCATTTTTATCCTGACACGCGGTCCGGGGCCGTTCTCCATCGACTATCTGATCGAGCGCGTGTTCATCAGGTCTTGATGTATTCGTACAGCGGCATGCCGAAGAAGTCGCTGACTTTTCCGGACGCACGGTATCCATTGCGTTCGTAAAAGTGGATGGCGCGTTGAAGGTATTCGGTGGTGTCGAGTGTAATTCGCTCGCAATTGCGGGCATGGAGCTCCGATTCGGCGCGTTCGAGGAGTTGTTGTGAAATCCCGCGTCCGTGCCATCGCGGGTCGACCGCCATGCCTCGCAGATGACCTTCGCCTTGCCCACGAACATGACACGCGATGGTTCCAGTAATTTCACCTGCGTCCGTGACGGCGACGAAGATCGACATGTCCTTCATCCGGGCGAGCAGGCTCTCGCGTGCGAGAACGGTATCGTTGTATGCGCCGGGCGTGTACTTGGTCTTATACGGTTCGAAGGCGGCGCGCAGGCAGGCGAGGATGCCATCACAGTCGGCTTCGGTCGCCGATCGTACCGTCATTCTTAAAAGAATAGCCGGAAGCCGTCGACAAAATAGACGAGTCCGAAGGCCGCGATCAGCAGGCCGATCGCAAAGCTACCTTGCAATGCTGTTTGCATCAGTGTCACAACTCGCTGCGAGCCTAACTGTGTTTGTTTTTCGTAGCGCGCTTCTTCCTAAAGGTTGTATAAACACGCCACTGGAACAGGAGGAGCCGCTTATGAGATGGGTTTTCTCGATGCTCACGATCGCGGTCGTGTGCGCGACGGGCGGGCGCCTTTTCGCCGCCCAGGAGCCGCCGGTAAAGAACCCGCTTGAAGGAAACGCGGACGCCATCCGTGGCGGGATGGGACTCTATCGCGCGCGTTGTGCAGACTGCCATGGCATGGACGCGCGAGGTGTGCGCGCTCCCGACATCACGCAGGTGTGGGCGTCGGGCCGAACCGACGCGGGCCTGTTCAAGACCGTCAAGGACGGCGTGCCCGGCACCGAGATGCCGGCCAACCCGAGAGTACAGGACGCTGAAGCCTGGGAGATCCTGGCATACCTGCGCACGCTGGCCGCACCCGCGCCGACAGACCCGCCGCGCGGCGATGCCGCGAACGGCGAAAAGATCTTTCGCGCGAGCTGCGCCGTTTGTCATCGCGTGAAGGGCGCCGGCGGACGCCTTGGACCCGATCTGTCGCGCATCGGTGTCGCGCGCTCGCGCGAGGCAGTTCTGCAGCGGATTCGGCGCGGCGCCGAAGGCTTCGGCCAGGGGTACGAGCCGGTGACGCTGACACCGCCGTCCGGCGGGCCGATCCAGGGCGTCAAGAAAAACGAAGACCTCTTCTCGGTCCAAATCATGGATACCCGCGAGCGGATTCAAGGATACGAGAAGGACAAAATGAAATCGGTCAAGGACGACACGCAATCGGCAATGCCGATCTTTGGCCCCGATCGGCTCAGCGACAAAGATCTTGACGACCTCCTTCGCTATCTGCAAACCCTGCGCGGATTCGATCCCGCGGTTGCTCCTTGATGAGCGGCTGCGAATGCAAGCCCGATAGGGCGCAGCCATGAATAAAAAGGAGGCTTATGCGTAACCGGACTCTTCTTCTTCTCGCGCTCACGCTGGCTGTTTTGGCCGGCACTGCCCGGCTGACGGCACAGCAGACACCGCCGCCGCTCGTGACAGCGCAGGAAATTCTCGACGGTCTGACGGCCGACGGCGCGCGCTGGCTCACGTTTGGCGGCAACTATAGCAACCAGCGGCACAGTCCACTGACACAGATTACGCCCGCGAACGTCAATCGTCTCGTCCCTCAGTGGACATTCCAGACGGGCACACTCGGCAATTTCGAGACGACCTCGCTCTTCCGCGACAACGTTCTTTACGTGACGGGTCCACAGAATGTGGCGTGGGCAATTGACGCGCGCACCGGGCGCCAGATCTGGCGCTACCGCCGCGAACTGCAACCCAACCTGACCGCCTGCTGCGGCCTCGTCAACCGCGGGTTCGGCGTGCTCGGCGACAAGCTCTTCATGGTCACACTTGACGCGCATCTTCTTGCGCTCGACATGAAAACAGGAGCAATCGCCTGGGACGTGATGATGCAGGACTACAAAAATGGTTACGCTTCCACTATCGCTCCCATTGTCGTAAAGAACAAAGTGATTGTCGGCGTGGCCGGCGGCGAGTTCGGCATCCGCGGGTTCATCGATGCCTACGATGCGCAAACGGGCAAGCGCGCGTGGCGCTTCTACACGATTCCGGAGCCGGGCGAGCCGGGCCACGAGACGTGGGCAGGCGACTCGTGGAGGATCGGCGGAGCGGGTGTCTGGGTGACTGGCGCGTACGACCCGGAACAGAACCTCGTTTTTTACGGAACCGGCAATCCGGGTCCCGACTACCACAGTGAGAGCCGGGAGGGCGACAATCTGTATAGCACCTCGTTGGTGGCGCTCGACGCCGACACCGGCAAGCTCCGCTGGCATTATCAGTTCACGCCTCACGATGTCCACGATTGGGATTCGACCGAGGTTCCGGTCCTTGCCGACATTACGATCGGGGGGCAGCCGCGCAAGGTTGTGATGTTCGCGAACCGCAACGGTTTCTATTACACGATCGATCGTACGAACGGTAAGGTCATTGCGGCGAAACCGTTCACAACGACGACCTGGGCAAAAGAGATTGGCCGCGATGGCCGGCCGATCGAACTTCCAGGACACACGCCCGACGAGAAAGGCTCGGTCACCTGTCCCGACATCACCGGCGGCACGAACTTCTGGCCTCCGACGTTCGATCCAAGCACGCGAACGTTCTTCGTCAACGCCCGCGAAGCGTGCATGACGTTTTACGCGTGGAAACCCGACTACAAAGCTGGGGATCGCTTCACCGGCGGCGCCGGACAGCGTGGGCAGGGTTCCGAGCAACCGTACGGCGCGCTCCGCGCCATCGATCCCGCGACGGGTGAGCGGAAGTGGGAGTTCCGCTATCTGACTCCGTCCACCGCGGGTTTGCTGACGACGGCTTCAGGCCTGATCTTCAGCGGCGATGCCGAGGGCAATCTGCTCGCACTCGATTCGCGCAACGGCAAGCTGCTGTGGCGATACCAAATGGGCGCCGCGATGCACGGCACATCCCCGACAACATATGTGTTGGACGGGCGCCAGTACCTGCTGGTGCCCGCGGGCACCACACTCACGGCTTGGGCGTTGCCTCAGTAGTCTAAGAAAACCGTGTCACCGTGTGAGAAGTTAAATTAATTCCAAACTCCGGGAATTTGCCGCGAGCACTTCGGGCAGGCGCCGTTCCTGATCCGCATCGCTCGAATGCGATAGCCGGAACGCTCGATCCCTCGAGTTCCTGTGTGCTGGACAGTTTGCGGTATGTCTTGAGGGTCCGTACCAGCTTCTCGCGCGGCACCTCGGTGCCCTTCTCCTGATGTCCATGCTTGCTGCTGCTCACGGTAGACATCACTGTGCAGAGGCGTTTAGGATTGCTCTTAGTTTCTGATTTCCGCTGACGGAGGCCGAACTGCGTAAATCCCTAAACCCCGACTGGGTTCTTATCGTTCTGTGCGGTGGGGCACTTTGGCTCGTGAACGCGGTTTGGCTGGTGATCGATACACGTCCCCCTGTATGGGACATGGCCCTGCATCAGATCTTCGCGCTCAATTATGTTCCGGGTTATTCGGTACCCGAGGGATTACGGATTTGGCAACTCTCCGGCAATTACCCGCCGCTGGTTCATCTTTTCATCGCAGGCGTATTCTCGATATTCCACCCAAATCCCGATATCGCCGCGTTCGCAAACCTTCCCGCGACGTTCTTGCTGTTCTGGTCCGTGCTCGAATTAGGCCGGTACTTCACTTCGGGGGCCTCAGCAAGATGGGCTCTGATATTGACGTTGTTGACACCGTATCTGATCTGGATGTCGCGCGAAACGATACTCGATTATTGGCTTTCCGCCTGGGTTGCCGTGGCATGGGTCATTCTTATCAGGACAGATGGTTTCAAATCACGTTTCTGGAGTCGTGTGTTTGGGCTGGTGTGCGCATTTGGTCTGCTGACTAAATGGCTTTTCGCCGGATTCATGGCCGTTCCATTCCTGCTGATTGCCGTACGCCATCGAATATGGAAGGAGGAGGAACACCTTGTAAACGCTGTCCAATCGCTAATGCTCGCAGCAGCCATCGCAGGCGTATGGTATTTGCCGAATCTCTCACGCCTGATTCGATACTTCCAGGCCAACGCGCAGGTCGGTGCATTGGAAGGCGAGCCGCAGGTTTTCTCTTTTCAATCGTTCATCTACTACCTTCGGTTGTTGGAAGGCTATCAGTTATACGGGCTTCTCTTCTTGCTGCTCGCCGGTGGAGTGGTATTCGTCATTTCGCGCCGGCTCCTCAAAGACTCCGTGTTGTGGGTCTCGTTCGTCGCTGGCGGATGGTTTGTCATGACGTTACTGCGAACAAAGGATCCCCGATTTACAATGCCGCTTCTCGCGCCCCTGCTGCTCGTTCCCGGTGCCTGGATGGCGTCGCTAGAGTCGTCGGGCCGTTCCCGTTTGGCGCGCGCTGCGCAAATTCTCCTGGTTGGGGCTTTGGCGGTTCAAGCATATGCAACCAATTTCGGGATCTCATGGCTTCCACAACAGGTGATTCTCATGCCCGGATATCAAGGTTCTTTACGTTGGGACTGGCAGTTGTTTTCGCAACACTACTTCGGGATCCTCGGCGCGCCGCGGCGCGAAGATTGGAAGCAAAGTGAAATCCTCAATCGTGTAGCCGAAGAAGCGCCCCGCCGCGCCGCCGCAATGTCATTGGCTTTGGTTCCCGATCTTCCACGGTTCACCGCTGTGAATTTTCAATTGGCCGCAAAGTTGTCGAAGATGCCGGTGCGCATCGGCCATATCCAGTTCGCCGCTGGAGGACTTTCCGCATTTGATGGTTACGATTTCGTGATAATGAGCGAGACGGAGCAGGGAATGCCGTGGACCACGCAATCCGCCGGATCGCTGAACCGGTTGATTGTGGAGCGGCACGATATTTTCAAGCCCGTCGCAATTTACAGCATCCCTAACGGCGACGTGGTTCGCCTGTACTTTATCGACCGGGGAGGAGGAAGGGGGTAATATGGCGCGAGATGATCAGTACGTGTTACGTCTGCGGAGGTTTGGAATTTGGGTACGTTGAAGTGCTCTGGGATGACCTTGTGAGGGAATGGCAACTTTCAAGACACGAAGCGGATTACATAAACAGGCAACAAGGACTCTATTGCAAGAGTTGCGGCAATAATTTGAGATCGATAGCATTGGCAAGAGCCATACTCTACTCCTATGGGTTCAAGGGGTTTCTTACACAGTTCGTTGAGTCGGAAGCCGCAAAACGCCTAAGGACTCTTGAAATTAATGAAGCGGGTACGCTGACGCCCCTCTTGAGCCGCCTGCCGTTACACCGGGTAGCGAAATATCCTTCTTATGATATGACGAAGCTTGCTTTCGATACCGCCGCCTTTGATCTGGTTGTGCACTCGGATACCCTCGAACATGTGAAGTATCCACTCGCAGGGTTATCCGAATGTCGAAGGGTTTTGTCAGAGGAAGGACGCTGTATCTTTACGGTGCCTATCGTCGTTGACCGTTTCACGAGATCCCGGGACGGACTACCAGAGAGCCATCATGGTTCGCCATCAGAAAGTGCTGACGATTATCTGGTGCACACCGAATTTGGGGCTGATGTATGGAAGTACGCAGTCCTTTCCGGATTCTCTTTCGTTGCGTTTCACTGTGCTGAATTTCCGGCCGGACTGACAATTGAAGCACGCGTTTAGCCGTTGGAACATGGCACGAGATCTCACGATCCTGATTGCTCTAACGATTGCGCTTCACGGGCCATTTATCGGACAGGCCTTTCATCTGGACGACACACAGTACCTCGACGTCGCCCTCAATGTTTTTCGAAACCCTTTGTTTCCGATGGACCTGCCCTCAGTTCTTGTAGGGCAGCACCTCACACTGTGGGGACACACCCATCCTCCCTTGAATGCCTACCTCATTGCTGCTCTGGTTTTCCTTCACGGCGGGCCTCCCTCGGAGATCTTCCTTCATACTTCGTTCCTGCTCTTCCCGATTCTCCTGTCGGTTTCGTTCTATTTTCTGGCTCGCCGATTTGCCGGCAACGCGCTGATCGCATCTGTTCTCCTCGCCACGAACCCGACCTTGATGGTTTCCGCGCACACCCTCATGGCCGATGTGCCTCTAATGGCTTTATGGGTTTGCGGCACTGTCCTATTCGTCCGAGGTGTCGATGAGCGAAGACCTTTGCTCCGCTACATCGCCGTGCTTCCGATCACAGCCGCTTGTTTTTACGCCTATCAAGGTTTGGCTCTGCTTCCCCTACTCGCGTTTTACGCACTGGTGCGAAAGCAACTGGGTTGGCGGGAAGTTGCAATCCTCGCTACTCCCGTTTTTCTAATGGCAGCGTGGCAACTGAGCGGGTATCTGCATCGCGGTGTGACATACGCCTCGACTATGTTCGAATACATCGGTGTCCGCGGGCTCTGGCTTGGGGCTACCAAAGTTAGAACAGCTATCGCAAGCCTGACCTATCTTGGCGGTACGATTCTGCCCTTCCCCTTCATTTTTTGGAAAATGGGGCAGAAATGGAAAGGCTCAGCGAGCCTGGCCGCGATAGCCATCGCTCTTGTGATTGCCTATCAGAGGTTCCCCGAGTATACGTGGCCGGAGAAGTTATTTTTCATTGGCTGTTTTGCGGGTGGCCTGGTGGCTGTCGCCTGGATTGCCGCCCGGGGATTCGAATCCTTCGTTCTAAAAGGCTGGGCAGCTGACGACGCCTTCTTATCTCTCTGGTTTGTGGGCATGCTGATCGGCTGCGTCCTGGCATTCTTTTCCGGTTCGGCAAGATATCTTCTTCCCGCGTGTCCCGCATTGTTACTGGTCATGATTCGGTCGGTTAAGCGAGCAACGCTTTTCTTCGCTTCGCTGATAGTCATTCAAGTGATCCTCGGGCTTTCTCTCTCTTACTCGGATTACGAATTTGCAGGACTGGGGCGCCGCGAAGCGCGCGATTTTGAATCCCGTTACCTGAGCAGGCCGCAACCTTTTCTGTTCAGCGCCGAATGGGGATTGCGATTTTACCTGTCGTCTATGGGCGGGCAGATCGCTGCAGAAGATACAACGGGCTTGCCTGGAGAGCTTTTCATCGAATCACGACTGGCGCTAGGCCGAACGTTGGAACTGGGGCGCGGCATCAAGTTGATCGAGCGGCATAGTTACGGTACTCGTTCCCCACTACGCCTGTTGTCTCCTGATTTGCATGCCGGGTTCTGGAGCGACGGCTGGGGCGTATTACCCTTCTGGTTTTCGCGCGCGCCGCTGGACGAGTTTTCGGTGTATCGCGTGAAGTAAATAAGCGGACTAAGCGGATTTTCCTCCGGATATCAGACAAGCCTATTCGATGTTGATCGTTCCGGTCGTCAGGGTTGCCACGGGCAAATTTGTCGTGCCGATGCTGAGCAGCAGACTCGTTGCAGTGGCCGTGACGGTGATCGGCATGTTGGCGAGAGGCAAAGTGCCGTCGCCCATGTCCACTGTCGCCGTTCCCGAGAAGGTACGGCTTCCGGGACCATTCGAGCCGCTGGTGGCTGTACCCTCGATTTCTATCTTTTGCTGTAAACCAAGCAGCGTGGTACCCAACAATGTCGCCTGAAACTGGCCCTCGGCGGAAGCGTCTCCAGGAATAGAGGCGCTTACTCCGAATTGCAGGCCCGTCAAAGAGACGCCGCTCAATATGGTGCCAATGGGGAAGGCAGATGCACCGGCGCCCGTCACGCCAGGAATGTCATCCTGGCCGAAGACGGATGAGGGCAGCAAAATGATGGCAAGAGCAAGAACACTCATTGTTATGGAAGTCGCGTGTTGCTTCATGGCCTTTTTCCTCATTCTCAGTAGTATTGTTGGATATTCCCGCGGATGAGGGGGCTTGTCGTACTACCCGCCACCGTTCCGCCAGTATCCGAGATCTCGATCTTGAACGTGTCGCCCGATGCTCCAAAGTCTTTCACCGTGACAGTGAAATTGAATGGACCACTCGTCGGACCGCCATTACTGGATTCCAGTCCCGTGCCTGTGAAAACCGCCTGATTGCCGGTAACCGTCAGCGTGAACATGCCGGTGGCGTTAAAGGTGAAGCCGTTGGTGTTGTTCGTATACGTCAACGATCCTTTGATGCCGGCATTCGTGCGCCTAACCTTGAAACCGAAGTTTGCATCACCGCCGCTCACCGCGATTTTTCCGGAACCCGACCACTTATCATTCACCACAGTGACAGTGATTGCAGCAGACGTCGTGCTGTTTCCAGCGGCATCTCGAGCTACTGCTGTGAGAGTGTGCCAGCCCTGCAGTGGTTTTTTTCGACTGGCAACCGGCTCGCATTAGCGGCGGGCGAGGGCGGAATTCCCAGGGCAGCAGACGAAATTGTCGGGCTCGATCTGCGCCACAATAACGGCCGAGCCATCCGGCAGTACCCGTCAGGTTTCGGTCCTTCGCGTTCAGGACCCACGGTGTCCTCGAATGAGCGTAAAAATACTCTTTCCGAAATCTCGGCTGAAAAAGGTGTTGCTATGCTTACGGCAGACATGTCATGGACTCATGAA
>Ga0207646_10008305_pt1 | contig 10420 bp, 11 predicted proteins | sample KBSK5502metaG_FD_184343 | JGI IMG/M metagenome (GOLD analysis project Ga0207646, IMG submission 184343) | Corn, switchgrass and miscanthus rhizosphere microbial communities from Kellogg Biological Station, Michigan, USA - KBS K5-50-2 metaG... | ecosystem: Host-associated > Plants > Roots >...
CTTTCCAGGATTTGATCGGATTTCGTTCTCAGACGCCAGCCGGAGTTAGACGCGCGAATGCGGCGCCGGTTCGATCAAGTCGAGACGGTTTCCGTACAGGTCCTTAAAGACAGCGGCCTTCCCGTAGTAGTCCTCCCACGGACCTTCCGTAAATTCCACTCCGATGGATCGCAGCCGCGCATAATCGGAATCAAAATCGTCGGTGTGTAAGAAGAAGAGGACCCGGCCGCCGGTCTGGTTCCCAATGCTGGCGAGTTGTTTTTCGCTTACCGCTCTGGAGAGCACAATTTCAGAGCCTTGGCCACCAGGCGCTCTTAATCGAATCCATCTCTTGTTTTCCAATTGGGTGTCTTCCGCAACGATGAAACCGAGTTTGCCGCAGTAAAACTCCATTGCTTCTTCGTAGTCGCGGACCACAAGTGCTGTGTGAGCTATTCCTGTAATCATGCAGTATGCGACTCAGGGCGTCCCTTTTCGCAGGATACCGACTGTGGCCTTAACGGTAGCGACGAAAGCAGTGGTAGCACTACTGTCGTACCGGTGAAGTCCCTGGCCAGCAGCGGGGAGAAAGTGAATCTTGCCGTCGCTTATCTTCGCCTTACCGCTCCAGGCACCTACGGTTGTGTATCGTGGTGACCCTGACGTGTTGGGCGGCACGTTCCGCTTGTCAGCAAACAAAAAGAAGACGTATTCCTCACCATCCTTGACGAGCGGATTACCTGATATCACCAGCCCGCATGGTCCCACTTGACCTCCCAGCTCAGAAATGGAGATGGTGTTCGTGCCATAGGGCAGCGCTCCCCACACTACTTCATTCACGTCTATCAGCGAGGTCGTCTCAGGCAGGCTCGGGTTATTGGGGTCAATCAGAGTTGAAGGTAATACCCTGGCGACGGTTCCCACCACGATCAAGTCAGAAATTCGCACCAGCTGTTCCAGCGAGTCGGGCGAAATTGTTTCCAATATACCCGTCCCGGTTCCTCCGGGACAGGGATGACGATCAACAGGTCCTCGTCGTCCCGCCTGTCCATAGCCACTGGCGACGTTCAGGAATACTCCGATGCCCAACGCGGCGATAATTCGAATGTTCATGACATCATCATACTGTTGGACTCGAGAAAAGGTTGTTGAGCCGCATGAAAAATGCCATGTTCGGAGATTACGAGATCATTCCAAGCGGTTAAAATTTGATGCCACCGTAAACGGCAAAGGGTCCTTCGCGCCAGTAAACTTCAGGACGACGAAATCCGGCCTGCGCGAGGATATGAAGTTCGTCAAACATTTGCTGGTAGGTGTCCTCCTTCGCCCAATCCGCCAGATGCTTGCGGCCTTCGGTCTCCGTGATGTCGTGTTTTCCCATAAAGTCCAGCCAGTACCGAAGCATCACACCGTGCGCAGGTTCCGTCATATCCAGCGTGCAATCGCCATTGAGGAAGATGCCGCCTTCGGACAGCGCCTCAAAGATGTTCGAATATACCGCCCGCTTCCCATCGAGTGTTGGAATGTGGTGAAGCGATAGCGTGGCGATGACGGCGTCGCATCGGTCCATTTTTTCGTTGAATGACTTCTCCCGGAGGCTGGCGCGCTCGCCGAACCTGCGTAGCCTGTCTCGCGCAACATCCAGCATGCTGGGATCCACGTCCCAAAGTTCGATGCGGACGTTCGGTAGCTTCATGAGTACCGACTCCGCCAGGGCTCCTGTGCCGCCGCCAAGCTCAATAATCCGTGCATCTTGCGGGATGATCTGAGAAAGCCACGACGCGATGGTCGAAAGCAATTGCTCGTAGCCAGGAATGAATGTGCGGATGGCGCGATCATAGTCGCCCGCAGCCGTGCCTATATGCGCTTCGACTGAATGCCGGTGGGACATGATTAAAGGGTATACCTCAGAACGCGACCAACTTCGCTTTCGATTTAATAGATTCCGAATATTTACTCGATTTCGTACAGTCCGGGAAAGACCCTTTTTACGGGAGAATCGAACAATGAACGAAAACGAAGGCTACGTCACAACGAACGATGGTGTCCGCCTGTTCTTCCAGAGGTTCGGGAGCGGACCAAACACGATCGTCATTCCTGGCGCCGCTTCTATGTGCGATGACTTCAAGCATCTTGCGACCGACCGGACGGTGATCTTCTACGACCTGCGGAATCGCGGCCGCTCGGATGCCGTGAGCGAGGCATCGAAGCTGAGAGGCGGAATCCACCACGATGTCGAGGATCTTGAAGCGATTCGGCGGTACTTCGGCATCACTCCAATTGACGTGATTGGACATTCCTATCTCGGCATGGCGGTTGGTTTGTATGCAATGAAGTATCCCGCTCATGTGAATCGTGTGGTTCAAATTGGCCCGGTGCAGCCTGACGCCGGCAAGAAATATCCTGAGCATTTGACCGGATCTGACGCGACGATGGTGGAAGTCACCGCGAAGCTCGCGCAACTACAAAGGGATGGTCCAGCCGGTGATCCGAATGACTTCGTCAAAAAGATCTGGTCGCTGATGCGGCAACTCTACGTCGTCGATCCGCGTGACGCAGACAAAGTCAGATCCGTGAGCCATCTTCCAAATGAGTCGCTTTTCAATGTAATGAAGCACTACCGGGAGAACATCCTTCCGTCGATCCAAAGCATCCGGTTGACGCCGGAAGATTTCGCGAGGGCAAAGATGCCCGTGCTGATCATTCACGGCAGGAGAGATCGTCACGCACCCTACGGCGGAGGAAAGGATTGGGCCACTCTGCTGCCGAATGCCCGGCTCCTCACTATCGAAAATGCGGCCCACCTGCCGTGGATTGAATCTCCTGAGTCCGTCTTCGGTGCGGTCAAAGTCTTCCTGGACGGGGACTGGCCGGATGTACAGCCCACCGTGCGCTGTTAGCAAAGTCATCGACGAAAGAGCCCGGCGTAATGCCGGGCCCTCAGAGCAAAATTCAGTGTTACGGGTGAGACGAGTCGGCGTGCGCTTCGCCCACTATGACGTTCGCGCCTTGTGGCACACCCGGAGCGTTTGGATTGTCGATGATCACGTGGATCGCGCGCACAGTGATACCGCTGCTGGTGGCGCCGGTACACGGTGGGGCGACTCCGCTGTCGCAGACCTGTTCGTTCAAGGTGACCGAGCCGATCCCCGGCACCAGGATAGTCGTATTGGGCGGAGGGTTGTTGCTCACAGTCATTCCCGCGACGGCGAGCCCCAGCAGACTTGTGCCCTGCGGGTTGGATGAAGACGTTCCACCACCCGAGGAGCTGTTGGCTTGTGAAGTGATCGCAACGGCTGACGCCGTACACACTCCGAACGCCGGGAAGACGCAAACACTTTGTGCCGTGGCGAAACTCGACGAACTGCTGCTGGAGGAGAGAACCGTGCCGGCACTGTCACTCACCGCAGTCCCGCCGCTCACCAGCGACGTCGATAGCTGGTCCAGATCCTGATGGTCGTGCCCGCCCTGAGGCGGAATGCTCACGAAACCAACCACGACGGGTAGTTGCGAGGGGTTGGCCTGCTCATTGACAATTGTGGCGTTCCCGCTCACCGTGCCTGGCAACACCGGACATCCGGTGGGCTGCGGGAAGTCGGCATGCGCCTGTGCATGCGATATCACCACGTCGAGGGCCTCGCCAGTGGGCGCGAGGCTGGTGATGTGAACCCTGATCATGTTGACGGTGAGGTCGGCGGCGTAAGTCCCGCCGGAGAGCTGGCCGGGTGAAGGCTGGGAACTTGACCCGTTCTCCTCCAGGAGCTTGACGAAGCTGCCGGCCCCAAACTGAAGTGCGGGCAGGTTGATCGTTGTATTGGGATTGACGTTATTCATTTGAACGCCGTTAACAACCAGGTTCTGGAACGCCGACCCCGCCGCACTGAAGGACGAGTTGAAACCTGAGGCCTGTGCGGAAGCCACCGCTCGCACGGTGTCTGCTGTCACCAGTCCATTCACAAGGTTGACACCGGCCGACTCGGAAACGCCAGTATCGGTGGCGGTGTTCGTTGTCGCGTCAACCGAGCTTGCGCTCGACGCCCTGAGCACGTTCGCCTGCAGCACACTGCCGCCGGGAGGCGGAACGGCTACGCTCAGAAGCTGATTGGTGTTGCTGGTGGAGCCATTGCCGGACTGCGAGCTGCAAACGCCTTGCGTGCAGGTGGCCGGAGTAGCGGACGGCAGCGTCAGGTTGATCCCCAGAAGCGTGTCCTGAATGCTGGCCCCGAAGGCATTGCCGTTGGCGTTGGCGCCGGCAGCATTGATGATCGTGAAGCTGAGTGGCCTTACCCGGGTACGGTCCTTCAGTTCCGCGCTTATCGATGTCGACGACCGCGTCTTCATCGAAACGAAAAGAACTCCGTTGCAGGGGATTTCTCCGATTGTGTCGGTAACATTGAGGCTGAGTTCTCCGAAGAGGTTGGTTCCTATCGCTGTTAATCCGCTAATGCTGGGGACGGTGTTTACCGCGGCATCCCAGAGGGTTCCCTGACTTCCCAGGGAAAGGGGCACGAAGGTACTGCCGGTCCAGGTGAAGGCGGTCACGTTGATGATCGAGCCCCCGAACTGGGTGTCAAATGAGACGATGAAATCGCCGGGCGTCCGTCTCGGCAGGTTCGGGCAGCTGGGATTCGCCGGACTCGTCGAGGGGTCCGCCTGGTTGAACTCGTAATCAATGTGGGCGTCGCCGTTGTTGGACAGGCGCGACCAATCGGCATAGAGAAACTGCTTCTGCACTCCGTTCACAGAAGAGAAACGGAAGGCGATCTCGCCCGCGACCGGAGCCGCGCCATTGATCGAGATCTGGTTGACGATATCATCTTTGGCGGGAGCGCTTCCGGTGGTGCAGACCCAGCTGCTCTGATCGTTCTCTTTGGAGCCCATACCAAAGATATCGTCGGTCTGCCTGCCTCCCTCGGTGAACGTGGTGAGGGCTGCCGGAAAGGGGTTACTGAACCAATCGATCGGCTCCGCCGGCGGCACCAGGTGATCGACGGTCAGGTTGCCGTCGATCTCGAAGCTTCCTGTGGTGTTGCCGGCGAACGTGACGCGATGGGCACGCCACTCGTCAAACGGGAGCACCAAGAGAATGGTCCCGATGAGAAAAAGTATCGTTACCGTCAGAAACAGACGCAGGGCAATGCTTGAAGCCGCGCGCCAACGCCTTTGCGAGCCTCTAACCGCCATAGAAGAGTCTCCTTTCGTTTAGGTCGATTGGTCTTGCTAAATCAGCCTTCCGAGGCACTTCCTCTATGCGCCTATTGCGTTAAGCATTGCGCCTATTGCGCTAAACATTCAGCCAGTTCCGTCTAGTAGTAAGGTTCCCCCTTTTATAGAAATTGCAGGAAAGCTGATCTATTGTGGGCAAGTCGCGTGCCGAATTGAGATGAGACGTTCTTGGGAAGTAACTTCTTTGCGATCAATTTCGGTCGTTGTGAACCAAGCGCGCGGGACATTCCATGAGGTAAATCAGGAGGGAATTTTTTTCCGCAGTGAACTTGCATGGTAAACAGATGCCACGCTCTCCTCCAAAGTCGTTCTTCGTCTCAAACTTTCGGCCGGCATCGGCAACTATTATTAAAGGAGCACATCAGTTATGAATTTCTTCCAATCCATCGTTCAGCGACGCTCGTTTGTCAGTCGATTCAGCGGCGGAGCGGCGGCACTTATGGCGACAATAGGCGGCGCAGTGCCACCACAATCCGCGATATCGAGTCGATGGCAGCCGGAACGTCACAAGGATGATTGGCTGGACAGGGTGCCGAGCAAACACCGGTTCGTGTTCGACTCGACAATGCCCGAGGGCTTTGGTTATGCCCTGCTCTACGCCAGCAATTATTTTGTCGCGAACAGAGATGGCTACGGAAAGCGTGTTCAAGGAATTGAGCGAGAACCTGGTGAGCAACTCACATCTCGTACCCGCGGGAATCTTGGCTGTGAATCGGGCGCAGGAGCGAGGCTACTCGTTTGTGAGCGCGTGAATCCATGCCGCGTCCGGGAGACCCACGCGTGGATTATCCCGGCGCGGCTTTGGAGTGCGTGACGTGTGGTAGTTTTGAACCGCGAAATTACCAACTAAGCATCCGCATGAGGAACCGGGTGACCCCGCCCGAAAGGGCTCCAAATGCGGCACCCTTCTTACCCGCAGCAATTGCGCCGACCGCCGTGGCGATACCCGCTGTCGCTGCAATCATCAACGCTTCTTTTTCCCAGGATTGGCGTCTACCGCCGCCCCATAACACGAGCCCTGCATTCATACGCACCTCTCGAAAGAAATTTCGGTCTCTTCGATTCAGCACGCGGCGTTCCCATCAAGCAGGCTTTGATAAGTCCGACGCGTCGGCTATTCTGCTGCGATTTAGCCGAGTTTGAAATTGTGCCGGTCGTCACGTCTGCCGAGTTTTGGTCATCGCGATAACAACTTCGTCAGCTGAAGCCGGTTATTTCCCGTTGGCCGGCTTCACTCCCATCGCAGGCTCGACGTCCCACCAGTTGCCATTGATGCGCACGACAAACGTGCCGGTGACGTGATCACCCCGTTGACGCTCGACGCGGAAGCCAAGATCACTTCCAGAAATGATGCCTGGATCAGCGCGGCCGCCTCGTTGCGCCGGCGTCTGGGCGCGTGCAAATGCACCGACAATTATTAGAGATAGTGCCCATGCAATCAAGAGCGTGATGCGTCTGCGTGTAACCATGATCGGCCTCCGCGATTCATTAAAATGTCAGGTTAGACGGCGCATTCGCGTCCATCAGTTCGTCGTGCACTTTTTATTTCTGTGGCCGCACAGTTTGGAGTCAGACTGCAATCATCTCACTGATCGAAGGAAAGTATGCGACAGGCTGTGAACAAGGTTCTATTAATCGTCGCTAGCATCGCATGCATTGTCATGCCTTTGGCACCGCAGACCGCGCCAGCGCAGAAGCCGTCGTTTGAAGTCGCGTCCGTGAAACCTAACAGGTCGGACGTGAGGCCACAAGAAGAATTTTTTCCAAACAGGTATGCTGCCGTTCGCCACACCGAGGACACGCGGCGACGCAACCGGCTGCTTTGAACGTTTGCGCTGGATCGGCTTGAAGCCACTGGACAGGAAGGTCGCCATATCATCCCTACGTCTCCAATTTTGCACTTCGTTGTGCGAGCAGTCATGCACACGAAACGTGAGTCTGAATTCCCCTCCTAGATTAGGAGGGGTGGCTGCGCCATCAATAAAATGCCGCGAAGCCTCCTTAGCCGGCGCAGACGGGGTGGTCGATCCATGTTGCGAAGCCACCTTATAGATGCTGGCGAAGCCCTCCTTTTTTTCGGTTCGCTTCGCGGGCATCTATAAGGTCGCTTCGCAACATGGATCGACCACCCCGCCGCTCGCTTTCTAACGAACCATTAATCGCTCGCGGCACCCCTCCTAATCTAGGAGGGGAGTTCTTGCTCCAAGCCCCGCACAATGCAAGGAGGGGAAAACGTCTTTAGAAATGGCCTACAATCATCGGGAATATGCCGTGGATTCTGCTCGCCGGGCTGCACGTGCGCGCCACGTGGTCCGGACTGGTTTATAACGGTTTTTCCGATCTCGCGGGCTGGGCCGCGGGGCAGATTTTCTTTCTTGGCCTCGTGGTGTTGCTCGCGCTTCTCGCGCACTCCTCCGCCCGGGCGGCGCGGCTGATAACGATTCCGGTCGCCGTGCTTGCCTCCACGCTCGCGATTGCGGGCTGGTCCACTCGCACGACGGGCGACACCTTTCGCATTTTTGCAACGGAGTCGGGAAAGACGCGCTGGGAGATGCTGCGCAGTTCGGCGGCGGCGGAAGCCGACCGATGGCTCCTGCTGGATTCGATTCTCGCGCTGGCCGCGACGGCGGCCACGTTCAAAGTGAAACCGACCACAACATCGAATCGCCTCAGAAATATTGGAGCGGCTTCTGCCGCGGTCTTGCTGGCCAGTGGCGCTTTCTATCAACCGAAAGACGCTCGAGTCGAGAGCCCGCTGCTCGCGCTGCTTCGATCGCGCGCCGCGGCGCTGCGGCCGTCTGCCCTGGAACGCGTCAACGACGTACGATCCCTGCGCTATGGCGCGGTCAACATCCCTGAAAGTTTGCGCGCTGAACTCCGGAAACGTCGCATGGCGCTGCTGGAGCAAGGCCGCCATCCCAATATCGTGCTTGTCTTTCTGGAGTCGACGGGCTACAGGCAGATCCAACCAGGCGGGCAATGGAATCCCGCAATCACGCCGGCGCTCTATGCGTTGAGCCGCAACGGCGTACTTTTCCCCTCCGTCTATGCTCCGTTTCCCGGCACCGTGCGAGCTCATCTCTCGGTCATGACGGGGGGCAAGATCATTACGTGGGGCAGTGTGTTCAAGGAGCTGTCGCATCGCTATCTGGGACCGACACTCCCGGACGAACTCAAGAGTCGCGGCTACCGCAATGGCTTTTTCTCCGCCGCATTCCTCGACAGCGAAAATATGGACGGGTTCTACGATCGGTTGCCCTTCGACGAGAAGCTGGTTCCGGAGCGCATGCCGAAGGCCTACCAGAACGACCACGCCTTCAACAGCTGGGGCATCGACGATCGGGAAGTCGCGGACCGCGCCCTTGCGTGGGCGAAGAACGGAACCGAGCCATTCTTCGCGGTGATCAATTTCGATGCGACCCATCATCCATATGATGTCCCTGCCGGATTTCCCACCATAGAAGCCGGCAACGAAAATGAAGCGGCGCGCTTCGACAACGCTTTGCATTTCACCGATGCGGTGTTGGGTAGCCTTGTGGATCGTCTTCGTGAAGCCGGATTGGACGATACGGTGGTCCTCGTCATCGGCGACCATGGCGAAAGTTTCGGGGAACTGCACGCCGGCAACTTCACACATCGCAATTTCCTTTATGAAGAGAACGTGCGGTCTTTCCTTCTCGTCGCCCATCTCAAAAAAAGACTCGCGCCGCTGACCGCGGAATTTCCTGCGAGCCATGGTGACGTGCTGGGGACAACACTGGATCTGCTCGGCGACGGTAACACGGGTGGAGACGGGGGCTCGCTCTTTAAGCCGAAAGGCGAGATCCAATACTTCTATAAGAATGCGTATCCGGAACTGTGGGGGCTTCGCGACGGGGAGTGGAAATTCATTGAGTCGCTGATTCCGGGACAGAACGAGGAGCTCTACCGGCTCGACGAGGATCCGCATGAGGCGCACAACCTCGCATCACGCTACACGGCGCGCATGCGCGAGTACCGCAAGCTCGTCACGCAGTGGTACCTCGACTCGCAAAACGAATTCGTGTCGCGACTGGAGGGATATCGTTTCGAGGGCGGCGAGGGACTCAAGGCTGAAGACCTGGGCGAGCCCGGACCCAAGCGGCTCACCTTCGGAACCATAGAAAAGAACGGCAGCTTCTCTCCGGCGGAGACGGTCTCAACGAAAGCCAAGATCGCCGCGTTTACCAAAGACATCCCGTACGAGGGAGGCAGGACACTGCTCTACCGCTGGGAGGCACCCGACGGTTCCCAGCACGAGTTTACTTTCTTCCATGAGGAAGACTGGAGCGATGTTTACGTGTATCCTCAGTCCTCCTTCGAGATGCAGCCCGGCCGCTGGAAATTAAGCATTTTCGACGGCACTCGCGAACTCATCCGCGGCCAGGTGATCGTTACGCCTTAACGACGCGAGCCGGAACCCGGACCTGAGCCGGAGCCCGATCCACGACCACGACCACGGCCGCGACCCGACGCCGAGCCCGAGCCGGAGCCTGAACCTCGCCCCCGGCCGGAACCTGAACCTCGACCTGAACCCGAGCCCGAACCGCGACCCCGGCCGCGACCCGACCCCGAGCCGGAACCTGAGCCTGAACCACGACCCCGACCTTTTCCAGCCCCTTGCTTATCACCCTGCGCTTCTGCGTCCGGAGTAACAAGCATGGAAGAGGCAGCAACGAACGACGCCAGAGAAGCAGCTCCTGTGAGGAGCTTGCGGAAGAAGTCACGCCGTCCCTCGCCGATATTGCTGAGGATGTCTTTGTCGTCTTTTTTCATTTTTACCTCGTGATTGAAGCCTATTTGCCGGCTTTGAACACTGTCAAGTGCAAATACCGGCGGGGTTTCCGGTAAAGTGACTTACTTCGGCGCATCCCGTCAAAGAAGCGGTCACATTGGCCTTTTCAGGGATATGGCACTCGCTTAGGATGACCCTGGGTTGACGTCTGATTATGGGAATTAAGACAACTGGTGTTGCTGTAGCCGTGCTCATCGCCTGTATGTGCCTGCCTTTCAAAGCCTTGAGCGGCCAGGCCGAGCGGCAGGCGCGTCCGGCGCAAAGAAGAATTACCGAATCCGTGGATGACCGCAAACCGGTGCGGTTACCGAACTCGACACATTCCCGGATCCGAAGGGCCCTGGATGAGGGCCGCGTCGATGCCGATTTGCCAATGGACCGGGCCGTTCTGTCGTTGAAGAG
>Ga0207646_10008309_pt1 | contig 10418 bp, 10 predicted proteins | sample KBSK5502metaG_FD_184343 | JGI IMG/M metagenome (GOLD analysis project Ga0207646, IMG submission 184343) | Corn, switchgrass and miscanthus rhizosphere microbial communities from Kellogg Biological Station, Michigan, USA - KBS K5-50-2 metaG... | ecosystem: Host-associated > Plants > Roots >...
CGAAAACGTGATCGTGCGTGACGTGTTCGATCTGGCGCGTCGCGAATGCTCATGTCAACGCGTCGCTGTGTGCGGCGCGAGTCTCGGCGCGTATCACGCGGCCAACATCGCCTTCCGCCATCCCGACACCGTGAGCCGTCTCTTCAGCTTGAGCGGCTCGTTCGACATCAGCTCATTTTTCAACGGCTATCACGACGACAACATTTATTTCAACAGCCCGTACGAATATCTCCCGAACATCACTGACCCATGGAAATACAATCACATGGGCATCATCATCGGGACTGGCGAATGGGACAACACGCGCTACGAATCCTATCGTCTCTCAGAGATTCTTAATTCGAAAGGCATCACGCATTGGCTCGATGACGGAAAATGGCGTGGCCACGAATGGAGCTATTGGCGCGACATGCTGCCGTATTATTTGTCGCTCGTGTGAAGGTGATCGTCATTTGTGCTCTTGGTCATGTCGAGCGGACTCGAGACACCTCTCAGTATTAATTCCGAACCATGTCTCGTGAATACAACTTTTGGGTTTATATCGTGACCAACTCGACGTGGGCATCGACGTTTTAGAAGACCGATAACAGCAAGAGATTTTTCGACTTCGCCCGAAATGACAGAAAACAGTTTATGAAAAAAATCGGAATCCTTTTTGGTCAGGAGCACAGTTTTCCGCCGGCATTTGTCGGGCGGGTGAATCAGAAGACGGGCGGCAAAGAGATTGTCGCGGAATTCGTCAAGATCGACAAGGTGATCCAGGGCGAGCCGTGCGGCTACGATGTCGTGATCGATCGCATCTCGCAAGACGTGCCGTTTTATCGCGCCTGGCTCAAGAACGCCGCGCTCACCGGAACAGCCGTTGTGAATAATCCATTTTGGTGGAGCGCGGACGAGAAATTTTTCAACAACGCGCTCGCGACCAAAATCGGCGTCGCCGTTCCGCGCACTGTGTTGCTTCCGTCGAACCAGCCGCCGACGGACACAAACGATAAATCATTTCGCAATCTGGGTTATCCGCTCGATTGGGAAGGAATTTTCAATTACGTCGGCTGGCCCGCATTTTTCAAGCCGTTCGCAGGCGGCGGCTGGAAAAACGTTTATCGGCTGCACAACCCGGACGAATTTTTTCGCGCTTACAACGAGACCGGCCAGTTGGTCATGATGTTGCAGGAGGAAGTGAAGTTCGACATGTATTTCCGCTGCTACTGCATCGATCAACGCCACGTGCGGATCATGCCGTACGAGCCGCGCCATCCGTATCATTTGCGCTACCAAACCGAGTGGCAGGGGCCGAAGGATATTTTGCACAAGGTCGAGGAAGGCGTGTTGACGCTAAATCAATTTCTCGGCTACGACCTCAATACAGTTGAATTTGCAATCCGCGAAGGCGTGCCTGTCGCGATTGACTTCTGCAATCCTGCGCCCGATGCAGAAGCGGCGAACGTAGGTCAGACAAACTTCGAGTGGGTCGTCGAAGCCGTTTCTGAAATGGCGATCCGGAAAGCGAGCGTGCACAAACCTGGTCAGGACAATTTAAGCTGGGGCAAATTTATGCGGGCAGCCGTGATGAAGCGCTCGTTGAACGACCCCGGCTAAGACTGACAGTTAAAGCGCGCCGATGAATTTGTCTTTTGCAGGCACGCGACGGAAGATTTTGCGGACGGCTCGGAGATCCGTCCCTACCTGACCAAATGAAGGGGCACACATTTACTCTCGGTATCGAGGAGGAATTCGCGATTATCGACCCGGAGACGCGAGAACTCCGGTCGCATATTCAGGAAATTCTGGAGGGCGGAAAGGTTATGCTCAAAGAGCAGATCAAGCCGGAGATGCACCAGTCGGTGGTAGAGCTCGGCACCGAAATTTGCGAGTCGGTTGTTGATGCGCGCACCCACGTTATTCAATTGCGCAGTAGACTCGCCGAACTCGCAGGCCGGGCCGGATTAAAGATCGCTTCTGTGGGCACACATCCTTTTTCCCATTGGCGCGATCAACTCATCACTCAAGGCGAGCGCTATCAGGAAATCGTCAAGGACATGCAGCAGCTCGCGCGCGCCAATCTCATCTTTGGATTGCACGTGCACGTCGGAATTGCCGATCGCGAAGCGGCCATCCACGTTATGAACCAGGCACGCTATTTTCTGCCGCACATTTACGCGCTCTCGGTCAACTCACCGTTCTGGGTCGGCCAGGACACGGGCTTGAAAGGTTATCGACTCAAAGTGTTCGAGCGTTTTCCGCGCACCGGTATTCCAGACGCGTTTGAGAGCCTTTCCGAGTACGAAGACTACTGCAAACTACTCGTGAAAACCCGTTGCGTTGACAACGCAAAAAAAATCTGGTGGGACATCCGGTTACATCCTTTTTTCGATACTTTGGAGGTGCGGGTTTGCGATGCGCAATCGCGCGTGGACGACACGCTCGCCATCGCCGCTTTGATCCAGGCAGTGATCGCGAAGCTGTACAAACTCCAATGTCAAAACATGAGCTTCCGCATTTATCGACGACGACTCCTCGATGAAAACCGCTGGCGGGCGTCGCGTTACGGCATCGATGGGAAACTGATCGATTTCGGCCGCGAAACAGAAGTCGACACACGCAGTCTGTTAAATGAACTGCTCGAGTTCGTCTCAACTGAAGTTGAGGAGCTCGGCAGCAAAAATGAAATGGCACACGTGGAGCGGATCATGCGTGAAGGCACGGGCGCGGATCGACAATTAGCTCTCTGGGAACGCATGCACGACATGAAAGCCGTCGTCGATCAGATTGTCGCGGAAACCTATGAAGGATTAGATGTCGAGGCCAAACATGTCGCTTGATTGCCTCTTGGCGACATCAAGGTTTTTGCTGAAATCACTCCGTAGCTTTGCTTGGCCGGTCGATCTTTGTTTGCAATGCGATATGACGATTCCCGGCGGCTGCTGATTTGGCGCGGACGAAGCGCGCGTACGTGCTGTTTTCGACGTACGGATCTTCATCGCCGACAACCGGACCAGAGCGGAGGCGTCCAAAATGCCGCCAGCATTCCAGAATGATCCCACGGTTGAACGGCTGTCCTTTCGCAGTGACAACGATGCAATTGTTCTCGCGCCAATTCCCGGGGTTCGCTTCACCCCAGTGCAAATCGAGGCTGGTGAGTTTCAGTGCATCGAAGGCGACCAGCAGGTCCTCCGCCCATTGGAAACAGTAGCCACGTTTCTTGATGCCATGGTATACAAGGAAATTATTAAAAATTGGCGTGCCGAACATGCGGTATTGTTTTCTGAGTTGGCTGGCGGTGGCGTAAGCGCACTCCGCCAACAGTCCTGCTTCTTCTCGATTCACCTTCGGCGAAAGGGCTGCAAGCTGGCTCGCCAGTGCTTCGGCCGCGGCAGAATCATTCTTTGGCACTTGGAATGAAAACGCCCGCTGTTGTTGATCCGCCATAGCCGGCCCGATCCCAGCTGCTAAGATCGCGAGGGCAACCGCAAATGGAGTCAGCAATGGAAGTTTCGCAGCGCGATCTCGTGTTGAGGGGACCATTGCGTCTGCGCTGCAGTTGTAAGCGGTCGTCTCCAAGTTGCATAATTTCTTCGGAAAAACGTCGTCATTTGTGTGTATCGTGATGAAAAATAGGAAGAAATGTCTCCACTCCGCGCGATATGACCAGCGCGGGTTTGCCCACGCCTGATTTCCGCGTAATTCTGAACGCTTTCAATGCCTGACCGACTCGCTACCGCTAAGATCGACATCGATCCGGAGTTGATTCCGGGCGCGCACAATGCCGTAAGCGTTTGCCTTCAGCTAACGCCGGAAGAACGGGTCACGATCATTACGGACGAAGCAACCTGCGACATCGCAGCCGCATTGCGAGCTGAAGTCGAGGAGATCGGTTCGGAACACGCGGTCTTCGTTTTAGAAGATTATGCTGCGCGTCCGCTGACCGCGATGCCGCCAGTCATTCTCGACGATCTGGCGCAATCGCAAGTGTCGATCTTTTGCGCGCAGACTCAGCCCGGCGAGCTCGCTTCGCGCATGCAAATGAGCGACGTCGTGAACAAGCGTCATATCCGTCACGGTCACATGGTCAACATCAACCGCCAGATCATGATGGAAGGAATGCGCGCTGATTTTCGCGCGATCGATGCGCTCAGCCAGCGCTTGATCGAACGCGCGCGTCACGCCGAACGGATTATCTGCAAGACGCCGCGCGGCACCGAATTCGAAGCCGAATTTTCGCCGAAACTAAAATGGCTCAAAACCAGCGGGATCATCACGCCGGAAAAATGGGGGAATCTTCCCGGCGGTGAAATTTTCACCGCGCCGGCAAACACCAACGGGAGATTCGTCGTCGACGGTGTGGTCGGCGATTATCTTTGCAACAAATACGGCGATTTGCATGACACACCCCTCACGATTGAGGTGAAGAATAACCGGATTGTCGATCTTGCCTGCGATCACAAAGAGCTGCTCGAAGATTTTCGCGCTTACACGATTACGGACGAAAACAGTAATCGCGTCGGTGAATTCGCAATTGGCACAAATACCGCCTGCAAACACGTTATCGGCAACATTTTACAGGATGAAAAAATTCCAGGCGTTCACATCGCATTTGGTCATCCTTACGCCGAGCATACCGGCGCGAATTGGGTATCGAAAACTCACATCGACTGTGTCGGCCGCGATTTCGACATCTGGTTCGACGGCGAACGGGTGATGGAGCGGGGCAAGTTTTTGGTGTAAAAGGCAGGGGCGCTTCGCGGACGCGCGAAATTGACAGCACAAATAAGTCTCGGAAGACTCGGAGAGTCGTCTCTACCTGAAATGGACCCGCTGCTACACGCCAGATTCAATTCCGATTTCACACTGGAGAAATATGCAGCGCTTTCGCGCTGCGTGAATGAAACGGAGAAATCGCCGGCGGATTTTCGAATCTCGGAGACGCCAATTTTCCTGACGAACGAATTCACCGATGAAGTAGTTCGAGCCGCAACTGCGATTGCCGATCTTACGCGCACGGCGGAGTTCGCTCAGCATGCGCGAGCCGCGATTCCGAAAGGACTCGAAGTGCCGAATGAATCAGCGCATCCGAATTTTCTCATCATCGATTTCGGAATTTGCACCGAAGGCGAGCGGCTTGTTCCGCGACTGATCGAGCTGCAAGCGTTCCCGAGCTTGTTTGGATTTCAATTACTGCTCTTGCACTGCATGCGGAAGGCGTATCCAGCCATTCCGCGCGATTGGACTTCGTCGTTTGGCGGAATCAAAGATCAGGCGTACATCGAGCTTCTCCGCCGGACGATCATCGCCGACGCAAATCCAGAAAACGTGATTTTGCTCGAGATCGAGCCGGAGAAACAAAAAACGCGAGTCGATTTCGCCGCGACCGAAACACTGCTCGGAATTCGTTCCGTTTGCTTAACCAAGATCAAGAAGCACGGTCGCCGATTATTTTACGCGCATGACGGACGTGAGGTGCGAATTGACCGGATTTACAACCGAGTCATCTTTGATGAACTGATCCGCCGTCCCGACCTCGATGTGCCCTTTCGATTTCAGGACGATCTCGATGTTGTCTGGGTCGGTCATCCGAACTGGTATTTCCGGATCAGCAAACATTCGCTGCCATTTCTCAAAACCGAACACACTTCGCCTGCTTTTTTCGCGGACGAATTTCCCATCCACGAAAAGATCGACAATTACGTTTTGAAACCGCTCTACTCATTCGCTGGCCTCGGTGTGGATATGGAACCGACGCGCGACAAAATTTCGGGGCTGAAGAATCCCCGTGATTGGATCTTGCAAAGAAAGGTCGATTACGCGGCTTTCGTGCCAACGGTTGAGGGCACTAAATCAAAAGCGGAGATTCGAATGATGTTCGTCTGGCCTGAGAATGACCGCGATCCGATCTTGGTGAACAACCTGATCCGCATGAGCCAGGGCAAAATGATGGGCGTCGATTTCAATAAAGACAAAACCTGGGTCGGTGCCAGCATCGCGCTGCATGAAACGTAGGTCGCTGATTACACCGGGAATGCGGGCGACAAATCGCTGCATTTCTCCGAGTAGTTTGTTACACCGTGCGACTACGCCGGCTCAGTGGAAACCGTCGCTTCACCGGCGCCCTGCTCCAATGCCTGCTCGACAGCGCGCCAGGCAAGCATCGCGCACTTGACCCGCTGCGGAAATTTCCGCACGCCCCTCATTACTACAAGATCGCCCAATTCTTTGGGCGTTTCGCTCGTTTCATCTGTTACGAGGCTGTGAAACGCATGGAGCAATTCCATCACCTCCGCGCGACTTTTGCCTCTCAGTTTCATCGTCATCAATGACGCCGAAGCCTGGCTGATCGCGCAGCCGTATCCGGTGAACTTGATATCTTGCAAACCTCCCTCGGCGTCGAATTTTACACAGAGATGAATTTCGTCGCCGCATGCCGGATTATCGCCATGCACGCGTACGGCAGCGTCGGCAAGGTCTCCAAAATTCCGCGGCCGTCGCGAATGATCGAGAATTACCTCTTGATAAAGCTCTTCGATTTCCACATTCATGAAAAGAAACGCACTGCTGCCTCAAGGATTTCAATCATTCGATCGATTTCTTCGGTCGTGTTATAAAAGTAGAAGCTCGCGCGAGTGGTCCCGGGTACGCCAAACCTTCGCATCAATGGCTGATTGCAATGGTGTCCGCCGCGCAAAGCCAATCCGTACTGATCTGCGAAGGTTGTGAGGTCGTGCGGATGCGCCGCATCCATCACGAAACCAACCAGAGCGCCACGTTGTTCGGTTGGCCCGAAAACATGCATTCCGGGCAATTCGGCGAGACGCTCGGCGGCATAGCGAGCGAGATGCGTGTCGTGCTCGAAAATTGTTGGCCGTCCGATCTGCTCGATGTAATCAATCGCTGTCGCCAGCCCGATCGCACCGGCGATATTTGGTGTGCCGGCTTCAAATCGATGCGGCGCTTTTTTGAATGCGCTTTTTTCTAGAGTCACACTGACGATCATCTCGCCGCCGCCGTGCCAGGGCGGTATTGAATCGAGGACTTCGGCGCGCGCGTAGAGTCCCCCGATGCCAGTGGGTCCGCACATTTTATGGCCGGAGAAAGCCAGAAAATCGCAGCCCAATTCCAGGACATTAATTGGCAAGTGTCCCACACTCTGCGCCGCATCCACGAGCGTGAGCGCGCCCATCGCGCGAGCTTTCTGACACAGCTCCGAGACCGGATTGATTGTTCCGAGCGAATTCGAAACGTGGGTGAACGCGAAAAGTTTCACTTCATCCGTCAGCAATGAAGAAAGCTGTTCGAGGTCGAGCGTGCCATCATCAAGGACAGGCACGAAGCGCAACCGAGAATCCGTTCGTTTGGCCAACAACTGCCACGGCACGAGGTTGCTGTGGTGCTCCATCTCTGTCAGGAGAATCACGTCGTCTGCCCGAACAAATTTTCTGCCCCAAGCCTGCGCCACAAGATTTATGCTTTCGGTGGTTCCGCGCGTGAACACGATTTCCTCTGCGGTCGGTGCGCCCAGATAGGTCGCGACGCGCTGCCGCGATCGTTCGTAAGCGTCGGTCGCGCGCGAACTCAGCTCGTGCAGACCACGATGCACATTGGCGTTTTCGTGCTCGTAGTAATGCCGAAGCGCATCGATTACAGTTCGCGGCTTCTGCGAGGTCGCGGCGTTATCAAAATAGATCAAAGGATGGCCGTGCACTTGCTCGCGCAGAATCGGGAAATCCTCGCGAACCGCCTTCCAGTCTACATTGCCGCTGGCAATTTGGTGCACACCGTAATCTGCTACACACGCCGGTTCACGCCACCTTATTTAGGACGCGTCATCTTCGGGCGAAGGTCGACAAGCTCCTCGAGGTTTTGTCTTGCCCAGGTTAGTGCCAGATCGTTAAGTTCGGCGCTTACGTTCAACAACAACAGCAACAAAACGGAAGGAGCAAATTCCTGATATGAAAAACCCTCAGTCTATTGATAGCATCACTCGTCGCGGCTTCTGCGAGGTTGCCGCACTGTCGATCGCCGCATCAGCGTTCGGGCAATCGTCGGAAAAGACGAAACGTGCTGCAGCCAGTGCAAATTTTCCGCCAATTGGCGATATCCATGCACATGTCTGCGGCATCCATTTTTATAGCGGCGACCTGAGCCGGCAGATCATTGCCGAACATTATTGCTCACATCTCAGCGATGAAGTCCTGCAATGCGTCATTTATGACTCTAACAAACCGGGCGCACGCCTGATCGGCATCGAATACATCGTCAGCGCGAAGATTTTTGAATCTTTGCCGCCTGAGGAGAAAAAGCTTTGGCACAGCCATAATTACGAGGTGAAATCAGGCGTGCTGACGGCTCCAGGGATGGCTGACGCGGCGGAGAAGGATCTGATGAAGGTGCTGATCGGCACCTACGGGAAAACCTGGCACACATGGCAGGTCGATCGAGGCGACAAATTACCGATGGGCATTCCGCAGCTCATGATGGCCTTCACCGCTGATGGACAAGCGAAGGCAAACATCGTGGCCGAGCGTGATAAACTCTACGGAGCGTCGGCTGCCAAAAAGACGGCGCGAGCTGACATTGCCGATGCGAAGCTAGACTCCGGCGCGGATGGTTGGCAAAAAGGAGTGGCTGTTCAGCTCGATTTGAAAACCGTTGCGGCAGCGACGCGATAACCTGGCGTTCCGATTCAGCCCGGCGCTTGAAAATTGGAGGCCGCGCATCGGGAGGCCGAAGGTCCGCAGTAAGGGACTAAATCTCTTCTTCTTATCACTCTTTTGCCGACATTATTTCGACCGCCTCGGCCGAAGTTTGAACCGGCACAATCTCGAAATCCATTAAGTCCTGCCAGTTATCGATCCACCGATCAAACAGTGCGAAATCTTCGGTCTGCATCAATTGCCAGCAGATTTTAAAATCGAGATCGATCCAGCTGGAAACATACTCGAGGCCATCAGGCATCATTCGGCCTTTTTCGCGGAACCGCTCATAGATTTCCGGCGCCGCGCCCTCTTTGAAACGTTCGATGACCATGTAAAGCACAGGCTGGGTGTTCGTTTAGATAATTGCCGTCTTTACAGATCCTTTAGTTCCTCGTTCGTTTCAGCGAAAGCGTTGACGGCGAATTCCAAATCTTCGCGCGAATGCGCCGCGGAAACTTGAGTTCGGACGCGCGCGGTGCCGTGCGGCACAACGGGGAAAAAGAAGCCGATCACGTAAACACCTTTCTCCAGCATGCGGGCGGCGAACCTCTGCGACTTCGCGGCGTCGCCGATCATGATCGGCACAATCGGGTGTACGCCGGGCTTGATCGTTAGGCCACGGTCGGTCAACGCGGCGCGAAAATATTTTGTGTTCTCTTCGAGCTTGTCGCGCAATTCCGTCGATGCACTGAGCAGTTCGAGCGCTTTCAATGACGCGGCGACGACCGGTGGCGCGATTGTGTTTGAAAACAAATAGGGCCGCGAACGTTGGCGCAAAAGATCGACAATTTCCTTGCGACCGCTGGTGAATCCGCCGCTGGCGCCGCCGAGCGCTTTGCCGAGCGTACCGGTGATGATGTCGATCTTGCCCATCACACCGCGATATTCGTGTGTCCCGCGGCCAGTCTTGCCCAGAAATCCGGTCGCGTGCGCGTCGTCGATCATGGTCAGCGCGTGGTATTTTTCGGCAAGATCGACAATCGTTTTCAAGTCCGCGATCGTTCCGTCCATTGAGAAACAACCGTCGGTTGCGATCAAGCGGAAGCGCGCATTTTGCGCGGCGCGTAATTGCGCTTCGAGATCGGCCATGTCGTTGTGCTTGTAACGAAACCGCTGCGCTTTGCAGAGCCGGATGCCGTCGATGATGCTCGCGTGATTCAGCTCGTCGCTGATCACCGCGTCCTTCTCCGTAAGCAATGTTTCGAACAAGCCGCCGTTAGCGTCGAAGCACGACGGATAAAGAATCGTCGCTTCGGTTCCGAGGAATTTTGTCAGGGCGGCTTCAAGTTTTTTGTGGATGTCTTGTGTGCCGCAAATGAAGCGGACGCTGGCCATGCCGAAGCCGTGCGTATCGAGCGCTTTCTTTGCCGCGGCGATCAGCGCGGGATGATCGGCGAGGCCGAGATAATTGTTAGCACACATATTGAGCACCCGTTTGCCGTCCGCGACGGCGATGTGCGCGTCCTGCGGAGTAGTGATGATCCGCTCCGTTTTGTACAGACCTTGCGATTTAATTTCTTCCAACGTGCTGGAGAGCTGTTGTTCGAATTCGGCGAGCATAGTTGAGTCACAAATTAACGCAGATTTTCACGGATTAGAAAATGCCAACCGAGGCGAATTTTTCGAAAAATAGTCTTGCAAGGGGTTGTGAATAACTGTTAATAACTCGCCCGATCTCCCTTGCGTAGCTCCCAAACATTACTGCTTTCGCTTGCCATCATCGGGGCA
>Ga0207646_10008312_pt1 | contig 10416 bp, 10 predicted proteins | sample KBSK5502metaG_FD_184343 | JGI IMG/M metagenome (GOLD analysis project Ga0207646, IMG submission 184343) | Corn, switchgrass and miscanthus rhizosphere microbial communities from Kellogg Biological Station, Michigan, USA - KBS K5-50-2 metaG... | ecosystem: Host-associated > Plants > Roots >...
GTGCTGGAGGAGCACGGACCGGTGAGCGAGCCCGTGGCGCGCGCGATGGCGCAGGGCGCGCGCGACCGCCTCAAGGCCGACGTCGCCGTCGCGCTTACCGGTGTCGCGGGGCCGACCGAACAGGGACGGCCGGTGGGCACAGTAGTGATAGCAGTCTCCGGCCCGCTCGGCGACGTCGCGCGCGAGGTGCGCCTGCCGGGCGATCGCAACACCGTGCGGACGCTTGCGGTGTCGGCGGGGCTCAACCTCGTACGGCTCTATCTATTGGAGGCGACATAGCGCGGCTTTTCATCGCGCTCGCGCTGCCGCCGGCGGTGAAAGATGAGCTCGCGCGCGCGATCGCCTTGCTCGAGCGGCATGTGGCCGGCGCGCGCTGGGTGCCGAAAGAGAATCTCCATCTGACGCTGGCTTTCCTCGGGCGCGTGGACGATCACCGGATCAGCGAGATCTCGACTGCGACCGCTGAGGCGGTGCAAGGACACGTCGATTTCAGCGTGCGTCTCGGTGAGCTCGGTGCGTTCCCCTCGACGCGTCGGGCGCGCGTCGTGTGGGCAGGTCTCGACGATCCGACGCAGGGGATCGCGGGGATCGCCGATTCGGTCGGCGAGTCGATGCAGAGCCTCGGGTTCCCGCGAGAGAAGCGGGCGTTCGAACCGCACGTCACGCTCGCCCGCATCAAGGCGCCCCATCCCGTCGTGCTGGACGAGACCCTGGAGCCGATCTCGTTTGCCGTCGGGCGGATCAGCCTCTTCGAAAGCCGGCTCGGCCGTCCGAACGCCGTCTATTCGGAGGTGACCACGTTCCCCTTCCGGCGTTGATCGCGACGTTCGAGCAGCCCTGCCCACTCTTCCCGCTCGTGACTCCCTGCGCTGGCCGACGTAGCGTCCCCCTGGGTCGTTGACCTCGAACACGTGTTCGGATAGCCTCCGGCAGAACCGAATCACAAGACTGTCATTCCTGTCGGGGACGGGGCCTATACTCGGCCTCGATAGGCCGGAGACCGGAAGCGAGGCGAGCGACGTGGAAAAACAGCGAGTGGAGAGAGGAGCCCACGTGGATCGTGAGAAGGCGCTGGACGTCGCCCTGGCGCAGATCGAAAAGAGCTTCGGCAAAGGCTCGATCATGCGCATGGGAGATCGCGAGCATCTGCAGATCGCGACCATCCCGACCGGGTCCCTTGCCATCGACATCGCGCTCGGGATCGGCGGCGTACCGCGAGGCCGTGTCGTCGAGATCTTCGGTGCCGAGTCGAGCGGCAAGACCACGATCGCGATGCACATTATGGCGGAGGCACAGCGCGCCGGCGGGATCGCAGCGTTCATCGACGCCGAGCACGCCTTCGACCCGATCTACGGACAGCGGCTCGGCCTGAATCTCGACGAGCTGCTCATCTCGCAGCCCGACACCGGCGAGCAAGCGTTGGAGATCGCCGACACGCTCGTCCGCTCGAGCGCGATCGACGTCGTGGTGATCGACTCGGTCGCCGCGCTCGTGCCGCGTGCGGAGATCGAAGGCGACATGGGAGACACGCATGTCGGGTTGCAGGCGCGCCTCATGTCCCAGGCCCTGCGCAAGCTGACCGCCAACCTCAGCAAGTCTCGGACGTCGATGATCTTCATCAACCAGCTCCGCGAGAAGATCGGCGTCATGTTCGGAAGCCCCGAGACGACTCCCGGCGGTCGCGCGCTCAAGTTCTACTCATCGGTTCGCCTCGACATCCGCCGCATCGAGAATCTGAAGGACGGCGCCGAGGTGGTCGGGAGCCGTGTGCGTGCGAAGGTCGTGAAGAACAAAGTGGCGCCGCCGTTCCGGATCGCGGAGTTCGACATCCTGTACGGGAAGGGGATCTCGCGCGAAGGATCGTTGCTTGACGTCGGCGTCGAGGAAGGGTTCGTCAAGAAGTCGGGCGCGTGGTTCACCTACGAGGGCGAGCAGATCGGGCAAGGGCGCGAGAACGCGCGCCAGTTCTTGATCGAGAACCCGGATGTCGCGAGCGACATCGAGAAGCGTGTTCGGGACACACTCGGCCTCGTGCCGAAAGAGGCGCTGCCCGACGAGGAGCCCGAAGAAGAGGAATAGGTCCTCGTGGCGCATCGACGGAAGCCAGGCGACGGGGCCGGGAAACCGGCCCCGTCCACTCTTTCCCATGACGAGGAGCTCGTGGCCGCACGGGAGGCCGCCCTGCGGCTGCTCGCGGTGAGGGAACGCTCGGCTGTAGAGCTGCGTTCGCGACTGCGCCAGAAGGGGTTCGACCCCGACGTGATCGTCTCGGTCCTCGACCGGCTGCAAGAGACCGATCTCCAGGACGACGCGCGCTTCGGCGCCCAATTCGTCGAGGCCGCGACCCGGCGCGGAATGGCCGGCCGCCGGATCCAGATGGAGCTGCGCGCGCGCGGCCTCAGCAAGGAGGAGGCGGCTCGAGCTGCCACGGAGGACCCCGAATCCGAGCTGGCCCGGGCACGTGACCTGGCCGAACGGAAGGCTGCTCGGATGGGGGATCTGCCGCTCGAGACCCGGGTCCGGCGGTTGATCTCACTCCTTGCCAGGAAGGGGTTCGATCCGGATACCTGCCGGATCGTGGCAAAAGAGGCAGCCGGTTCACCGTCCCTTGACCCTTTGGTTGAGCGGGATTTACCATGACCTGGCTCGTACGAAGTCAAAGCACACGCGCTTACCAGGCATTTTGATCCCGACCGAGACGGCTGAACTGTGAACGGAGAGCGAACAAGTCCCAGCCCATAGGGCTGTTTTCGCCTTTCCTAATACCGCCGTCCCAAGGGCGTCTGGTCACACGTAGTGGCGACGCTTCGCCGAGCGATGCTCGGCTTTTTTATTTGCAAGAGTGAACCGGGCCGGCGACGAGGCTGGTCCGCATGAGAGGAGTTGGATCCGATGCTTCTTGTGATCGGACTGATCATCGGCCTGGCCGGAGGCGTCGCCGCGGGGTACCTCGTTCGGCACCGGCAAGGGATGGCAAAGATCGACTCTGCCGAGGCGCGCGCGATCACCGTGATCGGCGAGGCGGAGCGGGAAGCGGACACCAAGAGACGAGAGATCGTCGTCCAGGCTCAAGACGAAGCGCTTCGGCTCAGGCAAGAGGTTGAGGAAGAGCTCAAGACCCGGCGCAGCGACGTAGACAAGCGCGAGAGCCGGGCCGAGCAGCGAGAGGAACAGTTGGAGAAGCGCGACCGCGGCCTGGACGACCGCGAGTCCGAGCTGGGGAAGGCGACGGAGCGGCTCGACGTGAAGGCCGGGGAGCTACAGGCTGCTCGAGACAAGATCGAGCAGGACCGGGAAGAGGTCGAGCGCGCGCTCCAGCGCGTCGCGGGGATGTCGTCGGCCGAGGCGAAGGCGTCGCTCATGCGCCGGCTGGAGGAGGACGCGAAGCGCGAGGCCATGGCGCTCGTCCGTGACCTGGAGACGAAGGCGCGCGAAGAAGCCGAGCAGCGCGCGCGCCGCATCGTGACGCTGGCGATCCAGCGCCTGGCGAGCGAGGCGACCACGGAATCGAGCGTCTCGGTCCTGAGCATCCCGAACGAAGAGATGAAGGGTCGCATCATCGGCCGGGAGGGGCGGAACATCCGCGCGTTCGAGGCGGCGACCGGCGTCAACATCATCATCGACGACACGCCGGAGGCCGTGCTGCTGTCGTGCTTCGATCCGGTGCGCCGCGAGATCGGACGGATCACACTCGAGAAGCTGGTGTCCGATGGACGCATCCACCCCGCGCGCATCGAGGAGATGGCCGAGCGCGCGCGCGCCGAGGTGGAGGAAGAGGTCAAGCGGGCCGGCGAGGAAGCGATCCTCGACGTGGGGATCACCGACATCCACCCCGAGCTCATCCGCGTGCTCGGTCGTCTCAAATACCGGACGTCGTACGGGCAGAACGTGCTGAAGCATTTGACGGAGACGTCGCACATCGCGGGGATGCTCGGCGCAGAGCTCGGCATGAACCGCGACGAGGTGCGGTTGCTGAAGCGGTGCGGCCTGCTCCACGACATCGGCAAGGCGGTCACCCATGAGGTCGAGGGATCGCATGCGCTGATCGGCGCGGAGCTGGCCCGGCGACTGAAGGAGCCCGCCGAGGTCGTGCACGCGATCGAGTCGCACCACGGCGAGGTGGAGCAGCGGACGCTGTTCGCGGTGCTTTCCCAGACGGCGGACCAGATCTCCGGCGGACGTCCGGGGGCGCGCAGGGAAACCCTCGAGGCCTACGTGAAGCGGCTCGAGAAACTGGAAGAGATAGCCACTTCGTACACGGGCGTCGAGAAGACGTTCGCGATGCAAGCCGGCCGTGAGGTGCGCGTGATCGTCAAACCGACGGACATCGACGATCTGGCGTGCCAAGTTCTCGCGCGCGATATCGCGAAACGGATCGAGGAAGAGCTTCAGTACCCGGGACAGATCAAGATCACGGTCGTGCGCGAGACGCGTGCAACCGAATACGCGAAGTAGCGACCATTGCCTGAAGTGTGTTCTCTCTTCGAGAGGACAAACACTTGACGTTTCCTATTGGCTTCGTTGTCGAGACGGGCTATCCTCGCCGAAGGGAAGTAAGGGGCCTGAAGGGGGGGCCGCTGTATCGGCGATCGTTGTCGCGCAGCGATGTTCTATGGACATCCTCAAAGTTTCGACGAAGTCGAGTCCAAACGCGGTCGCCGGCGCGATCGCCGGCATCTTGAGAGAGCAACCGGTCGTTTGCGTACAAGTCATCGGTGCCGGCGCGCTCAACCAAGCCATCAAAGCGATCGCCATCGCGCGCGCGTTCGTATCGGAGGAAGGCATCGACCCGATCTGCATCCCGACGTTCCACGACGTTGACATCGGCGGTGAGAGCCGCACCGCGATACGGCTGCAAGTCGAGCACCGTCACGACCGGCCGCAGGCAGACCTTCCGCCGCCGGCGTCTCGCGACGAGGGAACGACCGCGTTTCAAACATCCTGACGTCGCGTCCGCTTCGTCCCGGGAACCCAGTGATAGCCTTGTTTGAAGGGTTACCTCGGTGTGTTCGGACGCTCATAAGGCGGCCGACCGGGAGCGACGGCGCATGTGCCGTCGCAGTGAGGTGAGCGCGATGAACACCAACGGCGACGTCTTCCCGATCCTCGGGATCGATCACCTTGAATTCTGGGTTGGCAACGCAGCTCAGTCCTCCTATTACTTCCGCAAAGCTTGGGGCTTCAGCGAGGCCGCGTACGCGGGGCTTGAGACCGGTGTGACGGACCGGACCAGCAGGCTGCTCGTGCAAGGGGAATGCCGGTTCTTACTGAGCGGCGCGCTGGATCCCGACTCGCCGATCGCGGCGCACGTGCGCGCGCACGGTGACGGCGTAAAGGACATCGCGCTGCGCGTGCCCGACGCGGAGGACGCGTGGCGGTATGCGACCGCACACGGCGCGGCGAGCGTGATGGAGCCGACCGTGTTCGAAGACGAGCATGGAAAGGTTGTGCGCGCCGCGATCGCGACGTACGGCGAGACGATCCATTCGCTGATCCAGCGCACCGACTACGCAGGCGTGTTCCTGCCCGGGTTCCGCGCGGTCGATGAGCAGGTTGATCGCACGGTCGGCATCGTCGCGGTCGACCACGTCGTGGGGAACGTGGAGCTTGGGAAAATGAATGCCTGGGCGTCGTATTACGCAGACGTGATGGGTTTCACAAACCTCGTGCATTTCCGTGACGACCAGATCTCGACGGAGTACACGGCTTTGATGTCCAAGGTGATGCAAGACGGCGTGGGACGCGTGAAGTTTCCGCTGAACGAGCCGGCTAAGGGGAAGAAGAAGTCTCAGATCGACGAATATCTCGAGTTCTACCGCGGTCCCGGCGTGCAGCACATGGCCTTACGCACCGACGACATCTTGAAGACGGTTGGCGAGCTGCGCGCGCGCGGCGTGCAGTTCCTGCGCGTTCCCGACGCGTATTACGAAGAGGTGCGCGATCGCTTCCGCGATCTGCACGACGAGGTCGACGTGGATGCGTTGAAGCAGAGCGCGATCCTCGCCGACCGAGACGAAGAGGGGTACCTCTTGCAGATCTTCACGAAGCCGGTCGTCGACCGCCCGACCGTGTTCTTCGAGATCATCCAGCGGCACGGGTCGCGCGGCTTCGGACTCGGGAACTTCAAGGCGCTCTTCGAAGCGATCGAACGCGAGCAGGCCGCTCGCGGGACGCTGTAAGCGTGTTCCCGCTTTCCCGCGGCAAGGTTGCGAAACAAGCGCACGTCGGACTTCCGCAAGGCACGTTCGAGGAAGAGCACGGGCGCGAGTCGTTCAACGGGCGCGCGTCGCACCTGTACCGTACGCACCCGCCCACAGCGTGGGTGAAGATCGAGGGACCGCTGCGGCCGCAAGCGTTCGACGTCGGCCACGTGAAGACGACCGATTCAGCGGATGCGAACGGTGCGTGGACATTGCTCGCCGGGAACGACGAGGTGCGCCTGTTCGTTTCTCGGCGCGCGGAAGCGATGCCGTACTTCCTGCGCGACGCCGACGGCGACGTCTGCTACTTCGTGCACGAAGGATCCGGGCTGCTCGAAACGGATTACGGCCCCCTTCGGTTCGAGACCGGCGACTACCTCGTCTTGCCGAAAGGCACGACGCATCGCCTCGTCCCCGACGGCGAGACGTTCGTGTTCGTGATCGAGGGGTCGGGGGAGTACCACTTGCCGGACCGAGGGATCCTCGGGCGGCACGCGCAGTTCGACCCGGGCGTGATGGAGACGCCGGAGCCCGAACCGCACGAGGAGAAGGGCGAGTTCGAGGTGCGCGTGAAGCGTGACGGGGAGTACACGCACCTCACGTATCCGCACCACCCGCTGGACGTCGTGGGGTGGCAGGGCGACCTGTGCCCGGTTCGGTTGAACGTGCGCGACTTCCGGCCGATCGTGTCGCCGCGCTACCACTTGCCGCCGAGCGTGCATTGCACGTGGGCGAACAACGGGTTCGAAATCTGCACGTTCGCGCCACGTCCGACAGAGACCGGCGACCCCGAGGCATTACGCGTTCCGTTCTTCCACTCTAATATCGACCGCGACGAGGTGATCTTCTACCACGCAGGCCAATTCTTCAGCCGAGCAGGCATCGGTCCGGGGATGATGACGCTGCACCCGCAAGGGTTGCATCATGGCCCGCAGGCGGCGGCGATCGAAGCGAGCAAGACGAAAGAATTCGCGGACGAGTTTGCCGTGATGGTTGAGACGGAGCGGCCGTTGAAAGTGACGGCGGACCTGGATGCTGCTCGGATCGATGGGTATGAAACGAGCTGGGCGAAGGGCCTCGGCCTGCTCCCATGAAACTAGGGATCGGCAAGGATGATGCCCGGAAGATCATCATGGACGCCGTCAGGCCTTACGCCGGCCCATACGGGGAACCCAAGGTTGTCTTTCCCGCGAGAACCCCACGGGGCTGGTCCACCGGGTTCGCCGGAGTCGGTCTCGTCCTGCAGATCTTCATGATGATATGGGAGGCCATTCGACGGTGGCCTTCGTCACAATGGTTCGCCGCGACCGAAGGCTCCGTGATCTGCCTTGATGCTCGAGGAACCAAACCGGGGAAACTTCGCTTCTCCCTACCGCCGGCCCGCATTCGGATCGAGAAGTGGGAAACGGGCGACACGAAGCTTGGTCCTGTGTCCATCACACTGAGACCTGAAGGTGGGAGGCGCGTAATCGTGACTGTCTCGGGGGAGTGGAAGGCTGAAGCGGAGAGGTTCCGGGAACTGCTCACGACGTGATCGCGTGGTTCAAAGATCCCGCCGGCAACATCCTCTCGGTGTTGGAGGATGCGTCCGTCTAGTTATTCCACGAGAGCGTCGACCCGCGCACCGTACGGATAGAAGAGCGCGAGGAACGGCTCGGGGTCGCCCTCCCAGTCGTACGCGCGGATCTGATCGGGACTCCGTCGCCCGGAGGCCGCGCGCGCGAGCTCGAACGGATCTCCGGACACCGTGGCGACCGGCTCACCCTCGCCGATCACCCATTCACGCGCCCCGGCTCGGATACGAAGCGCCGGTAGCTTGTCGTGTGCGGCACGGAAGCGCATGCCCTCGACGTACGAGCGCAGTGAGAGTCCCGTCGCCAACGCGTCGCGGTACTCGGTCTTGCCCAGCGCGCCTTGGAGGTCTTGCAAGTGCTGACCGACGTCGGTCACGACGATCCATTCGACCAACGGTGGCGACGTTGCAGGGAACGGCTCCTCACCGCGGATCATCGCCTCCAGGCGCGTCGCCGCCGAATCCCACTCCTCGAGCAGCTGCTCGACCGATCTATCGCTGCGGCGAGCGAGCGCGTCGTCGATGAACGCTTCTCGGCGTCGCGACATGTCGTCGTCCCAGAACGCGATCAGGTTGAGGTCGGCGGGGATCTTCCCGACTGCGAGGTCGCTCGCGATCGACGTCACGTGCGCGATGAGGTCGCGCACAGTCCAGTCCGGACACGCCGGAACGACCGTGTCGTTAGCTTCGGCGGCTGCGTCGCGCGCCAGGGCGGCCATCGCAAGTCGAGCGTCGTGGTACGCGCCGGCGAGGTCGGGCATCGGGCCTCCTTTTCTCTTCGAAAGCCTACCCTCGGCTTCTACGGGTCGACGATTTCGGTGCGGAGCGTGCCGAGGCCGTCGATCTCGAGCTCGACGACCGACCCGCGCGGCAGCCACCGGTCTTGGTCCAGGCCGCAGCCTCCGTAGGCGGTGCCGCTGCCGTACACGTCGCGTGAGTAGACGTCCTCGCTGCGCGACACGTACTCGATCATCTGCGGGAAGGTCCAGTGCATGCGCGCGCCCGACGTCTCGAACCACGTCTCGCCGTTGACGCGCGCGCGCATCGACAAGCCTCCCTCCGGCGAGAACTCATCAGCCGTCACGATGCACGGGCCGAGCGACGTGGCGAAGTCTTTGGATTTCGCCGGCCCCAGGCGCATCGCCATCTCCGCGCGCTGCACATCGCGCGCGCTCCAATCGTTCATGATCGTGTAGCCGAAGATCGCGTGTTCGGCCTCGCCGCCGGTGAGCGCGCGACCGCGCGCGCCGAGGATGCACGCCACTTCAAGCTCGAAGTCCAGCTTCTCCGTCCACGCCGGCCACGCGAGCGGCTCGTCCGGCCCGAGGATCGAGCGGTGGTTGCCCTTGTAGTAGACCGGCATCTCGTACCACGCGGGGTTGAGCTCCTCGCCCCGGCGCGCGGCTCCGGCCTTCGCGTGATCTTCGAACGCGAGGAAGTCGCGAAGGGACGCCGGCTGCAGCGGCGCCAAGATCTGAACGTCCTCAAGGGGCTGGCGGGGGAGGTCGTCGAACTGCTGGCGGATCGACGAGACGACGGAGCGGCCTCGCCCGATCAACGCCTCCATCGTGTGGGCGATCGGAGAGAGATCGACGACCTGGTCGCCCTCTTGTGTGCCCGGCCGGATCGAATCTCCGAGCTGGAATCGGACGAGTCGCATGAGCGGCATCGTACCGGCGGCCGCCCGATACGATGGCTCCGTGAGCAAGACCTACTTCATCCGCACATACGGTTGTCAGATGAACGAGCACGACTCGGAGCGTATCGCCGGGCTGCTCGAGCTGAACGGTTACGCGCGCGCGCCGGACGCGGAAACGGCCGACCTGGTGCTGTTCAACACGTGCGCGATCCGCGAGAACGCCGACAACCGCCTGTACGGGACGCTCGGCCATATGAAAGCGCTGAAGGATAAGCGGCCGGAGCTGCGGCTTGCGGTGGGCGGATGCCAGGTGCAGAAGGACAAGGTGCTCGTGCTGGAGAAGGCGCCCTGGGTCGACGTCGCGTTCGGCACGTTCTCCGTGGCCGAGCTACCGAAGCTCCTGGCGCAACGCGAGGACACCGGCGCCCAGGCGTTCGAGTTCGCCGAGCAGACCGACACGTTCCCCTCCGCGCTCCCGGCTCGGCGCGCCGACCCGTTCCACGCGTGGGTATCGGTCAGCGTCGGGTGCGACAACGCGTGCACGTTCTGCATCGTGCCCCACGTGCGAGGCCCGCAGGTGTCCCGGCGCATGGGCGATGTGTTGGACGAAGTCGAGCGGCTGGTGGGCGACGGCGTCGTCGAGGTGTCCTTGTTGGGGCAGAACGTCAATACCTACGGCCGCGACCTCGACGGGACGCCGCTGTTCGCCGAGCTGCTGCGCGCGCTCGACGGGATCGACGGGCTGCGCCGCGTTCGTTTCACAAGCCCGCACCCCCACGACTTCACGCCGGACGTCATCGATGCCATGTCGAGCAGCCGCGTCGTCTGCGAGCACATCCACTTCCCGCTGCAGTCGGGGAGCGATCGCGTGCTTTCACGCATGCGGCGCAGCTACCGGAGCGCGCGATACCTCGAGACGCTGGTGTCGATCCGCGAGGCGATCCCAGACATCGCGGTCTCGACGGACGTGATCGTCGGGTTCCCCGGCGAAACGGAGGAAGACT
>Ga0207646_10008313_pt1 | contig 10416 bp, 7 predicted proteins | sample KBSK5502metaG_FD_184343 | JGI IMG/M metagenome (GOLD analysis project Ga0207646, IMG submission 184343) | Corn, switchgrass and miscanthus rhizosphere microbial communities from Kellogg Biological Station, Michigan, USA - KBS K5-50-2 metaG... | ecosystem: Host-associated > Plants > Roots >...
CGTGAGTGCCAGCGCGGCGCCACGCTGACGCGCCGCTCGTCCCGCTTCGACAGTGTCACCACGCCTAACGTTCGGATTGCAAACACTCATCGGCCGCGTCGTTCTGTGGCAGACCCGTTGCATTTCTGGCCGCACACGCCGGTCTGGCAAGGAGGCTCGATTCCATATGGCGAAGGTAATGGTGGTCGACGACGCGTACTCCGATCTGAAGCTCATGGAATCGATCCTTCGCAGCGCCGGTCACGATGTCGTGTCGCTCAGCAACGGGGAAACGCTCGAGGACCAGATGCAGGCGGAGCATCCCGATGTGGTGCTGCTCGACATCGTCATGCCGAAACGCAACGGGTACGAGATCTTGCGCGCGCTGCGCCGCGACTCGCGCACGAAGGCGACGCCGATCGTGCTCGTCTCGTCGAAGAACCAGGAGAGCGATCGTCTCTGGGGTAAGAAGCAGGGCGCCGACGAGTACCTGGCGAAGCCGTTCACGTCGGACGAGCTGCTGAGCGTGGTGAGCCGGTTTGCCCGCTGACGACGTCGCCGTCCCCGGTCCCGCGCCGTCGCCCGACGCGGCGGCCACGAACGATGCGACGCCGTCGACCGATGTCGTCCTGCCGGGTGCGCACCTCCGCCGGGCGTGCGTGGTGGCGATGAGCGGCCACACGCTCGCCGTCGACGTGAGCGAGGCACGCGAGATCATGACGCTGGACACGGTCGGTGCCGTGCCCGGCGCCCCGGCGCCCCTGCTCGGCGTCGCCAATCTGCGCGGCGCTGTGCTGGCCGTCGTCGACGCCCGCTCCGTGTTGTCATTGGCGCCGAAGCCGATGAAGACCGGCGCCGCGGCCATCGTGCTCTCGGCCGGCGGACTCGAGGCGGCGGTGCCGATCGACGGCGTCCTCGGCCTCGAATGGTTCGACGCTCCGCTGCCGGCCGACGGCATGCCGGAGGGCCCACTGAAAACGTTCGCCGCTGGTCTCGTGCCGCGGCCGGACGAACCCGCCATCCTGCTCGATGCCGCGCGGCTGCTCGAGGCGCTTCGCGCGCCGTGGGCGCCCGACGGCCTGGAGGCTCAGCAATGAATCGACGACGCTTCCTCGGCTTCCTCGCGGGCTCGACGGCGGCGCTGGCCACGGCGCGCGCCGTGTCCGCGCAGCCACGCGGCCCGGCCGTGCCCGTTGCTCCGCGACCGCTCGCGACCGGCGGGCCGGCGCCCGGCGTCAGCGCGAGCGAGATCCGCATCGGGATGAGCGCGGCCTTCCGCGGTACCGCCGCCGGTCTCGGCACGGAGTTCTACCGCGGCGCCCAGGCGTATTACGACGAGACCAACCTGCGCGGCGGCGTGAACGGCCGCCACATCACGATGATCGCCCTCAACGACGGCTACGAGCCGAATCCGTGCATCAAGAACACGATCCAGCTCCTCGAGAAGGAGCAGGCGTTCGCGCTGTCGAACTATGTCGGCACGCCCACGCTCACCCGCGCGCTGCCCGTGATCAAGCGCTACGCCGACCAGGGGGTCGTCCTCGTCGGCAACTTCACGGGCGCTCAGCCGCAGCGCGAGGCGCCGTACGCCGACCAGGTCTTCAACATCCGCGCCTCGTACCGCCAGGAGATGATGGCGCTCGTCGAGCGCTTCTGGTCGCTGGGGGCGCGCAGCTTCGGCGTGTTCTATCAGATCGACGCCTATGGCCGAAGCGGCACCGACGGCGTGGCGCGCGGGCTGGCCCTGCACGGGGCCCGCATCACGGCCGAGGCGACGTATCCGCGCGGCGCGACGTTCAACGACGACATGACGCCAGCGGTGCAGGCGCTGCAGAAGGCCGGCGTTGACGTCGTGCTGTGCACGGGCGCTTACCAGGGCTGCGGAGCCTTCGTGCGCTCCGCGCGCGATGCGGGGTTCCTCGCCCCGATCTCGAACGTCTCGTTCGTCGGGTCGGACGCGATGCTCAAGCTCCTCGTCCAGCACGGCAAGACGAACGGGCGCGACTACACCCGGGCCCTCGTCAACTCGCAGGTGGTGCCGAGCTATGACGAGGCGGCGCTGCCCGGCGTCGCCGAGTACCGCGCGCTCATGGAGCGGCACAACCCCGCGGTGCCGGACACCCTGCGTGATCCCAACTACGCCGTGCAGCGGCTCAGCTTCATCAGCCTCGAAGGGTTCGTGAACGCCAAGGTGATCGTGGAGGCGCTGCGTCGCGCGGGGCCGCAACCCACGCGCGCGGCATTCCGGCAGGCGTTGGAGTCGCTGCGCAACTTCGATCTCGGCATCGGCGCGGCGCTGACGTTCGGCCCGGAGCGACACCAGGGGCTCGACTCCGTGTACTTCACGCGTGTGGAGGGTGACCGCTGGGTGCCGATCGCCGACTGGGCGGCGGCGGTCCAGATTTGAGGGGAGCGTCAATGATCAACTTCCGCGTCCGATTCGGCTTGCTGACGAAGATCATCGTGTTCCTGACGATCGTGCTCGTTCCCCTCGCGGCCATCACCTGGTACGTCTCCATCCGCACGCTGCGCAACAAGATGACCGAGGAGTTCACCTCGAAGGGCACGGCCATCGCCAATAGCCTGGCCTCGTCGGGCGTCGACCTCATCCTCAACCGCGACGCGTCGACCGTCCAGGCCCGCGTGGACGAGGTCATCGGGGACACCTCGATCACCGGCGTAGCGTACGTCATGGTCTACGACCCGCAGAGGACGCTGATCGCGCACACGTTCCATCCCTTGGTTCCGCCCGATCTCATCGACAAGAACCTCGTGCCGGGCGACACGCCCAAGCAGGTGCGCGAGATCCAGTATGCGAATCCGGTCACGGGCGTGACCCGTTCGATCATCGATGTCGGCGTGCCGATGCTCGGCGGTCAGCTGGGTACCGTCCGCGTCGGGATGGACAAGGCGATCATCCAGGCCGCGGCCGCCAAATCGGGTTGGTACCTGCTGGCCGTCTTCGGCGGCGTGGCCCTGGCGGCCGTGATCGCCGGCTCTGTGTTCGCGCGGCGTCTCACGCGCCCGCTGGGCGAGATCGTGCGCGTGGCCGAGCACGTCGGGCGCGGCGACCTCTCGCAGACCGTGCGTGTCCGCTCGCGCGACGAGATCGGCCAGCTCGCACGCACCTTCAACGACACCGTCACGCGGCTGCGGACGCAGGTCACCACCGAGGCGGAGCGCGACGAGGAGCGCAGACGACGCGAGGATCTGCAGCGCAACATCGGCGTCTTCCTGGAGACGGTGACCCAGATCGCGCAGGGCGATCTGCGCCAGCGCGGGGAGGTCACGCCCGATGTCCTCGGCAACGTCGTCGACGCCGTCAACCTCATGGTCGAGGAGATCGCCGCCCTGCTGGCCGACGTGCGGCACGCGGCGCTTCGCGTGGCCGGCAGCGCCAACGACATGCTCGGCGCCACCGACCAGATGGCGAGCGGCGCCGAGAAGCAGGCGCGCGAAGCCACCACCGTGAGTCGCGAGGTGGAGACGATGTCGCGCTCGGTCCAGCTCGTGGCCAGCAACGCGGCCTCGGCCGCGAATGCCGCCGGCCAGACCCTCGAGGCCGCCAGCCGCGGCGAGGGCGCCGTGCGCGACAGCCTCGCCGGCATGCAGCGGATCCGTAACGAGGTGCAGGTCATCTCCAAGCGCATCAAGAGCCTCGGCGACCGCTCGCTCGAGATCTCGGAGATCGTCGACACCATCGAGGAGATCGCGTCGCACACCAACCTCTTGGCGTTGAACGCCGCGATCGAGGCGGCCGGCGCGGGCGAGTCGGGCGTTCGCTTCGCGGTCGTCGCCGACGAGATCCGCAAGCTCGCCGAGCGCGCCGCCAAGGCCACCAAGGACATTGCCGCGCGCATCCGTGCCGTGCAGGCCGAGACGCACGACGCGGTGGTGGCCATGGAAGAAGGCACGCGCGAGGTCGAGACCGGGTACAAGGTTACGATCCGAGCCGAGGAGAGCCTCAAGTCGATCGCGGGCATCTCGAAGACCTCCGCCGAGCTCGCGCAGGAAATCTCGGCCTCGTCGCAGCAGCAGGTGCGCGGCGCGGACGGCGTGGTGCGCGCGATGCGCTCCATCGCGGAGGTGGCGGTGCATACGGAACAGGCCGTGCTGCAGACGCGCCGCACGGTCGACGACCTGGTGAAACTGGCGGACGAGCTCACGCGAAGCCTCTCGCGGTTCAAGCTGGCGACCAACTGAGAGGACGATGGCCGAGCCGGCCGAACAGGAGTTCCTCCGCACCATCTTCCTGATGGAGGCGTGGGACACCGTGGCCGCGCTCGAGCGCGCGGCGACGACGCTCGCGCATCCCGGCGGCGGCGACGATCTGTTCGTCGTCACGCACCGGCTCAAGGGCGCCGCCTCGCTACACGGCTTTCCGCACATCGCCGAGCTCGCGGCCGAGGTGGAGGGCATGCTGGCCGCGCATCCGCCGGACACGCAGATGCTCGCGACGCTCCTGGGTCCGCTGAAGCGCGCGCTGGACGCGGCGGCAGGCCTGCCGGCGCCGCCGCGGGCTCCGGTCGCGGCCCCGCCGGCCGCGCTGCCTCCACGTTCCGACCTCGATGTGTTCCGCACCGCCGACACACGCGCCGAAGTCTCCGCCGATCCGCTGAGAGCCGAGCTGGACGCGTTCTTCGCGAGCAACGCCGACGTCGCGGCCTACTTCGTGCCGGAGGCGACCGAGCACCTCGAGAGCGTGACGGCGACGCTGGGAGCCCTCGAGCAGGGCGTCGATGCCGACGCGCTCGCGCGACTGTTCCGCGCGGTGCACACGCTCAAGGGGGCCGCCTACGTCGTCGGCTGCACCCGGGTCGGCGAGGTGGCGCATCGTATGGAGGACGTGCTGGTGGCCGCTCGCGAGGGCAGCCGGCCCCTCACGCCCCAGGCGATCGAGACGCTCTTCGCCGCCGATGGAGCGCTGCGCTTGATGCTCGGTCTGGCGCCCGACCCGCGCGCGAACGTCACGGAGCTCGTGGCTCGCGTGCGCGTGCGTCTCGACGTGCTTCTCGACGTGGCGGCGCCTGTCGCGGATCCCGCGCCGCCGCCGGTCGCCGCGACGGCGGCCCCCGTGCACGCCGCGCCGGCCGTGGCTGAGCCGGCCGTCCCGCTGCCATCGCCGCTCGCGGCGTTGCTGAGCGCGCCGCGCCCGGCGACACCGCGCGTCGCGCCGCGTCGGCCGCCGCGCCAGACGATCCGGGTCAACCTCGAGCGCCTCGATTCGCTGATGGACCTGATCGGCGAGATGGTGATCGGGCGCGAGCGGGTGGAGCGGCGTCTGGACGAGGCGGACCGCATCGCCGCCGCGCTGCTCGCCAGCCGCGCTCGCCTCGCCCAGTGTGTGGCGGATTTCGAGCGCCGGCAATTCGACGCCCGCCGCCCGGCGGCGGAGCCGGCGAAACCGGCGACGGCGCCGGGTGCCCTCTCGGTCTCTGAAATGTTCGCCGATCTCGAATGGGACCGCTACGACGATGCCGGCATCTTCGCCCGGACGGTGGCCGAGATCGCGGCCGACATCGCGGAGTTGCAGTCCGAGCTCACCACGCTGACCCGGGTGCTGCGCGACGACACGGCCCACGTGCATCGCATCACCGGCGCGCTGCGGACGGAGATCGGCCGGTCGCGCCTGGTGCCGATCGGCAGTCTGTTCGGCCGGTTCGTGCGGCAGGGACAGGAGGCCGCGCGCAACGCCGGCAAGAGCGTGCGGTTCGAAACGCGCGGGGAGGGCGTCGAGCTGGACACCTCGATCATCGAGCAGATCGTCGACCCGCTGCTGCACCTGGTGCAGAACACGATCGCGCACGGCATCGAGGCGCCCGACGAGCGCCGCGCGTTCGGCAAGGATCCGGCGGGCACCGTGACGCTCTCGGCCGCGCACGAGGGCGGCGCCGTGCTCGTGGAAGTCGCGGACGACGGTCGCGGCATCGATCCGGATCTTCTGCGGCGCCGCGCCATCGCGCAGGGTTTCGTGCCCGCCGACGCCACGCTCGACGACCACCAGGCGCTCGACCTCGTTTTTCTCCCCGGGTTCAGCACGGCGGCCGCGGTGACGACGGCGGCCGGTCGTGGCGTGGGTATGGACGTGGTCCGCACCAACGTCCGTCGCCTCAACGGCGACGTCGAGGTGCGCAGCGTCGTCGGCGAGGGCACGAAGTTCACGCTGCGACTGCCGCTGACGCTCCTGGTCTCCGAGGCGCTCATGGTCACGGTCGGTGAGGAGCGACTGGCGATGCCGCTCAATGCCGTGCAGCTCGTGATGGAGGCGCGCACGGAGGACATTCGCGTGGGGGCGCGCGGCGACGCGCTCCTGGTCGGCGAGGATCTCGTGGATCTCCTGCCGCTGGCGGACATGCTCGGCGTCGAGCGCGGACCGCGCCGCGCGCGCCGGCCCGTGCTGGTGGTGCGCGGCGCCGGACGCGTCGTCGCCGTCGAAGTCGACGAGATCCTGAACAAGCAAGACATCGTCATCCGGCCGCTCGGCCGCTTCCTGGAGGCGGTCGGGCCGTACGGCGGTGCGAGCGTCGGCGCCGACGGCCGCGTGACGCTGATGCTCGATCCCGGCACGCTGGCCGAGACGGCCGGCCGAGCGCGGCGCGCCGCGGGCCGTCGCCTCGAGGTCTCCGACGCGGAGCGCGCCGGCCAGCGTCGCGTGCTGCTCGTCGACGACTCGGTGAGCGTGCGCCGGTTCGTTGGCCAGATGCTCGAGAAAGCAGGTTTCCACGTCACCACCGCCGGCGACGGCGCTGACGCGCTCGCCCGGCTGACCGAAGCCGCCTACGACGTCGTCGTCACCGACCTCGAGATGCCGCGCGTGAACGGCTACGAGCTGGTCGACGATCTGCGACGGCGCCCCGCGACGCGTCATATGCCCGTGATCGTCCTCACGACGCGCGCGGGTGACAAGCACGTCGCGCTGGCCAAGAGCCTCGGCGTCGAGCACTACGTGACCAAGCCCGTCGAGGAGCATGCGTTCGTCACGCTCGTCACGTCGCTGGTGCGGGCATGAAGGCGCTGCTCGTCGATCCGGATCCGCAACGCTCGCCGGTCCTGGCGCAGGCGCTCGCGGCCGCCGGCGTCGAGGTGTCCATCGCCCCCAGCGCGTCGTTCGCGCTCACGATGCTCGAGTGGAACCAGCAGGACGTCATCATCAGCCGCGCTCGCCTCGGCGACATGGAGGGCCACGAGCTGTGCGCCATCGTGCGCAGTGACCCGTCCACCAAGGAGGTGCGCTTCGTCCTGATCGTGGGTCCGGGCGAGAACGCGCCGCGCCAGACGGCCGCCGCGGGTGTCGATCTGCTCCTTCCCGACGCGCTCAGCAATACCACCGTGGTCACGCGAGTCGTCCAGCTCGTGCGCCGCCAGCAGGACGAGACGACGCCGGCCGCCTCGGTGGCGCCGCCGCCGCCGGCGGTGCTCACGCCGCCGACGCCTGTAGCGCCGCCGCCGAGACCGGTCGCGTCGCCGCGGGTCATCGCGCCCCCGCCGGTCACGCCCTCGCCGGCGCCGCCGCGGCCGCCGATCGCGCCGCCGCCGCGTCCGCTCCAGCCGACCACGCCGCCTCCACAGTGGTCGTTCCCGCCGATGAAACCGGCGCCGCCGCGCGTCGCGCCCGCCGCCGCGCCACCGGCGCCCATCGCCGCGCCCCCGCCGGTTGTTCCGTCGCCGGCCCCGGTTGCCGCGTCACCGTCGCCGTCGGTCGCCGCGCCGGCGCCGACGATGGCCGGGCTCGACACCGTCGGCACCCAGACCGGCGCGCGCACGTTCCAGGGTGCGCTCGGCGTGCTCGAGATCGAGGAGCTCACGCAGGCGATCGCCGTCGGCGGCAAGACCGGGCGGCTCGTGCTCGTGCTGAGCACCGGTGGTGGCCTCGTCGTCTTCGAGAACGGGCGCGTGACGCACGCCGAGTACGGTGGGCAGGCGGGCGAGGCGGCCTTCGGCGCCCTCGTTGCCGCCTCGCACCGCGAGCGTGGCGGCAAGTTTTGCTTCATCCCGGTCCATCCGAACGAGCTGCGCAACCAGCCAAAGACCATCGTCCGCGGTGTCGAGCAATTGCTGCTCGACGTCGCGAGGACGATGGACGAGGAGAAACGTGCATGAGCAAGGTGTTGGTGGTGGACGACAGCCTCAGCGTGCGAAAAGTGGTCGAGCGCGCGCTGGCTGGTCGACAGATCGACGTGGTGTGCGCGGCCTCCGGCAGTGAGGCGCTCGAGCGGCTCGAGCGCGACCCGCCGGACATCGTGGTCTGCGACGTGGTGATGCCCGACCGCGACGGCTACGAGATCTGCGAGTTCATCAAGCGCCACCCGCGGCTCTCGCACACGCCGGTGCTGCTGATGTCCGGCATCGTCAACGATGAGGTTCGCGAGCGCGCGGCACGCGCGCAATCGGCCGGCATTCTCGCCAAGCCCTTCGCCGCCGACGATCTCATGCGCCACCTCGACAGCCTGCTCGCGCAGGCGCCCGCGCGGCCGTCCCCGGTCCGCGAGAGCCCGGCGGTCGCCGAAGCGCCCGCGACCCAGGGCAACACGATCCCGGTGCCCGAGAGCGCCGGTGCCATCCTCGCGCAATTCGTCGCGATGGACGGCGTGCAGTGGGCGGTGCTGGCGGACCGCGAAGGCTTCGTGATCGAGTCGACCGCGAACGCCGGCGTGGACGCGGACGTCGCGGCCGCGCTCAGCGCCTGTCTCGCCGAATCCTCGGATGGGCTCGGCCGCGAGCTCGGTCGCGGGGCGCTGCAGGGCGCGATCCTCGAATTCGAAAAGGGGATGGTCGTGATCTACGGCATTGCGACCTCGGGGCTGCTCGCGGTGGGCATCGGCGAGCCGAGTGTGCTCGGCAAGGTTCGCTACTACGCGCGACGAGCGCTGCCCGAGCTGGCGCGAGGGATGTGAGATGAGCCGCTATCGCCCGTCAGCGCTGGGGCGCTGGCTCACGGCGCTCGGCGTGGCCACGACGTACGTCGTGGTCGCGACGGGTCTGTTCTGGCTCGACCTGGGCGACGCGGGTGTCGCACCGATCTGGGCGATCCTCGCCGTGCCGCCGTTCTACGCCGTGCTCTCGCTGTTCATGCTGCGGCGGGTATCACCGAAGCGCCGCTTGAGCTGGACCGGCGGCGCCTGCCTGACGCACGTGCTGCTCGGGCTCGCGGCGGCTGCGGTGTTTTCGTTCGTGGTCGACGTGACTCCGCTCTCGGCGCTCGCGCATGCTTTTGCACGACTCGGCCCCGCCCCGGCACTCGCGCTCGTGGCGACGCCGCTGGCGCTGGCGCCGTTCCGTGGCCGCGTGCTGGCGCCGCGGCCCGCCTCGCGGTCCACTCGCGCCCGGAGGCCGAGCGTGGTCGCGCCACCGCCGTCGTTGGAGACGCCGTTCGCGCGCGAGGCGCGCCGCCGGGACGGTCAGGGCGAGGCCTCGGTGCCGGCGCCGGCGCCCGCGACGCCGGCGCCAACAGTGACGGCGGCCCAATCCCCGCCGGCGGTCACGTGGACCCCAGCGCCGCCGCCGCCCGTATGGACCCACCCGACCTCGCGGTCGGAGGCGGAATCGCCGGCCGCGCACCACGGCGACGTCACCGACGACGCCGTCGTACGCGTGCGCTTCGAGCGTGTCGCCAACCAGCTGCCACAGGATGCCTTCACGCTGCCGCTCGACCGCATCTCCGAGAGCCTGCGCGAGCCGCACTGGCTCACCGTTCCCCGGCGCGTCGTGCTCGCGCTGCTGCCCGAGGGCGCGGTGCAGATCGATTGGGCGATCGTAGCGCCACAGTTTCCGCCGCTGGTCTTTGCGGGATCCGACGTCGAGTTCCGACGGAAGTATCCGGGCCTCAAGCTCACGCTGCCGCTCGACGATGTGCTGCGCCAGGTCCCGCCCGGCACGTTCTCGCTCGGGCCCACGTCAAACCACATCGCCGGGCTCGACGCGTTTCCGCCGCCGTTTCAGCCGCTCGAGGTGCCGCGTGACGCTGCCGGGACGAACACGCCGGCGCCGAGCGCCGCACCCGCGGTGACGGCGACTCCGCCGGTCGCGCCACCGCCGCCGTCGCGCCCGCGTGCATCCACGCGGAAGCCTCCCGTCGCCGCCCCACCGTCTCCGCAGCCGGTCGCGCCGGCGCCGCCGCCCATCGCACCGCCGCCCGTCGCGCCGCCTCCGCCACCGCCACCGCCGCCCGTGGCAGCTCCGCCCCCGCCACCGCGGCCAGCGCCGCTCGCCGCGCCGGCGGCGCCTCAGGTCGCAGCAGCGCCGCGGGCGTCAGCCCAGCGGCGAGAGGTCGTGCCGGAGATCATCAGCCGTGACGCGCTCACACGGCTCGCGGCGTGTCTCGTAGGCGCGGGGACGTTCGAGTCGTGGTCCGGAATCGTCGACGGCACGGCACTCGTGGCGTTCGTCGCACCCACGGTGCCGCGCGACGCGGTGACGGCCGTGGCGGCGCGCGTGGCC
>Ga0207646_10008314_pt1 | contig 10416 bp, 10 predicted proteins | sample KBSK5502metaG_FD_184343 | JGI IMG/M metagenome (GOLD analysis project Ga0207646, IMG submission 184343) | Corn, switchgrass and miscanthus rhizosphere microbial communities from Kellogg Biological Station, Michigan, USA - KBS K5-50-2 metaG... | ecosystem: Host-associated > Plants > Roots >...
CTCACGATACCGTAGTTAGAGTGATCGCTAAGATTTAAGTGTTAAGTTTTACGATTTAGAATTTCCGCCTTGGGTCACTGCGGCGACCCAAGGCGCAGGAGGCCGGGCTCAGGGTTCAGAAGAAGCTAAGGTGCCTACGTCACGCATCACACAGCGCCGTAATAGCGCTACGTGATGCGCCCGCCGAAGGTTGCGCTCTCCAAACGCGATGCGGCAAAAGCTCAATGTTCAGCTCGTGAATGAGTGCCCGCGCAAAGTCGGAGGGGTGAAAGTTGAAACGTTGAAAAGTTGAATGCTTGAAAAGTTCAATGGCTGAAGAGTTGAATAGTTGAAGCGAGACGCAAAGCTACAGTTCTGCTTTCCACGCGGTGCTGCGTGACCTGAAGCCCAAGGCGGAGCGTTCGTAGCAGCCGGGGGCGGCGCCCAGGAAGTTGTCCGTGCGAAAAGGCCAGCGCTGAAAGCGCGATTCATTCCGGCGCCTTTTCGGACACTCGTTAGGCGTCGCGATCGATGAACGTCATCGCGGATACAAATGTCGCGTTTGCAGAGACGCGATCTGGATGCCGGCTTCACCGAATTTTTTCTCAGTAACAAAGTCGAGATCGCTCCGGCAACACGGCGGCCGGAACGCTTTATAGCCGCCGTAGTTTACAAGATCGGCCTTTAAAAAAAACCGAGCCAAACCGCGTTTCGAGCTACCATTCAGCTCGCACTTTTTTAGCCGACCTATTTTGTTTATCCTTATCCATAAATATCTCAACCCCGGCAGCTTATAACCACCATTTTTTTCGCTGTTTTCTGTCATTTTTTCCTTGACAGGCAGAGCTGATTTTTAGTCGGATTGATTTCTACCGCCATGGCGTAAGGGGGCACACGGACTTCAGCTTGGGTGCCTGAAGAAACATCAGGAGGACCAGGGAACGAAAGCCAGAACTCTTTGCCAAATCGTCTGTGGACTCACCTTCACCGGCGCAATCCTCGCAGGATTGTTTCCAAACCAAACATACGGGCGGCAGTTCGCTTGCCCGGCGCCTTCCCCGGGCGCTGCTGCGATCAACGCGCCTCTCGGCGGTTCTGGGATTGATGGCGATCTCCATGGAGCACAAATATGAAAACAACACAAAAATTTTTAACTGCAGCGGGCATTGCAACCTTTATTGCAGTCGTCCTCGCCGGCGCCAGTTCGACAAAGAAGACACCTGCGACCGTAATTACGAACAAGTCTGACTATACGCCTGGCGACACAGTCACGATAACGGGTTCGGGTTTTGCTCCAAACGAAAGCGTCTCACTGCACATCGCTGAGAGCAATAACACCAAGCCCTGGGATAATTTCGCCACGCCGGATGCTTTCGGAAATTTTTCCAATTCCCAATTTGCCGTTCCACCAGATTTTGGCGTCACCTTTAGTTTGAGTGCGACCGGGCTGAGCTCTAGCCTGACCGCGACAACGACGTTTACCAGTTCCGGTCAGGCGCCGTCGGCGCCATCCTCCCCTGCGGGAAGCCTGAACCAGTACCGAAATGGCAAAGTTGGCTGCAACAGCGGACCTTGTGTCGCTTGCAGCCCTGCGGATGTGGCTGGCTGGGTAAATGGTAACGCTGGTGCTTCAAACTCGCACTATGTCGAAGGTCAATCGATTCCTTATCGCGAAGTCATGACCAACGTGCCTGCCGGCACTGTAACAATCGTCCTGGAGTATGACACCCTGCACAGCGGCGTGCATGCGATCGATTACCTGACGAGTTTCCAACGGATCAATGAACCTGTTAATCCGCTGGACGGTCTCAACGGCCAGGGGAACAATCCACCCCCGCCGGTCGGAGGACCCTCGACCTTTCCTATCCCGACACCCGCGGACGATACTGCCCACGGCAGTCCTATAAACTGCCCGACTCCTCCTCCTTTCTCTGGCAACGGCGCCAATCAACCGACCACTAGCTTTGCAAACTTGGCCGCAGCCCCTTCGGGGTGTCTTAGTTTTGGAGGCCCTGAAAACATGACCATTTATGGTGGCACGATCACCTCAATCGACTACAACGGCGCAGTGGACGGCTCGGATCCCAACCATCAGAACGTAACCAGCGGCACTGGACAGGCCTCAACTCGAATTCGGATTACATTTACAACCAGCGGAGGCACAGTGGTTCTCGCCTGGGGTGGCCATATCGCCAGCCGCTCTGAGTGGGGCTGCCCGACCGCGCCGCAATCAGCGGGCGGGATCAGCGGTTCGCCGTACCACATGCGGCAGATTACCTGGAATCTAAACAATCTCGGTAATCAAGACCGCTCGCTCTCGGCAAATGCGGTTGTGGTGCCGTGCCCGATTTGCCTGTCTGATACGGTTTCAGGGCCAGACAAGCTATGTCCGGGTTCCGCGGCCCAGACTTACACTGCCACCAATCCGGACCCGCAGATTTGTACCACGCCTGCGTTTACCTGGACCATCATCAATAATACATCCGGCGCTTCAATCGTTGGCTCAAATACTGGAAGTTCGGTGTCAGTTAATCCGGGCACCAAGTGCGGCTCTTACGAGCTGCAGGTCAGCATTGCCTGTCAGACATGTACGGGTAATGCGATAGTCTGTAGCAAGGTCTTTACCACTGTGGACACGACTCCGCCGGTCATCACGGCTACCGGCACGACCTTGACGCTCGGCTGCAATCCGAGCGCAGCGGACATTAATGGCGCTCTGGGCACAGCGACAGCGACCGACAACTGCGGCTCGGTTACACCGACGCCCTCGGATAGCGCGGTGTCGTCAACCGGGTGCAGCCGTTCACAGACCAGGACGTGGAACGTCACGGATGCTTGTGGCAATGCCGCAACTCCCGTCTCCCGCACGGTGACTTGGACGGTCGACACGAGTCCGCCGGTGATCCTGTTGTCAAGCGGTTCGTGCGGCGACTCTACGACCCAAAGTTGCGCCGACAGGACACCGCACTTCCCGACTGCAAGCGCAAACGACAACTGCAACGGTGACCTCGGTCCACCGCTGGCCAACCCGAACCCAGTGCCGGCGACGCGTCCGCTGTTCTACTACGTCGACTCAACGCCGAGCGCCGGTACCTTCGTCCGCACCTGGCATGCTCTTGATAGCTGCGGCAACCAGGAGACGACCTGCGCGTTCACGGTCAATATCCCACCACCATGCCCTTGCGTTGCGACCAGTTCGATTGCGTCGAACTTCAACGGGACAAACATTAGCACGTCCAACTTCATTTGGTTCAATGCCAACTTCACTGCGAGCGGCATTCCTTCCACGGGAGCGACAATCTTCTTCCAGAATTCGTCAGTGACGATCACCTCCAAGGTCGGAACCTTCACCTACCCGGTTCCTGACGGGACAATCACCTTCGATCCGAACGCGACGTGCGCGTCGACGACGTTCAGCGGAGGATGGGTAACTACGGTCCCGGTGAGCGGAAGCGATGAGATCCTGCTCTCTGCCCTTGGCATCCAGGCGCCTGCCAACGTCAAGGGTGCCAACGTGACCTGGACCGGCAATTTCAGCGCCACTGCGGCAGGCATCTCCATCAATTGGAAGTGGGGCGCAGCAGTGTATACGACTAACATGACCAATTACAACAGTCTCGGCGTGAAGCCGACGCACACGAATGCGTGTTCGTATCCCAATAACAGTGACCACGCCGGAACGCCCGAAACCGTGAAGCAGTTTGTGATCGGGGGAGCTCGCGGCGGCGGCGGATCGAACTTCACCGGATCATGGAGCGGCACACAAAGTGTGACGCCTTGCGTCAACAACCCAGCCGGCGCGAATACGTCGACATCGAGCCTGCAAGGCAGTTCAGCCGCACCTGGCAGCAGCACTAGCGCAACATCGGCGTCGAACATCTGTCCTGCAACCGGTAGCCTCAGAACGCTGACGATGACGTACGAAGGTCTCAATGTCGGTGGTGGCACTGTCGCAGGAAATCCGGGCGGACTCGACGCCGCCTACGTTACGGTCAACGGAGGGTCCCCACCAAACCTGTTCAGTGGAGCGGTGTCGTTTAACAGCAGCACCGATCCTAACAGCGCCTACTTTGTGATCGATGCAGGGAAAGGCCGGACGTTGCCTGCCCAGGTGACGGTCACCATCTATGCGGCCCGCGGCGGTCCGACGGTATCGACCGTGACCTTTGACACCTCGTGTAAGCAACCGCTCAACGTGGGGGATTACTTTGGAAGCTTACGAGTGAGTGGCGGATCGAAGTAACGGGCGAATACGTCGACGCTAGAGGCTCGATTCCGATAGAGGGGTCCGGAGACAGGTTCCGGACCCCTTTCGGACAATTTCGTATCGGCTCCGGCGGTGATGGTTGACGGAAAACGAACCGCCCAGGTTTGCGAAAGTTTTCGCCTGCAAAGCGCCGGTGACAGAGCCAAAAGCGCTCGCGCTCCCCTAACAAGGGGTGACGGTTTGAAAGCCCGGCCGTTGCTTCGCATCCGTTACGGCCAAACCGCCGTTTGGGCTGGATTCGGTGGCTGGCTTCCGGCTCGCAGAGCACTACAGCTCGGAGAGGAAACCGCGGCTCCTTGATGTTCTGCCGGCTCGACAGATTCGTCCGCGCGGAGATAGGGTTCGTTCAATTGCATCCATGCAGACTCGCTTTAATCATATCGCGCTGTATGTCGCGGACCTGGAAAGGAGCACTGCATTTTATCGTGATGTAATCCAGGCTGAACTGATTCCAGACCCTTTTCATGACGAAAGACATGTGTGGTTCAAAATAGGCGAACATAATCAATTACATTTGATCGCCGGAAGCGTCGGCGAAGAACCCGGCCGCGGCATGCATTTCGCCTTTAGCGTTTCCTCATGCGATAATTTTGTGGCTCATTTAAAAACGTTTGGTGTCGCGTATGGGAATAGCAAAGGACGCTCAGACAATGTCAGAACCCGGCCGGATGGCGTGAAACAAATTTATTTGCAGGATCCTGACGGCTACTGGATCGAGATAAACGAGGACCGCTATTGAAGGTTAATCGGTAAGCCGAGCTTCGTTGACCGCTTGGGGAAACATCGCTTCTTGCGGCAGCATATGGCGTGGTATCCTGGCGTCACACGTGTTGGCGAAGCAATTGGAAGACGGGCCTCCTGGCCTGTCAGGGCAGACAGCCGTCCCGGCTGTTGAAAGAACGACAACAACGACAGGCTGGCAGCCCATCTGCCATGACAGGCGGGACGCCTGTCTTCCGATGGCGCGGCTACAGCTAAACGCCTTCGACCAGGACCATCTTTGTCTTAGCGGTGCCGTGGCGCATCTTGCGCGGCTCACGGTACTCCTCGCAATGGAGCCACTCTTTGGCCCGCTGCATGGATTCGAATTGGAGCACGACAAGACGTTTCGGGTGCCAGTCGCCTTCCAATACTTCGGTCTTGCCACCACGCACGATGTATTTGCCACCGTATTTGTGCACAGTTGCGGCGGCTTGTTTCTTGTACTCCTCGTAGCCGATCGGATCGGTGATGTCGATTTCGACTATCACGTAAGCAGACATGGATCAGAAGTGAGAAGTGAAAGGTGAGAAGTGAGAGGTGAGAGGTGAGAGGTGAGAGGTGAGAGGTGAGAAGTGAGAGGATCTAAAGGCCGTCGGTGTCTTTTGCGGCCAACTCCGGGATTTTTTTGCGCCGCCGCAGCCGCAGCCAATTGTTCCAGGTTTTGCGCACACTATCGCGCGGCGTGAGGTATTTTTGATTCAGTTCATTGCTCTTTAGAATCTGCGCCAAGATTCCTTTTACTGAGAAATCGTCGGTATTTAGAATGGTGTAAGCAGTCCCAACGGTGGCGGCGTGATGTGCGTCACTCGCCGCGGTCATGGGCAAGCCACGAATCTGCGCGTATTTGAATGCATAACGATTGTAACGGCGCAGAGTCGTAGCGGCGTTAAAAACCTCGATCGCATCGACTGGTAGTTTCTCCAGAGTGGAAAAACGAATGCCGGCGCGAAATAAATCGTAAGGATGCGGCGGAATGGCGAGCCCGCCGCGCTGGTGAATAATATCGCAAACTTCCAGTGCCGGTTTTCCTTTCAGATAAGGCAACGTCGCGCCGATGCAAAGCAGATGGCCATCAGCGGTCGTCACTTCCACGGCCGGCAGAATCAGGAAATCATTCACCGGCAGGCCGTCCAATCGCATTAAGCCTTTGTCGAGCAGATAAGTCACAGCGTCGCACGTGTTGTGATCGGTAATGGCGATACCATGCAGGTTTTTGGCACGCCCAGCCGCGATCAATTCTTCCGGACTGGAGACACCGTCACCGGAAAAGAAGGAATGGGTGTGGAGGTCGATATTGAACGGCACTTCGAGAAGCGTAATTTGACCCAGCAGAAATGGAAAGCGCCGGTTTCAAAGAATGGGCGGCTGTCTGTGAAGCGCTTGGGCGTGGCGCGCAAAGCATTATTCTGCGCAAAGGCGGAATCGCGGAGGGTCGCGATGGCTTTTCATTTAAATCTTCAGAATTCTTTCTCTTTCCGACCTGGTTTCACGAACAACCCGAAAAAGTTCGCAACCGTGACATTGCCATTCCGGAACCGAGCGCGGATAAGATTAATATCAGCTGTTCGCGAAATTGGAGCTTGTCCGGGTGATTAATTCATGGCGAATCGTCGAAGCCCTCGAGCCTCTGCATATCTTGCAACGCGACGTGGTGCGGGAACGATTTGATTACGATGAAGCTCCGGGAGTGCATGTTGGCTTTGTCAAAATTTTTCGACTGACGCCGTCATGGAGTTTCCCGAACAACAAGAAATACGGCGGATGCCGATCCTGGCTGAAATTGCCGATCCCGCCAACCGACCTTCGCTTCGATCCAGTCTTGAGCGAGGCGGAGCAGGCGCGACGTCGAGACCAGTTTCTAAAAATCGTTGGTAATGTCGAGGCACCGGCCGCAACCGGCGCCTAACGAGTGCAATTTATAGCGCGTTCTGGCAGAAACACACTTGCCGCCGCAGCGGACCAGTTTCCTCTCCCTCAGGGAGAGGAGAAAGGTGAGGGCTACACAAACGACTAGAGCAATAGCTCGGGGTCGACAGCACAAATAATAGTGTTTACGACGCCATCCAAATTTGAAAGCACCGAGTTGTTGGGAAATCGCAGAACCCGGACGCCTTTCTCATGCAACTCAAGTTCCCGGTCAAGATCCTGGTATTCACTCGAATGACGGTTATGACCCGAACCATCGAGTTCGATAGCGAGCTTGGCTTCCTCGCAAAAGAAATCAACCACGCGATCGCCGATCGGGTGTTGTCGACGAAACTTTATACCTGCGGCTTTGCGGCCGCGCAAACGGGCCCAAAGACGCTTTTCTGCCAGAGTCGAATTTTTCCGAAAATACCGTGCCCGTTGTACCGCCATTAACCCTCACCTTAATCCTCTCCCACTGGGAGAGGAAAGAAAAGTCGGACCTGCCCTACACGTTAGACATGCTGTAGGTCTGAGGTCATGGCTCGGCGGCAATGGCCAATAGCGCTTAAAGCCGGTGATTTTTATTCTTGTCATCCTGAGCGGAGCGAAGGATCTCACCCACGAAGCTTTGGGCACGCATCGGTCCCAGGGTATTCCATCATCCTCCGGCAGATCCCTCTTCCGCGACTGTAGGACCGGCATGACAGAATTCATTATCTGACGATGATTCGCCCCTCGATCGTTCTTTCTCATTCTTATCCGCGCGTTGCGACGATGGGATGGTTCCCGAGCATCGTAAGGCAGAGATTGTAACGTCTCTCGAAGCTGAGATTAATGCGGCGGGCGGGCGTGTGTTGAGCGTCTCGTGATGAGCGCCGTGGCCGTTCTCTCATTAACACCTTCCTTCAGCGAGGTGCCTGCGGTGGCAAACCGCTTTAGCGGTTTCTGCGGCACAATGAAAAAACCGCTGAAGCGGTTACGGACGCTTGCATTGGGTTTCGCACGCCGCTAAGCGGGTATTAATGACAATCGCGGCAGCGAACGCTAAACAGACACGGGGTCGGAAACCAGCGCTACGGGAAACCCACGATAGCTAGCGCAAGAGGAAACTAAACCAGCTCTTCCGCAAGAACGTCTGGTTGTGGTTTTGTTTCCGATGTTTCTTCGGTCACGCGATTGAACTGCAAATCGTAGAGCCGCCGGTAGTAGCCGGATTTTTCGAGCAGTTCGGCGTGGGTGCCGATTTCTTTGATCCGCCCCAGCTCCATGACCACAATCTGATCGGCCGACAAAATAGTGGAAAGACGGTGCGCGATCGCGATGACGGTGCGGCCCGCCACCAGCCGCTCCAAGGCGCGCTGAATTTGCTTCTCGGATTCTGTGTCGAGTGCCGAAGTAGCTTCATCGAGCAGAAGAATCGGCGCATCTTTCAAAAGCGCGCGCGCGATAGCGAGGCGCTGCTGCTGCCCGCCGGAAAGGAGGCAGCCTTTGTCTCCGATGACTGTGTTATACCCCTTCGGTTGCGCCATGATGAAATCGCGCGCAAACGCCATTTCCGCCGCCGCGTAAACTTGCTCCGGCGTCGCGGCCAAACGTCCAAACTGAATGTTCTTGAAGATGGTATCGTGGAACAAAACTGTCTCCTGCGTCACGAGCCCGATTTGCTGCCGCAACGATTTCTGGCTCAATTTGCGCACGTCCTGACCGTCGATCCGAACTGCGCCCGATGTCGGGTCATATAGCCGCAGAATGAGGGAAAGAATCGTCGATTTTCCGGCGCCGCTCGGGCCGACTAGCGCATAAGTTTTGCCCGGCTCGATCTGCAGATTCAAATCCTGCACTGCGTCCGCGACACCGGTGGCATAACGGAAGGTGACGTGTTCGAAATCGATCCGCCCTTCCGAGGTTGTCAGATCGACGGCGCCCGGGGCGTCGTAGACAGTTGGCGTAGAATCGAGAAGCCCAAAAATTTTCGTGGTTGCACCAACCGAGCGCTGCATCACGATGTGAAGTTTAGTCAGCGTTTTGATTGGCTCGTAGAGAAGAAAGATTCCGCAGATCAAGCCCATGAATTGGCCAGCCGGAAGCCTGGTCACGTAAACGTAGAAGAGGGCCAAACCGACACCGAGAGAAGCAATGGTTTCAACAATTGGACCGACCGCTTCCATTGATTTCACCATCCGCATCGCATTAGCGAACTGCTCTTGCGTGCTGCGTTTGAACGTTTTTTCCTGATGCTCTTCCCGCACAAACGATTTAATCACCCGGATGCCGGTGAACGTTTCTTGCATCGTGACCGTCATTTGGCCCATACCGGCCTGCTCGTCTTGCACGGCGCGGCGGGCGCGCCGACCAAAAATCCGGATCGGAAGTAAGCAAACCGGAAAAAGAACCAAGGTCACGAGGGTGAACTTCCAATTGATCAGGACCAGCGCGGTGATCGCACCAACGATGGTGATCGGTTGTTTGAACACATCGCTGCTCACGGTGGACAGCGCCATTTGCATGCTGCGGGTGTCATTCCCGATGCGGGACATAAGGAACCCAACGCGGATCCTGTTAAAGAAATCCATCGAATGCCGAACCATCTTGGCGAAGAGTTCGTTTCGGATATCCATCACGACCCGGTTGCTCACCCAACTCATGTAATAGGCATTGCCAAATGAAAGTAAGCTGCGTGTGATCATCACCATGGGAATCAGCAAACACGTCAACGCGATAGAATTGATCCGAGGACCGGAGGTCAGCATCTCACGATGGTGCAAAAGAGTTCGCGGATTAAAGACTGCGCCGTTGAAAATAGCGGTCGATACCTGCGCTACCACAATTGGAAGAATCGAATTGACCACGCCAAACAAAAGACCAAAAAGAAGGCCGACAATGAAACGCCTGCGGTACGGTTTAACATAGCCGAACAGACGCCGGTATAGCCCTCTCGATCCACGGAGCGCTTGCCAGAATGATAATTTTCGTTTTGTGCCTTTTCCCTTGCTCATAAGGCTTGGGCTGCCGGAGTCGACAGCAGCGAATTCATAGCATCGATCACAGCTTGCGTCGAGATGAGCTTCATCGGAAGGCGGGGTTGCTTGGGGACGAATTCGCGGATGGGGAACGGCGAGTGACCCTGCAGAATCAGAGCCGGACTGTCGCGAGGGTACCAATGGAAAGGATTGGTCGGGCCGAAGAGAACAACTTGAGGTGTGCGCATGGCCGCCGCAAGATGCATCGATGCCGTATCAACGGTGACGACCAGGCGCGCTTGCCCAATCAAAGCGGCCAGCGTGAGTAAATCCACCTTGCCGGAAAGATCCACGATCGAACGAGTAAAGGTTTGCGGCCGTGGCAATTTGGATTCAATTTCGGCAAGGTGTGCTTTTTCCTGGGTCGACGTGCCGCCGGTAAGGACCGCGTCAAAAGCTCCGTAGCCGGTGGCGTGCGAGATCACGTCGGCCCATCGATCCGTTTCCCAGAACTTCTCTGGCCGCGCTGAGCCGGGATGA
>Ga0207646_10008318_pt1 | contig 10412 bp, 12 predicted proteins | sample KBSK5502metaG_FD_184343 | JGI IMG/M metagenome (GOLD analysis project Ga0207646, IMG submission 184343) | Corn, switchgrass and miscanthus rhizosphere microbial communities from Kellogg Biological Station, Michigan, USA - KBS K5-50-2 metaG... | ecosystem: Host-associated > Plants > Roots >...
GCGTCTTCGACGAGCAGGCATCCCAGACGTCTTTCCGCATCCCGCTCGACGATGCCCTCCTCGCAGGCGCCGAGAACCGGGGGCTCACGCCCGACGCGATCCGCATGAGCACGGGCTACAGCGGACTCGCCGTGGAAGCGGACGACTCGACGAACGTGGCCGACATCGTGAAGGCGGTGCAGGAGCTCGGCTTCTCGTCGTTTTCGCTCAAGCAGGTCGTCGAGCAGATCGACCAGGGCTTCGGGGTGTTCAAGGGCATCCTCGCTGGGATCGGCGGCGTTGCGCTGCTCGTCGCCGCGATCGGGATCGCGAACACGATGATCATGTCCGTGCTCGAGCGCACGCGCGAGATCGGGATCATGAAAGCGGTCGGCGCCTCGCCGCGCGACATTCGCGCTTTGTTCCTCGCCGAGGCCGCGTACGTCGGCGTGTTCGGCGGGATCCTGGGTCTTGGTCTGGGACTCGCCGGAGGTCAGATCATCGATCGCGTCATTCGTGAGCTGAATCCCCGCACGAGCCCGGCGGCTATCTTCGTCGTCGGGCCCGATCTCGCGCTCGGCGCGCTCGCGCTGGCTCTTGGAGTGGCGTTGGTCGCCGGATTCCTGCCTGCGCGCCGCGCGATGCGCATGTCGGCGCTCAGCGCGCTGCGCTACGAGTAAGACCAGATGACACGGCTCCGTGGTAGATATCACGGAGCCGTGGTATTTCGAGTACGCTTGCTGACATGGCGCGCACCGGCCGGGATATCTCGCTTCTTTTCGATCTCTTCGCGGTCTATCAGCGGGTCGGCGGCCTGGTATCCCTTTCCCTCGATGGCGCGGGTCTGCGAGGGGACGAATACGCCGTGTACAGCGTCCTCTTCGACCTCGGCCCGCTCACCGCGACCGAGATGGCCGGGCATCTCGGCATGCCGCTCACGACGGTCCTGGATTACCTCCGGGTGATGGAGCGGCGACGGCACATCGTTCGGGTACCGCATCCGGTCGATGGCCGCGCGCGCCAGGTGCGCTTAAGCGCGCAGGGACTGGCGGCGCACAGGCGCGCCCACGCCGCCTGGGAGCGCATGGCCACGCTCGTGGAGTCGTCGCTCCCGCTTGCCGTCGAACGCGTGCGCCAGTCCTTACACGCGCTCGACGATGCCGTCATCGCCGCCGAAGAAAGGATCGGCGCACGTCGCCGACGCGCGTGACGACGCGCGGGTGCATCGCTCTCGTCGTCATCCTCCTGACTGCATGCGCGACCGCTCCTGCGGCCACGCAGTCACCGGCTGCGTGAACCGGAGCTGAGTTCCTATCTCGCGAGCATCGCGACGATCGACCCCGTTCTCTACATCGCCCACGCCGCACCCTCGGCCGTCTTCCTACAGAACGGATCGCTCGACAAGACCTACACGGCGGCAGGCGTCGCGGCGTGGCAGGCAGCCGCGAGCGAGCCGAAGAAGATCGCGACGTATCAGGCGGACCACGCGCTAGACGCGGCAGCGACCGCCGACGCGCTCGCGTGGCTCGCCTTGCGGATACGAACGCGATGAGGCTTTGGGCACTGTCGATGGTGGGGATCTCGCTCGTCGCGTGCGCGGGCGCGCCGGTCGCGACGTCACCCTCGCCAACGATCGCGGCGAGGACGATCGCCGACGCGCGCGGAACGCTCGCGCAGGCTTCCATCGCGCGTAGACCGGCGGGCCCGCTCTATGTGAGCGTCGTTGAGACCGACATGGGGAGGACTGGCGCGATCACCGAGCAACGCGAGCCCGGTTTCGAGGTCGTCCTCGCCGGCAGCGAACGCATCACAGCCGGCGGTGGGTCTCCGACCAGGGTCGGGGGCGGCCAGGCCGTGTTCGTTCAGGGCGATGCCGTCACACGGTTCGAACCGGACGGCGCAGCCCTGTCCTACTTCGTGAGCCTCCGGCCGGCCGGGTCACGCTCTCGCACGTTCGCGGCAGGCCGACGCTCGCTCTACGAGTCCGCCGACCTGCCGGCAGCGGCGACGCCGGCAGCCGTGTACCAGGATGCTTTGGTGCTCCTGGTGCTCCAGCCGGGCGCCGCGGTGCCGCCGCATACGCACGGCGGCATCGAACCGACGTACGTGATCGAAGGAAGGATCGAGGTCAAGGTCGCGGGCCGCGCAGTCGAGCGTCTCAGACCGGGGGACGGCGACACGGTCCTACCGGATACCCCTCTTTTGATAACGAACGTTGGATCCACGGTCGCCCGGGTGCTCGTGATGCTCGCAACTCCGGAGGGTCGGCCAGTCCAGAGCTCCGCGAGCCCTCCCTGAACAAAAGAACGGCCCCGTGGCGGATCCCACCACGGGGCCTATCTGTCTAACTCAGAGCGAGACTACGCGGCGAGGCCGCGGCCCTTGGCCGTCGCTTCGTCGACCGCTTCGAGATCGATTTCGATCGTCACTTTCTCGCCAACGAGGACGCCGTTCGGGATCGGCATGTTCCAGGTGAGGCCGAAGTCGGTCCGGTCGATGGTGGCCGTCGCGGCCGCACCGAGATGCTGCCCGCCTTGTGCGTTGTCCACGACACCGATGAGCTCGACGTCGAAGCTCACGGGCCGCGTGACCCCGCGGATGGTGAGATCGCCGCTGGCCGTGTAGCGCCCGTCGCGCTTGGCGAAGATCGCGTTGCTCTTGAACGTGACCTCGGGGTAGTTCGCAGCGTCGAAGAAGTCGGCCGATTGCAGGTGGCCATCCCGCTTCGCGTCACCAGTCGAGATTCCCGTGATCGCCGCGGCGACCTCAAAGTCGCCCTTTTCGGGCTGCTTGGGGTTCAGCTCGATGCGGCCACGGACCTTGCCGAGGCTTCCGCGAACGGTGCTCAGCATCATGTGCTTGACCGAAAAATTCACTTTGGTGTGGGATGGGTCGATGTACCAGAACATATGTTTTCCTCTCTCGCCGGCCCAACCCGGCTTAGTTGCTGATACAATCAACTAGTTGCCTACGCAAGTTATTCCGCCTATCCCGAGGACCCGAAAGCGCCGGCTCAAGCCGGCTGAGCTTCGCACGTGGCGCGCGTTCATGCTCGCTTCGGTGCTCGTCACTCGAGCGCTCGACCGCGATCTCCAGCGCCAGGCGGATCTGACCCTAGCCGAGCACCACTTGCTCGCGATCATCAACGAAGCCGACCCACAAGGCATCCGACCGACCGACTTGCAGCTCCTATCCACGCTCACCAAGAGCGGGCTCACGCGGGCCGTCGATCGCCTCGAGGCGCTTGGCTTGATCGCGAGCCGGGTCTGTCCAACGGACGGTCGCGGCCAGCTGCTCGTGCTGAGCGCCAAGGGGCGACAAAAGCTCCGGCGGACGGCACCGGAGTTCTTCCGCTCGGTCGCGCGTCATTTCGCCGATCACCTCACGGAACGCGAGACCGAGATCCTCACGGAAGCTCTCGAGCGCGTCGCCGACGCGGATCGCGCCTAGAAGGGCCCGGCGAGCTCCGGCGGCGCGAAGAGCAAAGTTGGTCGCTGCCACCACATGTCCTCGAGATCTCCGCGCGTCTGCTGCAGGAGTGCGGCGATGGTGTCGGGAGGCTGATCTCCGGCCGCAGCGACCACAACGACGTGGCCGGAGCGGAGCGCCTTCTTGTAGCGAGCGGTGACGTCCTTCGGGATGCCGCCGTTCATCAGCTTCTGCAGGCGCGCCATCATGCCGGTCCACCCCCTGCCGGGAAGCCAAGCGCGATCCCCCGCGATGAGCGCCGCACGGCGACGGTCGCGCGCGATCACCGAGATGTCCTGCTCGTGCATCCCGGATTCGCGCAACAGAGTTATGGCGGAGACAGCGGCGTCGTCGTCATCGAATGCCGCGGCGGCGACCATGCCGCCCGCAAGCTCCTGCAGATATGAGGTTGTTGCCACGGCCGAATCCTAGCGATGGCCCGCTCCGTGCGACCCCGCGGCCGGACCGAAACCCTCTTTACGCGGCGGCGGACCCCCCGGCCTTCGGCCGGTGCCCCACCGCGCGGGGCCCTCGGTCCGGTCGCGGTGCGAGCCGCGCGCCTACGCCCGCCACGCGAGAACTGGGATCCGCATTTCCTCCGCGCTCATGCCGCCGTGGGATCCCCGATGGCGGAACGTCTGGCCATCGACTTTGACGATGCTTGCGGCGCGATCGCCGCCCAGCATCGCGAGGACTTCTCCGACCCGCTGCCTCGCGATCTCCGGATCGCCGCGCCCGAAAAGGCCGGCCGCGATCGCCTCCTCACGATCGAGGAAGAAGAACGTGTCGGGATAGCGGCGCTCGAGGTGTTGCTTGACGCGATCGGCCTGGTCGGTGTGAAGAAACGCGAGACGCGGCTCGCCGGCGATCGGGTTACGGAGGAGCGACCGGAGCTGATCGTCGCCCACGAGATCGATCAGCTTGTCCGGATCGGTGAAGGCGTGGCCGTGATCGGCGGTGAGGATGATCAGCGTGTCGCCCGCCGGTCGCGAGGCCACAGCGCGTTCTAAGGCCTTGTCGAAGAGCGCGGCCTCGGTCGCGTGCTCGGCCGACTGCGGGCCCGACACGTGCGCGACCGAGTCGATCCCGGCCCAGTACGCGTACACATATGCGGGCGCGTCGCCCCAGGGCCGCTGCTCGAGGAGATCCCGGAGCCGCACGCTCATCGACGACGCCAGGTAGTACCCGGCGTATTCGGCCTCCGCCGCGTGCATGCGGGTCATCGCCTCGTTGCGAAAGATCTCGGGCTCGATCACCCACGACGCGCCGCCGCGCTGCCGCAGTCGCGCATGGACGCTCGGCACTTTCACGTACTCGCGGGGGTCAAAGCGCCGATCGTCGAAGAAGGAGCCGCGCCGCGCCACCGCGGGGCCCCAGCGCAGCATCTGCGTGACCGCTGAAAACTCCTCGAGCCAGACGAAGTACGCGAGGTTGCCGTGCTCCTGCGGCGTTCGCGCCGTGTTCAACGTGGTGATCGCGGCCGCGGTCGTGGAAGGGAAGATCGTCGTCGCCTCGATCACTTGCGCTCGATCGTGGCGCTCGGCGCGCTCGAGGATCGACGTCACGAACGGCATGTCGCCTGACGCGCGAAGCGCGCGCAGCTGCCCCAGGCCAAGCCCATCGGCGAGCACGACGACGACCTGGCGGACGCCTTCGCGAAGCGATGGCTCGAGGGCGCGCAACGGCGGGGGGTCCGTCTCGTCGCGGACGCCGAGCACGTCGAGCACCGTCGCCGCGACGTTGACGAGGCCGCCGCCGTCGTAGTCGGGAAGAACGAAGCCACGCGCGCGCAGGCGGTCGATGAGCGCGTTGGGCATCGGCGGACGATACTGCCCCACAGGGTGCGGCGAGTCTTTGAGGTAGATGGCCTCTTCGATGGCGCGCGAACGATGACGAACGCGGCGATCGTCATCGATGGCGGCGAGGTCGTTTGGGTCGGTCAGCGGACCGCGCTCCCCAAGACACCCACCGGCGAGCGCTCCGCGGTCACTCCATCGCCCGGCTCGTTCGTGATGCCGGGGATGATCAACTGCCACTGTCATCTCACGCTCGATGGCGACGCGAACTTCAGTGTCGAGGTCCGGCAGTCCGACGCGCTCGCGACGCTCAAGGCCTTTCGCAACGCGCGCGCCGCACTGCGCGCGGGCGTCACGACGGTGCGCGATCTCAGCGCGAACGGAACGATGGTCATAGAGCTGGGTCGCGCGATAGAGAGAGGCCTCCTTGAGGGACCCCGCGTCGTCGCGGCCGGCCGAGGTGTCACGACGACCGGTGGGCACGGCCTCGAAGTCGGCCGGATCGCGGACGGTCCCGATGAGGTCCGCAAAGCGGTCCGCGAGCAGGTCGCGGCCGGCGCGAAAGTCATAAAGCTGTTCTCGACGGGCGGCATCCTCGGCGATGGCGCGCCGCCCGAGGTGTCGCAGTACACCCCAGAAGAGACCGCGGCCGCGGTCGACGAGGCGCACAACGCCGGACTGCGCATCACGACCCATGCGCACGGCTCGGGTGGCATGCGCGTAGCCGCGGAGGCGGGCATCGACTCGATCGAGCACGCGACCCTCCTCGATGAGAAGACCGTGCGTCTCATCAAGGAGCGCGACGTCGCGATCGTGCCGACGCTCCTCGTGGTGCACTCGCTGCTCGAGCACGCGGACGCGCTCGATCCCGTCGTGGTCGAACGCACGCGCGCGGTCTCTGAACGGCATCGTGAAGGCGTCCGCATGGCCCACAAGGCCGGCGTGCGGATCGCGACCGGCACGGATTCCGGAGCGCCGTTCACGCGTCACGACCGCTTCGCGATGGAACCCCAGCTCCTCACCGAGTGCGGTCTGTCGTCGGAGGAGGCGCTCGTCGCCGCGACCAGTCGCGCGGCCGAAGTCGTGGGGCTTGAGAAGGCGGGTCACATCGGCGCGGGCTGTTGGGCCGATCTCCTGTTCGTGGATGGTGATCCGCTCAAGGATCTCGGCCTTCTCCGCACGCCGAAGGGTGTGTACGTGCGAGGAGTCGCGGCCGTCTAGTTAGTCCGGGTGCGCGTGTCTCCTGGCCGCTTCGTCGAGCGCACGCCCGAGCGAGGCCTCGTCCGCGATGGGTGCTGAGCAGACCGTGCCGATGCAGACATACGCACCGACGCGATCAGCGGGGAATCCCAGTCGCGCGAGCTGCTCGGCGTCACGATCCGGCTGCAGTCGGTGAAGCGAGCTCGCCGGATCGGTCGTCGCACGAGCACGACGCCAGAGTGTGGCGGCGAGCGCATCGTCCGCCGGCCCGACCACCGTGACCACGAGCGGCTCCGCGAGCGAGCGCGCGACTGCGCTCGCGTAGCTCGCCGCGAATTGGCCCCACTGGCGGTACTGGCCGACGAAGCCGCGAAGCGCGCGCAGCGCGAGGTCGCGCCACTCGTCCTCTCCGGTAAGAGCCGCGAGACGCAGCAGCCCATCGGCGGCGAGGGCGTTCTCTTCGATCGGCCGCTCACGACGAGCGAGCCGTCCCGGCTCCGTCCCCCCGGCGTCCGGTGAGTCGAAGAACCCGCCGGCGTCCCGGTCCTCGAGCCGATCGCGAAGCGTCATCGCCATCCGCTTCGCGCCACCGAGCGCGCCCGGGTGAAGGCCGGTCTCATACGCATCGAGGCTGGCGACGAGATCGGTCGCGACGTCTCCAAGGAGGTCAACGACCTTCGCGCCATCGGCCGCGTCGAAGTGCTGGAGCGATTTCGTCTGAGCATCCCACAGCCGGCCGGCGATGGCGCCCATCGCCTCATGCGCTCGTGTCTCGAAGGCATCGTCGCCCAGCGCGGACCACGCCGCCCAGTACGCGGACGCGGCGAGCGCGTTCCATCCCGTGTACGCGGTGCGATCAACGAAAGGCGCGTCATGTTTTGCACGCTCTTCCTTGGAATCCAATGTGTAGTAGTGCTCGTCGGCATCCTGCGATCCGGCCCAGAGGCTCTTCTCGGGCTGCCACAGGACCGCATCCATCCAACGGATCACATCGCGAACCACGCGGTCGTACCCAGCAGCTGGGAACGACCGGTGGGCTTCGGCGTAGATCGCGAGCAGCTCGGCGTTGTCTTCCAGCATCTTTTCGTAATGAGGGATCTCCCACTGGCGCGTCGTCGAGTAGCGGAAGAAGCCGCCCTCGACGTGGTCGTGCATGCCTCCGCCCGCCATCGCGGCGAGGGTGCGGTGCAGCATCGTGGCTATCTCCGGGTAACCGAAGCGGCGATGCTCGTCGAGGAGGAAGCGCAAAAGCCTCGGCTGCGGGAACTTCGGCTCGCGGCCGAACCCGCCGAATTGCGGGTCGTACTGCCCGCGCACCAGCGAGCCCACTTGATCGACGATCTGAAAGCTGAGATCTCCGGACTTGGGCGCGCGCGCCTCGTTCTCTTTCTCGCGTAGCTCGGCGACGCGCTGCGCGAGCTCCGACCGTTGTGTCGACCAAAGATCCGCGACCTGCGTGAGGTTCGAACGCATCGCGTCGGGCGGCACGTAGGTTCCACCGTGCACGATCTCGCCGTCCGGCGTGAGGAACGCGGTCGTCGGCCAGCCGCCCATGTTGTAGCGCCGGTTCACGTCGGGACGTTCGTCGTTGTCGACACGGATCGGCACGTACCGTTCGTTGATCAACCGGATGACCTCGGGATCGCTGTAGCTCGTCTCATCCATCACGTGGCACCAGTGGCACCACACCGCGCTGATCGCGAGGAGCACCGGCTTGTCGGCGACCTGCGCCTCCTGGAACGCCTTCTCGCTCCACGGTCGCCACCCGATCTCGGCCGCACGGTTCGGGCGCGGCGAAAAACGGAAGGTCACGGGATTTCGTCGAGCTCGATCTTGTTGCCGAACGGATCCATCACGTAGGTGCGGCGCCAGCCAGGGATCGGGTCGGCATCCTCGAACCGCGCACCGGCGGCGCGAAGCTTCGCCATGGTCACGTCGAGATCGTCGACCCGCAGCGCGAAATGTCGGCGCGGATGAAGGCCGAGCTCGCGATCGGCCGAGAGATGGACGTGACCTGGTGGCGCCGCATACCAGATGCCCGCGCGGTCGCGAAGGGTGACCGGTCGCTCGAGCTCCTCGAGGCCGAGCGCTTCTCCGTAGAACTTGCGAGCACGCGTTTCCTCCCCAGGCGGATAGAACACCTGGGCGTGATACAAGGAAATCCCCACAAATTCGAGTCTAGGCGGACCGAAATTCAGTGTTTCTCGCGTATTGCGTGGGCTATCATTTGTTCAACGCGACGGAGGTGCCGACTTGGCGATAGAGCAGAGCCCGATGACGACCGAGACCCCACTCATTTCCACCCCGCTGGTATCTCTGACACCGAAAGCGACAGACAAGCTCCGCGAGGTGCTCTCGAAGCAGGATCGGCAAGACCTCGCGCTTCGCGTGTACGTCACGCCGGGTGGATGCTCTGGGTTCTCGTACGGGATGACGTTCGCCGACGGTACCGAAGAGGATGACGCGATCATCGAGCAGGACGGCGTTCGCGTCGTCGTGGACCCGATGAGCGCCATGTACCTCAAGGGCTCGGAGATCGACTTCGTCGACGCCCTCATGGGCGGCGGCTTCGCGCTCCGCAACCCCAACGCGGTCTCGAGCTGCGGGTGCGGCCAGTCCTTCAAGACAGCGGACCAGTCCGGCACCGCGAAGGCCTGCGCCCACTAGACCCGCGCGCGTCACCGGCCTCGGCGGCATCTTTTTTCGCGCTCGTGATCTAGACGCGCTCGCCTCCGTCTTCGAGTGGCGCGAGCCTGGCGACCCGGATCGCGTCGGCTCGACGGTGTGGTCGCTCTTCAACAAGGACACGAGATACTTCGGCCCGGGCGATCCCGCGTTCATGATCAATTACCGCGTCGATGACCTCGACCAGGTCATCGCGAAGCTGCGGGCCGAGGGCGGCGATATCGCGGACGAACGGCATCAGGACGAGAACGGCAGATTCGCGTGGAAAAGTGATCCAGAGGGGCATCGTATCGAGCTCTGGGAGCCGGCGGCAGGCCACTAGCGATGAAGCGCGCGCTGGTCGTCGTCGACATGATCGAGGACTTCGTCCACGAAGGCGGAGCGCTGTACTGCGGCCCGTCGATGGCGCGCATCGTTCCCGTCATTCAGAAGGAGCTCACGCAAGCCCGCGCCGCCAGCGAACCCGTCGTCTATCTCACCGACAACCACCTTCCGAATGACGCCGAGTTCCAGGTGTTCCCGCCGCACGCGATCGCGGGGACGAAGGGCGCCCAGATCGTGCCCGAGCTCGCGCCACGCAAGGACGACGTCGTGATCCCGAAGCGCCGCTACTCGGGTTTCTTCGGTACCGACCTCGACATCACGCTGCGCGAGCGGGGCGTGGATACGCTTCGCCTGGTGGGCGACTGCACGAACATCTGCGTGCTCTACACGGCAGCTGACGCGCGCAACCTCGGCTACGCCGTCGAGGTCGTCGAGAGCGGTGTGACCTCGTTCGACGATGAAGCCCACCGCGACGCGCTGCGCGAGCTCGAGAAAACGCTCGGGGCAAAGATCCTCCGCTAGCCGAAGGCCACTCGCACCGCGAGCGCGAAGATGATCATCGTGCTCACCACCGCCGTAATGCGCTGCAGCCGCGGCGTAAGACGGCCATGGAGCATGGCTCCCCCGAGCGCCAGGAGCTCCTGCCACGACAACGACGAGAGAAACGCCCCGACGACGAACGCGGCGCGGCTCGCGAAGTCGGCCGACACCTCCGGCAACGCGATCGCGAGCGAGATGAAGTAGATGACGGTCGGTGGATTGAGCATCGTGAGCCCGAGGAACAGGAGGTAGGTATTTCCGGGGCGGGCCTCGCTCGATTCGCGGTTGACCTCCTGCGGCGCGGCGAGCAGACCGCGCACGGCGATGACCGCGAGCGCGGCCCCAGCGATGAGACGCGCGGCGGGCAGGATCGGCGCAAGGAATGCCGACGCCGCGGCGCCGAACAGCATCGCGATCGTC
>Ga0207646_10008319_pt1 | contig 10412 bp, 11 predicted proteins | sample KBSK5502metaG_FD_184343 | JGI IMG/M metagenome (GOLD analysis project Ga0207646, IMG submission 184343) | Corn, switchgrass and miscanthus rhizosphere microbial communities from Kellogg Biological Station, Michigan, USA - KBS K5-50-2 metaG... | ecosystem: Host-associated > Plants > Roots >...
ACCTGAGAAAGAAATTGTGGCCGCTTCGGGGACCTGAACGGTGAAGACTACCTCCATCTGTACAAGCAGGAGGCAGCCCATGCAACACGGAAGTATCATTCAAGCAACTCGCAAGCAGGGTCCGGATGTCTGGCAATTTCGCTGGTCTGAAAAGGACCGGAGCGGCCGTAGGATCTATCGGAAAAGAGTGATTGGAACAGTCCGGCAATACCCCGACGCGCAAGCCGCGCGCCATGCGACTACCGCTCTGTTGGCCCATATCAACGCTGGGGCCAGCGAGAACGGCGGGTGCAAAATAACTGTTGAACAGATTTGCGAGCATTTTGAACAGCGGGAATTGAGATCCGGCGACAGCTTTCGGAGCTTCGCCACCGTGAAAACCTATCGCGGCTATATTCGCAAGTGGATTAAACCGCGTTGGGGTTCTCTCTGCCTTGATGAAATCAAGGCTGTGGAGGTCGAAGCATGGTTGCGGCGACTCTCCCTCGCTCGATCGTCACTTGCCAAGATTCGAAGCCTCTTGTCAACCTTGTTTAACCATGCGTGTCGATACGAACTGTTTGATCGTAATCCAATGCGGTTCGTCCGTCAGGGTGCAAAGCGCCGACGGGCTCCAGATGTGTTGACCGCCACTGAGATCAAGGAATTGGTGGACCACTTACCCCTTCGTGAACGCACTCTTGTCCTTCTGGCGGCATCAACCGGCTTGAGACAGAGCGAGTTATTCGGAATCAAGTGGCGAGACGTCGATTTTAAACGCGGAGAACTCAGCGTGGTCCGTTCGATCGTTTTCGGCGTTGTCGGACGCTGTAAGACCGAATCTTCACAGAAGCCGGTTCCTCTGCATTCTCTGCTTGGAGAGGCTCTGCTGACCTGGAGAAAGGCCTGCAAGTTCACAGGTTACGACGATTGGGTATTTGCCAGTCGATTGCACAAAGGCAGACGACCCTATTGGGGTGCGTCAATTCTTCGAAAGTACATCCGGCCAGTCGCCGAATCGCTCAATATTCAAAAGCACATCGGCTGGCATACCTTTCGGCACACCTATTCCACCCTGCTCCGAAGTGTCGGAGCCGAGTTCAAGGTGATGCAGGAATTGATGAGGCATTCCACCCTGCGGACCACCATGGATGTTTATACCCAGGCTGTAGCACCTGCCAAGCACGCTGCACAGGCAGCGGTATTGGCACTGTTCTTTCCGTTAACCGGCCCGGTGGATGATTGCGTCGTTCTCGGGACGGCGTAAGCGCACATCCAGACTTGAGGGTGCAAAATGGACACGAAATATATGGCTTTTTGCACCCCCGAATATTCGGCGAAACTACGCGTAACCTACTGACTCAATTTGGCGTCCCCGACGGGATTTGAACCCGTGTTACCGCCGTGAAAGAACCCGGTTAACAGATAACTGATTGAAAATACGCGACGCGGGTGGCTCCCAAAAGCGTGTTTAGTAGTGGTTGGCACGGGTTCGTGGACCATGATTGGACCATAATTCTGGATAGCAGAGTTTACAAATTTCTCGAATAATCGGATGCGAACTACCGAAAGTGCTTTGGCACTCCAACCCGTTACCCGAAATGTGCTGAAGACATCGCCGCTTGACGGCAACAGTGAGTGCTCGACGCATCCTACCGTGGCATTGGCTGTCTCCACCATGCGTGCGCAAGTGAGTACCACAGTCCATTCGTCGGCAGTTGGAACCTTCTCGATGCCGGAGGAACGGATTCGATGGGGTGCAGAGAGAGCGGGGACAGAAGGTCGATGTTCCGAAGCGGAAGATCACTTCAGCAAAGTGACGGAAACGACACGCCCGTCGAGGTATACGTTTCCGTCAATTCCACGCTCAAAAACCAACGTTGTCGGAGCCTCTGTTTCTGGAAGCTCGTGAGCCTCCACCCAATATGCAAGATAAAAGTCTATCTCCGGCCCGAGTCCTTCCTCTCTATTAGAAAGCACGCGAGTTACTACCCCCTGTCGTTCTGGCGAAGGGTTGTCGGACGATAAATTGAACTTGAAACGTTGCCCTACCTTAATTTCGGATTGCATTTGAACTCCTCGTATATTCTCAGCTTCTGATGACTAGTGCACAGTGGCATCACTGAAATGCCGATTTTCACTCACCAACGCCAGGGGCTAGCGGTGCCTCGTTCCGACAGCCCAGCATTCTGGGAAGTTAGGGGCAAGACAAGGTCGCTCGCTTTGGCCTTCTCGTAGCCCGAGAATCGTCTGGACGTGCCGCGAGCTCATGACCCCTGCCCTAGCGACAGATGTCTCAACCAGATCACTGTTGCCACCCTCCCCCCAGTGCTCGATACAGTTGGACCAAGCTGCGAAATTCGTCACCTCGTGCAACTGCGAGTGAAAGTTCGGCGCCGTAAAGCGATCTCTGGCCATCCAGAACTTCCAGGTATGTCGTAGTTCCTCCTTTATAACGAAGAGTGGAGATGCGAACCGATTCCTTAAGGTCAGCAACGGTGTCCTGCTGGCGAACGCGGACTTGATGCAGCTTGTCATAGCCAATTAGCGCGTCGGAGACATCGCCAAAGGCACGTTGGATGGTTTGACGGTAAGCAATTAAAGCTTGTTGGTGCTGAGACTCGGCAAGATGCAGATTCCCGCGCAGAGCCCCTCCGGTGAAAATGGGCTGGGCGACCTGTGCACCATAGGACCAGATTCCGATTTGGGTGGGAAACAGGCCGGTAAAGGCAGAGCTTCGTCCGAAGGAACCTCCTCCTGATCCAGTCAATGCTATCTGCGGAAAGAACTGCGCCTTGGCGGCCCCGATTTCAGCGTTGGCTGCAATCAGGATCTGCTCCGCTTCACGAATGTCCGGACGGCGCTCCATGAGCGAGGATGTCAAGCCGGCAGGAACTTCCGGCGGAATCTCTTGATCGACCAACGCAAGTCCACGCGGAACACCATTCGGATAATTCCCAAGGAGAATATTGATGGCATCTTCTTCCTGACCGATTTCGCGCTCCAAATTTGGGATGTCAGCGTTCGCAGTGTCGAGGACCTGCTGCGCTTGCAAGACATCAAGCTTGGTGGCGACGCCGTGCTCAAGGCGGAGCTTCGTCAGCTTGACCGAATCCGTTTGTGTGGTGACTGTTTCGTGCGTTATCAGCAGCTGCTGGTCCAGCTGTAGAAGGGTGAAATAGTGGTTCGCGACATCGCTGACCAGTGTCAAGACAACCGTTTGTCTTGCATCGTCACTAGCCAACAACTCAGCGCGAGCAGCCTCGGTGGCGCGCCGTAAGCGGCCGAAGAAATCCAGCTGAAACGCAGCATCTCCGACAAGAGTAAGAAAATTGTATTTCGACTGGAAGGTATTGTCCTTACCGCCATTGAAATTGGCGGCAACCCCTACTTGGGGAAAGAGGCTGGAACGCGTGACCGCAACCTGAGCGCGCGCGGCGTTAATTCGTTCGGTAGCAATTTCCAGATCATAATTTTGCTTAAGCGCCGTCCGGATCAACTCCTGCAGTCTGGGATCCTTGAATACCTGCCACCAAGGCAAGTCTGCATAAGACGCTGACTGAGCCTTGATCTGCGGATTGTCCGCCAGATCACGAAATGTGTTTGGCGACTGTACAACCGGTCGATGATACTTCGGCCCTACCACGCAAGCGCTCAGAAAGGCTGAACACAAGACAGCGGCAATCGAATGTTTGATTCTCGCCTTAGAGCGCATATTCAATCTCCTGTAGCGGGTGAAGAAGCCGGCAGTGTCCCTGACCTGGGTTCCTTGCTCGAGTTCGACCATTTCTCGACGGCGTAGAAGATCGCCGGTACGAAGAAAATGCCGATAACGCTGGCAGCCACCATCCCGCCGATAACCGTGGTTCCTAAAATCCGACGCGCCACCGCGCCCGCACCAGTCGCAGTCCATAGAGGAATACAACCGAAGACAAAGGCAAAGGACGTCATCAGGATTGGTCGCAGCCGGAGCCTCGCGCCCTCCAGCGTCGCGTCTATAAGCGGCTTGCCATCATCAAATTCGCTTTTCGCAAACTCTACGATCAGAATCGCGTTCTTGGCTGCCAATCCAATGAGCATGACCAACCCGATCTGCGAATAAACGTCGTTTTCAATCTGGACCAAGTAAGGCGGCAAGAACCAACCAAGGGCCACACGACGTAACCACAGGACCGCAAAGGCTCCAAACACCGCTACAGGTGTGCTAAGCAAGACGCTGAAGGGCAGCGACCAGCTTTCGTAAAGTGCCGCCAGAATCAGGAACACAAACGTCAGGGATAGGACGAAAATGACCGAGGGCGGCACACCCTGCCTGGCCTGTTGTTCCTGGAAGGAGATGCCCGAGTAATCAAAACCCATTTCGCGCGGCATGGTTTGCTTGAAAACGTCTTCAAGAGCGGCGGTCGCTTGATCCGCGCTGTATTTTGGGGCCGCACTGCCATTGATTTGCGCCGAACGATATTCGTTGAAACGTTGAGTGAATTCCGGGCCGAGGCGCGACTTGATGTTGACTAGGGTAGACAGCGGGACTCTTTCTCCTTTGTTGTTGAGAACATAAAATCGTCCGACGTTCTCGATGTTGGCACGGTCTTCACCTTCGGCCTCGATATACACCTGCCATTGGCGGCCGAATCGATTGAAATAGTTGATGAAATAACCGCCCATAAACGCCTGGATCGTCCGATATACGTCACTCAGGTTGACGCCTTGCTTCAGAACCTTGTCACGATCTACATCAACAAATTTCTGCGGAACACTCGGCAGGAAAGTCGTATTGATGCTGCCGATTTCAGGACGTTTGCGTGCAGCCTCAAGAAACGTGTTGACGTTTTTCGCAAGGAACTGAACATCGCCGCCGGAACGATCTTCGAGGAGAAACGTGAATCCGCCGGCTGTGCCGACCCCCGGAATGGCCGGCGGAGAAAACCCGAATATAACCGCCTGCGGCACTCTGCTGAATTCACGATTTAAATTCGCTTTCAGGGTTTGAAATTGTTCTGCGCGCGTCGTGCGATCGTCCCAAGGTTTGAAGGTAACGAAGAAGGTCGCGTTATACGTGGTACGCACGAAGCTCAATAGACTGAAGCCGATGAAGCATGTCGAGTTTTGAATTCCTGGCGTATTCAGGATGATCTTTTCTACGCTGTCCACGACCGCTGTCGTTCGTTCCAGTGAAGCTGCGTTGGGGAGTTGAACGGAAACATAGGCATAGCCCTGGTCTTCATCGGGAAGAAAGCTCGTCGGCACGCGCTGGGCGAAGAACCCGGCAGCCACCCCGAAGGCGACTAGCAACACTGCCATAACAAGGGTTTTCTGAAGGAGTACCCCACTCCAACGTACGTAACCGGCGTTTGCGCGCTCGAATATACGGTTAAACCAGTCAAAAAATCTGCGTAGCAGCCCATGGCTTTCCTCCCGTGGACGAAGCAGGAGCGCAGCCAGCGCCGGGCTCAGGGTAAGCGCATTGAACGCGGAGAAGAGAACCGAAATCGCGATCGTCACCGCAAACTGCTGGTAAAGGCGTCCAGTGATGCCGGGAATGAACGCCGTGGGCACGAATACGGCGGACAGAACCAGCGCAATTCCGACGACTGGACCAGAGAGTTCCTCCATCGCCTTCAACGCCGCGGCTTTGGGCGAGAGTCCTTCCTCGATGTGGCGTTGGACGCCCTCAACGACAACGATCGCGTCGTCGATCACCAGACCGATCGCCAGGACCAGCCCGAACAGAGAAAGCGTATTGATCGAAAAACCGAATAACGGAAACAGAACAAATGTGCCTATCAGAGATACCGGCACCGCAAGCAGCGGAATCAAGGTGGCTCGCCACCCCTGGAGAAAAAGATAGACGACCAGGATCACCAGGATGAGAGCAATCACCAGCGTCTTGACAATTTCTTTAATTCCTTGCGTTACGGACAGGGTCGTGTCCAGGGAGATGTCGAAGTCGAGATCCTCCGGGAAGCGTTGCTTCATCTGAGCCATCAACTTCTTGACACCGTTGCCTACATCCACCGCGTTCGATCCGGGCAGTTGATAAACCGCGATAACTGCTGCAGATTTGCCGTTGAAGCGGCTGGCAGCGCTGTAATCCTGCGACCCTAGTTCAATGCGGGCGACATCACGAACGCGGACGGTACCTCCATCCGGTGTTTCCCGCAGCACGATCTGACCGAATTGTTCCGGCGACACCAAACGTCCTTGGGCCAAAACGGTATAAGTCAGCTCCTGACCTTTGGCGATAGGCGGGCCTCCGGCCTTCCCCGCGGGATTCACGGTGTTCTGCGCTTGAACGGCGCTAATAATTTGAGGAACTGTGATCCCCAGCTTTGCCAGTTTGTCGGGGTTCACCCACATTCGCATCGCGTATTGGCCAGGGCCGAACACCTGGACATTGCCGACGCCGGGCGACCGAAGGATCGGATCAACGAGATTGATGTATGCGTAATTTCCCAAAAAAGTCGCGTCATAGGTTCCATGCGGCGAATCAACGGCGATCAACATGAGGGGAGCCGTCACCGATTTTCGTACCGTGATCCCGTAGTTGGTCACATCCGACGGAAGCTGCGAAGCGGCCTGCGTCTCACGCGACTGGGCCAGGATGAAGTCGTTATTTGGATCGGTTTTTGTATCGAAATTTACGATCAAACTCGTGGTCGAGTTTCCCGTGGCGTTCAGGGAGTACATGTAATTCATGTTGTCCACACCGTTCATCTGCTGTTCGAGAGGCGTGGCCACTGCTTGTTCCAGAGTTTGTGCGTCGGCGCCGACGTAGGTGGCAAGGATCTGGATTTCGGGTGGAGCGATTTTGGGGAATTGGGCAACCGGCAGTCTAAGGATGGTCAGAGCGCCAACCAGCACCAGCACGATCGAGATCACCATCGCGACAATGGGACGATTGATGAAAAACTTTGACATGGGATCACCTCCTCGCGGCGTCTGTGCTGAAAGGCTTGGCATTGACTCGCAATCCAGGACGAATCTTCTGCGTTCCTTCCGCGACGACCCGGTCACCAAGATTGAGCCCATCCGAAATCACCCAGCGGCTGTCCACCTGCGGCCCCACTTTAACTGGTCGAATCGCTACCTTGTTGTCGTGATCCACTACGGCAACTTGGTAGCCGCCTTGTAACTCTGAAACTGCCCGTTGTGGCACAAGCAATGCGTCATGTTGGACGTCGACGAATACCCGCACTTTGGCATAACCGCCAGGTCGCAAGATGTTGTTGGGGTTCGGGAACAGTGCCGCGATGCGGATTGTTCCAGTGCTCTCATTCACCTGGCGATCGGCAAAACTAAATGATCCCAGATGCGGATACGTGGAGCCGTCCGCCAGCACAAGCTCGATCCGCAGAGTTTTTTGGTCCGCTCGCGTACTTGCTTCCGTGGGGAAGCGTTTTCTGAAAGCGAGATACTGAGGCTCTCCCACTGTGAAATAAACTTTGATTGGGTCGAGAGTAGATACTGAAGTCACGGGTCCGGTGGCCGGACTGACGAGAGCACCCACCTGCAGTTGCGCCTGGCCTGCAATGCCATCGATCGGCGCTACGAGTCGGGTGAAGTCGAGGTTGATTCTCGCCGTTTCGACGGCGGCCTCCGAAGTCTTGGTTTGGGCTTTGGCAGTTTCTACGCTCGCGATGGCGGCCAGATTGTTTTGAACTGCGTTGTCGAGATCTTGTTGGGTGGCAGCCTGCTCTTTGGCCAGAGGAATGTACCGCTTGACGTCAAGCTCTGTGCGGCCTTGCACGGCTTCGGCGTTGGCGAGCTGGGCTTTGGCTTGGGCCAGTTGCCCCCCCGCCTGTTCTACCACCGCCTGAAACGGCCTGGGATCGATCTGAAAGAGCAGTTGTCCCTTCTTGACGAACGCACCTTCCTCATAACCTTGCTTGAGCAGATACCCTGTCACCTGCGCCCTGATATCGGCATTGACTAATCCATCGAACGTGCCGATCCACTCGTGGACGATCGGAACATCCTGCTGCTGGACTTGCACCACCTCGATGTCCGGAACGATTGTGGGTGCGGCCTGTGCATGCTTGCTTGGGAGAATCGCTCCAACAATCGAGCCAATCACGATGACGGCGACGACTCCTACGCCTAACGCGTAGCGTTTTGACGCATTCATATTCATCTCCGCCGACCGATTTAGCTCTGCTCACGCACAATGTGATTACACGGAACCTGCAAGGACCGCCCGGAGTGTGGCAGACACGATGTTTTTCGAATAAAAGATGAAAATTGCGGCAGCTATACCCAGCTGAACAATAGTGGTAGCCAATCTGCGAATTGGCGAAAACTTCATTCGATGTGCCAGTTGCTCTCGAAGGCGGTGCACCAGCCTCTCTTCGGCGTGAGTACCTGCTACGCCATCTGCTTGGCATGGAGTAGCCCCTTTGGTCACAGCCGCCCCCGCAGCACACGCTGCCTCGTCTCGCGAACTGAACCTGAGACTAACTATGCTTGTGTCCGCGATGAGGCCGCGAAGGGTTTCTTCGTTTGGATACGCAAGGACTAGTCGTTCAGGCGAACCCTTCGCGCTGGATAGCCGTATGACGGCATATCGTACGTTAGAGGATTGGAGCAACGCACTCATAACTTCACTCGTGTCACCCTTGCTCTTTCAGGCCAGGTACTCCTTTTGCAGTTGCAAACGCAATTCCAAACGCGACAGCGGAATTCGAAGGTCGAGAGTACGTGCTCGCCAAAGGTGTGGCGTACGGAAGACCTTCCCCGTATTCCCGTTAAACAGCGCGATCCTTAAAGCAACGTTGGAGCGATAAAGCACCGTACTCCAGCGCATATGCATGTCAGACGGCGACGTCGATTCGATCAAGGGGCATCCGGGTGTCTTGTGTGCGCGGTGTTGTCGTCCTTGAAATCTGCGCTACTTTGTGCTGGGAAGGTACGCACATAATTCACGAGGCCCAATATGCTCCGGTGTCTCGAACTTGCCGAACCCTGGCATTTCCGTGAATCGGATCCCGTTCTCGATGATCCAATTCAGTTCTTGATCGGAGTAATTCTGTACTGAACTACTGGTGAGATCCGTCGCCCGTGGAGACATCAACCGTCCTGATGGCGTTTGGGCGCGGCCGTCAACGCCATGACATATACCGCAATCCAAACCACAATGCGCACCTTCCGACTTCAAGGCTGGGTTTGATATCTGCGGGACGGGGCAGAATTCCCTTGCGCCTCGCTCGGCGAATGACAAAGTGCTTGGCCAGAGTCGCTGTCCGCGTTTTCAAGAGGACCCGGTTCCGGCTGTGCCGCAAACTGAAATCCATCACTCCGCTCACATTCAGTGCCGCGCCAACCGCAAGGAGTGCCCATCGAATTCGCGAACGCATTGTCTTCCTCCCTGGAGGACAGCAAAGGCCGTCTTGCCCAAAGATCTTCTCTGCAACTCAGCGACCGGGCTTGCTTGTACAATCTCTTCCAAACTCCTCAGCGTTTCCGCAGGGTCGGGCGAATTGTGTAATCGGCATTGACCTCCCTGCCTGGAGTCACACCTTCTGAATCAATGTTGTAAGGTGCGGGAATTGGCAAGCGGTATTCCGATTCGTCATGAAACCTGTCGAGTGTGCTCACTGTAACCTGAGTTTCCGCTTTTCTGTCATCGCTACGACGGACCGCTTGTCAAAACGTGACGCTCTAGCGTCAGTTGGACGAAAAATCTCAAGTACGCCCACCGAGGATCGCAAAAAGCAATCGCATCGAGTGCGATTCCACCCGGGTTCTAACTTTGGCAGAGCGCGTGCGCTAACGATGCCGCCATGGAACGAAGCGAGACAACTGAGAACTCCAAATTGCACATTCAGACAAGTGAGCTCTCCGAAACAGCATTGCGCCTGCCGCAACACGACGCCGCTTCCGTTTCTGGTTGTTCTGCGGTTGATACTCGCCACGCCAGCGTTGCGATCGGGAGCAACGGAATCAAAAGTGCACGTAGCCAGATGGAAAGCTAACTTACATTTCGGTGAAGAGCCACATTACCGAGGAGACAATTCCTATGAAAAAGACATGGCACGGCCATTCCGCATTTCGCATCGAGGCGGGCGAAGCCAAGATTTTGATCGATCCGTTTCTGTCCGATAACCCGTCCAGGGACAATGGATGCAGCGGCTGCTTTACAGGCAAGAACTCGACACAGGGAGGTGACCGATGAAGGCGATTGTGGTGACGGATCAGGCTGCGGGAACGGCCGGGATGAAGTTGATGGAGCGGCCCAAGCCGCAGGACGGGCGCGCGCTGTCGGGCGCGAATTACGGCGATGTCGTTGTTCAGGTTCATGCGTCGGGATTCACCGGGGATGAGCTGTCGTGGCCCTCGACCTGGATCGACCGCCTAGGCCGTGACCGAACGCCTTCGATCCCCGGCCACGAGGTGGCCGGAGTGGTCACGGCCCTCAGCTATGGAACGACGGGGCTGTC
>Ga0207646_10008321_pt1 | contig 10409 bp, 8 predicted proteins | sample KBSK5502metaG_FD_184343 | JGI IMG/M metagenome (GOLD analysis project Ga0207646, IMG submission 184343) | Corn, switchgrass and miscanthus rhizosphere microbial communities from Kellogg Biological Station, Michigan, USA - KBS K5-50-2 metaG... | ecosystem: Host-associated > Plants > Roots >...
TCCGCTGACCGTGCCCTCCGCCTCGCCCATCGCGGGGACTGGCGTTTCGCGCCAGAGAACAGCCTCGGAGCGATGGGGGCGGCCCTGGCCCTTCCCGCTTGCGACGGCTTGGAGTTCGACGTCCAGCTGGCAAGCGACGGGGTACCCGTGCTCCTCCACGACGACACGCTCGAACGCGTCCAGGGAATCCGACGGTCAGTCGGCACGTTCACCGCGGCGGAGCTCTCCGTCCACGGCATCCCAACCCTCGCCGCGGTGCTTGCCACGGCGGGGCGGGCGGCGTTCCTTGACGTCGAGCTCAAGGGCGCAGCCACGCCAGACATCGTCGCCGTGCTCGAGGCGGCTCGGGGGCGGGCCGATGGCACCATCCCCGGGACCGTGGTGTCGTCGTTCCGGACGGCGACGCTCGGTTGGTTGCGAGAGCGGCGGCCTCTCTGGCCTCTATGGCTCAACGTCGAGGTCCTGACAGACCGCGAGATCAGCCGCGCCCGTCGCCTTGGGTGTGCAGGGATCTCCGCTGGCTGGCGATCCATCAACGCTCGGATGGCGTCGCTCGTTCGCGATGACGGCCTGCAGCTCGCGGCCTGGACGGTGCGTCGCCGGTCCACCGTCGCCCGCCTCGAACGACTGGGCGTCATGGCGATCTGTGTCGAGGCGGCCGCCCTCGACGGCTAGGGCCGGGCCGATGTCCGGCGTGCGAGAATCGGGCGATGGCCATCGCCGATCGCGCCCTCGCGAACGATCTCCACGCCGCGTACCGCGCCCGCACGCCCCGCTCCGCGGCCATGTTCGAGCGGGCGACGGCGGTCCTCCCCGGCGGCTCGACGCGGACCACCGTCTACGCTCCGCCCTACCCGCCGTATCTCGAGAGCGGAGCCGGCATCCACGTCCGCGACGTCGACGGCAACGACTACCGAGACTTCCTCGGCAACTACACCTCGCTGATCCTCGGTCACGCCCACCCGGCCGTCGTCCGTGCGGTCGAGACCCAGGCCCGGCGCGGCTCGGCGTTCGGCGCACCGAGCGAGGCCGAGGTCGCGCTCGCCGAGGAGCTCGTCCGACGGATCGACTCGGTCGAGCGGGTCCGGTTCACGAACTCCGGCACCGAGGCGACGATGTTCGCCATCCGCGCCGCCCGCGCCGCCACCGGGCGATCGATCGTCGGCGTCTTCGAGCGGGCGTACCACGGAACGCACGACACGGCCGTCGCCGGCTCACCGGGCGTGCCGGCGGCCGTGGGCGATCTCGTCGTGACCCTGCCGTGGGACGACCTCGACGGCGTCGAGCGGGCGATCGCCGACCGGGAGGCGAACCTCGCGGCGATCGTCGTCGAGCCGATCCAGGGCGCCGGCGGCGTCCGCGCGGCGTCGCGGGCGATGCTCGAGGGCCTCCGCGACATCTGCGACCGGTCGGGCGCGCTCCTGATCTTCGACGAGATCATCGCCTTCCGGGCGGCGCCCGGCGGCGCCCAATCACTGGTCGGCGTCCGGCCCGATCTGACGACGCTCGGCAAGATCATCGGCGGCGGCTATCCGCTCGCTGCGTTCGGTGGCGCCGCCGCGGTGATGGACCGCTTCGACACGCGTCGGGCCGGCGCGCTGACCCACGGGGGCACGTTCAACGGCAATCCGGTCGCGGCGGCCGCCGGGCTGGCGACGCTGGCTCAGCTGACGCCGGAGGTCTATGTCGGCCTCGACCGCCAGGCGGGCCGGCTTCGCGACGCAGTTGCGACGCGAGCCAACACCGCCGGAGCCGACGTCCGTGTCGATGTCGCGGCATCGCTCTTCCAGGTCCGGCTCGGCCGGGAAACCGCGGCCTCCGCGGTCGCGACCGGCACGGGCCCCGCCGACCTGTTCGTCCGGCTGCTTCTCGCCGGCTTCTACCTCGCGCCGCGCGGGATGGGTGCCGTCGCGACGCCGGCGACGGACGCCGACGTCGACGAGCTCGCGGAGGCGATCGTCATGGCCGGCCGGTCCATCAACTCCGGGCCGTGACCGACTCGTCGGCGCGCCAGGAGGTGTAGACGGGCGGCCAGTCGTCGGCCGTCGGCCGTCGTCCCAGCAGCGCATGCTCGATGTCGAGCTCGTACATCGGGTACCGGCTGCCGTCGAACGCCCAGGCCGCCAGCGCCCGCTCCCGAAGTCCGGGGTCCGTCACCTCACGGGCCCGGCCGCGCACCGCGAACTCGTCGGGCGCCGCCGGGTCGATGTGGGTGTGGAGCGCGTAGCGATCATCGGACGCCAGGTCCCGGGCCTTGGCCGATCCCGGCTGGACGAACGTGAGGAGGCGGCCGTCGACGATCTCGGCGTAGACCGGATTGATCCGGAGGAGTCCACCGGCTCGGGCCGTGGCCAGGAGCCCCTCGCCGATCCCCGAACGCGTCAGCAGACGTCGTCCGGCGTCGGCCAGGTCCGGATCGGCCGTCGCGAGATCGTTCCAGGTCGCCATCCGGGTCCCTCTACGCGGGCTCAGCGCCACTCGTGGCGGAGCCGAGCGTCGGTGAAGCCGTCGCGGCTGTCCGTGCCGAAGCGGGCTGCGGCAAGGCCGGTCGCTGCGAGCAGCGTAACGACGAAGAAGAGCACGATCAGGAATTCCATTGGATTTGTCACCTCTCAGGTCCGGGACGTCTCGTCCCGTGACTCCGATCATGCCAGAGAACCGGTCTCCTGATAAGGTCCAGTTCGATGGGTAGATCGAAGACCAGTTCGAGCCTGGAGCTGCTGATCGAGCTCGACCGGGCGGCGACCGATCCACTTCACCGACAGCTGGAGCGCGCGCTCCGGACGGCGGTTCGCGGCGGGCGGCTGGCGACCGGAACGGTCCTCCCATCGAGCCGCGCGCTCGCGTCGCAGCTCGGCGTGTCCCGCGGCATCGTCGTCGAGACGTACGAACAGCTGGTCGCCGAGGGCTACCTGGCCAGCCGGTCGGGCGGCGCCACACGCGTTGCGCGGGCGGCCTCCGCACAGCCGCGCCCGCGCTCCGACGCCCAGGCCCCGACCTTCCGCTTCGACTTCCGACCGGGGCGCCCGGACGTGACCGAGTTCCCACGGGGGTCGTGGCTTCGCTCGATGCGGCAGGCGCTCTCGCACGCGCCGAGCGATCGGCTCACCTACGGCCTCGGGCACGGCGTCCCGGAGCTCCGTTCCGCACTGGCCGCGTACCTGAATCGCGTCCGGGGCACCGCGGCCGATCCAGCCGACGTCGTCATCTGCTCGGGGTTTGGCCAGGGCCTCGGGCTGGCTCTCCGGGTCCTCCGCGCCCGCGGCGCGAGGCGCGTCGCCGTCGAGGACCCGTCAGACCCGGAATACCGGGCGACGATCGAGGCGTCCGGGCTGGACTGGGTCCCCGTCCCCGTCGACGACGAGGGACTGGACGTCGACCGGCTTGCCGCGACGACCGCCGATGCGGTCGTCGTGACGGCAGCGCACCAGTACCCGATCGGGGCCGTGCTTCCGCCGGCCCGCCGCGCCGCGCTGGTCGAGTGGGCCGAGCGGCACCGGGCGACGATCATCGAAGACGACTACGACGCCGAGTTCCGCTACGACCGCGAGCCGATCGGAGCGATCCAGGGCCTCAGTCCGAGCCGGGTCGTGTACGCGGGCACCGCGAGCAAGACCCTCGCGCCGGGTCTCCGCCTCGGCTGGCTGATCCTGCCCGAGCCGCTCGTCGAGCCGGTCGCCGCCGCGAAGGTCGCGGCCGACATGGGCTCGCCCGCCCTCGACCAGCTGGCGTTCGCCGACTTCCTGTCCCGGGGCGAGCTCGACCACCATCTGCGCCGGATGCGACCGATCTACCGCCGGCGGCGCGACACGTTGCTGGCGGCACTGGCCCGCGACCTGCCCGACCTGCGACCGACCGGCGCCTCGGCCGGGCTCCACGTCCTGGCCCGCCTGCCGCCCGACGTCACGGTCGACGACGCCCGGGTCGTCGAGGCGGCGGCGGCGGCCGGCATCGGGCTCGGGGCGCTGTCGACGAGGCGGGTCGAGCCAGGACCTGGCGGTTTGGTCTTCGGCTACGGCGTCATCGACGTTGGCTCCATCGACGATGGCATCCGGCGACTGGCGGATGTCATCGAACGGGAGGTTGGGCGGACACGACCGGACGACCGGCCGATCATCGCCGTCTATGGCACGCTGCGGCGGGGCGAGCGGAACCACGAGCTGATCGCATCGGCGGACCCTCTCGGCGAGGGCACGATCGCGGGTCGGCTGTTCGGGCTGCCGGCGAACAACGATCGACAGTACGGATATCCGGCGTTCGTGCCGGGTTCGGATGGGAGCGTCGTCGTCGAGATCTACCGGCTCGCGAGCTCGAGGCTCCTCGCCCGCCTCGACGAGCTCGAGGCCTACGACCCCGCGAACGAGCCCGCGTCCGAGTACCTGCGTCGCCGGGTGAAGGTCGTCGACGGTCCGGTCGGCGAGGCCTGGGCGTACTCCTTCGCGGGCTCGCTCCCGACGTGGGCCGAGTCGATCCCGTCGGGCGACTGGCTGGACCGCCCGGACCGATGAGTTTCCCGAACGGCGATCGTCAGATCGGTGGCGCCAGGAGCACGAGCTCTCGGCGCCTCCGTCTCTCTCTCGGTCGACGCTCGAAGGGGCGGCTGACGCCGCCGCGAACTTCGCGATCAGGGCCGGCTGATCGGCGAGTCGGGAGCTCAGACTCGGCGGTCGGCTCCGAGCGCGGCGAGGCGCTCCGCGGAAGGCACGAAGTAGTAAGCGCCGGTCAGGGGCCGGGTGAACTGGGTCAGGTCGTCCGGTGGCCCGCCGCCGATGCCGATCATGCTGCGGAGCATCGCGTCGAGGATCGCCTGATCGGCGCTGAACCCGACGAAGATCGTCCCGTGCCGCCCGACGGAGCCATACCCGATGTTCCGCCGGAAGATCTTCCCGAAGGCATCCTGGTCGGTTCGTGCGACGTGCGACGTCGGCGGCTTCGGGTCCAGCTCGGCGCTGTCGACCTTGCGCCGGCCCATGACCGCCTCCTGCGAGGTCACGGGGAGGCCCTCCCAAGCGGCCACGTCGTGCTCCCATTGTTGGAGGAGGAGGATCGACCCACCTTCGCCGAGCGAGCCAGCGGGGACGGCGGCGACGGCGGTCGCCTCGACGATCGAGGGGTTCTCGGTGCCGTCGATGAAGCCCGTCAGGTCGCGGTCGTGGTGGTACGGCCAGCCGACGAGCTCATTGACCAGAGCCGCGACGCCGGCCATTGCATTGACGACGCCCCGCGAGAGGTCGAAGACGACGTCGTACGACGCGCCGGTCAGCCAGACCACGACGTCGTGCTGGGTGGCCGGCAGGGTGTAGCCGTTCAGGCCGACCAGCGGCTCGTTGAAGCCGCTGATCCCGGTCGGCGCCGCGTCGGGAGCAACCGCCGCCCACAGCTCCGGCCGGAAGCCGGCGACGAGGTTGACGCCACCGATCGTCGTCCTCGGCTCGCGCAGGGCCGCGACACGGGACACGACCGAGGCACCGTCGGACGCGGCCGCGACGTCGAACTCCAGGTAGGCGTGGGACGACGTACCGAGCGCAAAGATGCCGGTCTGCGGCGACGCCATCCTCAGCCGCCGCGCGTGGGTCGCCCACGACCTCGCTGTCCCGGGCCCTCGCGGGGCGGCGGCCCCGCGGCCCGCAGCGAGCTGTACAGGTACGCGGTTGCCAGCGAGCGGTGCGGGCTCCACGCCGCCGAACGCGCCCGGACCTCGCCCTCGCTCGGGACGTGATCGAGCCCATCCGCCGCCCGGATCGCGTGGCGGATCCCCAGGTCGCCCGCTGGCAGGATGTCGGGCCGGCCGAGCTGGCCGAGGAGGAACAGGTCCGCCGTCCACGCGCCGATCCCGCGGACGGCCGTCAGCTGGGCACGCGCCTCGTCGTCGGTCATGTCGTCGAGCCGATCGAGGTCGAGCCGGCCGTCGAGGGTCCGCGCCGCGAGGTCCCGCAGAGACGCCGCCTTGTTCGCGGACAGTCCGACGGCTCGTAGCTCCTCGTCGGAAGCTGCGGCGATCGCCGCGGCCGGGTCACGGTCGCCGATGAGCGTCTGGAGGCGCCCGAAGATCGCGTTGGCAGCGACGTTGGCGATCTGCTGGCCGACGATCGCTCGCGCAAGGGATCGGAACGGGTCGAGCGACCAGCGCGCCCGCCATCGACCGAGGTCCACCGGCTCGAGCGAGTCGATGAGACGAGCCATCACAGGATCCGACGCGCGCAGGGCCGCGATTCCTGGCGCGCTGCTGTCGTTCCGATCTGCCACGGGATCCCTCCGAATGTCGGGCTGATGATCGGCTGATCCCGGGTGGGCGTAAAGGCGGTGACCCGTTCCCTAAAGAGTCGAGCCCGAACGACGCTGCCGAAATGAAGAGGGCCGGGTCCTGATCACTGGTCGAACACCCGATGGCAGGGCTGCCGTTCACGGCCAGGATGCATCCATCGGAACACCAACGCGGACCGACCGAAAGGAACGAACGATGGACGCCCAGAACCGCCTTCAGATCGTCAACACCTACCAGCAGCAGCTTCGCGACGAGGCGGCGGCCGAGCGTCTGACCCGGGGTGGCCGGTCCGCCTTCGGCCCGCTCCATCCGGAGGCCTGGTTCCCCCGGACGATCGGCGCCCTGCGTCGGCTCGTGGGGTCAGCGGCCTAGCCATCCAGCTCGGACCCCCGATGGCGTGGCGATCGTCGCACAAGCGAGACGCCAAACGGGCCGGCAGTCGCCGGCCCGTTTTCCCACGCCGGCGATGGAGGCCTGCTTATGATCGGCCGCGTGGCGAACCGCGTGTCCAGCCCGGTCCTCATCGGCCGCGAGGCAGAGTTGCACGCCCTCGTTGCGGCCTTGCACGCTGCGGCCGCCGGCCGCCCGTCGACCGTCCTCGTCGGCGGCGAGGCCGGGATCGGCAAGAGCCGCCTTGTGGCCGAGCTCGTCAACCAGGCCCGCGAGACCGGCGCCGCCGTGCTCGAGGGTGCGTCGATCAGCCTCGGCAACGACGAAGGGCTGCCCCTCGCCCCCATCGCCGATGCCCTGCGCGCGCTCACCCGGCTATTGCCGCCGCCACAGGTCGAGGAGGTCGTCGGACCGGCCAGGCCCACCCTGGGCCGGCTGGTGCCCGAGCTCGGCCCGCCAGTCGACGCCGGCGAGCCCCCGATCCGCCCGGACTGGATCCAGGCCAGGATGATGGAGGCGGTCCTGGGCGTGCTCCATCGGCTCGGGGACCGGCAGCCCGTCCTGCTCGTGGTCGAGGACCTTCACTGGGCCGACCGCTCGACGCGGGACGTGATCTCGTTCATCGCCCGGACGGCTCGGACCGAACGGTTGCTCATCGTCGCCACCTACCGGACCGACGAGATCCACCGTCGCCATCCGATCCGCCCCTGGCTCGCCGAGATGGAGCGGACACCGCGGGTCGAGCGCCTGAGCGTCGAACGTCTGCGCGGGAACGAGGTTGCCGGTCTCGTCCAGGCGATTCGAAGCGTTCCGCCCGACGAGGACCTCGTCCGAACCATCAGCGACCGGTCCGAAGGCAACCCCTTCTACGTGGAGGAGCTCCTGGCAGCGGGCAGCACGCAGCCTCACGACCAGCTGCCGGCCGACCTCCGGGACGTCCTGATCAGCCGCGTCGCGGCACTGCCGGACGAGGTCGAGGATCTCCTGCACATCGCGGCGGTTGCGGGTCGCTCGGTCGACCACGACCTGCTGCGCGACGTCGCCGGCGTCGAGGACGAACGCGTCGAAACGGCGATGCGGGAGGCGATGGCGGCCGGCATCGTCCTCGCGACCGCGCAGGGCCAGGCGGCCCTGTATGGATTCCGACACGCGCTCCTCCAGGAGGCTGTCTACGAGGACCTCCTCCCGAGCGAGCGGCGCCGCCACCACGCGACGTACGCGGCTGTCCTCCGCGAGCGACCCGTGCCGGACGGCGCCGCAGGCGCCGGCCACCTGGCGGCGCTCGCTTATCACGCGTCGGCCTCCCATGACCTGGCCGGGGCTCTTGCAGCCTGGATCGCGGCCGGTCGCGCGAGCGCCGCTGCATACGCGTTCCCGGCGGCCGCGCGCGATCTCGAGCGGGCGCTCGACCTCTGGGACGCCGTCCCGGCGGACGACCGCCCGACCGACGTGGATCAGATCGAGCTCCTCCATGAGCTGTCGCTTGCCCGGTGGCGCGCCACCGAGATGGGCGGAGCGGTCGACGCCGCCCGGCGAGCGGTCGAGCTGTCCGAGCAGGGCACCGACATGATCCGGACGGCCAGCCTCATCGACCGTCTGGGCACCATCGCCTGGGGCGCCGGCGAATTCGATGAGGCCCTTCAGAGCCACGCCCGGGCCGTGGCCCTCCTCGAAGGGTTGCCGCCGTCGCCGACGCTGGCTCGAGCGCTGAGCGGCTATGGCGCGGTCCTGATGCTGCGCGGCCACTTACGCCACTCGCGCGAGGTCTGCCGCGAGGCGATCGACGTCGCCCGGGCGGTGGGCGCCGAGCTGGCCGAGCTGAACGCGATGAACTCGCTGAGCGTCTGCCTCGCGCAGCTCGGCGACTGCAGCCAGGCCATGGCGACCATGCGGGAGGTCTTCGAGCGGACGCCCGGCGTCGACGACGTCCACGAGATGGGTCGCACGTACGGCAACTACGCCTTCGTTCTCCAGACCTGCGGCCGTCTCGATGAATCCGTCGAGGTGAGCGCCCAGGGCTCCGAGTGGGCCCGACGGAACGGCGTCTGGCGAACCTACGGCCTCTTCCACGACGGCAACCGGGCCTCGACCCTCATCGATCTGGGGCGCTGGAGCGAAGCAAGGGACGTCCTTGCCCGGACAGCGGAAGCGGAACCGCAGGGCGTCGGGGCGCTGAACCACGCGAGCAACGCCGGGCCGCTGGCGGTTCGCATGGGTGACCTCGACCAGGCGCGGGCGGTGCTGTCCGAGGCAGCGGCACGGATGCGGTCATCGTCGGACGCCCAGTTCACCGCGCCGATCGCCACCGGCATCATCGAGCTCCAGATCGCGGAGGGCCGGCTCGACGAGGCGTGGGCGACCACGACCGAAGCGATCGCACGGGTTGGCGAGACGGACGACAGCGGCCTTCTGGCCTCTCTCCACGCGGAGGGTGCCCGGGTCGCCGCCGATCGCGCCCTTGCCGCGGCCGCCACCCATCGGGAGCCGGAGCGCCAGGCTGCCGTCGCCGACGCCGTCCGCCTCGCGGACGAGGCCACGGCGACCATCGCCGGCGTCGACCGCACGAGCCCGGCCGTCGCCGACCGCGTCGGCTACGTCGCGCTCGCCGTGGCGGAGGCGGCTCGCGCTGCCGGCGAGGGAGCAGCGGATACGTGGACTCTGGCGGGGAACCACTGGGCCGAGGTCCGCCGACCGTGGTTCCTGGCGTACGCCCGCTATCGGCAGGGCGAGGCACTCCTCGCCGACGGCGACCGCTCGGAGGCGGCGCGGGTGCTGGCCGACGCCCGGGCCATCTCAGAGTCCCTGGGCGCGGTCCCCCTGCGCGATGAGATCGATGGCCTGGCCCGCCGGGCTCGCCTGCCGCTGCGGAGTCAGGAAGCAGCGGAACCCGCCGTCGAGCCGCGGGGTGCGGCCGGCGATGTGGCGGCCGCCGATCCATTCGGATTGACGTCCCGCGAGCGCGAGGTCCTGGCACTCGTCGCGGCAGGCCAGACGAACAGGCAGATCGCCGACGCACTGTTCATCAGCCAGAGCACGGCCGGCGTTCACGTCTCGAACATCCTCGGCAAGCTCGGCGTCGCCAGCCGCACGGAGGCTGCCGCCGTGGCGGTGCGGCTCGGCCTCGCGACGTGAGCTGAGGCTAGGCGACTTCGAGCGGCTCCCCACCCATGGCCGCATCGAGGGCAGCCAATCCGGCTCCGACGACGCCCGCGTCGGGTCCAAAGCCGGCAGGGACGACGCGGACGCCGGTGGGCCAGAGGACGAGCTCGTCGACGGCGCTGCGGATGGCATCCATGAACGGCTCGCCGAGCGCGGCGGCCGCCCCGCCGCCGATCACGATGATGTCCGGATCGACCGTGTTCGCGACGCCCCCAAGGACGCGCCCGAGGAGGGCGCCGGCGCTCCAGGTGACGTTGATCGCGCAGCCTCGTGTCGCTCCGTCCGATGAGACCAGGCCGTCGACGACGCGGGCCAGGCCGACCTCCTCGGTCGCGTGGGCCCGCGACGCTCCCTCGCGACGGCCGCGGCAGCGGGCGAACGACCGGGCGATCGCCGGTCCGCTTGCCGCGGCCTCGATGCAGCCTCGTCGACCACACGAGCAGGTCGGCCCGCCGGTCCTGACAGGGACGTGACCGATCGCGCCGGCGAGCCCGTGGGCGCCGTCGGCGAGCCGCCCGTCGACCGTGATCGCTCCGCCGATCCCCGTGCCAACCGCTACGGACAGGCACACCCGCGCTCCGCGCCCGGCGCCGAG
>Ga0207646_10008324_pt1 | contig 10408 bp, 7 predicted proteins | sample KBSK5502metaG_FD_184343 | JGI IMG/M metagenome (GOLD analysis project Ga0207646, IMG submission 184343) | Corn, switchgrass and miscanthus rhizosphere microbial communities from Kellogg Biological Station, Michigan, USA - KBS K5-50-2 metaG... | ecosystem: Host-associated > Plants > Roots >...
CGAGTAGCGCAGGATCGAGTCGATCGCCTCGCGCAGCGTGCCCGCGGTAGCGGTCAGGTGTCCGAGCACGTCGAAGGCATTCGCCGCCGAGTGCTCGGCCAGGTGCAACCCGAGCGCCGGGTCACCCGAGAGCTCGAGCGCAGCGCGCTGCACGAGATCGTAGTCGGGGAGTGTCAAGCGCGCGCTGGCATCTTCGAGCGCCGCCGGCGGAAGGCCCGCGGCGGCGAGCAGCCGCGTGCGCGGTACGCCGCTGCGCTCCACCGCTTCGACCAACGCGCGTCCCACTCCGTGACGACGCCCCGCCGCCGCCACCGCCAGGTTCAGGATCTCGCCTTCGTCGGCAGCGTCGATCGCGACGACGTAGCCGGCCACCGTGTCGGCGCTGTCCGCCACGAGAAACGTCGCGGCCGCCGCGAGGCAGTCGCGGAAATCCTGCGTCGACCACGGATCGGTAAACGCATCTTGCTCGATCGCGTGTACGGCGGAAACGTCGGAGAGTCTAGCGGGACGAATGTGGAAGGGGGCGGCCGTGGCGTGTCTCCCATTTCACCTGCGCTTCAGCGGGACGCCCGTACACCGGCTCGCCGGTCGCGGGGTATCCCGCGATCGGGGCCAGCGCCAGAAGAGACCCGGCGATCGGCGGTAACGTCCCCAAGCCGACGGGCTCCCGTCCGATCCACTGCGTTATCTCAGCGCGATACCGCTCGGCTCCGTCACCGACGGCCAACGTCGGCGGGACAGGAGCGACGGCAGCGAGGGTGGCAATCGTGAACACGTCCGGGGCAACGAGCGTCTCGACGCGACCCGGATGGAACGCGTAGATCGCGCCAAATACCTGGCCGCGCAACGCATCGAAGCAGACGACGATCGGCCCGCGATCACCGGCAGCGGCGGCGTGCGCAGTACCGAGCAGGGATGGCACGGCGAGCACCGGCAGCTCGCGTTCGTGCGCGAGCCCCTTCGCCGCAGCCCAACCGATACGGAGGCCGGTGAAGCTCCCGGGACCATCACCGACGACGATGCCGGCAAGCTGGTCGAGTTGTGTGGCGGCGAGCGCGAGAACCTGCTGGACGAGCGGCAGAATTTGCGCGGCATGCTGGCGCGCGCCGCGAATCGTCTGCGCGGCCGCCGGCCGCTCGGCCGTTCCCACCGCGACACTGGCGACATCCGTCGCGGTATCGATCGCGAGCCACGGTCCGGTCATGCGGGTGTCACTTCCTCGACGAGGCGACGGCTCGGGTCGCCATCGTACGAGAGCCGGAAATGGCGGTCGAGCGGCGGTGCCCACGGGCCGGCGCGCTCCGGCCACTCGATCAGGATGATGGCACCCCCCCGCTCACGCACCATGTCATCGAAGCCCAAGTCGCGCGCTTCGTCGGGTTGGCGCAGGCGATAACAGTCCACGTGATAGACGGGGGTCGGACCGGCGTCGTAGCGATGGACCAACGCATAGGTGGGACTGGTGGCGCGCGCCTTCGCGCCCAGGCCCCGGCAGATCGCCTGGACCAGGGTGGTCTTGCCGGTACCTAACTCTCCGGACAGGCCGAGGACCGCGGGGGCGCGAAGCTGGCGGCCCAGGTCCTCACCGAACCGGCTGAGCTCGCTCGCGGACAGGCGCATCGGCGGCCTTGAGCTCCAGGAGCTGATCGCGGAGCACCGCCGCCAGCTCGAAATCGAGCTCCTCGGCGGCGGCCTGCATCTGCTGCTCCAGCATGCGGATCAGCGTGTCGCGCTCCGTGGCGTCGGCGGGGCGGCGCACCGGCACCGAGCCCGGTTTTGGGGCGCGCGCATCGGCGACGCGCGTGACGAAGCGAATGTCGCCCACCGACTTCACGATGGACCGCGGCGTGATGCCGTGCTCCACGTTGTGGGCGATTTGGGCCTCGCGGCGCCGGTCCATTTCCTTCAACGCCCGCTCCATCGAGCCGGTCATGTGGTCGGCGTAGAGAATTGCCCGGCCGCTGAGATGGCGTGCCGCGCGTCCGACCGTCTGGATGAGGGACCGATCGGACCGCAGGAAGCCCTCCTGATCGGCATCGAGCACCGCAACCAGCGACACCTCGGGCAGGTCCAGGCCTTCGCGGAGCAGGTTGATGCCGACCAGCACATCGAACTCGCCGAGGCGGAGCCCGCGAATGATTTCGACGCGCTCGATGGCGTCGATCTCCGAGTGGAGATAGCGCACCCGCACGCCGTGCTGTTGCAGATAGTCGGTCAGGTCTTCCGCCATGCGCTTCGTGAGCGTCGTGACCAGCACGCGCTCGTTTTTCTTTTCCCGCAGGCGGATCTCGCCCAGCAGATCGTCCACCTGCCCCGCCACCGGGCGAATCTCGACCGTGGGATCGACGAGACCAGTAGGCCGGATGATTTGCTCGACGATCACCCCACCCGAGAGCTGCAGCTCGTCCTGCCCCGGCGTGGCCGAGACGAACACCATGCGCGGCACCAAGCCCATGAACTCATCGAAGCGCAGCGGCCGGTTGTCGAGCGCCGACGGCAGCCGGAACCCGTAGTCGACCAGCGTCTGCTTCCGGGAGCGGTCGCCTTCGTACATCGCCCCGAGCTGCGGCAGCGTCTGGTGCGACTCGTCGATGATACAGAGGTAGTCGTTCGGGAAGTAATCGAGCAAGCACGCCGGTCGCTCGCCCGGCTGGCGACCGCTGAAGAGCCGGGAGTAGTTCTCGATACCCGCGCAGCGGCCCACTTCCATCAGCATGTCGATATCGAAATTCGTGCGGGACTCGAGGCGCTGCGCCTCGAGCAGCCTATTCTGCGTCCGCAGCGCGGCCAGCCGCTCCGCCAGCTCGGCACGAATCCGCGAGACCGCGCGCTCGATGGTGGCCCGCTGCGTGACGAAGTGGGTGGCGGGATAGATCGCCGATTTGTCCATCTGCCGGATCACGTTGCCGGTGAGCGGATCGATTTTGGCGATCCGCTCGATCTCATCGCCCCAGAACTCGATACGTACCGCCTGCTCATCGTACGCCGGGAACACCTCGACCGTATCACCGCGCACCCGGAATGTGCCGCGCTCGAAGCCGATGTCGTTGCGCTGATACTGGACGGCGACGAGGTCGGCAAGCAGGGCATCCCTGCCCCGCGTCTCGCCTTTCTCGGCGGTGACGAGGAGCTCCTTGTACAGCTCCGGATCGCCCAGGCCATAGATCGCCGAGACGCTCGCGACGATGATGACGTCATCGCGCTCGGACAGGCTCGACGTCGCGCGCAACCGCAGGCGTTCGATGTCGTCGTTGATCGACGAGTCCTTGGCGATGTACGTGTCCGTGGAGGGCACGTACGCTTCCGGCTGATAGTAGTCGTAATACGAGATGAAGAACTCGACCGCGTTGGTCGGGAAGAACGCTTTCAGCTCGCCGTAGAGCTGGGCGGCGAGAGTCTTGTTGTGCGACAGCACGAGCGTGGGCTTACCGAAATTGGCGACGACGTGCGCCATCGTCATCGTCTTACCGGAGCCGGTGACGCCGAGGAGCGTCTGGTACTTGTCGCCGCGGACGAGCCCCGAGGTCAGCTCGCGAATCGCGCGCGGCTGATCCCCCGCAGGAGATGGTGCGTTGCCAAGCTCAAAAGGCATAAGAGAGAAAGCTAACCGACGACGACTTCAGCGGGACCGCTCGAGTCCCGTCGGGCAATCTCGGTTACGCCCTTCACCTTCCGCACCGCCTTCAGGACCTTGTGCAGATGCGTGTTGTTTTCGACCTCGACCAGCACCGACCCGAAGACTATGCCGTCCTTGGAGGCGAGCTCCGCGCTGCGGATGTTGGTACCGGTCCCGCTGATCGCCTCACAGATGTCGGCATACAGGCCGCGGCGATCCTCGCCGCTGACGGCCAGGCGGACGACGAAGGTTTCGCCTTCGACCTCGCGCCAATCGATCTCTACGCGCCGCTCCTCGTCGCCCGAGAGCGTGAGGAGGTTGGGGCAGTCGTTGCGGTGAATCGAGATGCCTCGTCCCTGTGTGACGTAGCCGACGACGGGATCCCCGGGCACCGGCTGGCAGCACTGGGCATAGCGCACCATCAGCCCTTCCACGCCGTGGATCTTGATCCCGCGGCCCAGCCGCAGCCGCTCGATCACCCGGCCGAACGCCGTCGGTTTGGGCGGCTGCTGGTCTTCGGGTGGCAGGTCCGGATAGAGGGCTTTCAGCACCTGGCCGAGCTGGACGTCACCCCGGCCGATCGAGGCTTCCACTTGCTCAGCGACGCCCAGCGAGAGCGCCTGGGCCGCCTGGGCGAGCTGCTCCGGCGTGGGTGGATCGAGCCGGCGCCGGCGCACTTCGCGCGCCAGGATTTCACGCCCCAGCGTGACGCTGCGCTCGTGCTCTTCCTGCTTGATCCACTGCCGGATCTTCTGGCGGGCGCGGCCCGTCTGAACGTGCGCGAGCCAGTCCCGCGAAGGTTTTGCCTGCGGGCTGGTCAGGACTTCGATCGTGTCGCCGTTGCGCAGCGGCCGGTGCAACGGCGAAATCCGGCCGTTCACGCGCGCGCCGTTGCAATGCTGGCCGACCTCGGTGTGCACCATGAACGCGAAATCGATCGGCGTCGCGCCCTTGGGCAGCCGCTTCACGTCCCCCTTGGGCGTGAAGACGAAGATTTCGTCCTGATACAAGTCGATCTTCAGGAACTCGAGGAACTCCTCGGGGCTGTGCGCATCCTGCTGCAGCTCGATCAGCTGCCGGAACCACGACAGGTGATGATCGAGCTCGTCGGCGCTCTTGCCGTTTTCCTTATAGAGCCAATGGGCCGCGATACCGTATTCGGCCGTGCGATGCATGTCGCGGGTGCGAATCTGAATTTCGTACAGCTGCCCGCCCGGGCCGAACACGGTGGTGTGGAGCGACTGGTACCCGTTCGACTTGGGGCTCGCGATGTAGTCCTTGATCCGCTCCTGCAGCGGCGTCCACGTGTGGTGGATGATGCCGAGGACGTGATAACAGTCGGTGATCGTATTGACGAGCACGCGGACCGCGAGGAGGTCGTAAATCTCCTCGAAGGGCTTGCCGCGCTTCTTCATCTTCTTGAAGATCGACCACAGGTTCTTCGGCCGGCCCACGATCTCCCAGCCGGTGATGCCCGAGCGGCGCAGCTCGTCGGAGAGCGGCGCGCGCATCCGCTCGATGGTGCGGTCGCGCTCGACGCGCTTCGCCTTCACCTGGCGCGCGAGCTGCTTATAGTCGTCCGGCTCCAGGTACTTGAACGCGAGATCCTCGAGCTCCGCCTTCATACCGGCCATACCGAAGCGATGCGCGAGCGGCGCATACAGCTCGCGCGTCTCGAGCGCGATGCGCTTGCGCTTGTCGGGCGGTAAAGGATCCAGCGTGCGCATGTTGTGCAGCCGGTCGGCGAGCTTGATGATGATGACGCGGGCGTCGCGCGCGACGGACATCAGGAGCTTGCGATAGTTCTCCGCCTGCTCTTCCGCGGTCGAGCGGAAGTTCAGCGTCGAAATCTTGGTGAGGCCGTCGACCAGGTCGGCGACCTCATTGCCGAAGTCCCGCCGCAGCAGATCCAGCGTGATATCGGAGTCTTCCACGACGTCGTGCAGCAACGCCGCGGCGATCGTCGTGGTGTCCATCTGCTGTTCGGCGAGAATCGTCGCGACCGCGACGCTGTGCGAGACGAAGTCGTCTCCGGAGAGCCGCTTCTGTCCCTGATGCGCCTTGGCGCTGATCTGGTAGGCGCGCGACAGGACCCCGAGGTCGAGCCGGTCATGCTGGGCCGCCACGGCCTTGGCGAGCTCGGGCGCGAGAATGGGAGTTCCCGCCGTGCTCGTCACAACAGTCCTGCCTCCGCGAAACTCACGTACCGCTCTCCTCCGCCCCCGATCACTACGTGGTCGTACACCGGCACATCCAACAGGCGCCCTGCCTCGACCAGCTGGCGGGTCACCGCGCGGTCGTCCGCGGACGGCGTGGGATCGCCACTCGGATGGTTGTGTACGACGATGATCCCCGCCGCCGCCTCGGCGATTGCAGCCCGAAACACTTCGCGCGGATGCACGAGCGAGCTGTTCAAAATGCCGCGGGTGATGAGCAGATCCGCCAGAATCTGGCTCTGGCTCCCCAGGGCGAGGACATGGAATTCCTCGACCGGGAGATCCCGCAGCCGCACGCCGTAATAGCGCTGCACGTCGCCAGGCCCCCGGATCCGCTCGGGCGGCGGTTCGGCTTCGGTCCCGACTCGCCGGCCCAGCTCGATCGCCGCTGCCAATCGTGCCGCTTTGATCCGCCCCACCCCCGGGATCCGGGCGATTTCAGCCCACGGACGGCTGGCCAGCCGCCGAAGCGAGCCATCACCCCGCGCCAGCACCTCGGCGGCCACCGCGAGCGCGTCGCTGCCCTTCGTCCCGGTCCCTAGGAGAATGGCCAACAGCTCTTGCGCCGTCAACGCGCCGGGGCCAACGGCCCAGAAACGCTCGCGCGGACGGTCGTGTTCGAGGTGCTCGGAAAGGCGCAGAGGCATGGGAAACACTAGGGACATACCGTCGGTCCGGCATAGGCAGAATTACGCGGTCCGGCACCTAACGGCCGGTCGATTTCGGAGCGACGTTGGTGGCGCCACCCCGTGCCTTGCGCACTCATCCACGAGGCGACGCCGTCCCAGCCGTCCCGCCCTCATCTCGTGGAGGAGTCATGCGTCGCACATCCGCCGGCCTGACCGTCATGCTTGCAGTCGTCGGGGCCTGCGTTGCCGATCGCCCCGATCCTGTCGCGCCGACGGCTTCACCAGCGCCCGGCATGAGCGCGAGCAGCTGGGGACCGGAAACGCCCCCGTTCAACAACGAGATCATCCTGCGCGACGTCACCGGCAATGGCGGCTTCGGTCACGTAAAATTTCGCCAACCCAACGACGCCGACCGGATCGTAAACCTCGATACGTGGGTACGCGACCTCGCACCCAACGCAACGTATCGGTTACAGCGTGCGACGGACACCGCCATCAACGATGATTGCACGGGGACCAACTGGCTGACGCTGGGGAGAGGGACGACGCCGCAAGCGATCACCACGGACTGGCGTGGCACCGGTCGCGCAGACCTCTTCCGCAACCTCGGCACCACCGCCATCGGTTCGACGTTCGACATTCATTTTCGCGTGATCGACGCCGGCGGAGCGGTCGTGTTGGAGAGCAGCTGTTACCAGTTCGTGGTCACGCAATAATCGCGGGGGAATAAGAATTCGGAGCACGGGTCGCCGTGCCCCGATTGTCTTCCTACCTCGGTCCAGCTACGCCGCTGCGCCGTGGCACTTCTTGAACTTCTTGCCGCTCCCGCAGGGACAGGGATCGTTGCGTCCGACGCCGGCGTACGGATTCGCGGCGAATGCCGGTTCGGCGACGCCCCCGCCTCCTCCCCCGCGCTGCATCGACGGCGGTGGCGGCTCACCACTCGTCACGAGACCATCCGCGGCGGGCTTGGAGGCAACCATCGGCGTCGGACGACGCGGCCCGCCCGGCAACCCGCCGGCAGGTCCGGTTACGCCCCGGCTGGGCGGACGCTGCGGACCGCCACCTTGTCCGGGCGGCGGCCCGATCTCGATCTGCAACTTGAGCCACCGCTCGGCGAACGTCGTCTGCAGGTCGTGCATCAGACCGACGAACATTTCATAGGCGTCCTGCTTGTATTCGACGAGCGGGTCCTTCTGTCCCCAGGCGCGGTAGTAGATGCCTTCGCGCAGCTGGTCGAGATCGTAAAGGTGATCCTTCCACTTCTCGTCGATCACGCCGAGTGTCACGTGCGACAACGCCTGCTCGGCGAGATTGGTGGCCGCGACTTTCGCTTCGACTTCGCGCAGATAGCCGAGCTTCTGCTGGAACGCGTCGCGGGCGGCGTGCTGTGCGGCGCGGACGAGCTCGTCGCGATTCCGGACCACGGCCGCATCGGTCACTCCAGGCACCGTAATCAGGAATTTCTGCAGGAATTCCGTCTCGATCAGGGCCCGGTCCCATGCGCAGGATCGTCGTAGTCCGCGATCAGGCTGTCGGCGAGCTGCTCGGCGGCCGCGTCCATCATGCGCTGCGCCTCCGCCTTCAGCTCTTCACCCCCCTCGAGCGCGTAGAGCCGCTGCGAGTAAATCACTTCGCGCTGCTGATTCATGACGTCGTCGAACTGCAGCAGCTTTTTCCGGGCCTGGAAGTTTTGCAGCTCGACCCGCTTCTGGGCCTGCCCGATCGCGGCGGTCACCCAGGGGTGGGTGATGACTTCGCCCTCCTCCGCGCCGGTGCGGTCCATGATGCGCGCGATCCGATCGGACCCGAACAGCCGCATCAGATCGTCTTCGAGCGAGAGATAGAAGATGCTCTGTCCCGGATCGCCCTGCCGTCCAGACCGGCCGCGCAGCTGGCGGTCGATGCGGCGCGCCTCATGGCGTTCGGTCCCGATGATGACGAGACCGCACGGCGGGTCCTCGTTGCACTTGAGCTCCTTGATCTTCTCAGGCGTGAGATCCGCTTTCTCGAGGAGCTGGCCGAAGGGCGCTTCGCGCGACTTGATCCCGCAGACCTGACACTTCTTGACGCCGGGGCCGAGTTTGATGTCCGTGCCGCGGCCGGCCATGTTGGTCGCGATGGTGATCGAACCGGGCTGGCCCGCCTGCGCGACGATTTCGGCCTCGCGCTCGTGGTACTTGGCGTTCAGGACTTCGTGCTTGAGCCCGCGCCGCTTCAGCAGGCGGGCGAGCGTCTCCGAGACTTCGACGTTGGTGGTCCCGACCAGCACCGGGAGGCCGCGTTTGTGCTGGCGCTCCACCTCCTCCATAATCGCGTCGTACTTCTCCTTGCGCGTTTTGTAGACGAGGTCGTGCTTGTCCACCCGGCGCACCGGCCGGTTCGTCGGAATGACAGAGACCTCGAGCTTGTAGATCTGGTGGAACTCGGTCTCTTCGGTCTCGGCGGTGCCCGTCATGCCGGCGATCTTCTCGTACATGCGGAAGTAGTTCTGGATGGTGATGGTCGCGAGTGTTTGGGACTCTTCCCGCACCGCCACGCCTTCCTTCGCTTCCACCGCCTGGTGTAGCCCGTCCGACCAGCGCCGCCCCGGCATTAGGCGTCCGGTGAACTCATCCACGATGAACACCTGGCCGTCCTGCACCACGTATTCGACGTCTTTCTCGTAGAGCGCGTGCGCCTGCAGGAGCTTGTGGATGATGTGCAGCGTCTCGCTCTTGGTGGCGTACTCGGCCTCCACCGCGCGCCGGCGCTCGATCTTTTCGGCCGGCGAGAGGTCCGGATCGTGATCTAGCTCGTGGACCGCGTGCGAGATGTCGGGCACGACGAAGAGCGTCGGATCCTGCGGCGACATCGTTTCCACGCCTTTGTCGGTCAGGTGGACCGAGCGCCCGCGCTCGTCCATCACGAAGTAGAGATCGTCCTCCATGTCGCGCATCTTCTGGTCGCGCGCCGGCAGCTTGCGGTCGGCCAGACGATCGAGCTCGACGCGCTGCACCTGCTGTTTCACGCCCTGCTCGTTCAACAGCTTGAGCAGCTTCTTGTTCTTTGGCGAGCCGAGCTGGGCCTTGTACAGCAGCTTCGCGCCTTCGTAGTTGGTATCCTGATTCGCGAGCAGCGGCTCGCCCCGCGCGATCAGATCATTGGCAATGGCGGTTTGCTTGCGCACGAGCTGCACGACCTGGGCGTTGAATTGCGCGTACTTCTCATCGGACTCGGTACCGACGGCGCCCGAGATGATCAGCGGCGTCCGCGCTTCGTCGATCAGAATCGAGTCGACTTCGTCGATGATCGCGTAGATGTGGCCGCGCTGGACGCGGTGCTCCAGGCTGCCGACCATGTTGTCACGCAGGTAATCGAAGCCAAACTCGTTGTTCGTACCGTAGGTGATGTCGCACTGGTACGCCGCCCGGCGCTCGGGGCTGCCCGGTTGTGTATCGTCGATGCAGCCGACCGTCACGCCGAGCCACGTGAAGAGGTGGCCCATCCACTGCGAGTCGCGCCGCGCCAGGTAGTTGTTGACCGTCACGAGATGCGCGCCACGGCCGGCGAGCGCGTTCAGGTAGAGCGGGAGTGTGGCGACGAGCGTCTTGCCTTCACCCGTTGCCATTTCGGCGATCTTGCCCTGATGGAGCACGATGCCGCCGATGAGCTGGACGTCATACGGGACCATGTCCCACTTCATGGCATGGCCGGTCACGACCACTTCGCTCCCCAGTAACCGCCGGGACGCCTCGCGTACGGTCGCGAACACCTCGGGTAGCAAATCGTCCAGCGTGCGCTGCAGCTCGGCGACGAATTCCTGCTCGGCCTTCCGGAGCTGATCGCCGAGGTTCGCGCGCTCGTCGGGATTGGGGTTGTCGTGCTTCGCCTGCTTGAGGCGCTCGACTTCGGCGTGGAGCGCACCGGTACGTTGCGCGATCGTCTCGCGGAACTTTGCGGTCTGG
>Ga0207646_10008325_pt1 | contig 10407 bp, 7 predicted proteins | sample KBSK5502metaG_FD_184343 | JGI IMG/M metagenome (GOLD analysis project Ga0207646, IMG submission 184343) | Corn, switchgrass and miscanthus rhizosphere microbial communities from Kellogg Biological Station, Michigan, USA - KBS K5-50-2 metaG... | ecosystem: Host-associated > Plants > Roots >...
ATCTTTCGGTTTGGAATCGACCTTGAAATCGGGTACGTCGTTGCCAACCCATTTTTGTTGGCCTTCGTTCCACCAGACTTGTTTTCGCGTAGGATCCCAAGGCTTGCCGTCCACGTCGCACGACGCGCGATTGTAGAGCACGCGGCGATTTGCTGGCCACGACCAGCCCCATCCCGGATGCAATCCCAGACCCGAAGGGTCCGACGGATCGCGCCGCGCGGCCTGATTTCCCGCTTCCGTGAATGAGCCGGAATAAATCCAGTTGCCGCAGGACGTCGTACCATCATCCTTCAACCAGGCAAAGCCGGGAAGCTGCTGGCCAGCCTTGATCTGCTGTTTCGTCGCTGGATCCTCCAGATCCGCCAACGCCTTACCGTTGATTTCCTTTAAAACTTCGGCCAGCGGCGGGTTCGACGGGACGCTGTAATTCCAGGTCAGGTTCAAGACCGGATCGGGAAACTTGCCGCCGTCCTTCTTGTACAGCTCGCGGATCTTCAAGAAAATTTGCGCCACGATCGCCTGGTCCAGCCGGCAGTCTCCGGGCGTCGGCAGCGCGGTATTCTTCCAAAGCACCCAGCGCGCGGAATTAGTGAATGTCCCGTCTTTCTCGGCAAATCCGGCGCAAGGCAAGCGATACACGGTCGTTTGAATCTGCTTCATCTCGTCTTTGGTAATCCCTGGCGATTTCCAGAACTCGCTGGTTTCATCCGGATAGATCTCTCCGACCACCAGGAAGTCCGCTTTTTTCAGCGCGTCTATATTTTTCTTAGAGTCGGGACCAATCGCGACGCCGTTCATCCCAAAAGCCAGCATGCCTTTCACAGTCCCGTTGTACATGTCGTCCCACATCTGCACCCACGAATAGTTGCGATCCACTTTAGGCAGATAATCGAACGCCCAGCTGTTTTGTTTCGTGGCCGCGTCGCCGTAAAGCGCCTTCAGATAGCTGACCGCGAATTTCGGTGTGTTGCCGTTGTAGTTGAACGAATCCCACGGGGCGGGCTTCGAGGCTGTCGGCGTAATGCGTTTCATCCACGCGTCGAAGGAAGCGTCCGCAGGCGTCGGGACTTTCAGATAGCCGGGCAAACTGTCGAAAAGGCCGGCCATATCCGTGGCGCCCTGAATGTTCGAGTGCCCGCGCAACGCGTTGACGCCACCGCCCGCGCGGCCGACGTTGCCCAACAAAAGCTGCAGCATCGCCGCTGTGCGAATGATTTGCGTGCCGAAGCTGTGCTGCGTCCATCCGACAGCGTAAATGATCGTGCCCGCCTTCTTCATGTCGCCGTCTTTGCGAATCGAAGTGTAGAGGTCTGCGGCCTTCAGGAACTGTTCTTTGGGAATCCCGGTGATACGCTCCACCATTTCCGGCGTATAGCGCGAGTAGTGTTTCTTCAGCAGTTGGAACACGCAATTTGGTTTCTGCAGCGTCAGATCGTATTCGACTTTTTCCGGCAATGTAGGTGCAGGTGGATTTGCGCCATGAGCGGCTTGCCCCAGCGTATAGCTTGCAGCTGAGTCAGCATGAGCACCTCCGCCGGCGCCCGCATAATTCCACGTGGCCCTGTCGTAACTCTGCGTCTCTGCGTTAAAGCCAGAGAACACTCCGTCAGTATCTCCAGGCAGCTTGAAATCACTTTTGACGATGAACGCCGCGTTCGTGAAGTTGATCAGGTAATCTTTCGCGATGCGGTTGTTTTCGATGGCATAGCGAATGACGCCTCCAAGGAAGGCGATATCCGTGCCGGCGCGAATCTGGCAGAAGAGATCAGCGACCGCCGATGTACGCGTGAATCGCGGGTCGACAGAGATCATTTTTGCGCCCCGCGTGCGCTTCGCTTCGATGGGCCACTTGAATCCGCAGGGATGGTTCTCGGCAGGGTTACCGCCCATGATCAGCATCATGTCGGTATTCTTCATATCGACCCAGCCGTTGGTCATTGCCCCGCGTCCGAACGTTGGTCCCAAACTTGAGACCGTGGGGCCGTGTCAAACCCTGGCCTGGTTTTCCAAATGCACGACCCCCAGGGCGTGCATCGCTTTCACCACCAGATAGTTAAACTCATTGGTATCGGTACAGCCGCCGATCCACGCGATCGACTCCAGCCGGTTCACCGTGTGTCCAGCCGCATCCTTTTCTACGAAAGTCTCATCGCGCGTCTTTTTTACACGCTTCGCGATTTCGTTGACCGCGTCGTCCCACGAAATGTCCTCCCATTCGGTTCCACCCGGCCGCCGCACCAGAGGCTTCAGCAGGCGCCGGCCATTCATGATTTCTTGCTGCAGCGAGGAACCCTTCGGGCACAGCGTGCCGCGGTTGGTCGGATGATCGGGATCACCCTCGACGTGTACCACCTGTGCCGTCACGTTTTTTGCGCGGTCCCCAATCGTATAGATGATGGTGCCACAGCCCACCGCGCAGTATGGACAAGTTGAACGCGTCTCATTCGCCCGCTCGATTTTCAGTTCGCGCAATTGTGCAAACGCTGGCTTCAGGTCGAAACCAAACACTGCCGCGGCCGTGCCGCCAACTGCACCAATTTTTAGGAAATCCCGACGACTGGACGCCATCGTGCCTCCTGGAGTGGAGAAGTCACGCGCAGAACTAAACTATTAGTCCTGTCTAAAAAGGAATGCAAGTAGAAGTTTTGTCTCGAAGCCCTCCGGCTCACAATTTTTTCGGTAAGAAGATGAATCGAAGACAGCACACCGTGCATCTAACTTCGAACCTTTTCAAATTCCCCGATACTGTTATTTTTATCAGGTCTCAGGCAGCTTCACTGCTTGCGGGTGGGGGAATCGCCGTATCTGTGTTATCTGCGGAATTCGGATCGCGATACCTGACCAGGAGCAACGTCAAATCGTCCGCCTGCCGCGCGCCCCTTGCGAAGTTCTCCACCGATTCCAGGACGGTTTTTTGTATCTCGTCCAGGTCCGTATTGGTTTTGCCTACCAATACTTCACGCAGTCTCGGAACTCCAAACAATTGCTCGTCCGGATCCATCGCTTCGGTTACGCCGTCGCTGAAAAGTACCAGCGTGTCTCCCGGCTGTAGCTTCAGACATGCCGCCGTGTATACGGCATCGGGCACCAGTCCCACTGGATACGATCCCTCGGTGAATGCTTCTTCCACCGTATCCTGCCGAATCAGCATGGGTGAGGGATGGCCCGCATTGATGAACTCCAGGTGTCCATCGAGATCGAGGATCCCGAAAAACATTGTGGCGTAGCGGCCAACTTCCGAGTGGTCGCACAAAAACCGGTTCACGTGATTGAATACACGCGCCGGGTCAGTCCCTAGCGTCATTCCAGACAGGGCCCCCTGCAGCATGGTCGTTACGATTGCCGCGCCCAGCCCTTTGCCGGAAACATCGGCAAGCAGGAACGCCGTCCGGCCTTCGCCGATCGGAAACACGTCGAAATAATCCCCTCCGACTGCAAGGCAAGGGAAGTTGCATCCGGAGACGTCAAGATGCGGGAACTCGCGGAAATCTCGCGGCAATAGCGCTTGTTGGATGTCCCGCGCAATATTGATTTCCTGCTCCATGCGTTGCCGCTCGCGCTCGCGTTCCACAAGTCGCGCGTTATCCAAAATGCTCGCCGCGTCAGCCGCAAGGGCGTCCAGAATCTGCCGATCCAGTTTTGAGAATGCCGCCGGGCGCCGCGAATCCAGATACAGCACGCCAAGAAATTCGCCACGCCGTAAATTGATCACAGACTCCTGCGAATTGGCGCGCGTCACCGAAAATAGCGGAATCACAACCACCGCGCGCAAGCGCTGCGCCACCACGCTTTGTGCCGACTGCAAATCCATTTCCGCCTGGGCCAGGTCTTCGGTAATCACCGGCGAGTGCTGTTTCAGCGCCAATTGAATTGCTGTCTGGCTGGGAGCAACACTTTCCGGCGGCAAACGCAGCCCGCCGTTGCGACGCGCGAGCCGCACCTTCAATGCTCCATCCGCAGCGTTTTCTAGCAACACTCCGCGGTCCGCATCCAGTACAGCGACTGCGTGGTCTAGCATCTTCGCCAGCACGGAATCGAGTGGCAGTTGCGAGTGCAACAGGGAACTCGCTTCCAACAACATGTTCAGCTTGCGCAGTCCGCCGGATGCGGGTTCCGAGCTTGTGATGTGCTCGATGCGCGTCAGCAAATTCGGGATCGATTCTTGTCCGGTCTCTGGCGCGGTGCGAAAAATGATCTCGTAGGAATCTTCCAGCCCAAACGTGATGATGTCGCCATCTTCCAGCGCGCGACTCTCGATTTTTTCGTTGTTTACAAACACCCCGCGCCGCTGCCCGCGATCTTCTATATAAAACCTGTTTGCCTCGATTACGATCGCTGCGCACTGCCGCGAAATGCGCCGGTCATTCAGCTGCAAGTGATTGCCGGTCTCCGCTCCGCGCCCCATCATGTACGGCGTTTGCGCAACACGCGCGTAGCGGCGCGCCCCATCTGGCGAAATCACTTCGAGGACCGCTTCCGTCGTCCCTAACGTCTCTGCCATGTCTGTCTCAGGTCGCCGATTGTAGCACGCACTTCCAGTACAAAGCCCGCTCAGCCCCCGTTTTATATACTTGCCACGGTGTCGCTCCTGCCGGGAAAATATGTCGGTCACACCTGAAATGAGGATGGGTCCATGTGGGTTCGCCGCCAAACGAGTCTCGGCTCAGATTGTGCCCTGATCCTTTTCCTCTTTCTGAGCTTTGGCGCCGCGACCGTGCGCGCACAGAACTGCAAAGTGTTACCCGGCCAAATTAAGCTCGGCGACACGCTGCGAATTTCGTGCCCCGCCGAATTCACCTCCGCAAAGTTGAACGACCGCTCGGCCAAACTCTATTTGCAGCAAAACGGCAAACGCTTCGGTCTGCTCCCAATTTCGGTGAAAGACACGCCCGGCACCTTTCCGCTAATCCTGTCTACGAGTGACGAGAGCGAATCCCAAACATTACCCGTGGTTATCCGTAAAACTATTTTTCCGTCGCAGAACGTCACACTCGCGCCGGAAATCGAAGCACTGCATTCCACGCCGGAAGAAATGGCTCTACTCGCGAGCTTTCGCGACACCATTTCGGAAACGCGTTCATGGCAGGATCCACTTGCGGCACCCGTCTCCGGATGCATGACGTCTCCGTTTGGCGTAAAGCGTCTCCACAATGGCAAACCCACGGGCGAATATCACGGCGGAGTGGATCAGAGGACTCCCGAAGGCGAAGCGATTCGGGCTGTTGCGGCAGGCACTGTGACCTTCGCGAAACAATTCAACGTTCTTGGCAACGCGGTGGGAATCGACCACGGGCAGGGCCTCGAATCCATGTATTTGCACATGTCGCGATTGGTTGTCGCTAGCGGCGCAACTGTCGAGCGCGGAGATATTCTTGGCTACGCCGGTTCGACTGGCCGCTCCACGGGTCCGCATCTTCATTGGGTTCTCTACGTGAATGGCATCAACGTGAATCCCTCGCAATGGATCAAACTGCAGCCGTGTACGCGAGCGGCGAAGAAACGTTGACGTTTTTTTCTGGCTTCTTCCTTTTTTCTGCGCCCGAGAGTCCGCGAAAAATCGTTAGCGCGAAGCGGCGGCGAGGCGGCGCGTGACATAGTCGTTCACGTAGGTGGTGAACGCTTCGTTGATGCGCTGGGTCACCGGGCCGGGCGCGCCGGAAAATTTGTGTCCCGCGACTTCTCCGACGCCAATCACGTGACGATTGGTGGAGGAGATGAAAACTTCATCGGCGGCGTAGAGATCTTCCAGGCGCAACGTTTGCTCTTTCACGATCGTTCCGGCTTCTCCGGAAATTTCCAGAAGAATACTGCGTGTGACGCCTTCGAGGCAGCCGGAGTTTAGCGGCGGAGTGAGAACAGAGCCGCCCCTGACCATGTAGAGATTTGCTGCGGTACATTCGGCAATTTCGCCGCGTTCATTGAGCATGACGACTTCGTCGAATCCTTCTTTTTGCGCTTCCGCAACAGACCAGACATTGTTAAGCCAGGAAATTGTTTTTACGCCGGAAATGGGCGAGGCGGCGTGGCGGCCGTGTTCGCGAACGGCGAGACGAACTGGTTCGCGATATTCGGGAAGCGACGCGGTAGAAATGATGAGATCGACGGCGGGCAGCTCTTCGTCACTGCGCCAGAAACTTACCTGGTTGTACACGAGATAGATGCGCGCGCAGCCTTCGGTAACTTTGTTGGCGCGAATGACTTCCTGGAGTTGAACCCGAACGCGCGGGCCAGCGTATGGCACGGGCAGACGAATGATGGCGGCGTCTTTTTCGAGGCGGCGCCAGTGACGTTCAAAAGCGAAAGCCTCGCCGCGAACGATGCGCAACGTAGTGAAGAGCCCCCAGCCACAGATGAGGCCGGCTTGTCCTGGAGACAGCCGGACCTTTTCGATGGGGAGAAGTTGGTCGTTATGAAAGACGTGGCGATGAATCAAGGAGCGTGCCTCGCAGGAGTGGGATCGAAAGTATTGTAGCTGAAAGGAGAGGAGGAGGCAGTCGTCAGTAGACAGTTGTCAGTTATCAGCATTGGGAGGGCAGGGGCCAACGAACAGGGCTGTGCGAGGGGCGGGTTCCGAAATGGGGATGGGGAATAAGGTGTCGGTCAAGATCTCAGCCTGAGGAGGCGTAGATGACGTATTTCTTCAAGAGTGAAAGGAGTGAGCGAAGAGGGAAAGGCGAGTCAAAAAGGAAAGGACTTAGGGAGAGGAAATCACAGAGACTGAAGCAACCAGCAGAAGGAGCAAGGCTATCTTTTTCATGATGATTTCTCCTAGTGTTTGAGCTGAAACAGCAAGTAGCTGAAATTCACGGCAAAACGAACGCGCTCTCTCGGATAGAGGGAGCCGGTGCTCTGGTAGATGGGAGCTTGAGCTCTTGATTGTGGCCCTGGAGCGGCAATCCCCGCGAAGAGCGTTGATTCGATCCGTGTGCCGACTTTGGTTGCGCGATGCTGGAAGCGCCAGCGGACGGTGGCGTCAAATTCCGATCCTGTCTGAATGCGTGTGGGCGTGAGTTCCAGATTACCGACAACGGCTGGGGCGGTGACGAAGAGACTAAAGTGCGGCGCGAATCCGTAGCCGATCAATTCGCGAAACGAGGCCTGTGATCCGAAGTCGTTCGAGCGACCAAACAATCCGCTATCAAAGCTCCACTCGCCCTTCGAATTGGTGGGAGTGGCGAGACCGAAGAGCGGGCCGTGTCCTTCGGCAAAGACGCAGGGTGCGAAAAATAGACTGCCGAACAAGCAAAGCAAGCTTCATCGGATTCCTCCGGACGCGGTTCAGGACGCGCGTCGACCCTCGTGCGTTTATGGGAGGGAACGGATGGAATCAGTTTCTTAGGATGGCTGAAAGGCCGGGCGGCGATGATGATGTAGGAAAGCTGGTTGTCGGAGGCGGCTCAATCGTGTGGGGGAAAGACATGTTGAACTGTGACGCGCCGAGGAGTAGCGGGAAAAATGCGGGAAGTGTGGAACTCTGCACGATTGTAGCGGGGGAAGCGGAAGTATTTAGCCCAATTTTCCACGGAGGGGCCGGGAATGCGTCGGAACTCACATTCGTTGTTCATGGCGACATCCAAAGCGGCGGCGTGAGCAGCGATCCAGAGGTCGTTATTGTTGCCGATGGGCGGCCTTGTTTTTCCATAACTCCAAAAGAGCACGACGTATCGTGCTCCTACCAAGAACGCCGCGAGTCTATCGGCAAATCTAGAGAGGAAGCTAAGGCTTCGATGTCGGGAGAGAATCTGTGACGGTGGAGCGCGCGTTCGGCGATGGTGCTGCCGCTTAGCTGAGCCTTCCTGATTCTGCTACGATGGGCCGGCAACCTTGAACCAAGAGAGAAAAGCGCGTCAGAAAACAGACGACAGGAGAACAATGTGGCTGTGGTAGCGGGAGTGGATGTTGGTGGAACAGCGGTCAACTACACGCTAGTGGATGGGCAGGAGAGATTTCTTGTTGAGAGATTGTGCGAGCATCCGTCGCTTGCGAAGCAGGGGCCGGAGATTTGTCTGCAGCAGATCGCGGATGGGTTGAAGGTGGCTACGGATCGGGCGGGTGTCGCGCTTGTGGACGTGGTGGCAGTGGGCCTGGATACTCCTGGGCCAGCTAGCGCGGCAGGCCAGATGAGTGCGCGAGGCTCGACAAACTTTGTTCATGCGCGGTGGGCGGGATTCGACATTCGTGAGGGACTGGCGCACAAGCTCGGCAAACCCGTGTCCTATTTGAACGACGCAAATGCAGCCGCGCTTTGGGGGCACTATGCGATTTTTGGCGCGAACAGCCGGGAGACTTCGGTTTCCATCATTATTGGGACGGGGAATGGAGGCGGGATCATCCTCGATGGGAACGTGGTGAAGGGGAAGAATGGTTTTGGCGGAGAGTTGGGCCACGTGTTGGTTCCTTATCAAAGCATCGCAGGAACCAGCGGAATCCATCCAGTTTGCAATTGCGGACGTATTGGGGACCTGGAATCGCTTTGTTCCCTCACCGCCATCGAGAGAAATCTGTTGCCGTATTTTCTGCCGCGATATCCGGGGCACGAATTGGCGAAATTGGAGCCGCACCAGGCCGCAAAGCTCGTACGTGGATTTGCGGACAAGGGCGATGCCCTGTGCAGGGAAATTTTTCGAGTGCAAGCGCATGCCTTGGGATTGTTCTTTGACGAGATGGTGAACACGTTCGACCCGGATGCGCTGATCGTGGGAGGCGGAGCGTTGGAGGCGAGCGAAGGGTTCCAGAAATGGTTCATGGGCGAAATCCGTATGGGTATGCCTAACCAGCGCGAGGAGCAGGCCGGGATTCCGATTCATGTGATACCGAATGGAGACACGGCGGGAGCGCGTGGAGCGGCGATTGAGGCGTTACAGTTGGCGAGGCAAAGCGGGTTGATGTAGCGCCGTGGCGTCTGCTCGTTTTCGAATACGCGAGGTGTCGCACCTACGGCGTCTGGGAGTTTTGTGACGGGCTGTGCTAACGTCTGCCGCCCCTCCGGCGCTGATTGCGACCTCTACAGAGGTAAGTGGAGTTTGGATTTTGCGGAGGACTTGTCGCGGTACAGGGAGCGGTCTGCGGCGACCAAAAGCTCGTCGAGGTTTTGGCCGTCGAACGGATAAAGAGCGACGCCGGTGCTGACGGAGAGCGGAGGGTCTTCGGTCTCGTTGCGAAGGCGATCGGAAATGCGTTGAGCGACGAGGAGCGCGGATTGGGTGTTCGTCTCCGGAAGGACGAGAACAAATTCTCTCCACCGTAGCGGGCGGCGACGTCAATTTCGCGTGAGTGAAGGCGAAGAATGTCGGCGAGACGGCAGAGCGCACGGCTACCGACAAGATGACCGCGCGTGTCATTGATTCTTTTCAAGTGATCGAGGTCCAGGAGAACGATCGCGAAGGGCGATTGCGAGCGGGCATAGCGTTTGATTTCAAAATCGATAGCCTCGACGAGGCGGCGATAGTTTGCAAGGCCAGTAAGTGGATCGCTTTCGGCCAATTGGCGAACGTGCTCTTCAGCATGCTTGTGCGCGGTGGACTCGGCGGCGAGCACCATGCTGGTCACGGCGACGATGGCCATAAAAGATTGCAAGAGAAGGAGAGAAGTATTTTGAGAGCTCCTGGCGAATGGACCGTATCCGTCGACGGTGCCCCAGGTGGCGACGATTGCAAGGACGCAAGTTGCGGTGGCGGCTTTTCTGCGGCCGAAACGAAACGCAGCCCAAACGAGGAAGGGGAAACAAAGATACTCGAACGGATAGTTTTTAACGACGAAATGAAAGCCGCTGCCGAAAACAAACCAGGTGGTGAAGAGCAGTCCGAAAGCTAGAAAAGACAGCTCAATAATTTGTTTGCGAGTCCAATTCCGGTGGGGATTTTCAAACCAAAGCAGGAGAAGTGGTGTGACGATGACAGCACCAACGCCGTCGCCGAGCCACCAGGTAATCCAGATGGAAGAGTAATGCGGCCAATCTGCGAGTCCTCCCATAACAAGAGTTGCGGTGCCAATGGAGGCGCTGATCGCGGCACTAATCATGCCGGCGAAGAGAACGAATCTGAAGATGTTCTGTGACCTCTCGAAAGCGTTTCGGCCGTCCGCAAAGCGAGTGACGAGGTAACAACCGGCGAGCGCTTCGAGCGTGTTGCCGGTGGCGATGCCGAGAGAAGTGAGGGCCGTTCCAGCGGTCGTGAAGTTGACGAGAAAGGCCCCGGCGAAAATAGAGGGCCATGTGCGGTAACCAAAAATCAGCAGAGCGGCAAGGGCGATACCGGTGCAGGGCCAGACGGCAGAGGCGCTGGCGTTCAAGAAAGCGAGCTTGAGAGCGAGTTTTCCGGCGACGAAATACAGGGCAACCAGCCCTACGAAGAGGGCCGGACTTTCCGCTCTGAGCTTGGGAGGCATTTTCGATCGCCGGCGGAATTT
>Ga0207646_10008328_pt1 | contig 10406 bp, 15 predicted proteins | sample KBSK5502metaG_FD_184343 | JGI IMG/M metagenome (GOLD analysis project Ga0207646, IMG submission 184343) | Corn, switchgrass and miscanthus rhizosphere microbial communities from Kellogg Biological Station, Michigan, USA - KBS K5-50-2 metaG... | ecosystem: Host-associated > Plants > Roots >...
GGCGAGATCGGCGATCGACGCGGCCAGCGCGTCGACGTGCGTGTTGATCATCGCGTGGTTGGCCTTCTCTATCCGCTCCACCCGGCCATGCGGGGCGTGCGAGGCGATGGCCCGCACGATCCTGACCATGATCTCCGGGCTGCGCGAGCCATAGGCGACGAGCACGGGCATCGTCAAGCTCCGCAGATCGCCGATCGAGTAGGAGGAATCGTGGAAGGTGGCGCGCACGTCTCGGACATTGGAGCCGGTGTTGCTGATCAGGTATTCGCGCACCGGCGCGGGCATCCGATCGAAGGTGGCCGGGCCGAACCAGTAGTCCACCATCTTCCGGATGGCCAGGCGATCGCCCGCGTCGAAGCTCGCTCCGTAGTCGTCGAAGACCGCCCGGGAGGCGGCGAAGGCTTCCGTCTCGCCGACCGCGGCGAGGACGGGTACCGCCACCGGCTCGAACAGCGCCAGCGCCGCCGGTCTGACCTTGCCTCGAAGAGTCGTCCTGAGCGCGACCACTCCGCCGTAGGAATATCCGGCGAATACCGTCGGGCGGCCCACCTCCGCGACCAGCGCCTCGATCAGCTCCGCCGCGTAGGCGTTGTCTCCCCGGGCCCCGTCGGGCGGGGCCGTGGTCCCTCCGTAGCCCGGCAGGCTCGGCGCGACCACCCGAAATCGCGACGCGAGCCGCTCCGCCACGGGCTGCCAGACCCGCGAGGTCCCGGGCGAGCCGTGGATGAGCACGACGAGGCGCCCTTGCCCGACGTCGTCGTAGGCGACGACGCCAAGACCACCCACCTTCAGGCTCGGCATCTACCGCGAGCCGAGCGAGGCCGCGGCCACGATGCGGTCGCCGGCCCCGACGGGCGGCGCGCTCTCGTAGGTGGCGGAATACTCCACGGATTCGAAGCCGGCCGCGCGCAAGCCGGCGTCCAGCTCATCCCGGGTCCAGCACCGCATCACGAACTCGTGAGTCGCGGTCGTCTCCCCCGAGGGAGCCGTGAGGGTGTGGCGCTCGGACACGAGGAGGCGCCGGGTGGCCGGATCGAGCCGCGACACGGTCCGGAACACGAGCCGGCCGCGCGGCGTGTCGACGCGCTTCTCGGTTACGGGCTCCGCCGTCCTCCGCGCGACGGTCGCATCCCAGTCGCGGACATCGAGCAGCAGCGCCCCTCGCGGCCGCAGGGCGCGCGCGAAGGCGGCGAACACCGCCGCCCGCTCCTCGGCGCTCACGAGGTCGTTCAGCACGCCGCGACAGAGCACGACGTCGTAGCCCGACCCCGCGGCCGAGGCCATGACGTCGGCGCGCTCGAACTTCACGGGCAGTCCGCTCCCCGCCGTCCGCGCTCTGGCCGCGGCTTCCTCCAGGAGGGCGGGCGAGCGATCGACGCCGGTGACGACGAACCCTCGACGGGCCAGCTCGATGGCATAGCGTCCGGTGCCGCAGCCCGCGTCGAGCAGCGTTGCCCCCGGGCCGATCCCGCGGCGGGCCAAGGTCGCGACCATGCCCGCGCACTCGGCCGCCACCGGACGCTCGACCAGGTAGTCGAACGCCCATGCGAACTCGCCGTAGAACGGGCGCGGGGCGAGATCCTTGGCCATGCAGACGCTCAGCGGTGAATGCACGTACTCCCCGAAAGCCGGGATGCGGGAGAAGCCGGCGCGCTCGTAGAGCGCGATGGCCTCCGGCTGGCGGCTGCCAGTCTCCAGGACCAACCGGACGAGGCCGAGGGCCCGCGCTTCGCTCTCGAGTGCCGCGAGGACCGCCCGGCCGACGCCACCACTCCGCGCCTCCGGGCTCACGTACATCCGCTTGATCTCCCCCGTGCGCGCCTCGATGCGGCGCACCGCGCCGCAGCCCACCGGCCGCCCCGCCCGTCGGGCGACGAGGAAGGCGCCGCGGCCGGGCGTCACCTCGTCCGGGTCGAGCCGGAAGTGGGTCGCGCCGGCTTCCGGATAGCGGCTCGACAGCTCGGCGTTGAGCGCCTCGATGAGCCTCCGCGCCGCGCCGGAGAGGATGTCGGCCCGCTCGACGACGAGGTCGGTCGAGGCCACCCCGCGCGTCATCGCGCTCCGGCCCCGACGAACGCGAAGCGGTGACGCGGGCCCCAGGTGTCGTCGAACCCCTCGAGGCCCAGCTCGCGGCGGCCCGCGTTGGACCAGAGACAGAGCACGTCCCGCCGGCCGAAGAAGCCGACCCACGGATCGTGCAGGAAGACCACCGGATGCTGCTGCTGCACCTCCGGGTGCTCGACGCCGAAATAGAGCGCGTCCTCGTACGACGGGCGCTCGAGGCCCAGCCGCGCCGCCTCGGCCAGGGCCTCCGCGGCGTTGACCTCGCGATCGAAGGCGAGCAGGACGATCTCGCTCTCGCGAGCCGCCGCGCCCGCCCGCATCGGAAAATTCTCGGACGTCACGCACGAGTGCGCGTAACCGTACCGGCCCGCCTCGACGAGCTGCTCGGTGGAGCGAGGGCCGCCCCGGGTGACGCGGTACCGGCACTCCATCACGGCCACGCTAGCCGATCTGCAGCGCGAGATCGAACGACCCGGCGTACCCCGGAGCGGCGGGCGCGACCGCGAGCGTGAGCTGGGCTCCCGCGGATCGATAGATGGAGTCGCGCGCGTTGCGGAGGCGGCTCTGGCCCTGGGTGGCGTAGGGCGGCTGCGCGTGGACCTGATCGGTGAGCCCGTCGTCGAAGAAGAGCTGGGAGGTGAACTCGTGCAGCCGGCCGCCGCCGGCCGCCGACCGGATCTTGAAGTGAATGTGCACGGCCCGACCCGGATACGCTCCCGGGTAGATCGTGGTGAATCGCGCGAGGCCGTCGGCGTCCGTCACCTGGTAGCCGCGGAGGAACTTCTTGCCGACCGTGCTGCCGCCCGGGTCCGACACGCCGGAGTAGGCGCCGAGCGCGTCACAATGCCACACGTCCACCGTGGCGCCCGGCAGCGGCGCGCACGTGCCCGCGGCGAGGCGTGAGACGCGCAGGGCCAGCCGCAGCGGGGGGCCGGGCTTCACCGAGCCGTCGGAGGGATCCGAGCGAATGTCCGAGCGGTCGAGCTTCGCGTCCACGAAGTAGGGGCCCTCGGTCAGGGCCGGCCGCGCGACGCACGGCCCCGGCTCCGCGGCGGCGGCGCGCCCCCCACCCTGCCCCCTCCCCAGAGGGGAGAGGGTAAGAGCGGCCAGGCCGCCCGCGCCGAGCAACCCGAGCGCCTTCCGCCGCGTCAGCAGGCGCCCGATCGGGCGGTCGTCGTCATGCATGGCGCCTAGCATACCTTGACGGGCAAGACGATGCGGAGGCAGTATCGCGCCGATGGCTGCCGCCCCCGAGCCCTCGTCGCCGATCATCGACGCGCTCGATCACGTCGTCATCGCGGTGCGCGATCTCGACCCCGCGGTCGCCGCCTACCAAACCGTGCTCGGCCGCGCCCCATCCTGGCGGGCCGAGGCGTACGGGGGCGGCGCCACCGTGGCCACGTTCGCGCTGGCCAACGTGGCGGTGGAGCTGATGGCGCCATCGGGGCGGGGCGCGACGGCGGAGCGGCTCAATGCGGTCCTCGACGCGCAGGGCGAGGGGCTCGTCAGCCTTGCCTTCGCCACCGGCGACGTGGAGCGCGCGCATCGTCGCCTCGCGCGTCTCGACCTCGCCCCCGAGCCCATCGACCAGGGGGAGAGCGTGGACGCGGAGACGGGCGCGCGCCGCCCCTGGCGTCGCACCCGCGCCGCCGCCGCCAAGACCCACGGCGTCCGCATCTTTCTCATGCAGCAGAGCGCGCTTCCCCCCGCCCGACTGCTCGCCCCCGAGCCCGCGATCGTGACCGGGCTCGATCACGTGGTGATCCGCACCCCCGACCCCGAGCGGGCCACCGCGCTCTACGGCGCACGGCTCGGCCTCGACATGCGGCTCGACCGCTCGAACGAAGCCTGGGGCGCGCGGCTACTCTTCTTCCGCTGCGGCGACCTGATCGTCGAAGTGGCCCACGACCTCGAGGCGGGCCTGGGCGACGGGCCCGATCGCCTGTGGGGACTCTCCTGGCGTGTGCCCGACGCGGTGGCGATGCGCGCGCGGCTGCAGGCGGCCGGGCTCGGGGTCTCGGAGGTGCGCGGGGGTCGGAAGCCGGGGACGCGCGTGCTCACGCTGCGCGACTCCACCTGCGGCGTGCCGACGCTGCTGCTCGAGCGCGGGTCCGCGCGCGAGGAGGGCTAGGCGGGCGCGGGCGTCCTGATCTCCATGCTGACGATCAGGTCGTCGCGCAGCTCGTACACGTGCTGCACGACCCGGTCCGCCTTGACCTGCCCGGCCAGATCGCGGACGACCTGATGGACGTTGACCACGATCCGCCCGGCCTCGTCGACTTCGAAGTCCAGGGGCTCGACGTGCGGGTCGATCATCGCCCACTGCCGCGTCCAGTAGTCGCGCACATCCCGGTGACCCTGCACGTAGCCGCCTTCCATGCCGTTGGGCCAGGCCACGTCCGGGTGCATCATGGCCAGCGCGGCGTCGATGTCGCGCGCGTTGAAGGCGCGATAGGCGGCTCTGAGGATCTCGCGCGGAGTGGACATCCCGATGTCTCCCTCCAGGGCCCGCGCGCCTATTTGACGCGCTGTAGCTTGGCCGAGCTCCGCCCGTCCGCGCTCACGAACGTGAGCATGTCCTTGCCGCCCTCCTGAGACAATGTCACGGATCCGGCCGCGGTGGCCGACTTGAACGATGCCTTGCCCCCGATCGCCGTGACTTGCCCGGTCGTCTTCTTGCCGTTCGCGGAGGTGCCTTCATAGGTACCGTCCCCTTTGATCCGGATCGACGCCTTGGACGCGTCGCCGGCCGCTCGCCATTCGCCCGCGAGGGTCTTCACGCTGGGAATCGGCTTGTCAGGCCCGGCCGACACCACGGCGGCGAGACCACCGACCGCGAGCGCCACCACGACCGCCATCCGCACCATCATCGACCTCATGCTCGTGATCCCTCCTGTCCTGGGTCCATCCGGCGGCTAGACGTGCTCCCACCCCTCGAACTGCACGGGAGCGATCGCGGCACCCGCGAGCGCCCAGGCGGCTCCCCTGAACAAGACACCCGCACCGCGAAGCGGACACTCACTTCCTGCACTCCTTCATACCAGACGGTATCGCCGGAGCGGTAGATCTTCGTGTAGTAGCCCAGGTAGGCGCTCCGGAACGGTCCCCGCACGATCTCGCTGAGATTGATGACGCCGACGAGGACTCCGGAAGACCTCAGCACCACGAAGTAGCCGTCGTGGCCCGGCGCGCGCAGGCGGCGCAGATAGGCCCGGTACGAGGCGGCCGTCGACGGGGGAGCCACCCACGGTCGGTGCAATGACCGGCTCCGCCGGACGGCCCCGAGGAACTCGCGCTCACGGCGTGGCCCCGGCGGTTCCAGTCGGACCCGCATCGCGATCCTCGATCACGCCCCGGGGTGGCGGTCCAGGTCGAGGATCATGAGCTCTTCGTCGTAGTATCGGTCGCCGACCTTCAAGCTGCGCGGCTTGGTCCCCGCCGTCCGGAAGCCGCACGACGCGTAGAGCGCGCGGGCACCTTCGTTCACCGTCGTCACGTCGAGCCAGAGGGACTCGAGATCCGGCCAGGTCCGGGCGCGATCTACCGCCGCAACGAACAGCCGGCGGCCCAGCCCGGTCCGCCGATGCTCCGGGGCGACGTACACGCCCCAGATGTAGCCCACGTGGCGATGCTTGACCGCGTTCTCACGGTGGCAGCCGGCCATGCCGACGAGCGTCTCACCCTCGAACGCGCCGAGGGCGAAATCGAGGTCGGAGCCGGCGTCGCGGCGGAAGCGCTCGGCGATGACCTCCACCGCGTCGACCTCTTCCGGTGTCCGGCCGAAGGCTTCCGGATGATCGCGCAACGCGCGGATCCGTAGCTCGTGGAAGACGGAGGCGTCGGCGGGCGTCAGCGCCCGGATCAGCACGAGACTACCCTGATGACCTCCTCGGCTTGCTTCAGATGGAGCCGTTGATGGGCGGGAATGATCCTCAGACACGAGTAGAGATTGTATTTGATGCGCGGGTCGAACGGGGAGACGATGCGAAGCCGCCCGAGATCGAGCCCGTTCGCTTCGCCGAGGCGGTCGATCAGCTGGCCCTGGAACATATCGAAGGCGCCCATCACGTCGGCCTTGGGCTCGCTGCCCTCGGGCGCGAACGGCGCGGTGGTCTTCGTCCGGAGGCGCACGGGTGGCTCGATGACATGGGAGAGGAGCCAGCCGACGAAGTCTCTCCGGTAGGGCCCACTCCCGAGGAGCCTCTGCTCACGCCCTCGCGTGATCGCGTCCTCGATGAGGGGCAGAAAGGCGCGCGACGTCAGATTCAGATGGATCACGCACTCCCCGACCGACCATTCACCCGGTGCGGGACGACGCGCCCAGCCTTCCTGGTCGAGCGGGTCCGCCACCGCGTGCGCGCGGCCCCGGGCCTCCGTGAGCTCCGCCGCGATGCGCGTCAGCTGCGGCGCGAGAGCCGTCAACGCAGTTCCATCAGATGCGTGCAATCGGCCAGATCGGCGCAGCGCCGGAAGCCCATCCGCTCGTAGAGCCGGGCCGCGGTCTCATTCTGCGTGCGCAGCCGGAGTATGCCGAACTGGCCCCGGCCGGCCGCGATGACCTCTCCGACGAGCCGCTCTCCCACACCGAGCTTCCGGTAGGCCGACAGGACGTACAGGTGCCGCACCCGACCGACCCTGGGCTCAGCGGTGTAGGGGTCGACGTTGAGGCCACACACCCCGACGATTCGCCCGTCGACCAGGGCCGCGAAGCACGCCTCGCCGGGGCGCTCGAATCGATTCCGTCCGCTGGCCCACTCCTCGACGAGTCGATGCACGAACCGCAGCCCGGCCTGCTCGCTCTCGGCCACCAGGGGACCGAAGGCCTCGGACGGGAGCTCGCTCAGGCGCTCGATGATCACCGAAGCCCCGCTTCGACCGAGGCCTCGATCCGAGCCAGCTGCTCGGCGACCGGCCGATCGCCCTCCAGGCGCAGGGTCGGGCAAGGCAGCGCCGACAGCCACGCGTCGTGGAGCGCTCGGCTCCGCATCTCCGGACCGCCCGTGTCGTAGCGGCCGGCCCAGTCGAGGAACTCGACGTGGGCCTCGCGGAGCGGGCCCCCGGGCGCTATCGCCTCATGGCCATAGCGTTCGAGCTCGCGGGCCCGCAACCGGGCCAGCCGCGCCTCCGTCGGCGCGCCCAGCAAGACGGCCAGGTCGAATGCCGCGATGAGCGGGTCACCCCACCCGCAGAGCGACCCGGACAGCACCCAGGACGGGGACTCGGCGAGCGCGCGCCGGAGCAGGGGAAGCCGCGCCTCGCGGGGCCGGATCTCCCGATACGGCGGCGTGGTCGGGAGCCAGAAGAAATCGTCGGTATCCAGGTGCCGGTGGCCATGCCGGGCCGCCAGCGCCGAGGCGAGCGTGGTCGTTCCACTCCCCGAGGCGCCGAAGATGTGGATGCGGCATGGCATCGGCACGGGCCGCCTATCGCCGCCGCCAGACCATCGAGAAGCTCATCGGCAGCCCCGCGTAGATCTTCCACTTCGGCTTTTTGCGCAGGCTGGCGTCGTCGACGAGCCCTTCGTCCATCTCCAGCAGCGACCAGCCGGCCGCGTGGGCGGCCTTCACGTGGTCGCTGAGGAGGTGCACGTAGCTCCGGATCGTGATGGACTCGCCGGGCGCCCGGTCGAAGTGCGTGGGGATTCCCGTCAGCAGGAAGTACGGATGATAGCCCACGATGACGAAGGAGCCGCCACGCCTGGTGACGCGCCCGACCTCCTGGTAGAGCGGCAACAGGTCGGGCAGGTGCTCGTCGGCCAGCGACTGCGTGCAGAGGTCGTACGTGGCGGCGGGGAGCCCCGTGCTCGAGACGTCGGCGATGGCAAGCGTCCGGTAGATGCCCCGGCTCCGCGCCAGGTCGAGCATCTCCGGCGTGATGTCGACGCCATCGATGGCGGCGGTCGGGCAATGGCGCCCGAGCCACGCCCCGATCCGCCCGGTGCCGCACGCCAGGTCGAGCACCGATCGCGCCGCGGACCAATCGACCGTCCGCAGCCGATCGAGCAGCCGCAGGTCCATCGAGTCCTGTACGGTCTGCTCGTAGCTCCGCACCCACTCTCCGTACCCCTCCCGCACCTCCACGATCGGGTACCGGCGCTTGTCGTAGATGGAGTGGTCCACGGCTCGCTCAGGCGCGGCGCCCCACGATGAACTGGGTCGTGTTCCGGAAGTGGCGCGGCGCATCGCCCCGCGGATACATCGCCGCCATGACCGCCGCCTGGGCCTCTTGCTGACGCTCGGGTGGGAGGTGGGCCGTGGTCACGCCGGCCAGGGTACTCCACGCCGCCCCGAAGCTCTCGAAGTCGAAGCCCAGCGTCTCACGCTCCACGAGCGCCTCGATACCCGCGTCCGCGAGCCGTCTCAGAAAGGGCGTGGCGTTCGCCAGCGCCCCCGGTCCGACGCCCGGCACGGGTGGAGGTCCGGCGAAGCGCCCCGCCGTCTGCTGGAACAGCACGATGTCGCAGGCCTCCGGCTCCGCCCAGACCGCCGCGATCAGGCGCCCCCGTGGCCGCAGGACCCGTGCCAGCTCGCGGGCCGCGGCGGCGCGGTCGATCACGTACATGAGACTCAATGATGCCAGCACCACGTCGAAGGCCTCGTCCTCCGCGGGCACGGCCTCGGCGCGCCCCTCGCGGAGGCCGACGCGGGTGAGCCCTCGGGCGGCCAGCCGCTGCCGGGCCGTCCGCAGCATGTCCGGGCTGATATCGACCCCCACGACCAGACCCTCCGGGCCCACGAGCTGCGCGGCGCGCTCGGCGACTGCGCCGGTGCCGGTCCCGAGGTCGAGGATGCGTTCCCCCGGCGACAAACGTGCGCGCGCGATCACCTGCTCCACCACCGGCGCGAACCGCCGGTCGACCTCGCGCAGGTAGACGTCGGACATTCGATCCCACACCCCGATCTGCCACGCCAACCCTGATCGCTCCTGATCGGATCTCATCGTCGCGTCCAGAGGCGCGCCAGGTCGCTGCGAGCGCGGCGCCAGCATTCGCCCGAGCCAGGCTCCCGCGACCGACGTGAGCGCCCAGAACATCGCAAAGCCGAGTCCAAGAGCCGCGGCGGTGGGCGGCGCGTCGCTCAGCCTCGAGGTCGTCTCGATCAGGACCAGAGACGGGGTCGAGGCCGCGGCGACGCCCCAGTAGCGAGGCTTCCACCAGCTGAGCCCGAATGCGATGGCCGCTCCTGATCCCAGCCACACGAACCAGAGAAACGGCGCGTAGTGCTTGGTTGCATATGTCGCCCCGTACCCCAGGCCGGCCGCGAGCACGGCGAGCGCGAGGGCTTCGATCACCGTGCGTACCCGATGGCTCATCGGTACACCTCAGGCTCGACCGTCGAGCGCGCGGCGGAGCTGGGCGACGTGGTTGTCATCGTGCGCGGCCAGGCGGGCGACCCAGTCCGCAAGGGTCAGGCGCCCCCGACTTGGATGGATACCTCCGCGCTGCCACTCCGCCGGTGAGAGGGATCGCAGGAGCACCAGCACCTCGGCCCGGCGCCGCTGGAATGCGGCCAGAGCCTCACGGGTGTCGTTGCGGAGATACTGACGGTCCTCGGCCCATCGCCCGGGATCGAGCGGGTGGCCGATCGAGCCTCCGATCCTCCAGGCCGCCAGATCGTTCGCGCTCGCCCCGACCACAAGGATGCGGGGCTCGTCGAGGGCGACGACGGTGTGGAACCGGATCTGGAAGAGTTCCTCGACATCACGAAGATGGCAGACGATTTCCTTGGCGGCCCAGTTGTGGGCGTCGGGGCGCCGTGACAGCTCGGTATCGGCCTTACCGGAGATCGCCCCCTCCAGCTCACCCGGCGTCTGCTCGAGACGGCTGAGGCGCGATTCGATCGGCAGCACGCTGTACTCTTCGGGAGTAGGCACGCGCGTCGCTACCGTGGCGCCGCGATCCTGCCCACCAGATCGGCGCCCGCGGGGCTACCGGACCCCGGTCTGAGTACCATAATCTCGCCCTGGTTCGGCAGGATCCCGATCAACGGCCTGACGGTGAGGGCGTGAGTCACGAGCACGAGCGTGCCCGGTCCACGCCAGGTGGAGACCATCTCCTTCAACTCGAGGCGCGATTCCATCACGACATCCCCTTCGGGTCCCCGGTGCGACCGATCGCGGTCGAGATGGCCGCGAACGCCTGCGGCTCCGGCTTCCTCATGCCCATCTCGGATGACACGAACACCCGCCGAAAGCTCCTCAACGTACCCTCGTAGACCTTTGCCCACACGCGCACGTGGGTCGCATTCGAGTTCGTGAACGCGTAGAGTGGCCGCTGGCCCGCGAGGGAGCGTAGGAGCTCACCCATTCCGGGAATCTCGCGGACGTAGATCGCGGTCCAGCCC
>Ga0207646_10008330_pt1 | contig 10404 bp, 5 predicted proteins | sample KBSK5502metaG_FD_184343 | JGI IMG/M metagenome (GOLD analysis project Ga0207646, IMG submission 184343) | Corn, switchgrass and miscanthus rhizosphere microbial communities from Kellogg Biological Station, Michigan, USA - KBS K5-50-2 metaG... | ecosystem: Host-associated > Plants > Roots >...
AAGAAGGTGGTTGTGGAACCCAATGGGAGGCTTTCCGCCAAACAGTTGGCCGAACGCATTTGTGCTCATTTTGACTGTTCCTATGAACCTCCTCTTTCCATTGTCGAAGAGGTCGTGTGAGTTTGCACTAGGCAGCTGAACTTGAAGAGGTAGGGAATACAGAGTAGAAGCCTGATACTTAATTTTCAGCAGGTACCACATTATCCATTGGCCTGCCAAGGAGAAAGAAGGTATTACATTATCCATCTTGAATCTTTGCTTTCGCTCAGGCATAATAGCTGCGCAATTCTAATGAGGAGTACGTGATTATGATGGCATTGGCACAAGACTGTGCTCTCTTCGGGTTAGAGGGGGCATTGGTTGAAGTGGAGGTGGATATCACCGATGGCTTGCCAGAGTTTACTATCGTTGGTCTTCCTGACGCAACGGTGAATGAAGCAAAAGAGCGTGTACGCGCGGCCATCAAAAATAGTGGGCATCTTTTCCCCGACAAGCATATTGCCATCAATCTTGCACCTGCCGATTTGCTGAAGGAAGGCACTGCCTGTGAGTTCTCAATGGCTGTGGGTACCCTTCTCGCGTCAGGGCAGATCAAGCCAAGTGCGCAAACAAATGATTCTCTCTTTCTTGGTGAGCTTTCCCGTGATGGTAGCGTGGGCCACAGAAATGGGATTCTACCTATGGTAGTGCTGGCCACCGCGAAGCGCATCAGAACAGTCTTCGTGTCTGTGACCGATGCGATGGAAGCCACCCTGGTAGAAGGTGTGACGGTCTATCCAGTTGCAACGCTGGGTCAAGTGGTTGCTCATCTCAATGGTGAGCGGCGGCTGGAACCATACAAGCGCGGTCCTCATCTTTTAGAGGGCGTCAACGAAGTTGTTTATTCGCAGGAGGTGTCATCGGTGCGGGGACAGGAACATGTCAAACGTGTACTGGAGGTTGCGGCCAGTGGCGGACATCATGTCTTGATGACTGGGCCGCCAGGTTCGGGAAAGACACTGCTGGCTCGCACCATTCCTTCTATCCTGCCTCAGATGGACATGGGAGAAGCTCTCGACATCGCGAAGATTTACAGCGTGGGCGGGATGCTTCCTCCCCACATGCAGCAGATCTTACAACGGCCATTTCGTGCGCTGCCACATACGATCGATTATGAAGGACTCGTTGGCAATGGGCGTATTCCACCTCCTGGCGAGGCCAGCCTGGCTCATCGCGGGGTACTCTTCTTGGATGGACTCTCCGAATTTAGGCAAGACCTCCTCGAAGGAGTACGTCAGCTACTAGAGGACAAAGCCGTCACACTTTCGCGGGCACAGGGAATGATCACCTATCCTGCCAACTTCATGCTCGTCGCTACTTTGGAGCCCTGTCCGTGCGGCTTTTTCGGGGATCCTGTCAAAGAATGCACCTGCTCCTCTGCGGCAATTTCGCGTTATCGCAAACACATCGGCAGGCAATTGCTTGATCGCATTGATATGCACATTGAAGTACCCCGCGTCGATTACGCGAAACTCGCCGACAAGCGGCAAGTGGAGACCTCAGCGGCTATACGCTCCCGTGTGCAGGCAGCACGTGATCGACAGCTGCAACGATTTACGGGCACGAACCTGACATGCAATGCAGAGATGGGGCCAAGTGAGGTTCATGACTTCTGCAAGGTAGAACCTGCGGCAGAATCTTTGCTGAAGGCTGCTATACAACAGCTACACCTTTCTGTTCATGCCTTGCATCAGGCGTTAAGGGTGGCTCGCACGATTGCAGATCTCAATGGAAGTGAAATGATTGCAGCAAGTCACGTAGCAGAAGCGATCCAATATCGGTCGAGGATGGGTATGTAGTGAGAGGTATTGGAACGGAAATAAGTTTGAAGGCATAGAAGGCGTATAGTGTACAGAGGCTACTCAGCAGTTGCAACACGCAAACCAAATGCACCTAGAGCAAGCAAAGGTATTTGAGAATATCGCGGCCTCATCTGTGAAGTACGTCGGTGCCGGGAGCCACATAGCCAATCTTGAAACTGGAGTTGACTCGCGGTGGCTCTGTCTTACGAGTTGGAGATCGGGTTATCCAGCAGGTCAACAACTAGCAACGTGAGGTGTTCAATCGCGATCTTGGCACCATTGTCGCCATCGATCTGGAAGAGCAGGAAGTGCTGGTGCTGTTTGTTGAGCGGCAGGTTCACTACAATTATACCGATCTTTCGGAGCTTGCCTGGGCTATCACGATCACAAGTCACAGGGGAGTGAATACCCGGTCATCGTTATTCCCCTGTTTATGCAATCCTGTCTGCTGCACAGTCGAAATTTACTTTATGCAGGCTAACGCGAACGGAGGAGCGGGCGATTCTGGTATGGCTAACTAAGGCCATTGGGTTTACAGTCAGGCTCGTCCTGGACTGGCAACGTTACACTGCACTCGCTGATCATCTACAAAGCACGGTTGTTGCCAGCATGGAATGAAGACAGCGTCTGACCTATAGAGGGCGAACTGCCGAGCACCTTAAGGTTGCATACTATGCGCAGGAGTCTGGAATGAGGGTTCATCCCCAAATCGAGACATTTTTGCGCAGGTCCCACTATGATATGGTAAGGAACCCTATGGTATACTTCATCTTCCAGTATGTGGCGAGAGCAAAGAGAGACTTCATGACTGTTGAGTATTACTTGTATTAAGGAGATAAACATGAGCGGCGGAAGTGGCAGCGCAGGGGGAGGTGGATATAATCTGCAAGCACGGATGATCGCCCTGGTAGGTGTGCATGTACTATCGGGTGAGCCATTAGCTTGGCTCGAAATGAAGGAATGCCAGGACATTCCTTGCGCTGTATCAGCAGAAACAGGGGGACCCGGAGATGATTTTTGCGTCGAGTTGCTTCATACGAACGTGACATTTGAAGTTCAAGCAAAGCGGGGACTCAGCGCAGACGCACGTCTCAACGAGACTCTTGATCATTTTGTGTCAGGCCTGGTAAAGGACCTACTTGTTCACTGCATCCTCGCCATTGATCCTACGGCCAGTAGACCTATTCAGACACATCTCCTGGATGATCTGAATCGTTTACGCCAGGGACGTGAGGATAGACTTCACCCTGTGACGCAGAAGGTTCTGCGTTACATTGCGACCAAGGGATCACACTCTGCTCGCGAACTTGCCCAACGCATCTCTCTTCACATCTTCGATATCGAACGCCAGCCGGCAAACGAGAGGCTGAATGCGCTGCTTCTTCTGAGGCGCGTGCTCGTGGATCCCACCCAGGCGGAGGCCGCTTGGAGTACGCTCGTCGATGATGCAATGCAACTCATTCAGCATCGCGGACGGAGGGACTCGCATACCCTCGCCAAGCTGCTCAGCAGTAACCATATCCACCTGGCGGATACGGCGTCATCAACGGCCCTCCCCAGATACCTCAGTTGGCTTGAGGAAACGACCGCGACGTTTCTTGTACTCGGACTGGGAGTGCGCCTTCCGATTGAACAGGCCTGGGTTCACCTCCAGGCACTTGGTGATACAGTTGAAATGGCGCGCCCAGCAACGCTAGAGGCGAAACTTGCTTTCTATCATGAGTGGGAACGGTTATCGTACCGCGAATACTCCTATTCAGCACAAGATGTCACCGAATTGGGCCATCGCGTGGTGGTAATTGGAGGGCCGGGCGCAGGTAAGAGTACGCTTTGCCAAAGGACCGCGCATCGGTTAGCGCGCTCAGGAGAACTCGTCCTGCGCGTACAACTTCCTATTGTTGCACAACGGTGCTTTACGGGGGGAGAAAGTATCGATCAGGCCATTTTGTCGGTTGCTGCCGCTGGCTCGGGCATCCAGCTCCAGGTGCTCATGAGCACGTTCAACGCGCCAGCCTGCCTCCTCGCTGACGGGCTCGATGAATGTGGAGTGTTTATCGCCAGTATTGCAGAACAGCTACGCGCCTGGGCCTATGCACGTCCTCGTACACGGGTCGTGGTGACGACCAGACCGATAGGATATGATCAAGCCTTCTTTGATGACTGGAAGCACGTTGAACTGCTTCCCCTCGGCACCGATCATATTGCGGACCACGCGAGAAATATCCTGATGCACGTTGAGACTGACCCTACCAAACTGGCGAGCAAGGTTCGGCAATTTCAGTCCCAGATCAAGACCAATCGGATCGCATTGATGGTGGCCCGAAGCCCACTCCTCCTTGGTTTCCTCGTGCAACTGGCGCATCACGGCATTGCCTTCGCTCACCACCGCGCCGCTCTCTACGAGCAAGTCCTTACCCTGTGGTATCAGACGCCTCCGAAAGATCGCAACGTCACAGTTTCCCAACCTGGAGCCGCTCTTGCTCACGAGGTGCTCAATCGAGCGGGATGGCTCCTGCATCAGGCTTCTCCGCAACTAGGCGGGTGCTCCAAGCGCGAGGTGATCAACGCGCTGGCCTCCCAGCTACGCGAAAATGGACAGAGCCTCCTGGCTGCCAAAGAGAAAGTGGAGTGCTGTCTCGCGTTCTGGCAAGAACGCGGGGTGCTGGAACTCCTCCAGGTGGGGCATGAAGACGCGTACACGTTTATTCACGCGACTCTGGGTGAATATGCAGCAGGTCGCTACCTCGCATCTTGTGAAGATAGCGAGATCCGGGCCCACCTCGAGAAGGTACGGCATGATGCTCGCTGGCGCGAGACGCTTTTACTTGCGGCAGGGGCGGGCAAGGCGAATATCATTGCCGAGCATCTACTTTCTCTCGACCAGGAGAACGACCCCGTCGCCACTGAGTCACTGCTGGCCGCCGCCACTCTTGCTGAAACACCACACTCATCTCCTGCCCTCGCCGTCAAAGTTGCCGAACACATCACGAACCGCCTTTGCTCGGCGATACCGCTGGTCGCGTATGAAAGCGCCGAGCATAGTACAGGACTTGCCGCCCAGCTCGCTGAACAGATGGGGCCACTCCTGCATCCGCTGCTTCGTCATCCACAATTGTGGACGCGTTTGACTGCTTTACGTCTGGCGCTCGCTGCGGGGGACTCGGTGGTTGATTTCGACGCCCTGGAAGCGTTTTTCGATGACTGGCTTGCACCGAAAGACGCTCCCGAACTTGGTGAGTCTCCACCGCCGCACACCACGCAAGACATACGAAAATATATCCTGGGTCGGCGTGAGCCCTGGGGCACCTTTAATGAGGTGCTCGCGCTCGGGGCTGAGGCACTTGTTCGCACGCGGCCGGGCGAGGCGACAGCTATGCGTCTTGAACGATTGGCACGTCTTCTAAAAGAGGGCATAAACGATTCTGCTCTCAATGCTCTGCTTCAAGGACTAAAACGGCTGGGCCATGTCGACACTGCCGATCAGATCTGGAGAGAGTATATGGCAGGGCTAAAAGATATTCCTTGGGACAGCATTACTAAAAAGCATCGTCAAGCTGATCAAGCTCTTCTTGAGGCTGTCCTTCGGGTCACTGGCGCTTCCCCATCGAGCGAAGACAATCAAAGACGGCCGAGAGCCCTTTCAATGCTTGTCCATGCGCTGCAATTACCGCAGTGCGGTGTCGAGGATTGGCTCGTGTTCGATGAACGCCGAGACCTCGCTGCACTCGACGTTGTCTTGACGGGTACCATTGCTGCTCTCGACCTGGATCATACCGAGGTCGCGACTGATGCCGCGTGGGCCCTCGCGCGCATTACACAAGCAAGGGACGCTACTACCGCATTATTGAGTATTCTTCCAGGACTCCCCGCTGAACCGAATTGGGAGCTAGCGGCAGAGAGGGCGAATCTCCCGGCCTCACATCTTGTGCGCGCCCTATCCCATCCATCACGCGCCATCGCGATCAGTGCCGCTCAATTACTTGCTGCTGGAGCGGGAGGAGGCGATGCCTCCCGCATGCTCGAGGATGTTCTTGAGAGGGGCGAGGATTTTGCGCTCCAGATGGTTGCGTGCATCGCTCCTTTTGTATGGGGAAAGGAGGCCTTTGCCAAGCTGCTTCGCCGCCTCGATGGACCCCTCTCTCGGGGCTGCGGCTGGTTGCTGCAGGAGCTCCCTCGTCTTTCCGAGGGCCAAGCTGACGAGCGGATCAGAGAAGTACTCGTGCGGAGTCTCAGTGCTGACGACCCCCAGGTAGCGATCGCAGCGGCTGAGACACTGGAATCGCTACCGGATACCATTCTGGAACCAGGTCTTTCAGGCGTGCAAGCAGCATTCACCCTCTGGTCAACACGGGGAGATTACTGTGAGCGTCACCAGCGCTACGTTCGCGGCGTTTGTTGCAGTCGCGTTCCTCTCTGTCCCCGCGCGGAAATACTCAAGCTGCTTGCGCACCTTTCCGCCCTGACGCTCCAAGAGTTGCTCGAGGCGTGTCGGGATCCGCATGGCAATGTTCGCAAGGCCGCTACTCAAGGGGTCGCGCGTATCCTCACTTCCCATCCAGAATATATCTCGGAAGTCATTAGAGAGGTGGACAAGGGCCACCATCCTTCTTCCATCCTCGAGGCAATCCTCTCGCTGCCGGCAGCGGCTCTAATGCCGGCACAGGAAGCTCTGATCGCACTGTTTTCATCCGAGTCCGCTGTCCTGCGCCGCGTGATGGTAAGAAATGCGGCTACAGCGACGTGGCTCACGAGAGAACAAGCGATCAACGCCGCACAGCTTGCGTTGAAAGACAGTGATCTGACAGTTCGGAATCTCGCCGTTACCACACTGCGCTCACTGAAACGCTCCTCTTGTTGATTGTTTTGCTGGACTGAATGATGATTACTCCGGAAGAGTTAGGAAAACGGCTCCGACAAGCCCTTGAACGTGTTGGTCTCAAGCAAGATGAAGCCGCTGCAGCGCTTGGATTGGACGCGACGGCTATCGCGAAGATCGAACATGGCAAGCGCGGGGTAGGTGCGCTAGAAATGATGCGTCTTGCCTCCTTGTATAAAGTTTCGATGAGCGACCTGCTGGCAAACGCACTTGAAAGAGCAGATATTCGATTGCGTATTGCTCTGCGCCAGGGAACGGCTCTCGATCCGAAGGCTGAAGCAATGCAGCACCGTTTGGAACAAATCATTGCCGATGACCGGTGGCTGCGTCTCCACGTGAAGAAATCAACGAACGCAATACTCTGGGTACCTGTAGCTGCATTGCTGCCACCGGATGTACTAGCACATGAACGGGGATATCGGGGAGCTGATCTCTTCCGCAACAGGTATGGATTAGCGGCTTCCCCGATCTCGGATATGTCAGTGCTGGCAGACGAGGTTGGAGTGATAGTCGCACGCCTACCGCTTGGAATGCATCAGGCACCGGATGGTAGCTCAGCCGTTGATCCTCTGGACGATACCGCCTATGTACTGATTAATAGCGATAAACCGCGTTTCCGGCGCAGGTTTACCATCGCTCACGAGCTCGGTCACCTGACGCTTGGCCATTTACATGAGGGAGAGATGGTACTGGATGGATTGATCCATCCAGTCCAACCCCACGAGATCGAGGCGAATGCGTTTGCTGCCGGATTGTTAATGCCAGAACAGGGCGTCAAAGCATCGCTCAAGCGCCTGCGTGGCCGATTGGGTGTCAAATCCGAGCCGCTCGAGTGGGCTGTATGGTTATCTGCCTCATTTGGCGTGAGCGAGGAGGCCGCTGCGTATCGCATGATAAACCTTGACTTACCTGAAGCGTTTGACGGCGCGATCATCGATGCAGTAAAGAGTGCGCAGGAAAATCCAGATGTTCTGAGGCGGACACGGGCGCGTCTGGGGCTTGCGCCAGTGATGTCAGATGCCGAAAGGGGGATTACGGAGGTTGGTCCGGCAATGCGAGCTCGTATCGTGCGAGCTCTCGAAGAAGGCTTGATATCTATTGAGCGAGCAGCAGAAATGATGCATGTCCCTGTCCATGAGGCATACCACTGGACCCTCGAGACTCGATTGCATGTAAGTAATACGGATAGATTTGCGTAGAGCGAGCGGGAAGTATCACTCTCTGCCAGGATATGTCGTCGGTCGCAGTACGGTGGCAATAGAGTCCATAGAGCAGGCCTTACAAGCCGGTTTGCCACCAGTACTCCTTACCCCGCTGCACTGGTTGGAGCAGGATAAACCGCAGTTTTTCCACGTGTATGCCGAGCTTTTGCTAAGACGATATGAAGTACATTGAAAACATCATGAAAGAGTGAAACTATCTTCTTATCTCAACCTCTTTAAACCTATGCTTGCTTATACTGCGTTTAGCCACATTCCTATGAGATATCTCCTTCCCCAAATCTAAAAGGGGTTGGCAAAATCATCCTATATAACGATGTCGATGGCCTGGTCGCTGTACTGTTTGTAGATCTTCACGGCGTAGCCCACGAGACGCTCATGAAAGGGTTACACCACCCCGGATGAAAAAGGGCTTTTCAGAGACGCAGAGGAGGTATAAATACCGATTTTTCAGAAGAGACCATTCCAGAACGAAGGGTAAATCGAACGTTCGTCGAAATGAACATTGTTTCTCGCTTGTTTCTACACAGCTATGTTCCATTTACCAAGCGAACTGTTTGCCCCCGTTCTGGAATGGTCTCCTTTTATCACCCCATCACAGGGTCACTACCCAATTTTCTCTATGAGGAGATAATTACCAATTTGCCTACCAATATATTCGCTCTCGGTATCCATATTCCTTACCCTACAAAGTACAAACTACCAGTACCAAACCTCGCCATAGAGGGTTTACATATCCTGGCAATGACGTTGACCGATGCGGTATCTCCCATTGGCCTCTTGTCAATTCGCTGCCCCACTGCTCTTTTCTGGCGAAGCCTAGCTCGAACGCTGTCGAGCCAACTCCAGGATTGCTACAACTGAGAAGAGGAGAGAGACTCATCTTCCAGCACGACCTCCTTCTCGAAGAGGTGGCTGAGGCGTTCCGCTTCGGCTGCAATCCCTTTGCGGATCGCGGTTGTGGATGAGCAGAACAGGTTCACCTTGACGACGATGTGCGAGCGTCGGATTGTATAGTCCCAGACTCCTTGTATGGAACCGTCGACCAAAATGACCGCAAAGGTCCACCCTTGCTGGTTGAAGACCTGGCTCTTGTAGGCGGCAGCGAGCAGGGGTTCGCAACCGCGTGGCGGTGCCCCGATCGTATAGGCATCGAATAAGGGGAGCAGGTGGATCTGCTCCACTGGTTCAACGCTTTGCATGAACGGAAGGGTTGCACGCAGGGCAAAGGCTCGCCACCCTTCGACCTCGACTTCTACCAACTCCTCTGCTATCGATTGGAAGAGTGTTTTTGCGAGGGTTTTGCCGCATCCCCACCAAAACCTAAAATCGTCTGAAGTCGCTGGGCCATACGCCCGCAGATACCGACGGGCTATTTCCTGAAGCGCATGCTGTGGCTCCATTAGCTGCCACTCCCCACTCCAGACTCTGGGGTTCATGAAGGTGGCCGTCTTCCCCTGGCCTTGCCCAAAACAGAGCTCCCCGCGATAGGCCGCTGGTTTCAAGGGAGACCCCCAGCTCGAAGAGAGAATGAAGTCGCGTGCTTGAGCAATCCCCGTGTGCTTCGCGACCGCGTCAGCCAGTTGTTGGCGGGTCAGTGGTCCCTGCTCCAACACGTGCGGAATAGCAGAGAGAAAGGCTTCCTGTTGCGCCGAAGTGGTCAGGCCGAACTCAGCGAAATAGTTGGACCAGCTCGTAGTATGCTGCCAGTCACGCGCAGCCACATACAGAGGAAGTTCGCTTGCAGAGAGGAGGTGCAATGTGCCACGCATGGCCCAGGTCTTCACCAGGGTACGGTCCTGCCAGAGAGCAGATTGGACATCGCCTGGAGCGAGTCCTTCCACCCGCGTACACAGCGCCAGCTCGGCAGCAGACATCACCTGGGCCTGAATCCCAGCCGTGCGCGTCACCGCAAGAGCGACATCCTGCGAGGAGAAACGAGGGGAGAGGCCATGTTGCGACAAACGCCAGGCATGCACCTGGTACCATTGCAATGCGGTCATGTGCTTTGTTCCTTGTTCCTTTCCATCCAGGCAACGCTTTTCCACGATCTTCACTCACAGTGTCCTGGGTCATACGATCAGCATGCATCCTCATGACGGCGGCTTTCGCAGCACGATGCCAGCATGCGTACCCTGTCCCTCCATTTGCTGCACACACCTGCGCAGAGACACTGGTCAAGCCTGTCATGGAAACATCGCATGGACCAGTCTCAGCGGAAGAGACCAGATGGAGCGCAGGATGCGCGAGTCGGCATTACGCCGATGCCCACCAGGCGCGCCGCTCTCCGCTGTTTCCCCCCCACCATCGGTTGCAGTCAGACCAAATTTCCTACCCGCACGCCTCAGAGGCCCGCTTCATCCTTCGCTTGCCCGACCCAGTCGAGAGCCTCGCCCGGGATGCCGTGCTGTCCCAGAAAGAGGCTCAGTTGGGCCGCATGTTCCTGGACGTGGCGCAGGGTGTACAA
>Ga0207646_10008331_pt1 | contig 10404 bp, 12 predicted proteins | sample KBSK5502metaG_FD_184343 | JGI IMG/M metagenome (GOLD analysis project Ga0207646, IMG submission 184343) | Corn, switchgrass and miscanthus rhizosphere microbial communities from Kellogg Biological Station, Michigan, USA - KBS K5-50-2 metaG... | ecosystem: Host-associated > Plants > Roots >...
CCGCTCGCCATTTCGCATCTCCCCCGCCACCACGAGCGGGCGGCGCGAGCGCTGCAGCGCCGACGCGAGGGTCGCCAGCTGGGCCGGCGTGGGCTGGATCGGTCCCGATGTGATCGTTTGCCCGGCGTCCCCCTGCGCGGACGGGACCTGGCCTGGGGGCGGCACCAACGGCTCACGGAACGGCAGGTTGATGTGGACCGGGCCGTTGGATGCTTCGGCCACCGCCCTCGCGGCCAGCCGCCGCCACATGCGAACGGCACCCGGGATCTCGACCGGTGCGCCAGGATCGAAGAACCAGCGGACGGCCGTGCCGTACAGGCGCTGCTGGTCGATCGCCTGGTTGGCGCCGACGTCCTGCAGCTCGGGCGGCCGGTCCGCCGTGATTACGATCAGCGGCGTCCCCGAGTAAGACGCCTCGACGACGGCAGGATGGAACTCAGCGGCCGCGGTTCCCGAAGTGCAGAGCGCGACCGCGGGCTTGCCGGTCACCTTCCCGAGCCCGACGGCGAAGAACGCGCTCGACCGCTCGTCGATCTGGACGATCACCTTTATCTTCGGGTGGCGCTGCAGCGCCATCGCGATGGGCGCCGAGCGCGATCCAGGCGAAACACATGCGTACTCGACGCCTTGGGCGGCGAGCTCATCGACGAACGTCGCGGCGAAGGTCTGCGTTACATCCATACGATTTGTCGATGCCGATTCTGGAGGGCGCCGACGTGCGCCTCAACTATTTCGTCGCCGGCGAGGGCACCGCAGTGACCCTGCTGCACGGTTTTACGCAAAGCGGATGGAGCTGGCAGGAGGTCATCGCCGCCATGCCCCAGGGTTGGCGCTGGGTGGTGCCTGACCTGCGCGGTCATGGCGAAACCCGAATCCGGCCCGGCGTGGCGTGCACGATGGACGGCTGCCTTGCCGACCTCGTGATGCTCTGGGATCACCTCGGCGTCGAGCGCACCCACCTCGTCGGCTATTCGATGGGCGGCCGCCTCGCGCTGCACGTTGCAGCGAGGAAACCCGAGCGCCTGCTGTCGCTGCTGACCATCGGCGCACACGCAGGTCTCGAGGAGGATGCGCGCGAGGGCCGGCGGCTGGGCGACGAGGCATTGGCGCAGCGCATCGAGAACGACGGCCTCGAGCCTTTCGTCAAATACTGGAGCGGCCTGCCGCTGTTTGCCGGGCTGGAACGCCGAGGACCATCCTTCCTCGCCCAGGTGCGAGCCGAGCGCATGAACAACACCGTGGCGGGGCTTGTCTGCTCGCTGCGCGGAATGGGCGCCGGCACGATGCAACCGATTTGGGATGACCTGGCGCGCGTGACGGTGCCCTGCACCTTCGTCGCCGGTCAGCTCGATCACGGTTATGTGGCCTCCGCCCGGAGACTTGCCGGCGCAGTGCCCAATGGGCGCGTCGAGGTCGTGCTGCGAGCGGGCCACGCCGTGCACCAGGAACGACCGGAGGCCTTCGCTCACGTGCTGGCCAATCACCTGGCAGCGGCCGGAACGCCCGACTCGAGCACGACTTCCGCCTGAAGCCCGGCCGCGTAACGAGCAGCGCCGAGCCGTTCCTGGTCGAGCTGGTGCTCGGACATCCCACCGCCGGCAATCGGGCGCAAGACGAATGACCGGCATCCCTGCGCCGCGTGTTTCTCCACTTCACGCGCCACGTCTTGCGGATGCGTGGCCGTGATGTAGGCGGTCTTCATGCAAGCAGTCCCGCCGTCAACAGAAGCGCGTAGGCGAGCTCGGCCGCGGCCATGCGCTTGAGCGCCGAAACGAGCGACGGACCACTGCGGCTAGCAAACGCTGTGCGCACCGGCACCGCGGCGATCGGGATGCCGAAATGGACAAGCATCACGGTCACGCTTGCGAGTCCGGTGACGAACATCCCGATCGGCATCGCGAACGCCGCACCAACGAGAAGGACGAGCAGCACCAGCGTGCGTTCGCGTCCGATCCTCGTCGCGAGCGTCCGCTTGCCGGCGGCAGCGTCGGTGTCGATGTCTCGAAGGTTGTTGAGAACGAGGATCGCCGTGGCCAGGAAACCCACACCGGCGCCCGCGAGCACTGCCAGAGGCGGCACGCGCAGGCTCTCGACGTACACCGTCCCGCACGTTGCGACGAGCCCGAAGAAGACGAAGACGAAAAGCTCGCCCAGTCCCATGTATCCGTAAGGCCGCGGTCCGCCCGTATAGAGCCAGGCCGCCAACAAACAGGCGCCTCCAACGATGAGCAACCGCCAGTCCGTCGCCAGGCTGAGCGCAACACCCGCCACGCCGGCGATGGCGAAAGCCACGATGGCTGCCGCCCTGACGCTTGCCGGCGCCACGACACCCGACGATGCCGCGCGAAGGGGACCCACCCGCCGCGTGGTGTCAGCGCCGCGGACGAAGTCCGAGTAGTCGTTGGAAAAGTTGACCCCGACCTGCATCGCGAGCGCGACCACCAGCGCGCCGAAGCCCGCAGCCGGGCGGATGCCGCCTTGATGGATGGCTACCGCCGTGCCGGCGAGCACCGGCGCGACCGATGCCGCAAGCGTCGCGGGGCGCACCGCAGACCACCAGGCACTTGCCGGCGTCACCACCGAAGCGGTTGCGATCACGGTCGCTTGGGAAATTTCGAGAAGTTCGGTTTGCGTTTTTGCACGTACGCGTCGCGGCCTTCCTGAGCCTCTTCGCTCATGTAGTAGAGGAGAGTTGCGTCGCCCGCGAGCTGCTGGATGCCCGCGAGACCGTCGTCGGCCGCGTTCAGTCCTGCCTTGAGCATTCGCAGCGCGAGCGGGCTGAGCTCGAGCATCCGCCGGCACCATGCAACCGTCTCCCGCTCCAGCGATGCAAGCGGAACCACTTTGTTCACCAGCCCCATGTCGAGAGCTTGCTTGGCGTCGTACTGCTCGCACAGAAACCAGATCTCGCGCGCCTTTTTCTGGCCGACGATGCGGGCGAGCAAGCCGGCGCCATAGCCGCCGTCGAAGCTGCCGACCCTCGGCCCGGTCTGGCCGAAACGCGCGTTGTCCGCGGCGATGGTGAGGTCGCAAACGACGTGAAGGACGTGACCGCCGCCGATCGCATAGCCGGCCACCATGGCGATCACGGGCTTGGGCAGCCGCCGGATCTGGACCTGGAGGTCGAGCACATTGAGGCGGCCCGTACCTTTGGGGTCGACGTAGCCGTCGTCTCCACGAATCCTCTGGTCGCCGCCCGAGCAGAACGCTTCCGTGCCCGCGCCCGTGAGGATTACGACCCCGATCTTCGGGTCGTCGCGCGCCGCCTCGAACGCCTTCGACATCTCGAACACCGTGGTCGGGCGGAAGGCGTTGCGCACCTCGGGGCGGTTGATGGTGATCTTGGCGATGCCGTCCCAGGTGTCGTACAGGATGTCCTCGTACTCGCCGGAACGCTTCCAGGAACCCTTTTCGCGCGTCGCCCGACCTTTCAAGCCAGCACTCCTAGAGCGTTCACTAGCACTATTGGGAATCGTACGCCGTCAGCGCCTTTCGAAGGCGAGCCGGGCGCCCAGGCCGATCAAGACGACACCGGTGAGACGGGTCATGAAATGCCGGACGCGCGTTCCCAGCCCGCTGCGTCCCAACCTGCTCACGACGTGCCCGTACGCGATCAGCCACGCGAGCAGCATCACCTCGAATGTCGCGACCATCAGGACCAGGCGGATCGCCGGGTCGCCTGGGACGATGAACTGCGGCATCACGGTGACGAAGAACGCCCCGGTCTTTGGATTCAGTAGGTTGCTGAAGAGTCCTTGACCCCAAGCGCTTCGATCTCGGAGAGCTGATCGCGGAACGTCCGCATCGGCCGGTGCCTTCGACAATAAACTGCGAAGGCCGAGGTACGCGAGGTACGCGGCGCCGGCCAGCTTCAGGATCGTGAAGGCCGTCGAAGAACGTTCGAGGAGCACGCCGACGCCGAACGTGGCGGCGGCGGCCCAGGCTAGGATGCCGGCGGCGACGCCCAGTGCCGACATGGTCGACGCGCGCGGGCCAGAGGCCAACGCGTTGCGAATGATCAGTGCTGTGTCAGGACCTGGAGTCGCGATGAGAAGGGCTGACAGCGCGATCCACGCCAGAAGCCTCCCGTCCAGGTCCACGTTTCTATGTCTTGTGGGTCGGTTTCGGTCGAGGAAATAGCTTGACGATCTTGGCGTAATCGTCCGGCGTGTCGATGTCGTCCAGGCGGTCGAGCGAAGGCACCACGTCGACGAGCTCAGGCCTGGGATCCAGCACCTGGCGGGCGCCGGCGTCTCCATGCAGAGTCATCAGCTCGTCCCAGAGCTCTCTGGCCAGCACGACAGGCGGCGTCCATTTCCCTGCGGCTCCGCTCGAAACCGCCACCGCCGGCCGCGATCCTTCCCGACGCCAGGCGCGCAGCAGCGCCGCCACCGTTCGTGATCCGACCATCGGCTGATCGCCGAGCATCACAAGCGCGGCCTCCATGTCCGAGCGCAGCGCGCGGAGGCCGGCCTGCAATGACGACGCCATCCCGGTCTGGGCGCGCGGATTGTGTATCAGCTCGGCATCGCCGTCGACCGCCAATTTGACGTCCTCGGTGGAGTACACGACCAATATCTGATGGCAGCCCCCATCCGAAGCTGCTTCGATGACTGCCTTCACCATCGGCCTGCCGTCGAACTCCAGCAGCAGTTTTTGCGAGCCGGGCATGCGCGAGCCCGCGCCGGCCGCGAGCACGATCGCGCCGACCGGAAGCAGCGCATCGGCAAGTCGGTCGAACGGAGGCGTCGTCGCTCGGATCCACTCGACGTCGACGTCTGCCTTGATGGCGAGCTCCACGAAATCGCGTAAGCGTGCGCTGTCCGAGTCCACCAGGAACAAACGGCGGCCGGCGAGCACGCTCAGGTCTCGATCCTCCGCGGGCAGGCCGATGACCGCGACGGCTTTGCAGTCGGCGCGGGCGGCAACATGCTGCAGACCAGCCTCCAGGTCGCGGCCACGAACGACGACGCTGTGCGGACCCTCGGGCTCGCGGTAGGTGCGGCCCCGAATGGGCAGCTCCAGGTCGCTCATGACGAAGACAGCCACACCAATAACATGGCAGACGGGACCGGAATCCGAGCCCCCGGTCGAGTACGACGTAATCTCTTTGGATGCCAGTGATCGGCGCCCACGTCGACTCATCGGGCGGGCTGCATCTGTCCTTCGAGCGCGCCAAGGCGATGGGCGCCGACGCCATCCAGGTCCACCCCACTCCGCCCGGTTTCTGGGGTTCGCCCAAGCTCGACGAGGGCCGCATCTCGACCTTCAAGGAGGCGGCTGCCAGGTACGGCCGGCCGCCGTTCTACTTCCACGCCGTTTATCTGATCAACCTGGCCGGTGACGATCCGACGATGCGCTCGCGCTCTGAAAGCACGCTGACCGGCTACCTCAAGTCGGCCGACGAGCTCGGGGTCAGCGGTGTGATCTTCCACACCGGGTCACACAAAGGCGCGGGATTTGAGGAACGATTGCCGTCGATCCTGGAGCACCTGCGCAAGGTCCTGGAACGAGCCGACCCGAAGACGGCACGACTGCTGATCGAGAACAATGCCGGGCTGGGAGGGTCGGTGGGCGCTCGATTCGAGGAAATCGCCCGCATGCTCGACGGCCTGGGCGATCCACGCGTGGGCGTTTGCTTCGACACCTGCCACGCGTTCGCTTCCGGCTACGACGAACGCACGCCGGCCGACGTCGCCCGAACGATCGACGAGCTCGACAAGGTGGTGGGGCTCAAGAACGTCGACGTCATCCACTGCAACGATTCCGTCACCGGGCTCGGATCCAATCGCGATCGCCACGCCAACATCGGCGCCGGGGAGATCGGGGAAGAAGGCTTTCGCGCGCTTCTCCACGAGCCGAGGCTGGCAAAGCTGCCCTTCATCCTCGAGGTCCCGGGAGCCGGCAACGGCCCGGATGCCGAGCAGGTTGCCGAGCTCCGCCGCCTCGCGTCGAGCTAGGAGCCTCGGGGTTTCACTCGCCGTCGTGCCGCATCGCGGCATACCGCGGCGGGCGCATCGCCGCCAGCTCCGCCAGGTGCCAGGCCCGGACGGCAATCCGCTTGAGCAGCTGGAGCGCCGCACCCGGCTGCCCCTCCGCCATCAACCGGCTGTTCTCGATCTCACGCTGCGTGTCTTGAAGCCGCTGCCAGGCCGCATCCTCATTCACGAACGGGTACATCCGCCACCTCCTGCTAACTCTCTATTAGATCTTGATGGTTAGTATAACTGATGTTATGCTTTTGCGGGTTATGGATATAATCGGGCGAACATGACTGATAGAGACACCGCCACCGGGGTTGTGGGGTTGGTGCAGACCTACGTCAACACGGTTGACCTTCAGGACGGCCCTGAGGAGCTCACAGACCCCAACACCCTCGAACGCTGGCTGGTTGCACACGGAGTGATGGAGTCGGGGGTGGCCGTTTCCACGGCCGATTTGAAGAACGCCATCGCGGTCCGGGAGGCGATCCGGGGCCTTATCGGGGCCAACACCGGCGCGGCCGTCTACCCGCTCGACATCGCCACCCTCAACGGAGCTGCCACGGCGAGCAAGCTGCGTACGCGATTCGGCGCCGACGGAAAAGCACGGCTGGAACCCGAGGCGAAGGGGGTGGCAGGCGCAATGGGCCGCATCGTCGCCGCTGTGTTCAGTGCGATCTCGGAGGAGGATTGGAGCCGCCTGAAACTGTGCGGATCTTCGGCCTGCCGGTGGGCCTTCTACGACCGCTCCCGCAACCACTCGAGCCGCTGGTGCACGATGGCCTCTTGCGGCAACCGTCAGAAGGCCAGGCGGTTTCGGCAAAGAGCCAAGGCCGCCTCTTAGCGCAGGGCCCGCACCTCGCGCATGAATGATCCCGACCCGCCGAATCGAACCGCCGTGATCTCGGCCAGTATGCCCAGCGCAGTTTCTTCGGCTCCGCGTCCACCCAGGTCCAGGCCGACGGGGCCGTGTACGCGCGCCAGCTGCTCCTCTGTAAATCCTTCCGTACGCAGCGCGGCAAACCGGTTCTCGTTGGTCTTGCGGCTGCCTATCGCGCCGATGTAGCCGATGTCCTTTCCAAGCACGGCACGCAGGGCGGGCAGGTCGAACTTCGGGTCGTGCGTGAGGATGACGACGTAGGTAGAGCTGTCCAACGTCAGGCGCGACATCGCTTCATCTGGCCATCCGACGATGAGCTCGTCGGCCTCGGGGAAGCGCTCTTTGGTCGCGAACTTCGCGCGCGCATCGATGACGGTCACGTGGTAGCCCATCAGCTTGGCGAGCCTGTGGAGCGGGATCGCGATGTGGATCGCTCCCACGATGATGAGTTGCGCGGGTCTGCGGAACGGCTCGATGAACCAATCGCCGTCGCGGCGCGCGAGCTCAGTGCCAGGAGGCGTCCCTGACTCGAGCACGGCCTCGCCCGTAATCAGGTTGGTGCGAAGGGTCGCCGGCTTGTTCTCATCCATCAGGCCGATCAAGCGCAGCTGTTCGGGGCCCAACGGCTCGATGAAGACCTCAATGTGCCCGCCGCACGCAAGCCCCACGGAAAAGGCCAGGTCGTCCGCGACACCGAAAGCAGCGAGCTTCGGCTCACCCGACTTCAAGACCTTCTGAGCTTCGTCGAACACCGCACCTTCGATGCAGCCATTTGACACCGAGCCCGCCATCTTGCCTGATCGCGTGACCACCATCTTCGAGCCGAGAGGTCGCGGGCTCGAGCCCCATGTCTCGACGACGGTGGCAAGCGCGATCTGGTCGCCGGCTTTCGTCCAGGCCTTCAGCTCACTCAAGACTTCACGCATCGCCTACCTCCGCGCCGACCGCCGGTCGAGACCGGCGAGCAACTGCCCGAGGTCGTCCAGCGCCTGCACGTTGTGGGCGGCGAGGAAGTCATCGCAGTAGGGAAGCGCGGCCACCATGCCTCGCGTGAGGGGCTCGTAACCCTTCGAGCCGAGCAGCGGATTGAGCCAGATGAGCCTGTGCGCCGACCGCCTGAGGTGAATGAGCTCCGCGGTCAGCTGACTGGGGTCGCCGCGATCCCAACCATCACTGACGATGATCACCACCGCGCCGTGACCCAGCACGCGCCGCGCCCACCGGCGATTGAAATCGGCAAGCGCGTCGCCGATGCGAGTGCCACCGCTGAAGTCGTGGACTCCCTTGCTCACAGAGGCAAGGGCGCGGTCGAGGTCTCGGTGGCGCAGCAGCCGGGTGATGCGCGTGAGGCGCGTCGAGAACACGAATGCTTCCAGGTCCTCGCGGCGCGAGATCGCGTGCGCGAAGATCATGAGCAGTCGTGAGTAGCGCTCCATGGAGCCACTCACGTCACACACCAGGACGAGCGGCCTGCGGCGCAGTCTCGGCCGTCGTCTGAACAGCCGCACCAGCTCGCCGCTGGACCGGATGGCATGCCGGGCGGTTCGCCTCAGGTCGATCGAGCCCGACCTCGCCGCGCGAAGCCGTCGCGTGCGTCGTTCCGCGACTCGCCACGGCGCCTGCTCGAGCAGGCGCCGGACCTGCTCGGTCTCCTGCCAGGTCATCGCGTCGAAGTCCTTTTGCCGCAGCAGCTCCTGGGCGCTGTATCCGCTCGAAGTCTCCGGCACGACGTTCGTATCCTGCTGCCGGTTCAACTGCGAGCTGTTCAGGCCAAGCGCGTTCGACCAGGCCAGAGCGCGCTCAGGCGAAAGAGGAAGCGAGCGGCCGCGGCCGGGGATGACGCCCGCCGCCGCATGCGGATTCGGCGGCGCCCAGAAGATGTCGAAGGCGGCCTCGAATGTCGCGATGTCGTCCTTCCTGCTCACGAACACGGCTCGTAGCGCATTGCGGAAATCCGGCTCCATCTTGAGGTCGACAAAAGTCAGCGCACGCGTCGCGTCGGTGAGCCGGCGGGGACCGGCTTCGACGCCTGCGTCATGAAGGAGCCGGGCGAACGCGCCCAGGCGGGGCAGGAGATCCGGCCGGTCAGGCACCTCTTGCCTTCTCGACCATCGCCGGCACCTGTTCGCGAATTCGCTCCAGGTCCTCCTGGTACTTGAGGGCCGCGCCCAGAGTCGCATCCACCAGAGCCGCGTCAATGCGCGTGGCGCCGAGTGCGGCCAGCGAGCGTGCCCAGTCGAGCGTCTCGGCGACGCCCGGCACCTTGTAGAGCTCCATGCTGCGAAGGCCCTGCACCAGGGCCGCAACTTCGCGGGCAAGGCTCTCGGCTGCCTCCGGCGCGCGAGCGCGCACGATCTCGACCTCTTTCTCCAGGTCGGGATAGTCGATCCAGTGGTAGAGGCAGCGGCGCTTGAGCGCGTCGTGGACCTCGCGGGTCCGGTTCGACGTGATGACCACGAAGGGAGCGTGCTTGGCCTTGATGGTCCCGATCTCGGGGATCGACACCTGGAAGTCGGAGAGCAGCTCGAGCAGGAAGGCCTCGAACTCCTCGTCCGAGCGGTCGATCTCGTCGATGAGAAGGACCGGCGGCGTGGGGTCGTCGTTGTCGATGGCATCGAGGAGCGGACGGCGCAGCAGGAAGTCAGAGCTGAAGATCTCGCGCTCAGCGGTCCGGCGATCCTCGCCCTCGCCCATGAGCCGGATGTGCAGCAGCTGACGCGGATAGTTCCACTCGTAGACGGCATGGGCGAGGTCGATGCCCTCGTAACACTGCAGCCGGATCAGGCGCGCTCCAAGCACGTCGGCCATGACCTTCGCCGCCTCGGTCTTGCCGACACCGGCCTCGCCCTCGATGAAAAGCGGCTTTTCGAGCTTCAGCGCCAGGAAGATGGACGTGGCGAGACCACGATCGCCGATATAGCGGCGCTCGCGCAGCCGCCGCTCGACGTCGTCGATGCTCGCCGGAGCCGTCATCGCTTCAAAGACTACCGGCAGGCTAGACCGCTTGTTCTATGGCCCTCCTGGTCAGCACTCGCGCGAGATGCTTCTTGTACTCCGGGCTCGCGCGCAGATCCCCCGAGGGGTTGAGGCCGTCGGAAGCGTGCTGCGCGGCCTCGTCTGGCTTGGCGCCGTTGTGCAGCGCGTCCTCGACCGCTTTCGCGCGAACCGGCGTCGGACCGACGTTGGTCAGCCCTATGCGCCAGTCGCCGTTCATCTTCTGTGCCGCCGCCCCGACGATGGCCCAGTCGAACAGCCGGCGCCGGAACTTGATGTACTTGTGGGGACCGTCCGCAACGGGGAACACGACCTCGGTAACGATCTCATTGGCGGCCAGAGGCGTGGTGAAGAGGTCCTTGAAGAAATCCTTGGCGGCGATGGTCCGCTTGTTGGTCACGATCTCGGCGTCGAGCATGAGTGCGATCGTCGGGTAGTCGCCCGCCGCGTCGGCGTGCGCGACCACGCCGCCCATCGTGCCCATGTTGCGAACCTGGTTGTCACCGACCTCATCTGCGACCTCGGCGAGGATCGGCAGCCTGTCCTTGA
>Ga0207646_10008332_pt1 | contig 10404 bp, 9 predicted proteins | sample KBSK5502metaG_FD_184343 | JGI IMG/M metagenome (GOLD analysis project Ga0207646, IMG submission 184343) | Corn, switchgrass and miscanthus rhizosphere microbial communities from Kellogg Biological Station, Michigan, USA - KBS K5-50-2 metaG... | ecosystem: Host-associated > Plants > Roots >...
ATCGAGGACGCGTCGCAGGCGGGTCCCCAGCGCATCCCGATCGTCGATCGCGACAGCGGCCGGGTCCTGGCCGCGCTGGCCGTCGGGCGGTCGCGCATCGTCGAGGTCGGGACGGCCTACGGCTATTCCACGCTCTGGCTGGCGCTGGGCCAGCCGACGAGCGGCACGATCGTCACGATCGACCCCGACCGGTCCCGGACGGACCGGGCCCGAGCCTGGTGGCGGGAGGCGGGGATCGGCGACGATCGGATCACGGTCGTCACCGCCAGGGCGCTCGACGCGTTCCGAGCGAACGATCCGGCCCTCGCCGGCCCGTTCGACCTCGCCTTCATCGACGCCCTGAAGCCCGAGTACGCCGACTACCTAGAGGCGGTCGTCCCGCGGCTCGCGCCGGGCGCGCTCGTCGTCGCCGACAACGTGCTCTGGAGCGGCCGCGTCGCCGACCCTGCGGTGGCCGATCGCGACACGGCCGCGCTGCGGGCGTTCGACGCGGCCGTCCTCCGGGACGATCGCTTCCAGGCGACGATCCTGCCCGTCGGCGACGGCCTGCTGCTGGCCGGCTACCACGGCTGAGCCGCACTGGTCGTCGCGGCTGAACCGCCCGTGACCGAGGTCGCGATGCGCGTCCGCGTTCGGCTCTTCGCCATCCAGCGCGAGCTCGCCGGCGCGCGCGAGATCGCCCTCGAGCTCCCGCGAGGTTCGACCGTCGAGGACGCGTGGTCTGCGGTCCTCGCTCGCCACTCGGTTCTCGCTCCCGGTCGATCGTCACTCCGGTTCGCCCGGAACGGCGACTACGCCGATGCCGCGACGGTGCTCGACGACGGCGACGAAGTCGCATTCATCCCGCCGGTCAGCGGGGGCGCGGCCGCCGCCGACCACGACGCCCGGATCCTCGAGATCGTGGATCACCCGCTCGGCCGGACGATCCTCGCCGACCTCGAGGAGCGCCTGGCGACCGACGCCGACGGGGCGGTGGTCGGGTTCATCGGCCGGACCCGGATCTCCCCGGGGACGCCCGCTCCGGGACAGGAGGCCGAGGCGGCCCGCCACACGGGCCGATCGGTCGAGTCGCTCGGCTACGAGGCGCACGAGACGATGGCCCTCCGCGTCCTGGCGACGATCGCCGACGAGATCGCCGAACGGTTCGGTGTCGAGCGGCTGGCGATCGTCCACCGAACCGGCGAGGTGCCCCTCGGCGAGGCGAGCATCGCCGTCGTGGCGGTCGCGCCGCATCGCGACGCGGCGTTCCGCGCGGCCCGCTACGCGATCGACGAGACGAAGGCTCGCGCCCCGATCTGGAAGGCCGAGCGCTTCCGCGACGGGCACGTCTGGATCGGCGAGCCGGCCCGCGAGGGTCCCCCGACCTGATGCCATCGTCCTCCTGACGACGGGACCGGGCGGGGCTCATCCATTCGGAGGATGTGGCGCGCGGTCGCTGCTCCGTACGATCGGCGCCGGGCCGCCACGCGCCCGCAACCGATCGGGGTTCCCTTGCTGTCCGACCAGGCAGTCCTCGCCGCCCAGACCGAGTTCATCGCGAACATCAGCCACGAGCTGCGGACGCCGCTGACGTCGATCCTCGGCTTCGCCGAGGTGCTGGCCAGCGGGATGGACGGGCCGTTGACGCCGTCGCAGGCCAGGGACGTCGAGACGATCCAGGCGAGCAGCCGACACCTGCTCGAGCTGATCGACGATCTCATCGACATCGCCTCGATCGAGGCCGACCGGCTCCAACTCGAGATCGAGCGCGTCGACGTCGGCTCGCTCGTCCGCGAGGCGGCGGAGGCCGTCCGGCCGCTCGCGGGACAGAAAGGAATCCTGCTCGAGATCGAGGCGCCGGACGCCATCGACGCCGACGCCGACCCCCGCCGCCTCCGCGAGATCGTCCTCCACCTCGTCTCGAACGCCGTCAAGTTCACGCCGTCGGGCGGTCGAGTCCGGGTCGTCGTCGCGCCTGACGTCGAGATCCGCGTCCACGACTCCGGCGTCGGCATCGCGGCAGACGACCTGTCCCGCATCTTCGAGAAGTTCGTCCGGATCGCCGACCCGGCCGTGTCCGGGACCGGCCTGGGCCTGACCGTGGCGCGCGAGCTCGCGCGACTTCACGGCGGCGATCTCACGGTCACCTCGACCGTCGGTCATGGCAGCGCGTTCACCGTCACGATCCCCGGCGTGCCCCCAGCGGGACGCGTGCGATGACGGTTCGGCCGCTGATCCTCGTCGTCGACGACACCGTCGACACCCGCCGCCTGATGCGGCGGGTCCTGGAGCGGGCGGGCGTGCGGGTCGCGGAGGCCGGGACCGGGCCGTCGGCATTGGCCGCCATCCGCCGGACCCGGCCGGACGGGGTCGTCCTCGACCTGCGGCTCCCGGGGATGTCGGGTTTCGAGGTCGCGCGTGCGGTGCGGTCCGACCCCGACGCCGGTATCGCCTCGACGCCGATCCTCGCCTGCAGCGCGTCGGTTCAGGCGGATGTGGTCCGCGACGCGCTCGACGCGGGCTGCGACGCCTTCGAGGGCAAGCCGTTCGACATCCACACGTTCGCCGACGTCGTGCTCGGTTTGATCGCGCAGCGGACCCCGGGCTGAGGCATCCTTCGCCGCATGGTCGGGGATCTCGGACCGCTCGATCGACTGACGGAGCGCGCCCAGACGCTGGCCGGGGCGTGGGCCGGGCGCGCCCGCGGCTCCACGACCGTGGGCCGCGAACGCGCCCTGCTCCGCATGTTCGGCGTCAGCGGGCTCGACGTCGCCGGCCGTCCGCTCGCTTGGGCCGTGCTCGACCGGTACCTCGCCGGCGGTCCGGACCGCCTGGGTGGCGGGATCGTCCTGCCGTTCGCCATGGCCCTGGCCGAGTACGACCTCGATCCGCAGCGGCTCGCGCTGGACGTCGCGTCCGGAGCGGTGGACCTCGGGATGGAGGCGGCGCTCCTCCGCGAACCGGATCGACGGGCGATCGCCGAGGAGGAAGCGGGTCGGCTCGTGGCGGCCGCCGTCGAGCGGATCGACGCGAACCGGACCGCCCGGACCGAGCTGATCGACGTCCTGGGCGAGGCACGCCGACCGTGGGTCGGCGCGGCAATCGGCGAGCCGGATCTCGCCGGCGCGCTCGACGAGGGCCGGGCCGCCGTCGATGCGGGGGCGGATCTCCTTGATGTCGAAGTCCCGATCGGCCGCGAGCTGAGCGATCGACTCCGTCGGGCCGGACTGGACGCCCCGATGTGGCAGCCAAGAGCGGGGACCGCGGATCTGGCCCCCGAAGCGCTCGACCAGGCACCGAGCGGGAGCCAGCGCGCGCTCGGCGGGCTCCGCCGCGCCCTCGACGAGGCGGCAGCCCAGCGGCGGGGTTACGTGCGGCTCGGCATCGTCCCGCCGCCGCTCGGGATGCCGGAGAGTGCGGTCGTCGCCGGGTTCGAGCGGATCGACGTCGCCCGGTCCGACCCACTGGGCGAGATCGTCGACGGCCACGTCGCCCCGGACCGCGCCCTCGCGGACCACGCCTTTGGCCAGGCGCTCCTCGCCCGTGCCGGGGTGACCGTCGCGATCGGGCCAGGGCCGCTCGTGGTTGCCCCGGACCTGGCCCGGGGCGTGCCGTCGGATCCCGCGGTCCGGGCCGGGCGGGCGCTGGCGCTCCAGCTCGTCGCCGTCGCGATCGCCCGCGGCAACGGCCTCCCGGATGACCAGATCCTGATCGGCGGGCTGACGCCGTGGCTCGTCGACGAGCCGGACCCGGTGGCCCGCGCCGTCGGTGAGATCGAGCTTCGAAGGGCGCTGTTCCCGGAGCTGGGCCTCGTCTTCGAAGAGCCGCGCGCCGCCGGATCGGCGACCGCGGAGCTCTGGCCGGCGCTCGTCGCGGCGATCCAACCGGCGGGGGCGACGGCGGTCATCGTCCGCCAGCGACCCGACCGCCGGACCGTCCGGTCAACGCGGGTTGCGTCCCTGGTCGCGGGTGACGTCGGCTCCGCTCATGAGATGGGTTTCCTCCGGGGCATCTCCCTCAGCCATGCTCGGGCGACCGCCGAGGCCGCGCTCCGGACGCTCGAGCTCCTGGCCGACGACGGCTGGCGCGCGGTCGTCGGCGAGGGGCCCGCCGAGCGGACCCAGGCGCGGCTCGGCGAGGACGCGATCGCCGAGCGCTCCGACAACTTCGACCCGCTCGCCCGCGAGCTCAGCCGGGTCGGCTGACCACGCCCGGGCTCAGCCGCCGGAGACGGCCGGGATCACGTGGATCGTCGCGTTCGGCCCGACCGGGGTGTCGAGCTTTGCCAGCTCGCCGTCGACGAAGACGTTGATGTGCTGGCGGATCGTCGGCCCGCTGTCGACGAGCCGGTTGCGGAGACCCGGCGTGAGCGCGTCGAGCCGGTCGATCGCCTCGGCGACGTCCCTCGCCTCCACCTCCGTGGAGCGGCTCGTCCCCGGGATCAGCGAGACGAGCGAGCGTGGCAGGATGACCGTGACCGCCACGCCGGCTCAGTCGACCTCGACGGCCTGGACGCCCCAGATCGGCGGCAGATGGTCGACGACGAGCTGCCACGAGGCGCCTTCGTCGGTCGAGCCGTACAGCTGACCCGTGCTTGTCCCGAAATAGACGCCGGCAGGGTCGCCGCGATCCGTCGACATCGCCTCGCGCAGGACTCCGACGTAGGCGTGGTCCTGGGGCAGGCCCCGATCCTGTCGTTCCCAGGCGTCGCCCCGGTTCCGGGTCCGCCAGACCGCCAGTGCCCCGTCCGGCGCGACCCGGCCCTCCTCGGGATGGCTGAGCGGCAGGACCCAGAAGGTCGACGGGTCGCGCGGATGGGTGGCCGCGACGAACCCGAACTCCGACGACAGCCCAGCGCTGACGTTCTCCCACGAATGGCCGGCGTCGGCCGACCGGAACACGCCGCAATGGTTCTGCTGGTAGAGCGTTTCGGGCTCGCCGGCGGCCATGACCAGCTTGTGGACGCACTGGCCGGTCTCCGGGTAGGGGTTCGGCGAGTTGCAGTCGAGGACGCCGCGGTTGCGCGCCTCCCAGGTCGCCCCGCCATTCTCGGTCGCGAACGTCCCGACCGCGCTGATGGCGATCCACATCTTCTCCGCGTCCGTCGGGTGGGGGACGATCGTGTGGAGGATCAGCCCGCCGGCCCCCGGCTGCCAGCCGGGGTTCTCGCGGCTCGGGTGGTCGCGGAGCGCCGACACGTGGGCCCAGGTCTTGCCGCCGTCGTCGCTCCGGAACAGGCCGGCCGGCTCGACCCCCGCGAAGATAGAACCGTGCGCCGGAGTCACGTTCCAGATCGTCGGGATCTTCGGGCCGTCGTCGCCGTAGGTCAGCCCTTCAGACGAGTGCGTCCACGTCGCGCCGAGGTCGTCGCTCCGGAAGACGGCCGGTCCGAACCACGCCGAGCCGCCGCCGGCGTAGATCGAGCCCGTCGACGGATCCCACTGGAGGTCGTGGATCGGCCAGCCCTCGCACAGCGGCTCGGACACGGACCAGCCGCGCCGGTCACGGCCGCCGTCGAGGACGAAGGCGCCCTTGCGGGTTCCGACGAGGAGCAATGTCCGGGTCATCGTGATTCCTCCACCAGCAGTGGTCGTCGTCCATGGAGACGACGACCGCGACCGGAACTCATCCGTCTCGGTCGACTCGGCTTAGCTGCATCAGTTGCCGGCCTTGAACGGGTAGACGACCCAGCGGTTCGTGGTCGCCACGTGGAGGTCCGGCTCGCCCGGCACCTGCGAGTGTGTCGGTTTGTAGTGGAGGACGACCGTCGTCGGGATGCCGCCGGCCTGGCGGACGCGCTCGGTCACGGCGTGGATCGTCGTCCCGCTGTCCCAGACCTCATCCACGATCAGGACGCGCTGGCCGCGGAGCTGGGGATCGGCCGGGAACTGGAGGAAGGTCGGCTTGGGTCCGGGCTTGCCCTCGGCGTCGTAATACTCGACCGCGGCGACGAGGATGTTCCGGAGGCCGAGGCGATAGGCGAGCATCCCCGCCGGAACGAGGCCGCCCCGGGTGATCGCCAGCATCACGTCGTAGTCGTGGTCTCGGAGCCGCAGGGCGAGGTCGGCGACCATGTCCGAAAGCGCGTCCCAGGTCACGATGTCCTTGTCGATCGCCACGCTCATCGTCGATCGCTCCTCCTCCGCTCCGCGCTCAGCTCCCACCGACGCCCGCCGGACCGGCCTGCCGGATCGCCTCGATCGTCGTCGGGTCGTCCAGCGCCGACAGGTCGCCCGGGTCGAGGCCCAGCCAGGCCGCTCGGACGACGCGCCGCATGATCTTGCCCGATCGGGTCTTGGGCAGCGCGGCCACGATCGCCACGGCTTCGGGCTTCAAGGTCTTGCCGAGGTCATCCACGACTCGCTTCGCGATCGCTGCCCGGAGATCGTCGTCGGCCGTCTCGCCTCGGGCGATCGTGCAGACCACCACGATCGATTCGCCCTTCACGGCGTGGGGGACGCCGATCGCGGCCGCCTCCACGACGCTGGGGTGGGCCGTGGCGGCCGCCTCGACTTCCGCGGGCCCGACCCGCTTGCCAGCGACCTTCAGCGTGTCGTCGGAGCGACCGCGGATGTACCAGTAGCCGTCGTCGTCGATGATCGCCCAGTCGCCGTGGACCCACGTGCCCGGGAAGCGGCTCCAATACGTCTCGACGTATCGCTCCGGATCGTTCCAGAAGCCGCGGGTCATCCCGGGCTGGGGCGCGCGGATGACGAGCTCGCCGACTTCGCCACGGAGCGACCGGCCGTCCCCGTCGACGACGTCCGCAGCCGTGCCCGGGCATGGGCCGTTGAACGAGGTGGGCTTGATCGGGGTCAGGAGGTTGCAGCCGACGATGCCGCCCGACACCTCGGTGCCGCCCGAGTAGTTCACGACCGGGCGTTGGCCGCCGCCGACCTCCCGGAAATACCACGACCAGCTCTCCGGATCCCAGGGCTCGCCGGTCGAGCCGAGGACGCGGAGGCCGCTGAGGTCGTAGCCGCGCACTGGATCCGTTCCGTGCGGGATCAGCGCCCGGACGACCGTTGGCGACAGCCCGAGGTGGGTCACGCGGTGACGGGCGACGATCGACCAAAGGCGATCCGGGCCCGGGTAGTCCGGCGCGCCTTCGTACAGGATCAGCCGGGCCCCGAGGAGGAGCGATCCGGAGATCGCCCACGGGCCCATCATCCAGCCCAGGTCGGTGAACCAGAACAGGCCGTCGCCGCGCCGCAGGTCGAATGTGTGGGCCAGGTCCTGTGCGCCCTTGATCGGGAAGCCGCCATGGACGTGAACCGCGCCCTTCGGTCGGCCGGTCGTGCCGGACGTGTAGATGAGCATGTAGGGCGTCTCGGGGTCGGTCGCAGCGGGTTGGACGGGCTCGCCAGATCGGGTCTGGGCGATCGCGTCCTGCCACCAGCGGTCTCGATCCGGATTCCACGGCACGGAGCCCGGCCGCTCGCCGAGCCGGCGGACGACCAGCACGCGTCGCACGGAAGGCGCCAGCGCGACGGCCTCATCGGCGACCGACTTCATCGCGACGACGGAGTTGCGTCGCAGGAACCCGTCGGCCGTGATCAGCACCGACGCCTCGCAGTCGCGGAGCCGGGTTGCCACGGCCGGTGCGCCGTAGCCAGAGAAGATCGGTGTGTAGATCGCGCCGAGCCAGCCGACGGCGAGCGTCGCGACGACCGTCTCGACCAGCATCGGCAGGAAGATCCCGACTCGATCGCCTGGGCCGACGCCTTCCGCCCGCAGCATCCGCGCCGCGTCCGCGACGGCGGCGAGCAGTTCGCCGTTCGACAGCGTCCGGCCCTCGCCATCCTCGCCCTCCCAGGTGACGGCCGTGCCTGTCGGCTCCCGGCGCGCACGAGGCTCGACCGCCGCGGCGGCGTAGTTCAGCTGCCCGCCCCGCCACCAGCGCGTCCATTCCGGGCCACCGGATGCGTCGAGGACCTGGGTCGGTCGGCGCTGCCAGGCGATCTCGAGGTCGTCGACGGCCGCGCCCCAGAACCACGCCGGATCCGCCACGGCGCGGGCGTGGAGCGCCGCCACGTCGCGCTCACCGGTGGAGTGGAGGAAGCCGGCGAGTCTCGACGCCTCGAGCAGCTCCGGCGTCGGACGCCACACGGCTCCGGCGACGTCGCGGCCGAAGATCGGGCGGTCGTCCGGGCTCGCCATGGGGCCAGCCTACGACAGGCGCTCCTCTCGCGACGGCGGGCTCTCGGCTGCGCCGCCGCAGTACGCTGCGAACACGGGGATGTCGAGGAGGGACGATGACGTTCGAGCGAAGTCCCGGTCCGCCGCCCGAGCCGGGCCCTGCGCCTGTCCTCGCGCAGACCGAGCCGGCAACGCCCACACCGGTTCAAATTCGGCTGCAGATCCTCTCGACCGAGCACTGGTCGTTGCTGGCGTCGCGCGGTCTCGCATGGAACGAGTCGTTCACCCGCGCCTCAATGTTCCTGTCGACGCTGTCGAGCTCCATCGTGGCGCTCAGCCTCATCGTCGGCGTCGACGGCTTCCACGACACGTTCTTCGTCGTCGCTCTGATCGTGCTTCCCGTCGTGCTGTTTGTCGGGCTCGGGACGTGGCTGCGAATGGGAGCTGCCAACTACCACGATGCCCTCGCGGTCTCCGGAATGAACCGGATCCGCGGCGCCTATCTCGAGATCGCGCCCGAGCTCGAGCCGTACTTCGTGATGGGTGTTCACGACGATCCGCGCGGGATCGGGATCACCATGGCCGTTCCGCCTGGCACACCGGCGATCGTCCACCTGATCGCGGGAACGCCCACCCTCGTCATCGTCCTCAACGCGATCATCGCGGCTGCGATCGTCGCCCTCGGACTCATCCGGTTCCTGAACCTCGGAGCCGTCGTCGTCGTGGTGTCTGCCATCGCCGTCGCAGCCGTCGTGATCGTTGCGCAACTGAGGATCGCCCGACGCAACATCCGGCGCGGGCAGCAGGCCGTCCGGCCAATGTTCCCGACGCCGCAGGCTGATCCGCGGCCGGGAGCGTGACTGCGGAGCCGGTCGCTCATCGGCGGCGCGAACGGCGAGCCGGGGGCGGAATCCCGCAGCTACCGTTCCGTCGCCTGACGAACCCGTTCAGGCCGCTCGAAGTCCTCTCGGCGGACCACGTCGAGGAGATCCATCGGACGTCGCTGCGGATCCTGGCCGAGGTCGGCATCGAGGTCCTCGGCGACCGCGCGATCGACCGTCTGGCCGGCGCCGGCGTCGACGTCGACCGCGACACCCGGCGCGTTCGGCTCGATCCTGGCCTGGTCGAGGAGCGGATTTCCACCGCACCCGCCGAGTTCACGCTCCACGCCCGGAACCCCGCCCGCGACGTCATGCTCGGCGGCCGGAACCTCGTCTTCTCGTCGGTCGGTGGCCCGGCCTTCGTCACCGACCTGGACCGTGGCCGGCGCGCGGGCAATTGGGGGGACTTCCAGGACTACGTCCGACTGATCTCGGCGCTCAATGTGATCCACCAGGAGGCCGGCGGGCCGCTCGAGCCCACCGACCTGCCCGTCGAGACGCGCCACCTCGACATGTACGCCTTCCTCGTCACAGTGCTCGACAAGACCTGGCACTGCCTCGGCTTCGGGTCGACCGTCGTCGAGGACGCGCTCGAGATCGCGGCAATGGCGCGCGGCGTCGCGCGCGAGCGGTTGGCCGATGAGCCCTCGCTGATCACGATCATCAACACGAACTCCCCGCTCCGCCTCGACGGGCCGATGAGCGACGGCCTGATCGCGATGGCCGAGGCCGGCCAGGCCGTCGTCGCGACGCCCTTCACCCTCGCGGGGGCGATGACGCCGGTCACGCTGGCGGCCGCGATCGCCCAGCAGAACGCCGAGGCCTTGTTCTGCGTCGCCCTCGCGCAGATCGTCCGGCCGGGCGCGCCGGTCGTCTACGGCGCGTTCACGTCGAACGTCGACATGCGAACCGGGTCGCCGGCCTTCGGGACGCCGGAGTACGTCAAGGGTGCGATCGCCTCGGGTCAGATGGCGCGGCGCTATCGGTTGCCGTGGCGGTCGTCGAACGCGACCGCGTCGGTCGTTGTCGATGCCCAGGCGGCGTACGAATCCGAAATGGCCGTCTGGGGCGCCGTGATGGGCGGTGTGAACCTGCTCTACCAGGGCGCGGGCTGGCTCGAGGGCGGGCTGACCGCGTCGTACGAGAAGCTGATCGTCGACGCCGAGATCCTTCAGATGATGTCGGAGGTGCTCCAGCCCGTCGCCGTCGACGAAGCGTCGCTCGGGCTCGACGCGATCGCCGAGGTCGGCCCGGGCGGTCACTTTTTCGGCGCGGCTCATACGCTGGAGCGGTATGAGACTGCGTTCTACCGACCAATGCTGTCGGACTGGCGCAACTACGAGACCTGGGCGGACGACGGCGCGCGGACGGCGACCGAGCGGGCCAACGGGATCTGGAAGCAGCT
>Ga0207646_10008333_pt1 | contig 10404 bp, 13 predicted proteins | sample KBSK5502metaG_FD_184343 | JGI IMG/M metagenome (GOLD analysis project Ga0207646, IMG submission 184343) | Corn, switchgrass and miscanthus rhizosphere microbial communities from Kellogg Biological Station, Michigan, USA - KBS K5-50-2 metaG... | ecosystem: Host-associated > Plants > Roots >...
ACACGACCCCCGGGGTCGTAGACGAGCAGCGCCGTCGGGATGTCCTTCCAGCTCGGGCTAGCAGCCACTGCGTCCAAATTATCGGCAGGCTGGCCAGGGATTTTGTTAATTAAGTCGCAAGGGCCGTCTCGTTTTGGGCGACTCCTAAACTGCAGCAAGTGCTTACCGTGCACGCTTTTCCGCAGGGCGACACCTGGGTCTGCGAGGTCGACATCGACGACGAATCGAAGACACATCACGTCGTGAAGGTGACCCACGAGGACATCGATCGTTGGGGGCAGGGCGCCGCCGGCCGTGAGGCTGTGGAGGACCTGGTCAGGCGGAGCATCGAGTTCCTCCTGGAACGCGAGCCGGCCACGTCGATCCTCCGGACCTTCGACCTGTCCGTGATCCGGCGTTACTTTCCCGAGTTCGACTCGCGGTTCAAGCGCTAGCCGCCGGCGTCGGGCTCCGAGCTTAGGCGGCGCAGGGCAAATGCCGGCTCTTTACCTTATATGTGTGGCGGGGAAGTTCTCCGGCTGGAAGGGCGACTTCAAGGGCTTCTTCCTCGGCCTTCGCGCGAACAACAACAAGGCCTACTTCGAGGCGCATCGGCGCCAGTACGAGGACGAGGTCAAGGCGCCGATGCTGGCCTTGCTCGCCGACCTGGAGGCTGAGTTTGGTCCGCCGCATCGCGTGTCACGACCCAACCGCGACATTCGCTTCTCGGCCGATAAGTCGCCATACAAGCTGAACATCTACGCGGACCTGGAGCGCGGCGGCTACGTCGCGCTCGACGCGGAGGGGTTGGTCGCCGCCGGCGGCCGCTACATGGTCGAGGACGTGCAGCTCAAGAGGCTTCGCGAGGCGATCGCGGCCGACCGCTCAGGCAGGGACCTGGTCGCGATCGTCGCGGATCTGCGGAAGAGGGGCTATGAGGTCGAGGGCCAGGAGCTCAAGCGCGTGCCGCCGCCGTTTCCGCAGGACCACCCGCGCGGCGACCTGCTGCGCCACAAGCGGCTCATCTACTGGAAGCGCTGGCCGGTCGAGCAGTGGATCGCAACATCACGGGCGCGCGAGAAGGTGGCCAAGGCGTGGCGCGACGGCGCGGCCCTGAATGCCTGGTGCGAAGAGCATCTTGACTAGCTAGCAACGACCAAGTGCGCCCAAACGGCGGCAATCAAGCCACGTGGATACGACCAACCGCGCGCAAATGGCTCGAAAACCGCGCCTAGGCCTGCATCTCGGCCAACAGGCGCGCGGCCTCTTGCGCGTTCGTCGTGCCGTAGTTGGAGAAGCAGTTGTTGTAGATGACGTGTGTCTGTTTCGTCTGCTTCGCCACGCTCGCGATCTTCGGCGTCCAGTCCGCGAGCTCGTCCTCGTCATACAGGTAGCGAAATCGCTCTGACGGCGCTATGTCCTTCTTCTCCCAGTTTTCCGTGTTCCGGCCGTGGAAGCGAAACACCGCGAGCTCGTCATTGGTCAAGATCACGACCGGCGGGACGGAGCTCTTGAATCCCTGCGGCTCATCGACCGCGACGTACGGGATCTTGTTGTCCTGCAGGAACTTGACTGTCCGCTCGGCGTTCTTCTCGTTGAACCAGCTGCCGTGCCTGAACTCGACCGCGATGGGAAGGTCGAGCCGCTGCTGCGTCTCGAGGATGAGCTCGCGCGCCTCGTTGGAGGGGAAGACCCATTTCGGAAACTGGACCAAGACCGCGCCCAGCTTGCCTGCTTCGACGAGCGGCTCGAGCGCCTCGCGGAACTGTTTGTACACCTCATCGAGCAGCTCGGCGGGCAGGTCGTTGCGGTAGATCCGTTTCTTCTCCGTCAGCTCGCCGCTCAGGTCTTCGCGGATCGCCTTGGGTAGGCGCGCCACCTCGGTCGGCTGACCTGTCATCAGCGCATGCGCCTTGATGTCGAAGACGAAGTGCTCCGGTGTCCTCTCGACCCATGACTCCGAGGTCTTTCTGTAAGGAAGCGCGTAGTACGTCGAGTCGACCTCGACGACGGGGAATTGGGTCGCATAGAAGCGCAGGCGCTCCTCCGCCGTGCTGATGCCTTTGGGATAGAACACGCCGGGCACGGTCATCGTCGGATCGGTCCAGCTCGCGGTGCCGAAGCGCGCGCCGCCCTTGCCAACCTTGATCGCCGATCGGGCTAGATCACCCGCCTGTTCAGCGCGCTGCCGCGCGACCTCCACGCCCGGATCGTGCGAATCGGTTCTTGCCATTCGCGACTACGCCAGCCACGCGGTGCTGAAGCCGGGGCTGTGGTGAATGTCGATCCTGGCGAGCTCGTCCTGGCGAAAGAACTGAATCCCCATCGGCTACATCATCGCGAGATGCGGTCTGGCTAGGCGACGTTCTCCACGAGATCATCGGACGCGATCTGCTGCGAGATCGCCTCGAGGATCCTGGTCGCGACCGATTCAGCCTCGGTCGGAGTCAGCCCTCCTGGCGACCGTGCCTCGAAAACGAGCCGAACCGGCTCCGTGTCGGTGCGGCTCGAGATCGCGCGCATCACACCGCCGAGCTGCGCGGCGGGCCGGCGCTCGTCCTGGAGCGAGACTGCGACGATGACGGCGCGGGCGCCCGAGATGGGCACCCCAAAGACAAGGCGCTTCGACTGATCCAGCTCGATGGCCTGTCCGCGGTGACGCGTGAGCCATAGGTAGACGCGTGCCAGGTCGCTCGATCCGTCGGTCTCTATGCGTATCGTGCTCATCTCACCTCCTGACGCTATCGGCGCGAGCCGCGCGCGAGTACGTACGCAAGAACCGAATCTGCCTAGCCTTTATTCGTGGCGCAGCGGCGCTTGGCCATCGTCACCGGGGCAAATCGCGGCATCGGGCTCGAGGTCGTAAGGCAGCTCGCCGACCTTGGCTACACGGTGGTTCTAGGGTCGCGCGACCTGGGCAAGGGCGAGGCGGCCGCGAAAAAGCTGAAGGCCGGCGATCGGGTGATGGCGCGCCGGCTCGACGTGACCGATCAATCGGACATCGATCGGCTGCGAGATGAGATCGCCGAAGCATTCGGATCTCTTGACGTGCTCGTCAACAACGCGGCGATCCACTACGACACATGGGAGGACGGGGTCGACGCGGACATGCAGACGGTGCACGAAGCCCTCGAGACGAATCTGTTCGGCGCGTGGCGGATGTGCCAGGCGTTCGTCCCGCTGCTGCGCAGGTCGAGGCACGGACGCATCGTCAACGTGTCCTCCGAGGCGGGCTCTCTAGCGAGCATGGGCGCCGGCGCGCCCGCGTATGCGGTCAGCAAGGCTGCGCTCAATGCGCTCACGCGAATCCTCGCGGCGGAATTGCGGCGCGACCGCATCCTCGTCAACTCGGTGTGTCCGGGCTGGGTCGCGACCGACATGGGCGGACCGGGAGGACGGCCGGTCCGCGAGGGCGCGGCGTCCATCGTGTGGGCGGTCGAGCTGCGTGACGGCGGACCGACCGGTGGTTTCTTCCGGGATGGCCGTCCCGTGCCCTGGTAGCGGCCCTTTTCGCTGACGCCGAGGGTTGATAAGCTCACCTGTGCAACTTGTCGGGCGTTTGCGTAGGGGGATGATTGGTATGAGGGGAACTCTTCGTTTCGTTCGTCCACGTGCCTTGCTGGCGGCGGCTTCGTTGCTCGTTTTGACGCTGCCGGCCAGCCCGGTCCACGCGGCGACGACCGGGGCGGTCGCGACGTACATCGTCACGTACAAGGACGGTGCGTCGTCGAGGGATGCGGCGGCGCTTGTCACGGGCGCCGGCGGGCAGATCGTCTACAACTACACGCAGATCGGTGTGGTCATCGCCCGGTCCAACCGAAGCGACTTCGCGGCCAACGTGTCCGCCGCGGCATCCGTAGATGGGGCGGTCGCGACAACCAAGTTCGCCACCCGTCTCGGAAGCGGACAGCTGAACGCGGGCACTGATGCAGCGTCCACGACCACGCTGCCTTCCGCGCCCGCGCTGCAGGGCCTCCAGTGGGACATGGATCAGATCAACGCTGTCCAGGCGCACTCGATCACAAAGGGAAGCCGGTCGGTGCTCGCCGGCGACATCGACACCGGAGTCGACTACACCCATCCCGACCTCGCGCCGAACATCGACTTCGCCAACAGCGTCGGCTGCATCGGCGGTGCGCCGAACAACGCGCCTGCATTTTGGAAAGACGACAACGGCCATGGGACTCACACCGCTGGGACGATTGCCGCGGCGGGGATCGGCATTGCTGGGGTCGCGCCGAACGTCAGGCTCGCCGCGATCAAGGCAGGCGACGTGGATGGCTTCTTCTTCCCTGAGGCGGTGGTTTGCGCCTTCATGTGGGCAGGCAGCCACCACTTCAACGTGACCAACAACAGCTATTTCGCCGACCCCTGGTACTTCAACTGCAAGAACGACCCGACGCAAAGAGCGATCTGGAAGGCGGAATCACGCGCCATCAAGTACGCGATGCAGCAGGGCGTGAGCGTGGTCGCGGCGGAAGGCAACTTCGACGACGACCTTGCCCACCCCACCATGGACGTGATCAGCCCCGACACCGGTCCCGGCGTGCCGCGCACCGTGCACAACGACTGCGCCGTGATACCGGTCGAGGTCCCCGGCGTGATCGGAGTCACCGCCGACGGCAACCTCAAGATCAAGTCGTTCTACTCGAACTACGGAGTCGGCGTGACGCAGGTGACAGCGCCGGGCGGAGACAGCGTCTTGCAGCGGACGGCCCAGGCGCCAAATGGGCGCGTGCTCTCCACTTTCCCGTCATACGACGTGAGCATCTTCTGCGTTCGAGCTGTGTTTGTCGGAACCACCAAGTACTGCTACTTGCAGGGCACGTCGATGGCGTCTCCACACGTGACGGGCGTCGTCGCGTTGATCGAGAGCCTGGGCATCACCAATCCCGGCCAGGTGCAGGCGCGGATCAACCGCACCGCGGACCCCATGCCATGCCCGACGGCTGCCCAGCTTGTCCTCTACGCACCGTTCACCTCCGTGAGCAATGGCGCGCCACAGCAGTGCCAGGGCGACGCGGGTTACAACTCGTGGTACGGACACGGACAGGTGAACGCACTGACGGCAGTCAGCTAGTCACCGCATCACGGGGCGGCCGTCGCAATCGGCCGCCCCGTTTCCGCGTTAAAGCCGCTCTGCCACCATGGTGCATTCAAGCCAGATGGCCGAACGCTCCACAACCGCGCGTGAAGGCAACCTCCTCGAGAGGTCGTCTGAGCTGGCCGCCCTCAAGGCAGGTTTCGATGCGGTTGCCGCCGACCGCCGCGGCAGACTGATCTTCGTATCTGGTGAGGCGGGCGTAGGCAAGACCGCGCTCGTCCGCCGTTTTGCTTCCTCGCTCCCGGCGAAAGTCGAGGTTCTCATGGGAGCGTGCGACGCGCTCGCCACGCCACGGCCGCTCGCGCCCTTCCTCGACGTCGCGGAGGTGCTCGGTGGGGAGGTGGAGCGCCTGGCGACGGAAGGCGCAAAGCCTCATGAGTTCGCCGCTCAACTCATGCATGACCTGCGCGAGCGCGCACCACTCGTCGTCGTGGCCGAGGATCTGCATTGGGCGGACGCCGCGACGCTCGACGTGCTGCGCATCATCGCCCGGCGCGTCGAGTCCGTAGGCGCCCTCGTCGTGGCGACGTTTCGCGACGATGAGGTGGATCGGAAACACCCGCTGCGCGTCATGCTCGGCGATCTCCCACTCGCGGGGGCCATCAGCAGGATCAGGCTGGCGTCTCTGTCTGCGGATTCGGTGGCGCGCCTCGCAGAGCCCTTCGGTGTCGACGCGGTTCAGCTTTACCAACAGACATCCGGCAATCCGTTCTTCGTCACCGAGGTGCTGGCCGGTGGATCGCACGCGGTGCCCGCGACGGTGCAGGACGCAGTCCTCGCACGTATCGCGAGGTTGAGCGCCGCGGGTCGTGATCTCGTCGAGGCTGCGTCGATCATCCCGGCAACAGCTGAGTTCTGGCTTCTCGAGAGGATATGTCCGGACGGCATGCGCAGCGTTGATGAATGCCTGGCGGCGGGCGTTTTGAGCGCGCACGCCGTGGGAGTTGCTTTCCGCCACGAGATCGCGCGCCTTGCCGTGGAGGCATCACTGCCGTCAACCCAAAGGGTGAAGCTGCATGCGGCGGCCATGGCTGCGCTCGCGGATGCAGCGGAGCACGATCCGGCCCGTCTGGCTCACCACGCGGAGGCAGCGGGTGACGCCGAGGCGGTTCTTCTCTATGCATCCGAAGCTGCAGCGCGAGCTTCCTCTCTCGGTGCTCATCGCGAGGCGGCCGCGCAACTTGGCCGCGCGATTCGGGCCAGTAGGAATGCGCCCGATGCCAAGTTGGCCGGCCTGCATCAGCGTCGCGCGCATGCGTGTTACCTCTCCGGCCAGTTCACCGAGGCACTCGAAGCGCAGCAGTCCGCCCTGGACCTGTATCGAAAGTTGGACGACCGGCGTCGGGTCGGCGAGTCGATGTGGTCTCTCTCACGGTTGTACCGGTACGTCGGGCGCGGGCCGGAGGCGCTGGAGTCGGCGCAGGAAGCCATCCGAGTCCTCGAACAGCTCCCGGCTGGGCCGGAGCTCGCTCTCGCATACTCCAACCTGTCACACCTGTACGTCAACGCAGAGGATGCGGATGAGGCAAGGCTCTGGGCGCGCCGCGCTCTCGAGCTGGCTGAGAAGCTCGGTCACGTCGAGGGGAGGGTGTACGCGGAGATCAACCTCGCGGTCGTGGAATACCTGGCCACTCAGTCCGCCGATCTCGTCGTGGAGTTCGAGAGGATCTTTCATGTCGCTCAGGAGCACGGCCTCGACGAGCACGCAGGTCGCGCGCTGCTTCACCTCACCTGGTGGTCACCCCGCTTCAAGTCGTACGACGTCGCCGACCGCTACTACGACGCAGGCCTGGAGTTCTCGATCGAGCGCGGCCTCGATCTCTGGCGTCACTACATGCTCGCCTTCCGCGCCCGACGTGAGATGGATCGCGGTCGTTGGGATGAAGCCACCCAGCTCGCTGAGCAGGTGATCCGCGACCCGTTGTCGCCTGTGCCGCGCATCGTCGCGCTGGCCGTTCTCGGACTCGTGCGTGCACGACGTGGCGACCCGGAGTGCTGGGCCCCGCTCGACGAGGCAACCGCGCTGGCCGAGCCGACCATCGAGCTCCAGCGCCGCGAACCGGCGGCGATGGCGCGGGCCGAGGCTCTGTGGTTGGAGGGTCGCGATGATGCGATCGAATCCGCCACGTCCGCGACGTACGAGATCGCGGTCAGGCGCCACTCATCCTGGGTGATCGCCGAGATGGCGTGTTGGCGCGGGCGCGCCGGCGGGCGCGAGCTCGTTCCCGGACCTCTTGCCGGACCGCATGCACTCGAGCTCGAAGGCAACTGGCGGGCGGCCGCGGCCGAATGGCGGAGCCTCGGCTGTCCCTACGAGGCCGCAATGGCTCTCGCATCTTCTCCTGATGAGGACGATCTGCGTGAAGCGCTGACCCAGTTCCAGCTTCTCGGCGCCCGTCCGGCGGCGGCCAACGTCTCGCGCCGTCTGCGCCTCCGGGGCGTGCGGGGCCTGCCTCGCGGTCCGCGAGGGACCACGCTCCGCAATCGCTCCAACCTCACTGACCGCGAGAACCAGATCCTTTCCCTCGTCGCCGAGGGATTGACCAATGCCGAGATCGCGGAGCGCCTCTTTCTCTCGACGAAGACCGTCGACCACCATGTCTCGGCCATCCTGGCCAAGCTCGGCGTGAAAACTCGCGGCCAGGCTGCGGCCCAAATTAGGTAGCGCCCTGTCCCAATCTGGGTAGTCCCACCGATTTCGGGTGCCAGGTTCTCCTCCTACGGTGCTTGTCGAAGCGCTTTCACACAACTCAAGGAGGATCAACATGCCCCGATACGTAGTCGAACGAGTCTTTCCCGACGGTCTGCACATTCCCATCAACGCCGACGGCGCCCAGGTGTGCCTCGCCGTGGTGGGGAGGAACACCGACGAGGGTGTGACGTGGGTCCACTCCTATGTCAGCGACGACAAGCACAAGACCTTCTGCGTCTACGACGCGCCCAACCCCGAGGCGATTCGGAAGACGGCGAATCGCAACTCGTTGCCTGTCGACAAGATCACCCAGGTCAGAGTGCTCGACCCCTACTTCTACCGCTGAGGAGGATGACAATGATCAAGCTCATCGTTCGCGCTATCGCCGTTCTCGTCCCGCTAACCCTGCTGGTCGCGCCGGCGACGCAGGCCGCGGGCCAGGCCTCGCTGGCGGACGTCCGGCAGGCCACCGCCCAGTACCACAGCCTGGAGACGACGCAGGCGGCAGGCTATCAGAAATTTCTTCCCTGCTTCGACAAGCCGGGCGTCGGTGGCATGGGTCAGCACTATGTCAATTTCGGGCTGCTCAACGGAACGGTAAACGCCAACCAACCGCAGGCGATGGTTTACGAGGTGGATGGCGACCGTCTGCAGCTCGTCGCGGTCGAGTACATCCTGCCGGGCAATCTCGCGCAGCCCAGCCTTTTTGGGCGGCCTTTCTTCTGGAACGACACCCTGAAGATCTGGGCGCTCCACGCATGGATCTGGCGACCGAACCCGCTGGGCATCTTCGAGAGCTACAACCCCAGCGTCAACATGTGCCCCAGGTAAACGAGCGAATCGCGGGCGGGTCCATTCAAATGGAGTGCGGCCCGCCCGATTGTTTCGCTTCCAGACGATCAAGGAACGCACTCTGCGCCTCGTTGATCTTCAGGCGAGCGGTGTCGAGGTCGAACCACTCCGCCCTGTCGACCTCGGGGAACGCCTGCCTACGGCCTGAGCGGGGCGGCCACTCGATCTCGAAGGTCATGCTTCTGATGCGGTCCACGTCAACATCACCGGTTGCAGCCCACGCGTGCACGAACTTCCCTCCAGCCTGCCGCACCGAGCCGAGCGCGACGAGCTCAGTGTCCGGCGCCGGCTGACCGAGCTCCTCCTCGAACTCGCGGCGCGCCACCTCGAGTGCGGATTCGCCGGGCTCGATCTCGCCTTTCGGAATCGACCACGCGCCATTGTCGCGCTTCTTCCAGAACGGTCCCCCGGGGTGGACAAGCAACACTTCGAGGATCTGATGTGGGCGTCGCCAGAGAAGCAGCCCGGCGGATTCGTTGCTCAGCGCAGCTTGCTCGGCGGCCAGTCGAGTGGTAGTCCGGCCTCCAGGTGCGCCATCGCACGGTCCACGAGCTGCACTATGTCGGCTTTGGGATTTTCGGCGATCGCCACCATGGCTGACATTAGGGTCTTCTCCCGGCTGACGCCTGAACAAGATCAACCCCGGAGCTGCGGTCGGCAATGCTCGGTCAGTTTGCGGCCCTCTTCGTCCAGATCGGCGACGCCGCCGTGGTGATGGCGAAGCCGGCGGCGACCGTGAATTTGGCAGCTACCCGGTCGGCGATGCGGTCCGCCGGCACCGCGCCCAGGACCAATCCGAGGATCACCGGCAACAGCCGGACGCCCGCCCCCTGTGGGTCGAGCCCGAGCACTCCTTGCGAGTACTGCGGCGCGGCCCTACGCTGAGGTCACAGTGCGGATCGATAGGTTCTCCTTCGGCACCATTCGCATCGACGGAGAGACATACGGCCGGGACGTCGTGATCGACCGGGGCGAGGTCAGGCTGCGCAAGAAGAAGCCGTCGAAGCCTTACCGCGACGAGTTCGGCCACACGCCTCTGTCGGTCGCGGAGAAGATCCCGTGGAACTGCACTCGACTCGTCATCGGCACGGGGGCCCACGGCGCGCTCCCGGTGATGCCCGACTTGCTGGAGGAAGCCAAGCGGCGCGGCGTCGAGGTCACGGCGGTGCCGACCAAGGACGCGATCGAGCTGCTGCGCAGCGCACGCGGCGCGACCAACGCCGTCCTGCACATCACATGCTGACTCGATGTCGCGGTTGGTGGGCGTAGAACCTGCTCATCTCGCTCTCCTGGCCGCCCTCGCCGCCGTCCTCGTAGCCTGTGGTCAGGACAGCTCGATGACGGTGACCAGCCCGGCTTTCAGCAACGGCGGTGCCATACCGGCGAGGTATACGTGCAGTGGCGCCGACGTCTCGCCGCCGCTGGCCTGGAGCGGAGCTCCCACCGGGACGCAGAGCCTCGCCCTGACGGTCATCGACCCCGACGCCCCGGGAAGGCCATTCGTGCATTGGGTCGCGTTCAACCTGCCCGCGACATCGACCGACCTGGGAGAAGCCGCGCGGCCGCCCGAGGGAAGCGTTGAGGGACGCAATGATTTCGGCAGCAACGGCTACCGCGGGCCATGTCCGCCGCCCGGATCGCCTCACCACTACCACTTCAAGGTCTACGCGCTGGACGACAAGCTGTCGTTGCGTCCCGGCGCATCCGAATCCTCTTTTCAAGATGCGACCAAAGGCCACGTGCTGGCGACAGCTGAGCTCGTCGGCACTTTCAAACG
>Ga0207646_10008334_pt1 | contig 10402 bp, 8 predicted proteins | sample KBSK5502metaG_FD_184343 | JGI IMG/M metagenome (GOLD analysis project Ga0207646, IMG submission 184343) | Corn, switchgrass and miscanthus rhizosphere microbial communities from Kellogg Biological Station, Michigan, USA - KBS K5-50-2 metaG... | ecosystem: Host-associated > Plants > Roots >...
GGCGGACCTCGTCGTCATGCCGAAGGTCGAGACGGCCCCCGCCGCGATCTTCCGACGCCCCAACTGGCTGCCGCTGGTCCTGATGGTGGGCGATGCGTTGATCGCCGGGGCCTCCGTGATCCTCGCGTACGAGTACCGCTATCACCTGGACCGCATCCCGCAGGTCGTCAAGGAGCCGCTCGCCTTCCCGCCCTACCTGGCTGCCGTGCCCGTCGTGATTGCTATCTATCTGTTCGCGCTCGCCGTCAACCAGCAATACCGGTCCTGGCGCGGCCGGACGCTCGTCGACCAGGTGTTCGCGATGGGCAGCGGCAGCGCGCTGGCCGCGATGCTGATGCTGGCCGGCATGTCGTTGTATCGCGACTTCCAGTACGGACGGCTCACGCTCGTCTACACCGTCATCCTCGCGTTCGTGTTGATGACCATCGAGCGGTACCTGCTGCGCCAGTACGAGACCCGCTTGCGGCGCCGGGGCATCGGCACGGAGCGGGTTCTGATGGTCGGGACGGGGACCGGCAGCGAGCTCCTCATCCAGCGAATGGCGATGTTCCCCCAATATGGATATTCCGTCGGTGGTGTCCTCGACGACCGGCTCGAGGTCGGGGGCAGCTTCGCCGGTGCGCCGGTCGTCGGGCGGATCGAGGACCTGCGCCGCGTCATCCCCCAGATGGGCATCGATCAGGTCTTCGTCGCCGTCCCCGGGGCCACCAACGAAGAGATCCTCCACCTGATCAAGACCTGTGACGACCTGCAGGCCGAGTTCAAGCTCGTCCCTGACCTGCTCGAGGTAATGAGTACGCGCGCGGCGGTTGATGCGATCGACGGCCTGCCGCTGATCGGCATCCGCCGTAGCCGCCTCCGCGGCCCGGCCGCCATGCTCAAGCGGGCGATCGACATCCTGGTCAGCGCCGTCGCCTTGATCATCGCGTCGCCTTTCATGCTGGTCATCGCGATCTTGATCAAGCTAACGTCCCCGAGCGGCCCGGTGCTGTTCCGGCAGCCGCGGGTCGGGCTGCACGACAACCGGTTCACGGTCTACAAGTTCCGATCGATGATCCCCGACGCGGAAGCGCAGACCGGGCCGGTGGTCGCCACGCCCGATGACGATCGGACCACGCCGGTCGGACGGGTGCTGCGTCGGCTGAGCCTCGACGAACTGCCGCAGCTATTCAACATCCTCAAGGGCGATATGAGCCTGGTCGGACCGCGGCCGATGCCGGTCTTCCTGGTGGAGCGTTTTACCGAAGAGATTCCCCGCTACCTGGAACGCCACCAGGTCAGACCTGGTCTCACCGGCTGGGCCCAGGTCAACGATTTGCGCGGCGGCGAAGCCTTCGCCGACCGCGCCATGTACGACATCTACTACGTGGAGAACTGGTCGCTAGCGCTCGACCTGAAGATCCTTCTCCTCACGGGCGCCCGGGTATTCTTCCAGCGCCGGGCTTATTAGCCGGACGCCCAGCGCCGACTCGTAGGCTTCCACCGTCTGGCGGGCGGACCGCTCCCAGGTGAAGCTTTTCGCGCGCTCGATGCCAAGCTGGCGCGCCCGAGCCGTGCTCGGCGCGTCGAGGGTCTGCCCGATGGCACGCGCAAAAGCATCAGGGTCGTTCGGATCGCAAAATGTTGCGACCCCGTCGGCGAGCTCGTGCAGGACCGGGAGGTCACTGCAGATGACCGGAACGCCGCACGCCATCGCCTCGATGACCGGTAGGCCGAAGCCCTCCGCCTTCGACGGCAGTACGACGACGGCGGCGCCCCGATAGAGGTCGGGCACGGCGCTCTCCGGCAGTCGCCCGGGAAGGACCACGGAGCCCTCGGGCAAGACGGCGGCGGCCTGCCGCACCTCGGGGTGGCGCGGGTCGTCGCCGGCGATGACCAGCTGCGCATTCGGGTGCGTCCGGCGCAGCATCTTGAAGGCATCGAGGAGCATCGGCAGGTTCTTGTAGGCCTTCCATTGGCCGAGATAGAAAACGTAGGGTGGGCGGATCCCCAGGCGCACCTGCCAGGCGGCCTCCCCCTCAGGATTCCTGGCGGCCTGGAAGCGGTCATCCGCGGCCTCCGGAATCGACAGCACACGGTCGGCGGACGCGGGGAAATTCTGTTTGACCGCTAGTGCGGTCGCGGCCGAGGGCGTGATGATGCGCTCGGCGCGGCGCACCGCATTGCGCATCAGCATCTGGTTGACGGCTCGCGGTAACGGCCCCGAATGGATCTCGGGGAATTGAAAGGGAAAGAGGTCGTGGACGGTGACGACGAAATGCCCCGGCTTGACCAGCGGCAGGTTGTAATGGGGGAAATGGATCAGATCGAGGTCGGCCCGCAGCAAGCTGAGCGGCAGCAGCGACTGTTCGGCCAGCCGGTAGGGTCGGGCATTCACGGTCAACAGTTCTGGCTCTCCGCCGATCAGGGCCCGAACGATGGCGGCGTCAGGGCGGCTGGCCAGGACCGTGAGGCTGCGTCCCAGTAGCCGGGCCAGTTCCGGAAGCAGCCCGCTAATATAGCGACCAATGCCCAGCGCCCCAATCAGGCGCGCATCGAAGCCGATCCCCCTGACGGTCAAACCAGCCTCATGGTGAGCGATCCATAGGATTATCGCGCACGTCTGACGAGGCGATGACCCAGCCGCGAGTTCAGCCCCCAGAGTCGGGGCGATTGCTCGCCAGCCGGTACCGCTATTCCCTGCTGGCGGCCACCGTGGCGGGCGCGTTGGCGCCTGCCTACGTGATCCGCTGGCACGTCGGACCGTTACCGACGACGCTCCTCGAGGTGGCAATCCTTGCGGCCGTCGCCGCCTTTGCCGTCGAGACCCTTCAGCAACGGCTCCGGGTCGAGTGGCGCGGCCCGCTGACGGCGCCCGCCATCCTCTTTATTGTGGCCGGGGCGATCTCGGTCCTTGTCTCAGGCGATCATCGGGCGGCGCTCGGACTGTTCCGCGCCTATTTCCTCGAGCCGGCAGCGTTTTTTCTGGTCGTGGGCGCGGTCGCATGGACGCCGCGGCGTGCCGGGCTCATCCTCATCGGCTTCGGCGCGGGTGCAGCGGTGGTCGCCATCCTCAATGCCGCGGTCGTGCTCGATGCTATCCGCCACCACGCGCTCGACCTGGCCATCACACCCCCGGTTGTGATCTATCAAACCGCGAACGCCGTGTCGCTCTACCTCATCCCGCTGGTCGCGATGGCGGCCGCCATCCTGGTCCATAGCCGGGGTCGGGCGGAGCGATGGCTGAGCGGGTTATTCCTGGCGGTCGCCCTGCCCGCCTGCCTGCTGAGCTTTTCGCGCGGGGGCTACCTGGCCCTCGCCGCCGTCGCGTTGGGCCTGGCCCTTTCCCATCGATGGGCAAAGTCCCTGGTGCCCGCGGTCGCGGTAGCCGCGCTCGCGATCAGTCAGGTGCCGCTCATCCGGCATCGGATCGCCTACGAGCTGCATGCCGTACCTGGCAACACCCTCGACTTTCGGCTGCGGATCTGGGGGCAGACACTGCGCATGATGAGCCACCACCCCGTCCTTGGTATTGGCCTGTCCTACTACCAGCAGGCGATGGGTCCGTACTGGCAGGACCTCCCCAAGGTCATCTACCCGCACAACATCGTCCTCAACTTCTGGGCGGTTACCGGGCTCCTTGGGCTCGTGAGCTTTTTCTGGCTCGCCATCCGGGCCTTCGTCCTGGGCTGGCAGGGCTGGCACAAGCAGCCGGCCGAATGGCGACCGTACGATCTTGGCGTCATGCTGGTGCTGGTCGCGATGGTCGTCCATGGGCTGGTTGACGTCCCCTTCTTCAAGAACGACCTTAGCTTCGAGTTCTGGGCACTGCTGGGGATCCTTTGGGCCGCCCATCGCTGGAGCGGCGCGGGGACCGCGTTATACGGGCGTGCCGGACGCTGAGTCGAATCTCCCTGCCCCTCTGGGGGAGGGTCGGGGTGGGGGCTCGGACTACTCGGGCGTCGTGCGCGACAGCCAGGCGGCGATCTTGGCCAGCGCCGAACGGATCACCGTGGTCGGGCGCTGGGTGGTGCTGGCGGCGGCCGTCATCCTCAATCACTTTGGCAACGAGAACTCCACCGCCTCGGTCTTCATCGTGGATACCATCCTCTTCAGCTGGGGCCTGGTCAACCTGGTGGTCTCGGTGGTCTTGGTGCGCGGCTACCGGCCGGGGCGCTGGTTCGGCTTCCTCACTACCGCCATCGATCTCCTGGTGGCGACCAGCATCCTCTACTTTTCGGGTGGGTACGGCGCGCCCACCGACTTCTCGCTCCTCTTCTACCTGCTGATCATCGCATCGGCGGTGCGGCTTGGCCTGCCCGGCTCGCTGGCCACGGCGATCGTGGTCTCTCTCCTGTACGTCTTGATCGGCGGGTTCACCGGCTTCGCGCGGATCTCACCGCCGCCGGGATTCGTGATCGGCCGCGTGTTCTTGTTTCTCTTCGTGGCGCTGGTCGCCGGCCTGCTGGTTGGCGACATCCGCAGCCGGCTCGACCGGGCGCTGCGCACCGCGATCGAGCGCGCCACCCAGCTCGACGAGACCCGCCGCCGCGAAGGGCTGGAAAAAGAACGCGTGGAACGATTGGAGGAGATCGACAAGGTGCGCACCGACTTCATCGCGATGGTGGCCCACGAGCTGCAAACGCCGCTGGCCAGCATCAAGACCCAGGCCGATACGCTGCTGAACCAGCGACACCGGCTGGACCAGGAAACGCGCGAGGCGCTGGTCGACGGGATTCACCGCAGCGCCGCCAGTCTGAGCGACCTGGTGCAGGACTTCGCCGCCGTCAACCGAATCGAGAACAACGAGTTCACCTACCATTTCGAGCGTCTGGACCTGGCCGATTTCGTCCAGGACGTCGTCGGGCATTTTCGGTCGGACCCGCACCGCTACCCAATGCGTGTTCGCGTCGAGCCCGGGCTGGTGGTTCGGGGCGATCGCCGGCGGCTGCAGCAGGCCCTCCTGAACCTTCTGACCAACGCGGTCAAATACTCGCCGCGCGGTGGCAATCTCGCCGTGATCGCCTTCCCGGACAGCCAGGGCAATGCCAAGGTCTCGGTCCACGACGAGGGGATCGGGATTCGCCAGGAGGACATTCCCAAGCTCTTCAACAAGTTCACCCGCCTCTTCGACAAACGGGCGATGGACATCGGCGGGTCGGGACTGGGCCTATTCATCACCCGCTCGATCATCGAGGCCCACGGCGGCCACATGACGGTCGAGAGCGAATGGGGCAAGGGCTCGACCTTCGGCTTCGTTCTACCCCTGTGGCAACCATCCGAGTCCTCGTCATCGACGACCACGTCGTCTTCAGCGACGCCCTAGCTACGATCCTGGGAACGGAGCCCGAAATCGAGGTCGTCGGCAACGGTGGCACCGTCCAGGAGGCGATCAACTCGGCGCGCGCGCTCCACCCCGACGTCGTGCTGCTTGACGTCCACCTGCCGGACGGCTCGGGGATCGCGGCGGTGGCGGCCATTAAGAAGGATCGTCCCCAGACCCAGGTCGTGATCCTGACCAGCGACGAGGACGAGTCGGTGCTGCGGTCGGCCGTCCAGGCGGGCGTGACCGGCTATTTGAGCAAGCACGAATCCGCGGCACAGGTGGTGCAGGCGGTGCGCAGTGCGGCGCGCGGTGAAGCCCTGATCGCCCCCTACATGCTGGCCCGCCTGCTGCACGGCCTACAGAAGAAGGATGAGCCAGGACCGGCGACGCCGCTCACGAAGCGGGAGTTGGAGGTGCTGCTCGAGCTGTCTCTCGGACACGACAACGACGCCGTCGCCACCGCGCTGCGTATGTCGCCCAACACCGTGCGGACGCACGTCCAGAACATCCTGTCGAAACTGAAGGTCCATTCCAAGCTCGAAGCCGTCTCGCGCGGCATCCGCGAAGGCTGGATACGGATTCCGCAGGAGCCGGCCGCTTGAGCAATCCGTAGCGGAACGGGCCATTTCGCCCATCGTCGCTGAGCGGCCCGCCCCTAGGATGAAGGGGGTGATCATGATGAAGTTCTTGATTTTCCCCTCCACCGCTCACGTGGGAGGGTCAGGGTGGGGGCAATCGGGACAGGCCTATACCGAGTACGGGCTCATCCTGGTCCTCGTCGGCATCACGGTGATCGGCGCGCTGACCATCATGGGTCAGCAGGTCGGTGGCATGTGGCACGCGATCAGCGCCTCAATGCCGCACTAAGCGATCATTCCCCTCCCCCCTTGGGGGAGGGCAGGGTGGGGGCGTTCCATAAACGGGCCGTCTCGCTCCGGCCCGTTTTTTTCTGTCAATGGACCGACCCTATACTGTGGGCGAACCCGGAACCATTGGGGCGTCGCCAAGTGGTAAGGCAGCGGACTTTGGATCCGCCATTCCTAGGTTCGAATCCTAGCGCCCCAGCCATCGCCTTCAGCCAGGCTTACCGGGCGCTGCAGCGGACGGCTCAAGCGCCGAATTCGTATGAGGCGATCGACGGCTTCAACCTCATCTCTCGCCGGGGGATAGCGCGCGGACAGCCCAGGCCGCGATCTGCGCTCTCGAGTGCAGCCGCAGCTTGTTGCGGATGTGTTCGGCGTGCGAGTCGACGGTCCGCTCGGCAATGTTCAGACTCAACCCGATTTGCCCGCTGGTCAAGCCCTCGCCGATCAAGGCTGCGATGGTGCGCTCGCGGCGAGTCAACCGGCCGCCAACAGTGTCGCCCGGTTCCGGCTCGCTTTCACTGCTGGTTGTTCGCATATGACGGCTCATCCGGCGGTTGATCCGCGGTGCGGTCAGCTGGCTTTGGTAGTCATCCATACAAGCCGTCGGCGATAACAGCTTTCGCGACCGACCGAACAACGGGGGCGGTTGGAACGCCGCCCCTTACTTCAATCACGAATGCGCTAGAAGGCGATATTGTGAACAAACGCCACGCCAGTGCGAATCAACGGTGTGAACTCGCCGGTGTTCAGGTCAACGCTGTAGATCGTCGATCCAGCCGGATGAGCGGCGTCGATCGGCATGAAGTCGCAGGCATAAAGGTCGCCCCTCTGATCGAAGGCCAGACCCATAACACGAGTCACTCCGTTCAGCAGCGCTGCTCCCTTGATGTCGGCGACCTTGGTGGCCGCGCCCGAGTGGGTGTCGATCCGGTAAATCGCATTCTGGCTGGCGCCGTACAGCTGCCCGCTCGGATCGAAGGAAAGGCTCATGATGAAGTCCCGCATCGATGAGCCAACGCCGAATGACCCGACACGCGTAGGAACCCCTGTGCTCAGGTCGATCGTGTACAGCGAGTTGAACGTTGGGGACATGGTCATGAAGTCGCCGGCGGCATAAAGGACGTGGTTGCGTGACACCGCCATGCCCATGACAAAAAGGCTCTGGCCTAGCGGATTACCGCCGACGAGAGTGATAACGCCGGTCGCGAGGTCGATCCTGGCGAGATGGGCCAGGTTCGGATCCTGCGTATGCGCAATGGTGTACGCGGCGCGCCAGCCGGGCAAGATCGCCAGCGCGAGATTCTGCGGAGCGGCGCCAGTGGGACCGACGACTTCGAGAGTTCGCTTCACGACGTCGATGCGCAGCAGTTCCGCGCCTTTCTCGCCCATGGCAAACATCGTGGCGTTGGCCTTCGCATGGGCGGTGGACTCGTTGGAGGCCGCTCCCGCAGCAGTGCCGAGACCGTAGAACGAGCCGATGAGGATCATGGCGGCGAGAGCCGATGTCTTCAAATGGCGCATGTCAACTCCTCCATTCGAGGGCGGCTGCCTTTGCCGCCATCTTTCCGGCTACCGCGTAACGCTAGACAGCTGGCTGACCACTGGCATCCGTTGAAGAACCTAAAAAGAGGCCGAACGCGCGCGCGATCAGCGAATCAGTGGAGTGGCGCGACGTCCAGTTCGCGGGCAGCCCAGGCGGCGATCTGGGCTCGCGAGTGGAGCCCGAGTTTGTTCCTGATGTGCTCGGCGTGGGAGTCGACCGTCCTCTCGGCAATCCTCAGCCTGGCGGCAATTTGCGCACTGGTGAGGCCTTCGCCAATCAACGCCGCGATCGTCCGCTCCCGATGACTCAGATCGACGGCAACCGGCGTCTCCTTGGTCAGGACACTTCTAACCGCCTCCTCAATCGTCATCGACTGACCCTCGCTCCAGGACTGCCTCGCGCGCGCTGGAGAGAGTGCCCTCTCACAGCGTGCGATCGCGTCCTTGACGCGGGCGTTGTGCATCGCGGACCAGCCGGCGCCGATTGAGTGTCGGATGGCGTCCGCCGCCGCAAAAAGGACGAGGGCCTGTTGGTAGTCGTGTTTGGCGGCATCGAGTAGCGCGAAACCATCCAGGCAGAGCGATACGTCAACCCGTTGGCCGAGTCCCAGCGAGGCCGGCAGGCTAGCCTCGAGACTTACGTTCGCCGCGGCCAGGTCACCCCTGTCCAGGTCGACGTAAGCCATGTTGATCAGCGTGTGGGCAGCCTGATCCGGGTCTCCAAGCTCTTGGGCAGCGTCGTGGCCTTCCTGGAAATACCGCCGCGCCTGCTTGAAATCCCGCAGGTCGTGCAGCACATGGCCGAGGGTGTCGTAGAGGGCGATTCGCATCCAGAGATCGTCAAGCGATCGAGCGATGGACTCGCCCTTGACCAGCAGCCGCCGAGCCTCGCGGCTTTTGCCGAGTCGCCACCGGACCTGGCCCAGACCGAAGTAGGCTCGCGTCGCGAGCTCCGCGGACTGTTGGTCACGACCGATCCGAAGCACTTCCTGAAAGTGGGCCTCGGCCTCGTCGAATCGCTGGCTCGGCATGGCCAGCCAGCCGAGTTCGAACAGGCTTTGCGCACGACCAACGTCGTCTCGGAGTTCCTCGTAGAGGCGCAGACTCTCTTGCCCGTACCTGAATCCGTCTGCGTAGCGGTTCAGGTAGCGAGCCAGGCTTACCGCACCGCAAAGAAGCCGCGCCCTCGCGGAACTCGGCTCAGGCGACGCTACCAGGGCTGCGTTTGTCCATTCGAGTCCCTCCGCCCAGTGACCCCGCACGAACCAGAACCAGCTAAGCGCAGCAGCCAGCTGCATCATCGTGGCGGGGTCACGGATCCGCGTTAGGTTCAGGACGCCACGGAGATTGTCGTTGTCTCGTTCCGCACGTGCCAGCCAGGCCTTTTGATCCGCGCTGCGGCGGTGAGCGACCGAGCCCTCGAAGGCCATTGCATAATGGCGGACGAAGCGGTGCTCGATCCGCTCTCGCTCTGCCGACCCGTCCAGGCGATCTCGGCCGTAATGCCGAATCGTGTCCAGAAGGTGATAGCGGCTCGATCCAAGCGGGTCTACTGCAGCGGCAACCATCGACTTCTCGACCAGGCGGGCGAGGATTCGCACCACCTTGGCGTCGCAGACGGCGGTCGCCGCCGTAAGGTCAAACGCTCCGGGAAAGATCGAAAGCTGGCGAAACACGGCTTGTTCGTCTTCGGCGAGCAGCTCGTAGCCCCAGTCGAGGGTCGTCTTCAACGTAGCGTGCCGGGGATCGGTCCGGCCGGGGACGCCCAGCAGCGTGAAGCGATCATCGAGGTGTTCACGGACTTCGGATGCGGGCATAACGCCGATCTGAGCGGCCGCAAGCTCGATGGCAAGTGGCATCCCATCAAGACGCCGGCAGATCTCAACCACCACCGGGATGACGTGGGTGACGCCAAAGTCGCGCTGGATCTGTCGCGCCCGCTCGATGAACAGGGCAACCGCCTGGACTTCCGGCAGTCCTTCCAGCGGCCAGAGTACCTCGCCAGGGACATCCAACGGCTGCCGGCTGGTGGCGAGAATCCGCAGGTTGGCGCACGCTTCGAGGAGCGAATGCGCAAGCAGTGCGGCGCCGTCGCGCACGGGGTCGCAATTGTCCAGAAGGAGCACGAAACGGCCTTGCCGGAGCCGGGCCGCGAGGGTCTCAACGATGGTTTGGCCTGGCTCGCCGCCGATTCCGAGGCTCGACGCCACGAGATGGACGACGAGCGCTGGATCGGTGGAGGGGGCCAGCTGCACGACAACACCTTCTATTCCGTCGTGGAGCAGTTGGGACAGCAGCCTAGCGGCCAGGCGGCTCTTGCCGATGCCGCCAGGGCCAGTGACCGTGAGCAGGCGGGCCTCTGAAACGAGCCGCGTCAGTCCGGCAAGGTCCCGTTCACGGCCGATGAACCGGTTGAGCTCTACGGGCAGGTTTTGGGACCGCACTTGCTCCCCCTTCGCGACTCGCTAGTCTAATCCCACGCCTCGTTTTGGCCATTAAGCCGATTACTGCAATCAGTGGCTGTTGGCACTAAACAGGCTGAGGACCCCGGTCAAGTGATTCTTGACCGACTCCTCGACCGTTGCGAGGAGAGTTGCCAAACCTGACCAATTGACCCAGCCATTGTTCTGTCTCAAGACATCGTGGACGCCTGTCTCAAGAGATTATGGACAGGCCACCGTCCGTTGAG
>Ga0207646_10008335_pt1 | contig 10400 bp, 6 predicted proteins | sample KBSK5502metaG_FD_184343 | JGI IMG/M metagenome (GOLD analysis project Ga0207646, IMG submission 184343) | Corn, switchgrass and miscanthus rhizosphere microbial communities from Kellogg Biological Station, Michigan, USA - KBS K5-50-2 metaG... | ecosystem: Host-associated > Plants > Roots >...
AACACCAGCTGCACCGAGGAGACAGCCCCGGCCGACGCGGCCGCTCCGGGCCGACCAAGTCGACCCAAAATTTTGTTAGGCTAACGAACTAGGGTCGGTTTGCTGGGCCTTGGCGGAATGCCAGCGCCCTGATTTTGGCTGATATGACGGGGCAGGCCGGTCGGCGCCGCCAAGGCGGGCGCACGCCCGGCGCCGGTGCCAGCGCCAGGACCACTGGCTGTGGCGCCGCGCCGCGGCTGAGTCGCCCAGCCGAATCGCCGGCGTCGTTGCCCGGATTGTCGTTTCGCTGTCGCCGAGAGACCGGCGTCGGGGATCACCATGGCCGGCCGGAAGGAGAACCAGGATGACGCCAGCCGACCCGGAGCAGCGCTGGTTGCGGCGGCTGATCGGGTACTGCTGGCGCTACCCCCGCCTGGTCATATTCGCGCTGCTCGGCTCGCTGGTGGCCACGGTGGTCGCCGTGATCATCCCGCTAATCCAGCGCGACATCGTCAACAACGCGATCCTGGCTCACCGCCAGCCGATCTGGGTCGGCGCGACCTTGCTGGTCATCGCCGCGCTCGTCGCCTTTGGCGGAGTCTTTACCAGGCGGTACCTCGGCGGCCGGATGTCCCTGGACGTACAGCACGACCTGCGCACCGAAATGTTCGCCGCCCTGTCAAGGCTAGACGGGGCACGCCAGGACCAGCTGCACACCGGGCAGATCGTCAGCCGGTCCATCTCTGACGTCAACATGATCCAGGGCCTGCTGGCCATGGTCCCGTTCTTGCTCGGCAACATCCTGCTGTTCTTCCTCTCGCTCATCGCGATGGCCGCGCTCTCGCCGTTGCTCACCCTGGTCGCCCTGGCGGTCGGTCCGGTGCTCTTCGCGATCTCGCTCGCGTCGCGCAACAAGCTCTTCCCCGCTACCTGGGATGCCCAGCAGCACGCCGCGAACGTGGCCGGCGTCGTCGACGGCGCGGTCACCGGCGTCCGCGTCGTCAAGGGATTCGGCCAGGAGGAGCAGGAAGTCGAGCGGCTTGAAGGAGCCGGGCGGCTGCTTTACGCGGCACGCGTGCGCGCGGTGAGGCTGATGGCCAGGTACAACCCGTCGCTCCAGGCCGTACCCGCGCTCGGCCAGGTCGGCGTGCTGGCGTTCGGCGGCTGGCTGGCGATCCACGGAGCGATCAGCCTTGGCACGTTCTTCGCGTTCTCGTCCTACATCGCCCAGCTGGTCGGCCCGGTCCGCTCCCTGACCGGCCTGATCACGCTCGGCCAGGAGGCACGGGCCAGCGTGATCAGGGTCTTCGAGGTGATCGACTCGCGGCCCGTGCTGACGCAGAAGCCCGGCGCCATCGACCTGCCGGTCGGCGCCTCGGAGGTGGAGCTCGACGACGTGACCTTCGGCTACCTGCCATCGGAACCGGTCCTGCGCGGGCTGTCGCTGCCGGTCGCACCGGGCGAAACGGTCGCGGTTGTCGGGACGTCAGGATCGGGCAAATCGACCATCTCGCTGCTGCTCCCGCGCTTCTATGACGTGAACGGCGGCGCGGTCCGGATCGGCGGGCACGACGTTCGCGACCTCACACTGGACTCGCTGCGTGCGGCGATCGGCCTGGTCATGGAGGAAAGCTTCCTTTTCTCCGACACGATTCGCGCCAACATCTCCTACGGCCGCCCGGACGCGACCCAGGCGCAGGTCGTCGCGGCAGCCCGAGCCGCAGAGGCCGAGGAATTCATACTCGACCTGCCCGACGGCTACGACACGGTGATCGGTGAGCAGGGTCTGACCCTGTCCGGCGGACAGCGGCAGCGCGTTGCGCTGGCGCGGGCCTTGATCACCGACCCTGCGATCCTCGTCCTCGACGACGCCACGTCGGCGGTAGACGCCAGGGTGGAGGCGCAGATACACGAGACGATGCGCAGGGTGATGGCTGGCCGGACCACGCTGCTGATCGCCCACCGGCGGTCCACGCTCCAGCTCGCTAACAAGATCGCAGTGCTTGATGCCGGCCGGCTCGTCGATCTCGGCACGCACGAAGAACTGGCCGTGCGCTGCCCGCTCTACCGGCTGCTGCTAGCCGGGCCCGGGGATGACGCCGAAGGCGTGGACGCTGGCGAACTCGCCTACTACGAGAACGAGAGCCCGGAGGTGGCACCTCGTGACTCCGCGCCCGAGCAGCTCGCCCGCCAGGCGAGCACCTCCATCAGCCGCGCGACGCGGCCAGGCGGACCAGCCCTGGGGCGGCTGACGGCCGGCTCGCTCGGGCGCGCAGGACCCGCCGACGGAGGCATGCTGGCGGGCATCCCGCCCACACCCGAGCTGCTCGCCAAGGTTGCTGCGCTCCCGCCCGCGAACGACGAACCCCGCGTCGACCAGGGCTTCGGCCGGGCCGGAGACCTGCGTTTCACGCTGCGCCGGCTGCTGCGGCCGTTCGCGGTCGCGCTAGTCGCCGGCCTTTTCCTGGACGGCCTCGACGCCGTCGCCAGCATCGCCCTGCCGTGGCTGATGCGCGGCGGCATCGACAACGGCATCGAGGCAGGGGCCTTCCGCGTGATCATCCTGATCTCGCTCGCGGGGCTGGCCATCGTGCTGGCCGACTGGGTCGTGAACGCGGTCCAAACCGTGGTGGTCGGCCGCAATGGCGAGCGGCTGCTTTACACGCTGCGGGTCAAGATCTTCTCCCAGCTCCAGCGGCTCGGCCTGGATTACTACGAGCGCGAGATGGCCGGCCGGATCATGACCAGGATGACCACGGACGTCGACGCGATGTCCACGTTCCTGCAGACCGGGCTGATCACCATGGTGAACGCCGGACTCACCTTCGTCGGCGTCATGATCGCGCTGCTGCTGATCAACCTCAGGCTCGGGCTGACCCTGTTCAGCGTGCTGCCGGTGCTCGTGGCCGTGACGGTCCTCTTCCGCGCGAAGTCCGCGACGGCTTACGCCGACGCGCGCGAGAAGGTCAGCACCGTCAATGCCGACCTGCAGGAGAACGTCGCCGGCCTGCGGACCGCCCAGGCCTACCGGCGCGAGCAGGTCAACCAGGACAGGTTCGCCGGGCTGAGCAACGCCTACCGGACCTCGCGGCTGCGTGCGCAGCGCTACATAGCGTTGTATTTTCCGTTCGTCCAGGCGCTGTCCACGATCGCGGGAGCTCTGGTACTGTTCGCCGCGGCCAGCGAGGTGCACAGCGGAGTGCTGACAGCTGGCGGGCTGATCGCTTACCTGCTGTATATCGACTTGCTGTTCTCGCCCGTCCAGCAGATGTCGCAGGTGTTCGACGGCTACCAGCAGGCGGCCGTCGGGCTGCGCAGGATCTCCGCGCTGCTGAGGACGCCCACCAGCACTCCCGAGCCCGCCCGCCCGGTCAGGGCCGGGCGGCTCCGCGGTGAGATCGAGTTCTCCGATGTGCATTTCAGGTACCGGGATCTCGGCCATGAGGCCATCGGCGGAATCAGCCTGCGCATCGCGCCTGGCGAGACCGTGGCCCTGGTCGGCCAGACCGGCGCCGGCAAGTCCACGCTCGTCAAGCTCATCGCCAGGTTCTACGACGTGACGGCAGGCCGGGTCCTCGTGGACGGCGTCGATGTTCGCGACTATGACCTGGCCAGCTACCGCAGGCAGCTGGGCGTCGTTCCGCAGGAGCCCTACCTGTTCCCAGGCACCTTGCGCGACGCGATCGCCTACGGCAGGCCTGAAGCGACCGACGACGAGGTCGAGGCCGCGGCCAGGGGCGTCGGGGCGATCGAGATGATCGCCAGGCTTCCTGGCGGGTTCAGCCACGAGGTCGCGGAACGTGGCCGCAACCTGTCATCCGGGCAGCGCCAGCTGATCGCGCTGGCCCGCGCCTACCTGGTCGACCCGGCGATCCTGCTGCTCGACGAGGCAACGGCGGCGCTGGACCTGGCGGCCGAGTCGGCGGTGATCCGGGCCACCGAGCGGCTGACCGCCCGCCGCACCACGGTCCTTGTCGCACACCGGCTGAGCACCGCGGCGCGGGCCGACCGCATCGTCGTGCTCGAGTCAGGCCGGATTGTTGAGGTCGGCAGCCACGATGACCTGCTCCGCGCGGGCGGCACCTACGCAGCTCTGTGGTCGGCCTTCACTGGCGAGGCCACGCTGGCGGCCTGACCGCGTCCTGACGGCCTGACGGGCGCCGGCGGCCTGGCAGCCCGTCGGCCTGACGGGGCCGCCGACTGGTCAGCAGGCGGTCTGGGCCGCCAGCTCGCGCTCCGCGAGCGCAGCCGAGACGAGCTCGGGCTCGGGCTGAGCGTCCGCGACGGCCAGCACCGCCGCGCGGTCCGTCGGCACCTGCTCGACCGACCCCCAGCGCATGGTCCGGACCTCGCGCGGGATCAGCGCAAGCGCCGAGGCAACCAGCGTGATCGCGGCCGCGCCGTACTGCGTGGCCGATACGCCGATCCTGGCCGCCAGCGGACCGGCGACGAGGGCGCCCACCGGCATCCCCATCATCGATCCGAGCCCGTCATAGCCAGATACCCGCGCGAGCTTGTCCGCCGGGATCTTGGCCGCCATCGTGACGGTCCAGACCACAGACATGGTCTCGATGGCGACGCCGAGCGCGAACGAGGTCATGCAGATCACCCAGAGCGGCAGCAGCATCGCCAACGCCAGCGGCGAGACTGCGATCGACGCGCCGATCAGGACGACGTACAGGATCGGGCGGCTGGGCGACCAGCGCAGCGAGATCAGTCCGCCGACGACCAGGCCGGTTGCCTCGGCGGCGGAGATAAGGCCCCAGGCTGCGGCGCCGCCGAGGTGCGCCTTCGCCACGGCCGGCCCAAGCACCTGGAAGCCGCCCGTCCAGGCGGTCAGCACCACCGTGAACTGCAGCACAGTAGCCCACAGCCACGTGTGCGACCGGAACTCCGACCAGCCTTCGCGCAGCTCGCGGATCACGCTCGGCGCGCGCTCGGCCTTCGCTGTCGCGTCCGGCCACTCCGTCGCGTCCGACCGCTCAAGCGGTGCGACCCGGATCGCGAGCAGCAGCGGAACGGTTGTGAGCATGCCGATGCCGCAGACCGCAAGCGCCCAGCCTGCGCCGAACAGTGCCACGCACTCGCCGGCCAGGGCGGCGCCCACCATCATGGCGGCGTTCATGGTCAGCCTGCTGATCGCGCTGGCCTGCTGCATCTGCCCGGCGGGAACCAGCCGGGGCAGCAGCGCCATCGATGCCGGATAGAACAGCGCTATCCCGGTGCCGGTCACCAGCTCAAGAACGATCATGACCCAGATCGCGGGGTGTCTGGTCAGCACCAGGATGCCGAAGAGACCCTCGCCGACGGCGACCATGACATTCGCGGCCACGATCACAAGCTGCGGAGCGATCCGGTCCGCGATCACGCCGCCGACCAGCAGGAACACCAGCGACGGCGCGGCCTGCGCGGCGATGACGTACGACAGGTCGGCGGTTGAGCCAGTCGCGGCGAGCACCGCGAACGAGACGCCCACCAATGAGAAGGTGGCCGCCATGGGGGCCATCAGCCGGTCGATCAGCAACAGCCGGAAGTTGCGGTTGGCAAGGACGGGGAAACGGCCAGCGAGTGCCCTCGCACGCATGACCGGGATGCGGCGCGTCAGCGCGCGCGTAAGCATGACTAATCCAATCTGGTCAGGTGAGCAGCCGGCGGTCGATCCTATCTGCGCCGGTCAGGGGCACCCAACAGGTTTTCTGGGGGCATGGCAAACGCCGGGAAATGCCCGGCGCCGTACTGTCCAACCGCCGTCGGCCTGGTGGCATTCCGCAACCAGATGCCGCTTGCGGCAGGATTCGCCAGACTTGCAATGCGCTGACCCGGATCCAGCCGCTGAGACGGCCGGAACAATCTGTAGAGTCTGGGTGCGGGTCCGGGGCCCGCGGGGCCCCAGCCCCTGACGGTCACTGGTCGGCACCGGGCAATCGGCCGGCAGCGGCCGTTGGGCAGCAAGCGCAGCGATCGAGGAGGCTAGCCGCCGATGAGCATCCTTGGCACCAGGGTTCTGCGGACCGAGGACCCCCGGTTCCTGACGACCGGCGGTGTCTACACCGAGGATCTGACGGATGACCGCCTCGCCGGGGCCTGCCATGTCTTCTTTGTCCGCTCCCCCGTCGCGCACGCGCGGATCGGCCGGATCGATGCCAGCGCGGCGCTCGCCGCCCCTGGCGTGCTCGCCGTCTACACCGCCGCCGACCTCGCTGACTTGCCGAGCATCGAGCCGATCATGGCCGGCCTGCTGAACGCCAAGATGACCAGGCGCCCGCTCGCCGCCGGCAAGGTCAGGTTCGTCGGCGAGCCGGTGGCTGTGGTCGTCACCGAGGACTCTTACCAGGGCGAGGACGCGGTCGAGCTTGTCGACGTGGACTATGACCCGCTGCCGCCGGTCGTGGATCTCGACAACGCGCTCTCCGACGAGGTGATCCTCTTCGAGGATGCTGGCACTAACACCGTCGTCGAGTTCGGCAACGCGAGCGGCCTGAAGCCGGATCTATTTGATGGCTGCGATGTCGTCGTCAAGCGCACCTTCGCCAACCAGCGGGTGGCTCCAGCGCCCATGGAATCCAGGGCGGCTGCCGCGGTCTGGGACGCCGACGGCAGGCTCACCAGCTGGATTCCGAACCAGGGGGCTCAGAGCTCGCGCGATGACCTGGCCAAGATGCTCGGCCTGGAGGCCAGTCAGGTCCGTGTGATCACCCCGGATGTGGGCGGGGCGTTCGGCGCCAAGTTCGGCGCGGACCCCGAGCACGTGGTCGTGGCCTGGGTCGCGCGACAACTTGGCCGCCCGGCCAGATGGACGGAAACGAGGTTCGAGAACCTCATCTCGATGACGCACGGCCGGGGTCAGCGGCACGCGATCACCATCGGCGGCAGCAGGGATGGTGACGTCCAGGCGTACCGGCTCGAGATCGTCCAGGACGGCGGGGCCTACCCGCGCATCGGTGCCGTGCTGCCGTACCTGACGATCATGATGGCCACCGGCCCCTACTCGATTCCGAACGCCGAGGCGATTGGGACGTCGGTTGCCACCACCACTACTCCCGTCGGTGCCTATCGCGGCGCTGGCCGCCCGGAGGCCACGGCCGCGCTCGAGCGGGCGTTCGATCTGTTCGCAGCCGAAATTGGCAAGGACCCGGCCGAGGTGCGCCGCCGCAACCTCCTGCCGCCGTTCACCGAGCCACACCAGACGGCCTTCGGCGCGCTGTATGACACCGGCGATTACGCGGCCGCCCTGGACAAGGCACTTGAGGCGGCCGGCTACGACGACCTGCGCGCCGATCAGGCCATCCGCCGCCAGAGCGGCGACGTGGTACAGCTCGGCATCGGCGTGGCTTGCTACGTGGAGATCACCGGCGGTGGTGACGAGTCTGGCCCGCCGCAGGAGAACGCGACCGTCGAGGTGCATCCCGACAGGACCGCGACCATCCTGACCGGAACATCGCCGCACGGCCAGGGTCACTCGACCGCGTGGGCCATGATCGCTAGCGAGGAGCTCGGCATCCCTGTGGAGAACTTCACGGTCAAATGGGGTGACACGGACCTGATCCCGGTCGGCGGCGGGACCGGCGGTTCGCGCAGCTTGCAGCAGGGCGGCGCCGCCGTGCAGCAGGCATCCAGGGAGCTGATCGACGTCGCCAGGGAGCGGGCGGCGGCAGCGCTCGAGGCCAGCGCGGGGGACCTGCGGTTCGACGTGAGCCGGAGCGCGTTCGCGGTAGCCGGCGACCCGGACGCCTCGGTCGCGCTCGCCGACCTCGCCAAAGACGAGCGGCTGTTCGTGCATTCGATCTTCACGGCGCCGGGCGCCACCTTCCCGTTCGGTACACACGTCGCGGTCGCGGAGGTGGACACCGATACGGGCAAGGCGATGCTGCGCCGGGTGATCACCGTCGACGACGCAGGGGTGGTGCTCAACCCGCTGCTCGCCGAGGGCCAGCGGCATGGGGGCATCGCCCAGGGCGCCGCCCAGGCCCTGCTGGAGGAGGTCGTCTACGACGCCGACGGCAACCCGCTGACCGCGAGCTTCGCCGACTACCCGATCGTCTCGGCGACCGAGCTGCCCAGCTTCGAGCTGGCCAGCATGGAGACCCCCACGAGCTATAACCCGCTCGGCGTCAAGGGCATCGGGGAGGCGGGAACCATCGGGTCGACACCCGCGGTCCAGAACGCGATCATCGATGCAGTCGCCCACCTCGGCGTCAGGCACATCGAGATGCCGACCACGCCGATGCGGATCTGGCGGTCTATCGCGGCCGCCCGATCCCAGCCGACACAGTCCCAGCCGACACAGTCCCAGCCGACACAGTCCCAGCCAGCAGAGCCGGAGAGTGCATAATGCAGGTCAAGCTCACCGTCAATGGCGAGCAGCGGTCAGACGACATCGAGCCGCGGCTGCTGCTCGCGCATTACCTGCGCGAGGTGTGCGGCCTGCGCGCGGCCAACATCGGCTGCGATACCACGTCATGCGGCGCCTGCACGGTCATGCTCAACGGCGAGTCGGTTAAGTCGTGCACCGTGCTTACCGCGCAGGCTGCGGGCCAGGATGTCGTCACGGCCGAGGGCCTGGCGACCGATGGCGAGCTGCATCCCGTACAACAGGCGTTCCGCAAGGAGCACGGCCTGCAGTGCGGTTTCTGCACGCCCGGCATGGTGATGGCCGCGGTCAGCCTGCTCAAAGAGATCCCGAACCCGACCGAGGATCAGGTGCGCGAGGGCCTCGAAGGCAACCTGTGCCGGTGCACCGGCTACCACAACATCGTCCGGGCTGTGCTCGCAGCGGCAGCACAGTCAGCAGGCAGCCAGGCCGAGGTGACCGCATGATCCCCGCCGCGTTCGAGTACGTCGCCGCCGACTCGGCTGCGGACGCGGTCGACCTGCTTGCCCGGCATGGCGAGGACGCCAAGCTGCTGGCGGGCGGCCACTCGTTGTTGCCGATGATGAAGCTGAGGCTCGCCGCACCGACGGTTCTGATCGACATCGCCAGGGCTCGCGACCTGAGCGGGATCAGCGTCGACGGCGGCGAACTGGTCATCGGCGCGACGACCAGGCACGCCGACCTCGCCACGTCCGAGCTGGTCAAGACCGAAGCGCCGCTGCTCGCCCACGCCGCCTCGCTGGTCGGCGACCCTCAGATCAGGCACCGCGGCACGATCGGCGGCTCGCTTGCCCATGCCGATCCCGCCGCCGATTTGCCCATGGCGCTGGTCGCGCTCGGCGGCTCGGTCGAGCTCACCGGGCCGGCCGGATCCCGTCGGGTCGCTGCCGACGACTTCTTCATCGGTTTCTTCGAGACCGCTCTCGCGGACGGCGAACTGCTTTTCGCCGTCCGCGTGCCGCGGCGGCCCGGCGTCCCCTGGGGATATCAGAAGTTTGTCCGGCGCGCGAACGACTGGGCGATCGTGGGGGCGGCCGCGATCGACGGCCGGATAGCGCTCGCCAACATGGCGTCGGTACCCATGCGCGCCCGCACCGCCGAGGCGGCACTGGCAACCGGCGCGAGCCCCGCCGAGGCCGCCGAACTAGCCGCGGACGGCACATCGCCCAGCGAGGACATCCACGCCGACCGGGAGTTCCGCCAGCATCTGGCCCGTGTGCTGGTCAGGCGAGCACTCGAGCACCTTTCCTAACTCATCTCGAGCAGCTCGTCGCCAGGTGAGTTCCGCGGGTCATGTTCGCCGCAGCGGAACTGAGCACTAGTCTGGCGTGATCGATGGACGCCGCAGCGGCGGCCGCGGCAATGCGGCCCGACCGCGAACCGGGAGAGGAACAGCCGATGACCGGCCATGTCTCGGCCGACCAGCTGCGAGCCGAGCTCCGCGAAGCCGAAACCCAGCTGGAGAATGTCCGCCGCACCGCCGCGGAGATCCGCGCGAACGTGGGCGAAGCAGAGGACCCGGCTGACCGGGGATCGCTGATCCAGGCCGCCGACGAGCAAGACAGCCTGGCCGATCAGCTCGCCGCCCGGCGCGACGACCTGCTGCGCCGCCTGGCCGAGTCGTAGCGCAGCAGGTCCGTCCCCGGCAGGTCCCGTGGGTTAGGCGCAGAGTTCACGCTCGGTCGGGGTCCGGAACCGCGGTATTACCCGGACACCGCCCAGCCAGGTCTGCACCCGCTCGGACTCGGCGTCGATGAGCGCCTTCGCATCGCTGCCCACGTCCTCGAGCAGCCTGCTAGCGATTGTGCCGTCGGCGCGCTGAGCCCAGCCGCCGACGATGCGGCCGTTCAGCCACACGGTCGGACCCGCGTTGCCATTGGCATCGAACAGATCCTTGGCGTGCGGCCCGAGGAACCAGGAGCGATCCGACCAGCCCATCACGGTGGGATCGAGCGCCGGCAGCAGCGCCACCCAGTCGCCGGGATCGTCGGTCACCCCGAGGTCGCCGGGCAGCGCGGCTCCGGTGCCACCGCCGACATCCACCTCGACC
>Ga0207646_10008336_pt1 | contig 10400 bp, 9 predicted proteins | sample KBSK5502metaG_FD_184343 | JGI IMG/M metagenome (GOLD analysis project Ga0207646, IMG submission 184343) | Corn, switchgrass and miscanthus rhizosphere microbial communities from Kellogg Biological Station, Michigan, USA - KBS K5-50-2 metaG... | ecosystem: Host-associated > Plants > Roots >...
TGCCGCGGATGCACGGGTCAGCCAGCTGCTACAGGAAGTCGGCCTCCGCCCCGAGTACGCGACGCGCTATCCGCACGAATTCTCCGGCGGACAACGGCAGCGCATCGGAATTGCGCGGGCACTTTCGGTCGAGCCGAAATTCATCGTGTGCGACGAGCCCGTCTCTGCTCTCGACGTGTCGGTGCAGGCGCAGGTGATAAATCTGCTCGAAGATCTGCAGCGCGAGCACAATCTCACGTACATGTTCATCGCCCACGATCTCTCGGTCGTCGAGCATATCGCCGACCGCGTCGCGGTCATGTACCTCGGGAAAATCGTGGAGCTGGCAACGGCGGACGATCTCTACCGCGAGCCGCTGATGCCCTACACACAGGCATTGCTCTCGGCGGTTCCGGTCGCCGATCCGAAAGCGCGTAAAGAGCGCATCATCCTGCAGGGCGATGTACCGTCGCCGGCCAATCCACCGCCGGGCTGCGTTTTTCATCCGCGGTGTCACCATCCGGCGAAGGACGTCGCCTGTACGAAGATCGTCCCTCCGCTCGAAGAAAAAACGCCCGGACACTTTGTCCATTGCATCAAGCAGCCCCCGACGTCCGTCAGTTGGGAGCAACAAAAAGAAGTTGGTGGCGTACATCCACCTGAGCGGTATCTTCCGCTCGCCGCAGTGCACGCCTAGTCCTCTTCCCTCTTCCCTCTTCCCTCTTCCCTCTTCCGATCATGGCCAGAGAATCGAGAGACGTGTTCAAGCAGCCCTCGGCAGGCACTGTAACGCTAGATGAGCCCCCTCCCGGGGTCGGCCGCGGAGCGAGTAGCAGAACATTTTTCGGACACCCCGTAGGCCTCTCCACACTGTTCTTCACCGAGATGTGGGAGCGGTTCTCGTACTACGGCATCCGCCCGCTCCTGGTTCTGTTTATGACGGCGGCGCTGGCGCAGGGTGGGTTCGGCTTCGAGCGAAACACCGCCTCGTCAATTGTCGGTATCTACGCCGCGTGTGTGTACCTCGCGTCGCTGCCAGGTGGATGGATCGCCGACAGGCTGCTTGGACTACGGCGCGCAATCTGGTACGGCGGAATTCTGATCGCGCTCGGTCACCTGTCGATCGCGCTGTCAATCGTGTTCGCGCATTCGGCGTTCTTCATCGGGTTGATCTTCATCGTCCTCGGGACGGGTCTTCTCAAGCCGAACATCTCGGCGATCGTCGGCGATCTGTATCCCGAAGGCGCGTCACGACGTGACGCCGGCTTCTCGATCTTCTACATGGGCATCAACATCGGCGCTCTGGTGGCGCCGCTCATCACCGGAGTGCTCGGCGAGAAAGTGGGTTGGCACCTCGGGTTTGGCGCGGCAGGCATCGGCATGTTGATCGGCCTCATCACCTACCGCTTGCGCGCAGACAAGACGCTGGGAGACATCGGCGTTGCGCCGGCGTCGACTGACCCCGCCGAGCACCGGCGGGTGAAGATGTCGGCGCTGATCGGGGTCGGCGTGATCGCGCTACTCGTGATCCTGACGATGGCCGGCATCATCCACATCAATCCGGTTTCGCTGGCGGAGAAGATGAGCGTGGTGATGCTGGCGCTCGCCCTTCTCTACTTTATCTACCTCTTCGTCCTCGGCGGACTCACCGCGGCAGAGAAGAAGCAAGTAGTCGTCATCATCCTGCTGTTTGTTTTCGCGACGATTTTCTGGGCGGCCTTCGAGCAGGCGCCGACGTCACTCAATCTTTTCGCCCGCGACTACACCGATCGCGTCGTTTTCGGCTGGGAGATGCCGACGCTATGGCTGCAGGCCGCCAACTCGGTCTTCGTGATCGCGCTCGCCCCCGTTTTCGCGTGGCTGTGGATCACTCTAGGAAGGCGCGGTAGAGATCCGTCGAGCGTGGCGAAATTCGCCTGGGGTCTGTTCTTCGCCGGCCTTGGCTTCGTGGTGATGTGGCAGGCATCGAATGTCGTGATCAGTAACGGCGGCAGCATTCGCGTCTCCCCGTGGTGGCTGGTGTGGAGCTACTTCTTCCAGACAATAGGCGAGTTGTCACTGAGTCCCGTGGGACTCAGCTCGATGACCAAGCTCGCGCCCTTCAAGTTCAAGGGGCAGATGATGGGCGTTTGGTTCATGGCCTCGGCGATTGGCAATCTCATCGCCGGGCTCGTTGGCGGCCACGTCGATCCGGAGAAGCTGGACCAGATGCCGGCGCTCTTCCGACAAACGTCGATGTCTCTCTTCGTTGCGGCAGTGGTGTGCGGACTGCTCGTCTTCGCGGTGCGGCGGATGATGAAAGGAGTACCGGCCGGCCAGCGCTAGGCTGACGTTACGGCCAGCTGAACACCGAAGCTGGGACGGATCTTTCTCGGTTGTTGAAGATATCTCGCGGCTCGACACGGAAAATTCTGGTGAAATCGGTCGCCATCAGCCGCACCTCCCAGCCGTGACCGCGCTGGCCTCTGACGGGCAACGCGAAATCCGCCCTGATCGTGCGACGGGACTGGGGCGGCGACGCCGCCATCACGCTGAATCCCAGCGACGCCGACAGCGGAGTGGTCACTCCGAACGGAGAATCACCAGCCCAGATTTTCCCCGCTTCGGCGAACCCGGCGACTGCCACGCTGGCGAGGTCCTTGTAGCGGCCGACGAGGTACCGATCCTCGACGCGGCTAACCAGCCGCCGCGCCCCGCCGACGTCGGTGAATCTGAAGCCGGGCAATCCACCGTCGCGATCAGCGAATGTGAGCTGAAAGGGAAACCGCTGCCGCCACCCGCCGCTCCAGGTCACATCGGAGATCAGCGTGTGTCGATTGAGTGGTTTGAGGTACACCGCACCGCGGCCGTGCGCCAGCATCCCGTCCCACTTTCCATCCTCGTCGAGACGACCTTCGCCGGAGATGTCGACCGCGGCGTACGAGATCGTCGACGCCATGCCCGCGTAGAGGTCGGTCGAGCCGAAGAAGTCGCGTTCCTTGCCGCGGAGTATCCTCACACCCTTCCCCAGCAGCGTTGCCACCTGCACTCCAGTGCGGAGATCCTGTGTTCCTTCGAGGGCATCGAATCCGCTGACTCGCACGAAGTGTATGTTGCGCAGCCCCCAAAGCGCATTGAGTCGCGCCGTCTGATGCTTCGTGTATCGATTGATCAGCGCCTGGCTCGTGTCTGGTACGATCCCGGCATCGCTAATGATGACTGGCTGTGTCCCCGGGTTTTCATCCTCGAACGAAACGGAGCCACCGACCAGCGCCAGTCGACCAAGGGGCGGCCCGATGCGGACCACGCCGCCGATATCGCTGTACGAACGAGCAAGCTTGAGTGCCGCGGGGTCTGCGCCCGGCCGCCTGAAATAGAAGTAGCCATTCAGGTTTCCCGCGGTTGTTCGCCACGAGAGTCGCTGCAGATCAGTGAGAAATGGGTGACTGAGCTCCGTCCGCCAGTCACTCCCCAGCTCGCGACGCCCTCCCTCAGCCACCAGCTGATAAGGCCGGCCGAGGAATTGGTAGTCGACGAACTTGCCGGCGTAGATGTCGCGAAAGTGCTCGCCTTTTTTCCAGGAGGCATCGGCGTGGATCGCACTGCCCAGCAAATTGTCTTCGCCCAGCAACAGAGCGCGCACGGTCGGGGAGCCGCCGCCGATCCCAGCGCCGAGGATTAGCGTGACTTCGTCCACCGTCGAGACGCTGAGAATGATTCCGCCATTGCCATCGGCGTAAGCCAGCACGCTGGCGTCGGCGATGAAAGGCTGCGAGCGCAGGATGCGCTCCGATTCGGCACGTCGCACCTCCGTGCACCGATCGCCCAACTGCAGCGCCAGGTAGCGCCGGATGACCGACTCGCGCGTCGTCACGTGCTCCTTCGCGGCAAATCGTCCCGCGCGTTGCCAGATCGTATTGCCGTTGATCCGGAACGGCGGGCTCGCGTCGATATCGATGCGACTGATGCGCTCCCCCTTGCAGGTGACGGGTAGCGTGTTCACAATTTGAGGCTGTGCCTTAGTCGCCGACGCGGCGGCGAGCAGCAATGCCAACGTACCCTGTCGAAGAGAGATCACTCGTGTCGTCCGCGCGCAAGCCGGTTCCAGCCTGCACAGTTGCTGTTACCGCTAGCATTCGCCCTGATGGCGATACCAGTCGTGTCCGGTTAACCGCCGCCTACGTGACCGCCCTTGAAAGAGCAGGGCTCGTACCACTCATCGTTCCTCCACTTTCCAATGCCGAAGCCGCTGCGTCAGTGCTCGATTCCGTCGCCGGCCTGGTGCTGACGGGCGGAGAGGACGTCGATCCCGCGCGGTACGGCGAAAAACGCCACGAAAAAGTACGCTCGGTAAATCCCGCGCGCGATGCGACCGAGGCAGCTTTGATCGAAGAAGCACGCGCCCGCGGCACGCCAGTGCTGGCGATCTGCCGCGGCATCCAGATCCTGAACGTCGCCCTCGGCGGCACGCTGGTGCAGGACATTTCGTCGCAATGCGAGACCAGCATCGATCACGACGATGAAGGCGCGCGCAACTCGCGCACCCACGAAGTCGAGATCGAGCCGGATTCATTGATCGCCAGGGCCGTCGGCGCCGAGCACGTCACCGTCAATTCTTTTCATCACCAGTCGGTGAAGCGCGTCGCCGACGGAATGCGCGTCACGGCCCGATCTCCGGACGGAGTCATCGAAGGCATCGAATCAACCGATGAGGATTGGTGGGTGATGGGCGTGCAGTGGCACCCCGAAGAGATGACCGAGTCGGCCGAGCCGTGGGATCGCGGCCTGTTCAAGGCTTTCGCGAAGCAGATCGAAGCGTAGTGGACCTGCCCCGGATCATTCACGTCGATTCCGGGCGCAGCTGGCGCGGCGGCCAACGTCAGGTATTTCTGCTCGCCACCGGACTGCGTGACCTCGGCTATCGCACGCTCATCGTCGCGCCTACGGGCTCACCGCTCATTCGCAAGGCAGATCAGGCCGGCCTCCCGACCTATCGTCTTACTCTCAGGGGAGAATGGGACATCCGCTCGGCGCGCGAGCTGAGAGCAGTTGCGAGTGAGTGGAACGCCGGCATCGTCCACGCGCACGATGCAAGATCGCATTCGATTGCCAGAATCGGGCTGATCGGCAAAAGAAAAACGCGTCTCATCGTAACACGACGGGTCGTTTTTCCGCCGAAGCAGGTGCGCCTCAAGTATCGCCACGGAGTCGATGCGTTCATCGCCATCTCCCAGGCGGTGAAAACGGTGATGGAAGCTGGAGTTCCCGCGGACCGCATCGAGGTCGTGTACTCAGGAGTGCCCGCGCCGCAGGTAAAACGTCCTCGCAACTGGCGCCGCGAGCGCGGCTGGCCGGCCAGCACAGTGATATGTGGAATCGTCGGCGCGATGACACAGGAAAAAGGGCTCGACATGGTGGCCGGAATCGCGCGTCGTCTTCCTGGCGAGCTTTTCCGACGGACCCGTCTCGTTCTGCTGGGAGGAAAGGGCAAAGGAGGCACAACTGTGTCGGGCGTCGAAGGATTTGACGCGGGATTCGTCGAGGAAATTCACGACGCAGTGTCGGGCCTCGACGTTCTCTGGCATCCCGCGCGCTCCGAGGGACTCGGCACCTCCGTAATCGACGCGATGGCGCTCGGCGTGCCGCCCATTGCTTTCGCCGTTGGTGGGCTGCCCGAGGTGATCGAGGACGGCAAGAGCGGACTGCTCGTCCCAGCAGGTGATCTGACGGCTTTCGTCCGCGCGGCGGCCGCTCTGATCAGCGACGATGGACTACGCGCGATGCTGGCAGAAGGTGCGAGACAGCGGGCACGCGAATTCGATTCTCTCCGCATGATCGAACGCACGGCTGAGGTGTATAACAGGGCCATCGTGGGGTAGCGGGTAATTGCCCGCCTCTCCTATCTTGCCTGTAGAGCACCCCGTCGTCACCCCAGCTGCGGAAGTGAATTGATCTACATCTGTATTCCGACCTACAACGAGGGCCAGACCGTCGGTGTGCTCCTGTGGCGCATCAGACGAGTTTTTCAGGACTACTCTCGCGAGTACGAGATCGTCGTCTACGACGATGGCAGCACCGATGGAACTCGTGAGACACTGGAGCCCTACGCTGACGTCATCCCGCTGACAATTCTCCGCGGCGAGCGACGCCAGGGTTACGGCGTTGCCCTCGACAAGCTCGTGCGTGAGGTCTCTCGTCGCACTCGGTATGCTCGCCGCGATGCACTCATCGTCATGCAGGCAGATTTCACCGACCAGCCCGAGCACATTCCCGAGCTCGTGAAACGCTTCGAGGGTGGGGCCGATATCGTCGCCGCGAAGCAGGAGATGAATGAGGCGCCCGCTCCGGTACGCAGACTGCACAGCTTCGCCAGCTGGATCCAGCGCGCTGGCTTGCCCAAGACTGAGGCGGCAGATCCTTTCACCACATACCGGCTGTACCGGATCTCGGTATTGCGCGAGCTCGTTAAGTCGATCGGAGAGGAGCCGACGGTCACCAGCAGCGGCTGGGCCGCCAACCTGGAGCTCCTTCTTCGCGCGCGGCCATTTGCGCGGCGAGTCGACAACGTCGACCTCGCTCCTCGGTACGACGTGAGAACGAGAGAATCGAGAGTCCGTCCCGTTGCCGACGCGCTGAACCTCTTTCGATTCACCCGCAAAGCGCGCTTGCTCGCCAACGCGGCCGGCGGTGCAACGTGAAGCGGTTGACTCTCGGCGTCGCGGCCTTCGCCGTGTGTGCCTTTGGCGATTCGGGAGCGCAGTCCGCGCCGTCAACTCCTACCCCGGTCATTGCCGCATCCAGCGTCAAGTATGCCAAGGTTCCGTTCACTGTCGGCGAGAGGATGGAGTATGACGTCAAGTTCGGCATACTCAGAGTCGGCAACGCGCACATGGAAGTAGTTGGCCTCGACAACCTGCGAGGCCGTCCCGTCTGGCACACCGCGTTCTGGGTACGCGGCGGCAACTTCATGTACCGCGTGAATGACGTCTACGAGAGCTGGATGGACGCGGAGACGCTGTCGTCGCTGCGATTCGTGCAGGAGCTCGAAGAAGGTGGAAAGGACACGGAGCGCAGATTCGAGATTTATCCCGAACGCGCGATCTTCGTGCAGACTACCAAGACCCCAAACAAGGAAGAGCAGTCGGTCAGTCAACCGCTCGATGACGGATCGTTCCTCTATTTCATCAGGACGATTCCGCTCGAGGTCGGCCAGACCTACGACTTCAACCGCTATTTCCGTCCCGACCGGAATCCGGTGCGCATCAAGGTGTTGCGCAAAGAGCGCGTCAAAGTTCCCGCCGGAACCTTCGATGCGATCGTCGTACAGCCGGTGATCAAGACGAAGGGCATCTTCTCGGAGAACGGTCACGCCGAGGTGTGGCTATCGGACGATGACAAGCACATCATGTTGCAGCTGAAGTCGAAGCTCTCGTTCGGATCGCTGAATCTCTATCTCAAGTCCTACGTCCCATCGTCGAATCAGTAGGCGGTAGCCGCGGTCCCCGTCCGCGCTCGACCAAGGGCGCCGGCGGCGGGGCAAAATCAAAGAGCGCTCCCCCGCCTTCTGCGGCCGAGCCGCCCGCGGAAGTCGATCTGTCGAGAGTGCGCACGGTTCCCATCGAACGGCGCCCCAACAAAGTCGCAGCAGCTGAATTCGCGTCGCCTCCCCCGATCGATCGACGAGACCGTAGCTTCGGTGCGTTCCTCAAGTCATTACCGGACGTACTAGTAGCTCGCGATTTCCTGCGCGTCGTCAGCGCCATCGCTTCGGCAGCAAAGTCGAAAAGAGCAGTGGTGGTGATGCTGGGCGGTCACATCGTGAAAACCGGCCTGGCACCGCTGCTCATCGATCTGATGAAACGACACGTCATCACCCATCTGGCGATGAACGGATCCGCAGCGATCCACGACTACGAGATCGCGCGCTTTGGTGGAACCTCGGAGGATGTCGCCCGCGGCCTCGTCGATGGCACCTTCGGCATGGCCGAAGAGACGGGCCGCGGAATGAATCAGGCTTTCACGATCGGGATGAAGAGCGGTTGGGGGATGGGAGAAGCGCTGGCGCGCGCGCTCAAGGAGCTGCCCCTCTCCAACGGTGATCTCTCGGTGATGCTGGCGGCGTATCGGCTGGGGATTCCCTGTACCGTCCACGCTGCGTTGGGCGCTGAGATTATTCACCAGCATCCGGCAACCAACGGAGCAGCGATAGGCGACACGAGTCATCGCGATTTCCGCCGTCTCGCCGCGTCGTTGCCCGCGCTCCAGGACGGAGGAGTCGTTCTCAACCTCGGCAGCGCCGTGATAATGCCAGAGGTATTTCTGAAGGCGCTGACGATCGCGCGCAATCTGAACGACGGCAAGCCCACCAACTTCACGACCTGCGACCTCGACATGCAGCGCCACTACCGCCCGCGCGTGAACGTCGTGCAGCGTCCCACCCAGTTCAGCGGCAAGGGCTACGAAATAACGGGGCACCATGAGATCATGGTGCCGTTGCTGACCTGGGGGGTAGTTGAGGCACTGGAGACCTAAGGCAGAACTACAAAAGCGAACTGCACCGCTGGTCGCTGTCAGCCGGTGCGCCATGAGCTTGGCGCTTCACTACCACGGGACAGATCGTGTTGGTGTTAAGGAAACTAAAGCACCGCCTCAAAACGCCTGTGATCTGTCCCGTCGCCTGCAGCGCTTAGCTCCTATCTGTAAAGCTGACAGCGACCAGCGGTGCAGTTTTCTTTCTAATCCTTAGTACCGAGTGAGTCTCGTTCCAGCGAATCTCTCCCTGATTCGGGCGGCCGTCCCTGGCGACAGAATCCGAATTCCGAAGTACAGCAACCCTCCGACGATGACTACCTTGATCGCGAGGGCAACCAGAAAGAAGGTAAGACCGACCAGCCCACCAAAGAGTTTGAACACCATGCCCACGGCAAAGAGGCCCAGCATGGCGAATAGGCCGATCATGAAAATGGCGCGTAACATGATGTTCTCCGAAACAGTGTCTGGGATCACTACGATAGCGGGTTCGCGGTTGTTTCACGAGAGCAAACAACCGGAGTCACCGAGCTGAGCGCCGAGGTAATCGTAGTCGGCGGCGGCGTCATCGGGCTGGCCGTCTCCGCCGCCCTTGCCGAGCGCGGGGTCGACGTAACTTTGATCAGCGAGCACCGCCCGGGCGAGGCGTCTCCTGCCGCCGCCGGCATGCTCGCGCCTTCGGTCGAACGAGCCCCCGGCCCGGCGCACAAGTTCACCATCGCCGCCCGCGACCGATACCCGTCCTATATCGAGTTTCTCGCCGAGCGCACGGGAATCAAAGTCCCTCTCAACCGACTGGGAATTCTCCAGGTCGCTTTCAGCGAGAAGGGCATCAAGGGTCTGCGCAAATCTGCCTTGCCGACGACCCGCTGGCTCGACGCAAAGGAGCTCCAGCACTTCGAGCCAGCGCTTCCTCACGCGCTGGGAGCGATGTTCAATGCCCAGGACGGCGCCGTCGACAACGTCGTGCTGCTCGAGGCGCTTAGAAGGCTTTGCGCCGGTGCGAAGTGGGTCGAACAGGTCGATGGCGCTGTGCGATCGGTGAAGCCAGCCGGTGCCTCGTGCACCGTAACCATGAACTCTGGAAGCCAGATCACGGCGGCAAAGGTCGTGATCGCCGCCGGCGCGTGGGCGGGCAAGATCAGCGGCGCGCGCTTCGCCAAGCACGTCAAGCCGGCGCGTGGACAACTCGTTTCGTACTCCAGCACACCACTCCGCCACGTCGCCTACGGCCCGAGCGGCTATATCGTTCCGCGTGGCAGCATAACCATCGGCGGCAGCACGATGGAGAACGTCGGCTTCGACACCAACACGACCCCGAGTGGCGTGAAGAAAGTGCGCGCCGCCGCCGAGGTGATTTGTCCGGTGCTCGCCTCGTCAAAAACCATTGACGCGTGGGCAGGATTGCGGCCGGTAACTCCCGATTTGCTGCCAATGATCGGACCGGATCCCAGGCACCCTTCACTCATCTACGCCTGCGGCCACTCGCGCAACGGCGTACTGATGGCCCCCCTGACGGGGGATTTAATCGCCGATCTCGTGACAGAATCACCACTTAGCCACGACCTGTCACAATTTCGCCCAGACCGTTTTTGATGTAGATTCCCTAAGCTCGACGGACGTTCTCCTCCCCGTCAGCCCCCAACAGATGCCAGATACACTTTATCAGATAATGGGGCGTCACCGCGCCGAGCCGCTCCCCGAGCGGAAACCGTCGTGGCTCAAGGTAAAGGCGCCGGGTGGCCCCAACTACATGCGGCTTAAGAGCTTGATGCGCGAGCTCGACCTCCACTCGGTGTGTGAGGAAGCCCACTGCCCCAACGTCGGCGAATGTTGGGAGCACGGCACCGCCACGTTCATGATCCTCGGCGATGTCTGCACCAGAAATTGCGCCTATTGCGCGGTTGCCCATG
>Ga0207646_10008338_pt1 | contig 10398 bp, 10 predicted proteins | sample KBSK5502metaG_FD_184343 | JGI IMG/M metagenome (GOLD analysis project Ga0207646, IMG submission 184343) | Corn, switchgrass and miscanthus rhizosphere microbial communities from Kellogg Biological Station, Michigan, USA - KBS K5-50-2 metaG... | ecosystem: Host-associated > Plants > Roots >...
AGGAGTGACACCGGCCAGGCGGCATTCTGTTTGGAAACCTATCACCCATGACAGGTTCAAGGTTCCTGGCGGGAGGTCTGCGACTAAGTGTCGCTGCAGTACTAGAGCCCATCCGAGTGAGACGGGCCATGAATCACCTCAGCGAGAGGAGGAACAACCGATGCAACGTCAACAGCGTGCGGTGTTCCAGTGGGGAGCCGTAGCGATCAGCGTCATTGCTGGCGCCTGGACGGTGTTTCACCTCATCTGGAACCTGAGCAAACAGACTGCGGATGACTATTGGGGCCAAGCGCTACTCGTGCTCTTTATCCTTGCTCTGCTCCTGGCCTTTGCCCGGTATTTCCAGGAACGCCCGGCATTGAAATCCACTTCTCCGGACGAGCAGTTCCCCGAGCCTCCCATCGCCAAATTCTTCCTTGCTTCGACGGGGGCCGCTGAACTGTGGTTTGTCCTGCGCATGAATGTTGGTGCGCAATGGCTGCTTGCCGGATGGGAGAAAGTGCAAGAGCCGGCATGGGGAACGAGCGGCACCGCTCTCAAGGGCTTTGTCAGTGGAGCGCTGGCCAAGACCGGTGGGGCCCATCCTTCGGTGCAAGGCTGGTACGGTAACTTCCTTCACGACTTCGTGCTGCCCAATGCGGGCCTCTTCTCGTTTCTGGTGACCTGGGGCGAGGTGGCCGTGGGGCTCGGTATCCTCTTGGGCGCGCTGACGGGCATCGCCGCTGGGTTTGGCGTCTTAATGAACCTGAACTACCTGCTGGCCGGTACCGTCAGCATCAATCCGGTGCTGGGTATGTTCGGCATGTTCCTGGCCTTCGCCTGGAGAGCCGCCGGACAGATCGGACTGGATCGGGTGCTGTTACCTGCCATCGGGTTGCCCTGGAAGCCGGGAAAACTCTTTCAGCGGTCGGAAGGAGTGAGGGAGGCAGTACGCAGCTCCTGAGCGCTCTGGGCGCTTCGGCCACCCATTACGAACGTCGCCCAGAGCAACCTGCTCTGGGCGACGTTCGTTTTTGGCGCTGCGAGCGTCTGAGGTAGCGAGAAGACGAAGAGCGGGTAGGCGGTCGCGCGACGCCTGAGCGCCGCCCGCACATATGCCCGCCTACTAGTCGGTACTCTGCCGCAGGCACTTCGCAGCCTGCTTGAAGGGCACGACTTTCAGCAGCAGCACGAAGCCAAGCCCCCGCACGATCGCCAGCGCCACCTATGTCAGTGGTGTTGACCCATGGACTGGCAATCACCCCAGCACTCGGCTGCAGAGTGCCGCCCAGGGGGACCCGCCACCGCTCCTGCAGGAGCGTGTGCACGCAGCCCCAGGCCCTCTCCCGGCGCCATGTTCTGCAGGGAGGAGGAGACGGTCTGCCACGCTGGCAGGACAGGTGGCCGGAAGCACCAGGCGCAGCCGGAGCGCAGGATGGAAAAGAGCGCATTGCGGAGGGTATGAGCGGGCCGAGCGCTGTAAACAGCGCTGCACGTGCCACGCTGATGTCGTCAGCGCAGCGCCGAGCGCGGGCGGAACCGAGCCGCTCGCAGGATGAGAGGCACGAGTCGAGAGCAGGTAAGCTAGCAATGAACATGCGCCATGATGAGTACCAGACTGTGCTGTTCCCGAAGCTCCGACGTGGGCTGGCAATGATGTATCGCTCGGTCCAGCGTGTGCATAAGATCCACGGCCTGATCGAAGTGGATGTGACCGCCGCCCGCCAGTACCTGCGGGAGCGCACGGCGGAAACCGGAGAGGCGCTGTCGTTCACGGGATTCCTCGTCACGTGTGTGGCGCATGCCGTCGAAGAGAACCCCTCGCTGAACGCATGTCGCAAAGGCAGGAAGCACCTCGCGCTGTTCACTGACGTGGACGTGGCGACGCCGATCGAGCGCGACCTGGAGGGGCGCAAGCAGCCCATCATGTACATCATTCGGGGGGCGAACAAGAAGGGGGTGCGGCAGATCACGCGTGAGATTCGCGAGGCTCAGGTGGCGTCGGTGGCGGCGACGTGGGAGGGCTTTCAGGCAGAGCGCTGGCTGGTACGTGTCCCAATGCTCGTGCTCCGAGGGCTGTGGGTGCTCTTCTGGTGGGCGCGGGGCCGCTCGCCGCGGCTGCAGAAGCGCTTTGGCGGGACCGTGGGTCTCACAGCGGTGGGGATGTTCGGCAAGGGCGGCGGCTGGGCGATTCCCTTGGATTACCACACGCTCGATGTGGCCGTGGGCGGCACGACGGAGAAGCCGGGGGTGGTGGACGGGCGAATTGCCATCCGCGAGTATCTGTGTATGACACTCAGCTTCGACCATGACGTTATCGACGGCGCGCCGGCCGCGCGCTTCGTGTCGCGGCTGCGCGAGCTGATCGAAAGTGGCTATGGCCTGCACGAGGGCGAAGTCGAACAGCGTCGAGTTGGGCACTGAGGCGCGCGTAATGGTCGTGTCTCCTGGCTGACAACATCGGGCTTTAGCCCGCCACAAGCCACGCCGATGTATCGACAGTGGTGAGGCGTGTGAGGGCTTGAGCCAAGAGTCCTATGCCAGGGGTCGCTTTCTCCTTTCTGTGCGAGAATTGGGTATCGGACACCATGCACCTTGCCAACACTATCGTGTTTCTGGGTTCCAGGCTAAATCGGTCGCCTGGGTAAAAGCACTACCGTATTTTGGACGAGGTGCGCTCCGCTTGAACCAGAGTTGATTGAGCTTCGCTCGCCTGGTGATGGAGTCAACGTCCGCATGGGGCCGGGCAGGCCCTTCAGACGCTAACGTGATGGGTTGCCATGTGCGTCGTCTGAGAATCCATCGGGCCTCGGCCCGCGTGGAGTGTCAGGTGGGTATGCCTCGTTCCCAACGCGCTGCCAAGCTGGAATAACCTGCGAGCAATGAGGATGAGCCAAAGCGTCGTCGGCACGAGCGAGACGAGCGAGAGCAGCAAGCCGACTGTCCCTGCTGATGCTGGTACAAGCGTCAGTGCCCCCATCGCCAGACCCGTGTAGGCGATACGCTTGCTGAAAATCGCGCTGCGGAGCATGACCGCCGCAGTGATCAGCGCACCAACAGCGCCGAGCAGGTATCCTACGTCGAACGCGGTACCGGACCAGTTCGCCAGCAGCGCCTGTCCTGCTCCCAGAAACATCGACCGCTGTGCATCGCTCGTCGCGGCGGCGTAGTGGCTGCTGAGAGTAAGCATCGCCGCTCCAGGGTTCACCGCGACGATGAGTGCCGCCCCAACCAGGTTGAGGGCCAGCGCGATCGCCATGAACGAGTGGCTGATGCCCCTGAGGGCGACGTACAGAGCGAGATAGAGCGGGACCATCACAACGGTGGCCGTCACCAACAGCAGGTCGAGGTCGAGCAGCCCCAGGAACCCGTTCCGCTGGAACAGTGCGAACCAGTCTTCCACACGCGTGGGCGGCGGCCAGGCAAGGAAGACGATTACCGCGAGCGCAATGATCGCAACCGAGAGCAGAGCAGCCACGCCGCCGACTCTCAAGAGCGGCTTCCAGGCGTCTTCCGCGGCTTCAGCCCTCGGCACATCCATCCGCTGCCGCCCCGCGGCGAGGGGTTCCATAAGAGAGGCTTTCATAGCCGTGCTCCTTTCGAGGACCAACTTCCTCGACCTGAATGTCGCCGACTGTGCACGCGGCCTCAGTGGCGCGTCGCGGCCTGCCGCGGCGGATGGAAGACCAATGGGGTGGGTAGGATTGAGCTGACCAGGCTGGCAGCACGGTCGCTCTGCTTGTGCCTGTGAGAGCTCGTCTCTCAGTGCGCAACGACATGGGCTTGCGACGACTCGTACATCCGGCGGAGCAGCAAAGCCCAGTCTGCCGCTCGCCCGATCTCTCCACTATCCAGTGGCCCCTCCGTCCCCTGCACGAAGAAGCTCTCCGGTTCCAGGAGGAGCTCGCCGCCACGCCTGCGCATCGTCCTCGCCATTCGTTCGGCGGCGGAGCCGGTCATCCAGCGGGGCTTACGGAAGCGTGTATCGAAGCACGCGATAACCAGATCCCGTATCGATGCGGCAGAGACCTGCTCGAGGAAGTGCTGCACGGCTGGAGTTGGCCTCCACCCCTGGGTCGGCGACCCCACCACGAGCAGGTCCACCCCCTGCAATACGACCGGATCCGCGTCAGCAACACGGATGGCCCGCGCTTGCCCGGCGGCACGCAACGTGTCGACTATGGCCTGGGCGATGCGTTCGGTGTTCCCATATTGGGAATCGTAGACAACCAATGCGTTCATGGAATCCTCCTCGTGGGAGAGCACGTCGCTCCTCACCACATCCGTGCCGAGCGGATCGCGGCTGGACCGTCCAGACCCGCGGCGCCCCTGCCGCCTCGCGAACCAGATCAACTGACTTTGCGCCAGTACACGCCGAGTCAGTCGAGCTCAAGGGGGCCCTTATGCCAGAATCTCCCTCTTGCGCTTCCCACCGTACCGCTGCGGCATCACATACCTGTCTCTGCCAGGTACACATACTTCACAGGCTGATCACGCACATATTCCGCGTCCTCGGTACTGCGCAACAGCGTTAGTGGCGCGCTGGAGACGAGGAGCACCGAGGTTCGACTGTGTTAATGACGGCAAACTCTGGGAAGGAGCAAGCCCATGACGGCCCGCTGAACAGAGGGCATCCTGCGCTTCCGCAGGCTGAACGGAACCGTGCCGAGAGGGGTGCTGTGTTCCTGTGATCAACGTGTGATGTTTCGTCTTCGGTCCGTGATAGGGCTGTGGTAGTATGTGCGGCATTCTAGACATACGCCGCGCGTCGAATCGCCGCTGTATGCCAGGTGTGGCGGTGGCGCGTATCGTGAGCTTCCTCGATTCTGGAGGCGCAATGTGCCCACTAACCAAGAGGATGCTGCGGTGGCATCAGACGGCATCGGAACGCGTCATGTCGTGGCACGCGCCGACTTTCCGCGCCTGCTGGAGGCACTGCGAACGCGCGGCTTCCGTGTGATCGGTCCGGTGGTGCGCGACCAGGCGATCGTGTACGACGAGCTCAGCTCGGTGACCGATCTGCCGATCGGCTGGACGGACGAGCAAGCGCCTGGACGGTACCGCCTCGCCAAACGCGCGGACGAGGCGCTCTTTGGCTACGCCGTTGGCCCGCATTCGTGGAAACGCTACCTGCACCCGCCGCTCGTGCGCCTGTGGCGCGGGGTGAAAGAAGACAAGGGCTTTCGTATCGAGCCAGAGCCGCACGAGGCGCTGCGCTATGCCTTCCTCGGTGTGCGCGCGTGCGAGCTTCATGCCATCGCGATCCAGGACCGTGTCTTCCTGGGCGGGCCATTCACCGACCCCGGTTATGGCCAGCGCCGCGCACAGGCCTGTATCGTGGCCATCAACTGTGGCCAGGCCGGCGGCACCTGCTTTTGCGCCTCCATGGGGACAGGGCCCCATGTTGATCAGGGCTTCGACCTCAGCCTGACCGAGGTGCTCGACGCCGGTCGCCACTACTTTCTCTTCGAGGTGGGCACGGCGCTCGGCGCCGAGATCCTCGCCGATGTGCCGCATACAGAAGCGCGCGACGAGGAGCTGCTCGCAGCGGACCACGTGGTTGCCGAGACCGCCGCGCACATGGGGCGGACGCTGGACACCGCGAACCTCCACGACCTCTTGATGACCAACCTGGAACATCCCCGCTGGGACGAGGTAGCAACCAGGTGCCTCTCGTGCGGCAATTGCACCATGGTCTGCCCGACCTGTTTCTGTACGACCGTCGAAGACGTGACCGACCTTGCTGGCGAGCAGGCGGAACGCGTGCGGCGCTGGGATTCCTGCTTCACCAGCGACTTTTCGTTCATCCACGGTGGCAGCGTGCGCGGCTCCACGAAAGCGCGCTATCGCCAATGGATGACCCATAAGCTCGCCACCTGGTACGACCAGTTCGGGACCTCTGGATGCGTCGGCTGCGGGCGCTGCATCACCTGGTGCCCGGTCGGTATCGACATCACCGAGGAGACGCGCGCCATCCGCGAGAGCGCTGCTGCTCCGGCGCAGTCTTCGAAAGAGGCGTAACCATGCAGACGATCGCCGACGAGCTGGCGCGCCATCCATTCTTCTCGACGCTCGACCCGCGCGATGTCGAGTTGATCGCCGGCTGCGGCACGAATGCGCAGTTCGGACGCGACGAGTACCTGTTTCGCGAGGGTGAGCAGGCAGACCGCTTCTACGTCATCCGGCATGGCAAGGTGGCGCTCGAAACCGCCGCGCCGCAGGCAGGCATGCTAACCATCGAAACCATCGAGCAGGGGGAAGTGCTCGGCTGGTCGTGGCTCTTCCCACCCTACCGCTGGCACTTTAGCGCGCGCGTCCTGGAGCCGGTCCGCGCCATCTCGCTGGATGGCGCATGCCTGCGCGAGAAGGCCGGGCGCGATCACGATTTTGGCTACGCGATCATGAGTCGCTTCGCGGCCATCATTGTGGAGCGGCTCCAGGCGACGCGGCTCCAGCTGCTGGACGTGTACGCGCTCCCCGCGCGCGGCGGCAAGCGAGTCAGCCGATGAGCAGCGTCATGGACCGTGCCTCCGATCCCGATCCCATGCTGCCGCGGCGCTATCGCGTGCAGCGCCGGCGTCGCGAGCTCGCCGACACTTTTACGCTGGAGCTCGATCCGCTCGATGATCCAGCTGTTCCCACGTTCGCACCTGGTCAGTTCAACATGCTATACGTTTTCGGCGTGGGCGAGATCCCCATCTCGATCAGCGGAGACCCGACCAGACGCACGCCGTTGGTCCACACGATTCGTGACGTGGGGATTGTTTCGCATGCGATGCAAGCACTCGGGCCAGGCGAAGTGCTGGGCGTGCGGGGCCCGTTCGGCAGCCGCTGGCCGGTGGAGCGCGCCTACGACAAGGATCTCGTGGTCGTGGCGGGCGGCATCGGTCTGGCGCCCTTGCGTCCTGTTATCTATGCGGCGCTCGCACAGCGTGCGCGGTTCGGCAGAATCGCCGTGCTGTATGGCGCCCGCTCGCCATCGGACATCCTCTTTCGGGGCGAACTCCAGCGATGGCGCACGCATGGCGGCCTGGACGTAGTGGTAACAGTCGACCGGGCAACCGGCTCCTGGCGCGGCAGCGTCGGCGTCGTCACGCGCCTCATCCCGCGAGTGCCGTTCGACCCAGCAAACACCATCGCGCTGGTGTGTGGGCCGGAGATCATGATGCGCTTCACTGCCAGCGAGCTGAGCAAGCGCGGGGTACCTGGAGAGAGCATCTTCATGTCCATGGAGCGCAACATGAAGTGCGCGGTGGCACAGTGCGGCCACTGCCAATACGGACCGTACTTCGTGTGCAAAGATGGTCCCGTCTTCCCGTATAGCGCCCTCCAGGGGCTGCTGACGATATGGGAGGTGTAATGTGGCGAAAGTGACCCGCAAGCAGACGCCCACGCTGGCCGTGTGGAAATTTTCCTCCTGTGACGGCTGCCAGCTCAGCCTCCTCGACTGCGAGGACGAGTTGTTGGCGGTGGCAGGCGCCGTGGACATCGCATACTTTCCTGAAGCGTCGCGGGCGGCGGTGAAAGGGCCATACGATCTGTCGCTGGTCGAAGGCTCGATCACCACGCCGCACGATGAGGAGCGCATCCACCGCGTGCGACGTGCCTCGCGCTACCTCGTGACTATCGGCGCATGCGCCACCGCCGGCGGCATCCAGGCGCTGCGCAACTTCAAGGACGTCAAGCAGTTCATCTCCATCGTCTACGCCACACCGTCGTACATCAACACGCTCGCCAAGTCCACCCCCATCGCCGATCACGTGGCCGTGGACTTCGAGCTGCGCGGCTGCCCGATCAACAAGCACCAGCTCGTCGAGGTGATCAGCGCCTATCTGCAGAACCGCAAGCCCAACACGCCTGCCCACAGCGTCTGCATAGAGTGCAAGGCCCGAGGCACCGTCTGCGTGATGGTCGCCCACGGCACACCGTGCCTCGGGCCGGTAACGCACGCTGGCTGCGGCGCCATTTGCCCCGCCTATGCCCGTGGCTGCTATGGCTGCTATGGGCCAAAAGAGACGCCGAATACCGCGGCCTTGAGCGCGCAATGGCGCGCGATGGGGGCGAACCCGCAGGACCTTGTCCGTGCCTTCCGCGGCTTCAATGCCTACGCCGAGGCGTTCCGCAAGGAGAGTGAGGGGCAGGAGCGGTCAACAACCCCATAGCTAACGCTAGGGGGCTTGCGTCTGCCTTTCCACGAGGGCCTGATTATCCATGCCCTCTACCGGGCGACGCCATAGGCTGGTTGACGGCAGCCCACTGTGGAGCGGGTGCGGCCAACGTTTTACCGGGCAACCGACTGTTTGCCCGAACCCTGCGAACGTGAGATTGGAAAGGTGCGAACCGTTGCTCTCGGAGTGCTCCGCGAGAGTGCCTTGCACATCTCGGCATTCTTGCACCAGCAGACAGAACCGGAAAGGGGGAGGCGGCGCTTCCGCCCCGCGCCAGAAGGCAGGGGGCTCCGCGCCGCGAGTACGATGAGCGCTGACGCTGAATCTGCACGGACCATCAAGGTGGGCTATCTGGCGCGCGTGGAAGGCGAAGGCGCGCTCTACATCAAGATGAGCGGTGGACAGGTGCAAACGGTGCGGCTCAAGATCTTCGAGCCGCCACGCTTCTTCGAGGCTCTTCTGCGTGGGCGCATGTACGGCGAAGCGCCGGATATCACGGCGCGCATCTGTGGTATCTGCCCGGTCGCCTATCAGATGAGCGCGGTGCACGCCGTCGAGCGCGCGTTTGGCGTCAGCGTGGAAGGACAGCTGCGCGCCCTCCGCCGGCTGCTCTATTGCGGTGAGTGGATCGAGAGCCACACGCTCCACATCTATCTGTTGCATGCGCCCGACTTTCTCGGCTATCCCGATGCGATCCGCATGGCGGCGGATCACCCGGCCGTGGTGAAGCGTGGCCTCGAGCTGAAGAAGGCTGGGAACGCCATCATCGCGCTGCTCGGCGGGCGCGAGGTGCATCCAATCAACGTGCGCGTGGGCGGATTCTATCGCGTGCCGACTAGGCAGGAACTCGTTCCACTCGCCGAACAGCTCAAAGCCGCCCGTGACTTGGCGCAAGAGACGGTGCGCTGGGTGGCGACGCTGCCTTTCCCGCACTTCGAACGAGACTACGAGTTCGTCAGCCTGCGCCATCCCGACGAGTATCCAATCAACGAAGGAAGGATTGCCTCAACCCGCGGGCTCGACATCGACGTCCAGGAATACGAGCAGCATTTCACCGAAGAGCACGTAGCCTACTCGAATGCGCTGCACTCCGTGCTTGAAGGGGGACGGACGTATTTCGTGGGTCCCCTCGCGCGCTACAACCTCAATTTCGAGCGGCTCTCACCGCTCGCGCGTGAAGCCGCCCGGGACGCTGGTCTCGGAGCCTCGTGCCGCAATCCCTTCCAGAGCATCGTCGTGCGCAGCGTCGAGACGCTGTATGCCTGCGATGAGGCACTGCGCATCATCGGGGAGTACGAGCCGCCAGATCGGCCTGCAATCGACGTCGCGCCGCGCGCTGCCGTCGGGTGGGCCTGCACCGAAGCGCCGCGCGGCATCCTCTATCACCGCTATCGGCTCGACGACACCGGCGTGATCGTGGATGCCAAGATCGTCCCGCCGACCTCACAGAATCAGAAGATCATCGAGAGCGACCTCCGGCACTTTGTGGAGCAGGCCAGCGACCTCGACGATGCGCGGTTGACCGCGCGGTGCGAGCAGGCGATCCGCAACTACGACCCCTGTATCTCGTGCGCAACCCATTTCCTCACACTCCAGGTCGACCGCGACTGAGGAGGGCCAGGTGCCGCAGGCGACGTTGATTATCGGCGTGGGCAACGAGTACCGAGGCGACGACGGCATCGGGCCGGCCGTGATCCGCGCACTGGCGGGCACGCAGCCAGCCGGTGTCGGGATGGTCGTGCAGGCAGGGGAAGCGCTGGCGCTGATAAATGCCTGGGTGGATGCTGAGCGCGTTATCCTGATCGACGCCGTGGCCGCGCGAGGCACGCCAGGGAAGATGTATCGGATCGATGCGAGCAAGACCCCCCTCCCAGCGCATTTCCTCGCCTGCTCCACCCACGACTTCGGCGTGGCCGCCGCGATCGAGCTGGCGCGCACGATCGGTCTACTGCCGCCGCACGTTATCCTCTACGGCATCGAGGGTCAGGACTTTGCCCCTGGTGCAGGGCTGTCATCCCCGATAGCGCGCGTCGTACACACGGTCGCCGCGCGCGTGACCCAGGAGGTATGCCTCGCACGGAAACAGAGCAGCGGTAGTGTGCAAGTAGACGCCTCTTAGCGCCTCAGTTAGCCTCATCCCTCCATCTATCCGGCTCGCAAGGAACGTGAAGCGGCCCTCTCTCCCTGGTTTTCCGACGCGTGCTCGTCAACCGCCACCAAGCCGTTCGCACACCAGCATGTGACCAACCTG
>Ga0207646_10008340_pt1 | contig 10396 bp, 7 predicted proteins | sample KBSK5502metaG_FD_184343 | JGI IMG/M metagenome (GOLD analysis project Ga0207646, IMG submission 184343) | Corn, switchgrass and miscanthus rhizosphere microbial communities from Kellogg Biological Station, Michigan, USA - KBS K5-50-2 metaG... | ecosystem: Host-associated > Plants > Roots >...
GACGGACGGAATCTCGGGGATCGCGTCGCGACGAAACGTCGCCGCCGCGGCCTTTGCGAGCTCGGATTCAAGCGCCACCGTCAGGTCGTCCTTCAACTCACGCGCGCTGCGTTGCCGGTTCGCGGGATTTGGGTCCAGCGCGCGATCGACGACTCGCGTGAAGCGGCTCGGAAGTTCCGGGCGCCGCTTCGCCAGAGGTGTCGGGCCTTTCGCGTGCGCCGCCTCGACCTCCTCGAGTGTCTTGCCCGCCACCGGGTAGTCGTTGGTCACCGCGTGATGGAGCAGCACGCCAAGGCTGTAGATATCGCTGGCGATCGTCGCCGGCTGATGCCCGATGAGGACTTCCGGCGCCAGGTAGAGCGGCGTTCCGATTGTCCGGCGCGATCCGTAGCCGCCTCCGTGGGCTCTCTCGCCCCCGCCGAAGTCCGTGAGCACGTAACGGTCGCCGCCGGCGCACCGGATCACGTTATGAGCCTTGATATCTCGATGGAGCACGTGGGCGCCGTGCACCGACTCGAGAGCGAGGCAGAGGTCGATTCCCATGAGCGCAGCTTCGCGCGAGCTCATCGCGCCGTCGCGTTCGAGATGTTGCTCGACGGTCCGGCCCTCGATGAGCTCCATCGAGAGTGCGATGGCGCCGTTGTGTTCGTGCACTTCCAGCACTTTGACGACGTTTGGATGGTTGATGGCCGCCAGCGTGCGCGCTTCTTCGATGACCGCGGCCGGATCGCTCGTGTCGTGAAGTACCTTCAGCGCGACCTCACGCTGAAGTAACGGATCGAGCGCGCGATGAACGGCGCCGAAGGCGCCTTTTGCGATTTCGCGCCGCAGCTCGAAACGGCCCCACTTCTGCGTTTCAAGCGCCCGAGATGGACTGGCGGTCTTGGCTCGCGTCAGGACGGCAGACCAGTTCAGCTTCGCCCGCCAGCCCGTGGCCGCGGCGACGCTTTCGACGAGCGGCGGTTTGCGTAAGGCCATGCGGAAGCGCAGCACCTTCCCCTGACTCGCGCGGAAGAGCGGACCTGTCCTGTCGATCGGATGTGAACGAGGCGGCCGATTATACAGGAAAAGCTGCACGACACCTGTCCCGTGCATGGATTAACGACCCGGCGGGCGGAATCTAACAGCGTGTCAGTGAGGCCGAATAATGTGCCACCAATGCTGACTTTTTATGCGGATTCGCGCCGGGACAGGTCCTCAAGATTCCCGCGCACGCGAACCGGTAGCACATCGCGACCGGCGGTTGAGGGGACCGGCGTCAGATCAGGCGGCGTGGCTGCGGTTTGGATCCGTGTCCCCGTTCGATTTCGGCCGCTCGGCACGGATGACCCGCGCTCGCGCCGCTTCCTTCACCGCCTTGACGATTTCGCCGAGGTCCGAGTGCGTGTCGACAACCTCGTAGATCCGGTCGTCGTCGCCGGCGAGCTCCTCGATACGCGACGGGTTCACGGCGGTGATGACGCATCGGCGATCGCGCATCGACGTGCTCGCACGGAGCGCCTCGAAGATCTTCCAGTTGTCTTCGTACGGCGGGCCGATGTCGTACACCACTACCGACCGATCGTGCCGGTCCATCATCCCGTTGACGTCGCAGCGGCCGTCTCTGATGTCCGGAATCAGCGCCGACACGACGGTGAATCCCGCACTTTCGAGGAGCTTTCGCAGAGGCATGATCGCCTCAAGATTGGAGTTGAAGAGTGCGACGGCACCGAGAGGTCCCATCAAGGTGGGACGTGCACGAACTGAGCCGGAAGGCGGGCCCATAATCAGGCCCGCCTTCGAGTGGATGCCTTACTTTGCGAGTGGGATTGACGGCGCGGTCGGGTTCGCGTTCGTCCGTTCGCCCCACTGGTTGTTCTCGATGCAGAAGTATTCGAGGATTTCGCTATCCGGGTCGCCGAGCTTCGCCGTATAGGTCACGTCGAAGGGCTTGGTGAACGTGCCTGGATCGTCGATCGTCACGACACGCTGAAGCGTGTTGTAGTCGGGACGAGTGTAACGCTCGATGAGGTGAAGTTGCTCGGTGTGTGGCGTTCCTGCGCTGTCGAGCCAGAACTTGTCATTCAGCCCGATCGTATCCACGACCAGCGTGTTGCCTTCCCAATGCCCGATCGAGTGGCCGTACCACGACGGCGACGGATCCTCCGGGTGCTTGCGGCCGTCCATGAAGATTTGGCGGAAGCTGTGCGCGTTGCCTTCCTGCAGCATGAAGATGTACTTCGAGCGCTCGCCGGCAGGCTGCACGAGCCGCCACGCGAAGCCGCCGGTGATCCGCAGCGGACCGCCCGGCATGCAGTAGAAATACGGGTCGTCGGCTTCCTTGATCGACGCCATCTTCTGCTTCGCCCACGGCATCATCAACGCATTGAGCTTCTCTTTGCCGAGCAGCCGCGGGATCGGCGCATCGCCGCCGCCCGTCCAGATGCCGGAGAGATCGACGGTGCCGTCCGCCAGCTTGGGTGCCGCGCGTTTCACCTCTGCGGCTTTCTTCGGCCCATTCTCGCCGCCGAGCCTCCGCGGCAGGTCCTGCGCGCCTGGCTGCGCGACAAACGGCGCGCTGAGCCCGAGGACGGCGATGGCAGCGATAACTATGCTTTTCACACGAGCCTCGCCTTCTCTAGTTGCCAAGCTTCGGAACGAAGAATTCCTTGCCGTCGGGTCCTTTGAAGGCCGTCACGATGGCGCGTTCCGCGACCGAGCGACCGGCGAAGCCCTCGACCGTCACCTGCGTGCCGACCGGCAGCGTCTTGCGCGACCAGCCGCCGCGCTCGAGCGCCGGCGTGCTCGCCATCTCGAAGTTCCACGTCGTGACCTTGCCGCTCCCGTCGGTGACATCGACATAGAAATGGGTATGCGGGTTCGTCCATTCGACCTTTGAGACCACACCCTTTACCGTGACCGGCTTCTTCGAGTCGTATTCCGCGGTCCACGAGTGATGGGCGGCCACGGGAACCGCGAGCGCCAACAGGGCGAGACCAAGAGCCAGAACCCCAAGCTTCATACTCATCCTCCTAGAACCCATATTTGATGCCGAACTGCATGATACGCGGATCTCCGGCGGACGATGTTATCCGGCCGAAGGTGCCCGCATCAAAGTTTGTCACCGGGTTGCCCCAGTTGAAGTTGTTGAACAGATTGAAGATTTCGAGCCGCAGCTCGAGCTGACGCGTCGCGGCAATTGACACAAGCCGCGAAAGTGCCACGTCCGCCGTCCAGAACCCCGGCCCCTCGATGCTGTTGTTCCGGTGGTCCCCATATGTGCCAGCAGCCGGCGCCGCGAATGCTGCGGCGCTCAGGTAGTTGTTCAGCGATTTGTCGCCGAAGGGATTTCCGTTCACCTGGTTCACGCGCTGAGGCGTGATGCCCGTCCCCGCGATATCGCGCGTCGTCGTCACGGTCAGCCAGGAGCCGGAGCGCGCGCTGACGATACCGGAGGCGCGCCAGCTCGAGGCGATGATGCGCAGCGCGCCATTTGAAAACCGCGGCGTCTCGGCGCCGACTGAGAAGTTTGCGATCTGGCGGCGGTTCTGCGAGCAGTTGCCTTTATCGAACGACGGATCGTTGGGCTTGGTGTAGCCACCCGTGAACTGGCTGAAGCCGCCGCTGACGTCCGTGTCGGCGACGCAATGTGACAGCGTGTAATTGCCCGCGAGGCTCAAGCCCGAGGCGGCGCGCCGCCCGAACGAAAGTTTCAGTCCGCGATACCTCTGCGTGCCGGCGTCGACGTAGCGAACAATCGGGCCGAGCCACTGGCCAGCAACCGGATTCTCGAGGTACAGCGTCCGGCGGCGGTCGGTGTTCGAGCTGACCGTGCACGACGGATAGGACACACCCGCGATCGTGCACGGGCCGAGGCCCATGAAGTTCGACGGATTGATGTGCGACTGTCCCCACATGCGGTCGGCGTAGCTTCCGAGATAGCTCACCGACGCCTGCCATGCCGAACCGATCTGACGTTCGAATGTGACGTTCCACGACTGGACGCGCGTGGAGTTGATGTCCGGATCGATCACGCCGTACGCGCCGAACCCGGGGAACTGCGCATCGAACGGCGGGTCGCGCGGCAGCGGATGCGTGTCGCCGCCAGGCACGTTGCGATACGGATCCTCGAACGGCACGCCGTTCAACTCGACGCGGTTGCTGAACGGCGACGCCGACGCCGCGATGTAGAGGAACTGCGCGCTGGGGAAGTCGTAGTTCAATCCGTAGGACGAGCGGATGGCAGTGCGACCGTCACCGCTCACGTCCCACGCCACACCCACGCGCGGCGACATATTGCGCCACTGCTTGTTCATTCCCGTCTTCCCGGGCGGAAATCCTGGATCGCCCGGATAGATGAGGCCTGCGGGAGCGTTTGCGAACCGTTTCGTCTTGATGCCCTGCCTGAAGTTGTCGAGGACGAAATTCGCGATGGCGCCGTTGTCCACGTTCTGCCCGAAATACGGCTCCCAGCGGAGCCCGAGATTGAGCGTGACGCGATCCTGGACGCGCCAGGTGTCCTGGCCGTACGCGCCGACGTACCACTGGTTCATGTTCAGGATGCCGGGCGCCCCATGGCGCACGAGCGACGCCTGGCCGGTGAGGAAGTCCGCAAGCGCAAGGCCGGTTGTCTGGCCGTTGAAGTTGAAGTCGCCTGCGGCGCGCGCGTTGTCTTCGGTGGACGACGTCCAATGGGACATCGTCGCGCCGAAGGCGAGTTGATGACGGCCGCGGACCCATGAGAAGTCGTCACCGGCCTGATACGACTCGTTCGCGAGCCGCACCTTCACCGAGTTGCCTCCGGAGATCGTGAACGCATTGGTGACGGCGATGCCGATGACGCCCGGCACGTAGCTGTGCAGCTTGATCCCCAGATCCGACGCGTCAAAGAACTTGTCGGGGGGATCGTTGAGGTGATTCGACGTGCGGTTCCAGGTCACGCGGAACGAGTTGACCATGTTGGCGCCGAGCACCAGCGTGTCGCCGAACGCGGAGGACTGCGCACGGGCGCGCTTGTTCGCGCCGAACTCGCGCCGCACCGTCAGGACGTTGCCGGTGCGCGAGAGCGTCGGCAGGCGCCGCTCGAAGGTGTCGATGTAGCGGCCGAACACGGTGTGGTTCGCCGTCACCTGATAGTCCACCCTCGTCACATACTGCTTGTCGTTGTTATCCAGCGGCACGCTGTAATTGATCTGACCGCACGGATCGGTGGCGGTAGGCAGGTGCTGCGCAACCAGTACCGCGGGCCTGCTGAAGAGCGCCGGGTTGACCTGGTTGTTGACAAACGGCGCGCGCAGCGCGATGGCGCGTCCGGCGTTGCACGCCGGCGAGGCGTACGCGGTGAAATCGCCCGCCATCATGGCGGCCGTCGGGACAAACGCGATGAATGAGGGCGGCATCTGCCGCGTTCTCGTGCCCTGGTACGCGCCGAAGAAGAACAGCTTGTCCTTCAGGATGGGTCCACCGAGCGTTCCGCCAAACTGGTTGCGATTGAGTCCGTCGTTGGTGCCGGGCGGCGCGAAGTAATCGGTCGAGTTGAAGCGGTGGTCGCGCAGAAATTCGAACACGTTGCCCGACCATTTGTTCGTGCCAGACTTGGTCACGGCGTTGACGGTCGCCCCCGAGTGGGTTCCGTTTTCCGCGGAGAGTCCGCTCGTCGCGACGCGGAACTCCTGCAGCGCGTCGGGGAAGGGGAACGGTAGATTGAGGTTGTCGTACGTGTCGTTGTGCATCGCGCCGTCGAGCACGTAGGTCACGCCCGACCGCAGACCGCCCGCGACCGAGATGGCGACCGCGTCGGATCGATTCCGCTGGCCGCTGACATCGCCCGTGTTCACTGCGGCGCCGGCGAGGATGATCAGATTCGTCACCTGTCGGCCCTGAAGCGGCAGCTCCACGATCCTCTGGTTGTCCACCACTTCGCTGATGCCGGCGCTGCGCACGTCAACAAGCGGCGCGGCGCCCTCCACCGAAATGGTTTCGGCGACGTCGCCGACGGCGAGCACGATGTTGATTGTCGGATTGCCGTTCACCTGCAGGACGATGCCGGTTTGCGCGTACGTGCGGAAGCCTTGCAGCGATGCTTCCAGCTTGTACGGACCTGTCGGGAGGTTTGGCACGGCGTAGGTGCCGCTCGTTTCCGTAACGACCGTGCGCGAGAAGCCGGTATCGGTCTGCGTCACCGTGATGGTGACGCCGGGAAGAACGGCGCCGCTCGAATCCTTCACGGTGCCGCTCAGTTGCGCGGTCGCCTGCGCCCACGCGGCCGCCTGGATCAGTAAGACGATGAGTGCCGCGCCGATCCCGTTCCTGACGAAGCGCGCCATGCAACCTCCCGGATGTAATTGTGAAAATTTGTCGGGGGATGCTACTACTTTTTGGCGTCGAGCGCCCCCCTGCGCATACCGATTCCTTATAATCAGCCGCACACAACGTGAGGCACCGATGAACCATCTGCAGCGCATCGTCACGGTCGTCGCTGTCCTTCTGTCGGGTGTCGTCATCCATTCGCAAGGCGGCGCGCCGACGCGGTTCCTGACGCCGCCGGCGCAGGTCATCGCCGTGCGCGCCGGCCGGATGTTCGACAGCCGCGCGGGCACGCTGCTGTCGAATCAGATCATCCTGATAAGAGGCGATCGCATCAGCGACGTGGGCGCGGCGGTGGCCATTCCCTCCGGCGCACAGGTGATCGACTTGACTGCGGCGACGGTTCTGCCGGGGATGATCGATGCCCACGTGCATCTCTACCCCGCGGACGATCTGTCGGAGGCGACGCGTACGATTGTCGCCGTCGCCAACGCGCAGACGGACCTGAACGCCGGCTTCACGACCGTGCTCGACATGGACTCGCGCGGCGGATTCGGCACTGTCGATCTGCGTAACGCGGTTAATCGCGGGCTTGTGATGGGACCTCGGATGCAGGTCGTCGGACAGTCGCTCAATCAGCGTGCGTCCACGCCGTACCCGGCACTCTTCAACCGCTTCATCGATCGCTTCACCGAGGACAAGAACCCGAACTCGCCGTGGCTCGGGCGAGCCGCCGTGCGTGAGGCAAAGCTGCACGGCGTGGACTGGGTGAAGATCTATACGACGCAGGACTTCGTCGGCGACGAGTACAACGTCTGGAAGCCGGATGCGACGCTCGTCAACAGTCCGTCATTGACGGAAGAAGAGGTGATGGCGATCGTGGACGAAGCGCATCGCCTCGGGCTGAAGGTCGCCTGCCACACGTACGGCGGCGAAGGACAGCTCAGCTGCCTCAAGGCGGGCGTTGATGCGCCGAACCACCTCACCGATCTCGACGATGCCTCGCTGAAGCTGCTCGTGGACAAGAAGCTCCCGTTCGAGGTCACCGTCGACGACCTCGTGTCGCTCGAGCCGGGCGATCTGAAGACAACCGGCGGCAGAAACAGCCGGCTTCGGATGGGCGAGCAGGCCTTCAGAAAAGCGCGCGCGGCGGGCGTCCCCATCGTCTTCGGCAGCGGCGCGACCTCCGCTACGATTCCACACGGCATCGGCGCCGATCAGTTCGTCTATTTCGTGAAGTGGGGGATGACGCCTGTGCAGGCGCTGCAGACCGCGTATCTTCCGGCGGCGACGATGTTGAACTATCACTGGGAGCAGCAGATTGGCAGCATCGAAAAGGGAAAATTTGCCGATCTCATCGCCGTGGCCGGCAATCCGCTCGCAGATGTTACGGAAATGCAGCGAGTGCGTTTTGTCATGAAAGGTGGCTTGGTCGTGCGGAGGGATCGATAAGTACAGACGTCCTCGATATTCCACGTCGGCGCCGTCCCGGCGCGGAACGGGCGTGCTTCTGTCCTTGACGGCGTTGACGGCCATCGTGTTCGTCGCCGGCTTTGCGGTGCCGTACTCCGTCTCGTCGTCGTACGGTCCACCGGAGTATGCGCCCCGTCGGGGCTGGCTCCTGTTGCACATCGTCGGAGGCGTGATCGCGCTGCTGACCGGGCCGGTGCAGCTCTGGCTCGGACTCGCGGATCGCGGCATGGCGTGGCACCGGAGCATGGGGATCGGCTACATCACGGGTGTCGCTCTCGGCTCGATCGGCGCGTTCTATATGGCCACGCACACCGATTTCGGGTGGATCTTTGGCGCGGGCTTGTTTGGACTGGCGGTGGCGTGGGTCACGACGACGGGATTGGCGTTTCTCGCGATCAAGCGGTCGCTCATCGACCAGCACAAGGAATGGATGATCCGCAGCTACGTCGTCACATTCGCGTTCGTGACGTTCCGTGTGTTCCAGCCGATCCTGCAGATTGCTCACGTCGGGACCCAACTCGAGGATCTGGCGTTCGCGGCGTGGGCGTGCTGGGCGGCGCCACTGCTCGTCACCGAGCTGGTGATTCAGGGTCGGAAAATTCTGGCAGTCCGCGCCTCGTACCCGGCGTTTCGTAGGGGCGGACCTTAAGGTCCGCCTCTACGTCCGCCTCTACATAGGCTTTAGCGCGTGGACTGCGGTTCACCTTCGGCCAGCGTCCCTTTCGTCGAAAACAGCCAGACGCTGTCGCCCTTCATCGTGCCCGCGAAGAGACTCCCGGCTGAATAGGCGACTACGTACTCGTCGCCTTCGTACTCGAAAACGCTGACTGGCGAGTTCATTCCCGCGCCCGTGTGGAATTCCCAGAGGCGCTTGCCGGTCGATGAATTCAACGCGGTGAGACGACCGTCGTTACGGCCGGTGAACACCAGACCGCCCGCAGTGGTGACCGATCCGCTGTAACAGGAATCCTTCCAGCGCTGCTGCCACACGAGCTTGTTCGTCTTCATGTCGAGCGCCGCGAAGATTCCCGCGGCGGGAAGCGGTGCGCCGCCGAATGCGCTGCCAAGATAGCGCTGCCCTTCAGGGGTGATCTGCTGATCGTCTTCGCCGCCTCTGAACAGGTTCGCCGCATCGGTCGCGCACACGTACAACAGGTTCGTCGCCGGATCGTAGGAGCTTGGCGGCCAGTTGGCGCCGCCGCGCGCACCCGGTTTGGCGACGATCGCCTCCTTCCAGAACGGCGTGAAGATGCGTCCCTGGTTGACGAGCGGAAGATCCTCGGGCGCGATGTCCACGTACTGCGGCACGAATGCATCGCCGCGCGGGACCGGCTGCGTCTTCGACGTCGCCTGCCGCGGCTCCTGCGGCACCGGCTTTTCATCGATGCCGATGAGCGGCGTTCCGTTCGTGCGATCGACGATGTAGACCCAGCCCGCTTTGTTCGGCTCCGCCGCCGCCTTCCGCAGCCGACCGTTGATCATCACGTCGAAGAGGACGACCGGACTCGGGCCATCGTAGTCCCACAGATCGTGATGGATCTGCTGGAAGTGCCAGCGGTACTTGCCGGTCGTCGCATCGACGGCCACCATCGATGTCGTGAACAGGTTGTCGCCCGCGCGGATTCTTCCGTTGAAGTCAGGACCCGGGTTGCCGGTCGTGAAATAGATCAACCCGAGATCCGGATCGACCGCCGGCGTTTGCCACACGGTGCCTCCGCCGTGCAGCCAGGCCTCGTTGTTCTGCGGCCACGTGTCGTGACCGAACTCACCGGGGCCTGGAACTGTGTAGAAGGTCCAGATCAGGTGACCGTCTCTGGCGTCGAACGCCTTCACGCGTCCGCGCGTTCCGTTCTCCCCGCCGGCGAAGCCGACGATGACCTTGCCGTCGTAATACAGAGGTGCGGCAGTGATCGTGTAGCCGTTCTGCCACCGCTCCGCCTGAATCGACCACACGGACTCGCCACTTCGCTGATCGAGCGCGACGAGGCGGCCGTCCAGCTGACCGACGTACACCCTGCCGTCGCCGAGCGCGACGCCGCGGCTCGTCCAGCCGCAGCAGACTGTGGTGATGCTGTCGGGAAGTTCTGCCCTGTGGTTCCAGAGCATGCGGCCGGTCTTCACGCTCAGCGCGAACACATCGTCGGCGCCGGTGACGATATAGATCGTCCCCTCGTGAACGACCGGTTGCGCTTCGCCTGAGTACTTGACGCCGAGACCCGAGCCATTCAGGTGTGTTCGCCACACGCCCTTCAGGGTCGTGACCGTCTCGCGATTGATCTGCGTCAGAGGCGAGTAATTCTGGTTGAAGAGATTGCCGCCGATCTTCAACCAGTTGGTCCTGGGTAGCGCCGCCAGTTCCTTCGAGGAGAAGGCGACGCTTGCCTGCTGCGACTCGAGCGCCACGCCCGCCGCGAAGACGACGACGAGGACGACGGCGACTCGTGCGGTCATGATCGCGGTACCGGAGGCTTGCCGACCAGCAGCTCGGGGCGTGCGCCGCGACGTGGCATGAACTTCTGGATGCGGCCGTTGCCGACTTCCGCGATGTACAGGTTGCCGTCGGGATCCACCGACGCGCCGTGCATGTTCAGGAACGCACCGGGGTAGTCGCCAAGGCCTCCCCACGCGTAGAGAAGAT
>Ga0207646_10008341_pt1 | contig 10396 bp, 10 predicted proteins | sample KBSK5502metaG_FD_184343 | JGI IMG/M metagenome (GOLD analysis project Ga0207646, IMG submission 184343) | Corn, switchgrass and miscanthus rhizosphere microbial communities from Kellogg Biological Station, Michigan, USA - KBS K5-50-2 metaG... | ecosystem: Host-associated > Plants > Roots >...
CGCTCACCACCAGGCTGGGTCGCGGCCTCCTCATCGGTCCGTGGATAGGTGCCCCATGCGTGGCGTCTTGCGGAACGTGGTCGTTTGCGGACCGATGGCGATCCTGACCAGCGCGGCCGGGACTACGACGAGCCAGTGCGAGAGAAAGAGCGCGCCTCGCAGCGATCGGCCAACGAGTGCGCCTCCACTGACGCCCACGCCGGAGAGTCCGGCGAGCGCGAGCAAGAGGGACCCGAGCCCGTACCCCGCGAAGAGTGAGATGGGAACGGTCCAGTCCATGCGGACGGGCAGTGGGATGGTGATCAGGCTGGCAACCACGCTCGCGGCGAAGAGTGGCGGGATCAGGAACTCTCCAGTGAAGGCCAGGAAATCGAGCTTGCGACCAAGCGGTGCCGAGCCGGCCAGCAGGCGCGGCCCGTGTTCCATGAGCCGCCGCAGGCTGCCTTCCGCCCATCGCATGCGCTGCGTCCACAGGTCCGCCAGCGAGGTAACCGCCTCCTCCCCAACGAGGACCTCAGGCGCGAGGGCGACGTGCTCACCCACCGCGGCAAGCCGCGTCGATAGGTCGAGGTCCTCGGTGATGGCGCGGGCATTCCAGCCACCCACGCTGGCGAGCGCCGCCCGCCGCACGAACATGCCGTTGCCGCGCAGCTCCGCGGTTCCATCCGCCTGACGGCGGCCACACTGGCTGGCGAGGTCCATCAGCTGCTCCTCCCCCTGCGCAGCGGTGAGCCATGAGTCGTTCTCGTTGACCGGGTGGCGCCGCGCCTGGATCGCCGCAGCCCCCGGATCGCGGGACCAAGCGGCCATGACCGCAGCCAGGAAGTCCGGCGCGACACGGGCGTCGGCGTCCACGACCGCCAGGGTCGCGCCGCGCAGCTCGTCAGTTGCCCTTGCCAGGGCCGCGCCCTTGGTCTTGGTGCCCGCCATAAGCTCGCGTGGCAGCACGCGAAAACGGTCCGCGGCCGTCCCCGTCTTGCCCGCGGCTTCGGTTGCGAGCGCTCCGGTTCCATCGTCCGAGCCGGCGTCGAGGACGACCACCTCGAACGAGGGGTCATCCGGTGGACCGTAGCGCTGCGCCACCAGGTCCGCCACGACGTCCGAGATCACGGGTGCCTCGTTGCGGGCGGGCACGACCACGCTGATGAATGGAAGGGTGGCCACCTCAGCCACAGAATGCTCTGATGTTCGAGCGCTGGCCGCCGATGAGGCGCGAATCAGGCGCCAGCCTCGGTAGGCGAGGTAGCCAACGTAGAGCACCGAGAGACCGATGATCGCCTGGAGCAGTCTGGCGGCAAGAGCTGAGGCGATGACAAGCCAGGCGAGGAGCGCGGATCCGATGAGCAGGCCGGCGGCGAGGAGCCTACTGGCCATCGGCCGATGAATGCTTCGGCGGGTCGCCCACCACCGCCTGAGGGTGGCTCTCGTGCAGGCCCGCGCGTTGGTTGCGACCCCAGGACGTGATTCCTGCCCACAGCGTCAAGGCGCCGAGCAACGCCATCACCACCGGGATGCCGGCGCCCGGGAACAGGATGTTGAGGATGTCCGCGGCAGCAGGAGCCAGCAGCACTGGAAGGAACGAGGCCACCGACAGCAGGGTGTTGAGGATGCCGAAAATGCGTCCCCGCACGTCGCCGGGCAGGTCCTCCTGGAGGGCGGTCTGGGATGGGATCGCTACGAAGGCGTACTCGAGGCCCGCACTGACGGCGATGACGACCACCACCGCGATCAGCGACACGAACGGGCTCAGGAGCTCGGGGAGGTTCGACTGGATCGGTCGCACCGCCGGCGACACAAGCTCTGACACCGGCTTGACCGCGGCGATCGCCATGAGCGTGATGCCCATGGCGACGAGTCCGACATCGATGAGCAGGCGGCGTGGAATGCTTCGCCCATAGCCATTGAGGAAGAGGATGCCGATCACGGCACCCAGCCCTGCTGGACCCATGATGAAGAAGAAGTCCTCTGCGCGGAGCCGCAGGATCTGGGTTGCGAATCCTGGCCCCAGCGCACCCATGACGCCGATCAGCGACGAGGCGATCCCGAGGTAGGTCAGCGACCACGCAATGCGCGGCGTCCTGCGGACGAAGGCGATCCCCTCGCGCAGCTCCTCCAGGAGCGCGGTCAGGGCTCGCCCCGCCACCGCGGCACCGGGCGCAGTGGTGATCTCGGGCGGCGCCCCGGGGATTGGCAGGATGGCGAGGCGGCGAGGCCAAACATGACCGCCACGACCACGTAGATCGCAGTCGGACCGAGGGTCGTCAATAAGAGAGGGCCCAGGAAGCCAAAGCCGATCGCAAAGGTCGCGTTGACGGTCAGCACGAAGACCGAGTTGGCCGCCATCAGCTGGCTGCGGCTCACGATTCGGGGGATCGAGGTGAGCTCGGCCGGGGCGAAGAAGGCGGTGACGGTGGCGATCAGGAGGTTGATGACGTAGATCAGCAGGACGTTGGCGCCGACGAAGATGAACAGGATTGTCCCCACGGCGCGCAGGACGTTTGCACCGAACATGATCAGCTTGGCGTCGGCACGCTCGACGATGACGCCGGCGATCGCGCTGAAGGCCACGGCGGGGAACAGAAAGGTCAGGATCAGGACCGCGTTCGCAGTATTCGAGCCGGTGGTCCCGACCACGATCGCCATCAACCCGGCTAGAACCATGTTGCTCGCCAGCTGGCTCAGGACCTGCGCGGTCCAGAGCGAGAGGAACGAGCGGTTGGCGAAGATGCTGCCCGCACCGGCGAGGTCCTGGCTCGCGAGGTCCTGGGGCAGATCCACGCGCGTCATAGGCCGTCATCCCCGCGACTGACCCAGCCCGTGAAGCGGCGCTCGACGTCGAGCCGGTCCATCAGGATCCTGTGGCCGCAGCCTGCGCAGACCAGGCCGATGTCGGCCCCCAGCCGGACGACACGCCATTCCCGGCTGCCGCATGGGTGCTCACGGCGCAGCCGCAGCACGTCGCCCATCCGCAGGTCGAGCGGATCGGGCACCTCACCCAGGACCATCCGCGGCGGTCGCCCCGGTAAAGGCGAAGCGATCGATCAGCAGCGCGGGGGCGCGCGCGTTGATGCCGCTGTACTCGGCGGCCACCAGCCGCGTCTCGGATCCGATGGCCGCGATCTGGCTGAAGGCATCTGGGATCGACTGCGTGAAGCGTAGGTTGCGAATCGGGCGGACCACCTTTCCACCCTCGACCAGGAAGGTGCCGTCCTTTGTCATTCCGGTCAGGATGCCCTTCTTGGCATGCACGATGTTCACGTAGTGGAAACGCGTCACCCAGATGCCACGATCCAGCTGCCCCATGAGATCGTCGCGCGAGCTGGCCCCCGGGGCCATGAACAGATTCCAGGCGAGCGGGCCCCAGGTGTTGGGGGCCGGCAGACCGTGGCCGGTGGACTGCGTGCCAACCCGCTGAGCAGTCATGCTGTCGTGCACCAAGCCGGTCGCCGTGCCTCGCGTGACAAGGTCCACCCGCCGCTTCGGGACACCCTCGAAATCGATGGTCGACGGCACGCCTGCGGGGTCGCAGCCGTCGTCCCAGATGTCGACGTTCGTCCCCATGACCTGCCGGCCGAGCTCCATGAATGAACGCCCCTCTTCCACTGCCAGGGCGTTGAAACTGATGAAGGAGAGGTATTCGAGCACGGTGCCGATGGCGAACGGTTCGAGCACGACGGGATACTCACCGGGCTCCAGGTCGCGCGCGCCGGCAGAGCGCATCGCCTTGTCGACCGCCTCAGCCCCGACGGCTGCTCCGTCGACATCGGTTGCATCGATCGAGACGGCCTGGCTGTAGCCGGAACCGCCGGCATCGTCCATGACCACCGTGATCAGCTTGGCCAGCGTGCTGGTCTCCGACCGCTCGACGCCGCGCGTGTTGGCGACGGCCATCGTCTGCGTTTCGGTCGAGAAGGCGCCGCTGGCGATCAGCCCTGCGCCGTCCGCTGCGCCGATGACCGCTCGTGCCGCGACCGCGCGTGTCGATGGATCCGCGGCGGTCGTGGCTCCCGCGCTCCCAAGCGTGGCGTGCGGTGTGGAGCTTCCCTCCGGAAGAGGCGCCGCCTCCGGGTTGCGCCCGGCGCGATCGCGTATGGCGAGCGCGCGCCCCACCACGTCGCGCAGCCCCTCATCGTCGAGTCGGTTGGTGGACGCCACTCCGGTGCGGCCGTCATCGGTGAGGCGCAGGCGCACGGTCGCGTCGTGCTCGATCACGTTCTGGTGAATCTGGGAGTTGGCGAATCGGGTGAGCCCAAAGTCGCGCGCCGTATAAACCGCCTCGGCATCCCCACCTCGAACCAATGCCAGCGTCTTGGCCAGCAGATGGCGCACCGCCTCCGGATCGTGCTGTGCTCCGTTCACCATCGGCCCACCCCGACCTGCACCTTCCGGAACCGCGCTGGGCTGGCGCCGTGTCCGACGTGGCCGGTCTGCATCGGCTCACCCTTGCCGCAGTTGGGGACGCCCCACTGCGCCCAGGAGCTCATGTCAGCAATCGCATCGCAGCTGCCCCAGAAGGTCGGCGTGATGCCCGTGTAGGTTGGGTTGCGGACGAGCGTGGTTCGGCGGCCGTCCTTGATGAGCCACCCGAGCTGCGTGCCGAACTGGAAGTTCAGGCGGCGATCGTCGATGCTCCACGAGCGGTTCGTCTCGAGGTAGATGCCGTCGCTCGTGTCGGAGATGAGCTGCTCGAGCCCTCCTCCGTTGCCCGGCCGCAGGCTGATGTTCGTCATGCGGATCAGCGGGATCCGATTCCATCCCCAGGCGCGGCTGCTGCCCATGCTGCGGCGACCGATACGTGGCGCGGTCTCGCGACTGGTCAGGTACCCGACGAACTCCCCCGACGAAACGATAGGCACGTTCTGGGCCGGCACGCCCTCGTCGTCCCAGCCGAAGGTGCCGAGCCCACCGGGCGCGGTCGCGTCCGCGTCGATGTTGACCAGCTCGCTGCCGTACCGGAAGTGGTCGAGCCTGTCGAGCGTCAGAAACGACGTGCCTGCGAACGACGCCTCCATGCCGAGCACGCGGTCGAGCTCGATCGGATGTCCGCACGATTCGTGGACCTGCTGCGCCAGCTGACTGGATTCGATGATGACGGTCATCTCACCCGATGGACATTGCGGGGCGTCCAGGAGAGCTACCGCCTCCTCTGCGATCCTGCGGGCGTTGCCGGGCAGATCGAGGCCGCGAACCGCCTCGAATCCGCCGGTCACCAGCTGGCCTCCGCTGCCCTGTGGGTAGGTGCGCAGCTGGACCTCGTTCTCGTTCACCGCGGTCGCCTCGATCCCGCCGCCTGCCTCCACCAGCTCCTGCTCGGTGCGCGCGCCCTCGCTCGAGGCAAAGGTCTTTCGCTCGCGGCTCCAATCCACGGATCCTTCTCGGATCGTGACTCCCGGCACCGCCGCCATCTCGCGGTCGGCTTCCAGCAGGATGCGGAGCTTCTCGTCGAGCGACACGCTGAAGGGATCCTCGGTGACCTGGGTCGCGTAGCGTCCCCGCGCCGGGGGCGTCTCGTCCAGATGCACGGGTTCGCGAGTGGCGGTCGCGCTGGCCCGTGCCACGCCTGCCGCCTCTCGGGCCACCCGTTCGGCCTCATCCGGCTCGAGCAGAGCGCTCGACGCAAATCCCCACGCCCCGTCGATCAGCAGGCGAACGCCGAGACCCGCGCTGCGCTGCGCCTCCGCGGACTCCATCGCGCCGTTCTTGACCGTGAGCGACTCGCTCTCACGCTCGACGAGGCGGATATCGGCATAGCTTGCCCCCGATCGTTCGGCGGCATCGAGGGCGCGGTCGATCAGCTCCTGCATGGCACCAGATGGATCAGGGGTGGACGCGGCAACGCCTTCCGGCGCTCGGCCGATCAGTCGGCCACTCTAGCATGCGGCGCCTCACTGGACCGCCTTGGCGACCTTCGGTTGCAGGTCCTGTTGGGAGGCGGGAATCTCGACGCTCTGGGCCTGCGTGGCGTCGATGGTGGCGTTCACGAACAGCTTGAGCTGGCTGATGATGCCGCCCGGTCGCTGGAGCGCGGTGAGCAGCCCCTCCGGGTCGCCCACGGCTCGAATCGTGAACTGGCGGTCGATCTGGGTGCCGTCGATCTCGAGTGTGCCGGCGCCGGGCACGCACACGGAGCGAGCGGTGATCCTGACCTGATCGACCGCGATCGCCTCTGCGCCAGCGTTCCGCAGCTCGTTGAGGAGGTCGTTCACGGCGACCGCATCCAGCTCCCCGTTGACCCTCAGGATGAGCCCTTGACCGATCACTGCCGTCTGCCCGCTGAAGGCGGCGATGCGCCGCAGGTCCTCGCGGCTCACGTCGAGCGCGCTCTGGCCCTGCGTCTGCGCCAGGCGGTACTCGCGCAGCTGCTCGCGGACGTCGCTCACGCCCAACCGAAGCTCGCGGTTGCGGTTGGAGAGCGTCTCGATCAGCGTGGAGAGATCCTGCGCGGAGAGGCTGCTGAGCTCCGTCGGGCGTGCCTGCGAGCGCAGCTGTCCTACGAGCAGGAGGCCGATGAGCAACGCCACGCCGCTCATGCTCAGCTGCGCGATCCGAGTGCGCATCAGCTCTCCGGAACCGCCCAGCGGAAGCGCGTGTTGCCAATGAAGGCAGGAAGGGTCAGCGAATCCGCCTGCTGCGTCGCGAACTCGAGGCCGAAGGCGTCGATGCGATGCGCCACCCGCGAGGAGAGATAAGCGGGGTTGGCCAGGAAGCGGTCGAGGAGGCCGTTCGATCCGATCGCCTCGATGCGGAAGGTAGGCGACAGGAAAGCGGTGTTCACGAGGATCGACGAGCCGACCCCATAGATGGACGACGTGCTCACCAGCCGCTCGCCATTGATGGTGATCGCTTCGGCGCCGGATGCCCACAGGGCCGTGACGATGTCGTGCAGGTCATCGACCAGCACGATGTAGTTCGCCGGATTGTCGCCAGCAGGGACCGGGCGCTTGGAATCTGCGATTTCGACGATGGCGCCCGGGCCGGTGACCTTGGTGAGGCCGGCCGCCAGGCGGGCGGCCGCGAGCTGCTGGTTGAGCTGCGCCAGCGTGGTCTGTGACCCGGCCGATGCGTTCTGGAAGGTCTGCACCTGGCTCTCGCCGTCGGCCAGCTGGTCGCGCAGCGTCTTCTGCTCCTGCTCGAGCCCCACCACCTGCGCCGCGAGCACCTGCTGGGCGGAGCTGGTGTAGTCCTGTCGAGCGACGCTCCCTTTCCATTGCGCGGCGGCCGCAAATCCGATTACGGCCAGCGCCAGACCGATCGAGATGGCCCATCCAGCGAACCGCAGGCGAGGCCGCGCAGACAGAAGTCGCACCGCCGCAGACGTGCGAGAGCGGTCTCCGGAATGGCTCACGGGAGGCCTCCCGGACGCCGTCGGCGCACGAGGATCGCACCAAGGATGACGAGTCCGATCGCGACCACGAAGCCTACGACCAGGCCGATCCTGAGCGCGTTGCTCCCCGCATCGCCCGGTTCAGCGGGCGAGCCATTCGGCGCGGTCGTGCTCTGTCCTCCGCTGCCGGCTTTCACCCCGGCATGGACGATCGAAGGTCCGATGCTCGCCGCAGGGATCGGCTTCGGCTCAGCAGCACCAAAGGAGCGGAAGTAGTCCGTGTAGAGCTGTGTGGCCGGGGCTCCGGTTCCTGCGCGAAGCGCCTCGTCGTCGGTTGCGCCGTTCCGGTATGCGGCCGCGATGCCGCTCAACGCCATGGCGCCGTAGGTGCGGATGATGCGATCGACCATCGTCGCTCCCTCCGCGTAGGAGAGCGCTGAGCCTCGCGTGCCGATCGGGAAGGCATCGGTCATGGCATCGAAGCTGATGAGGCCGCTGGATACCTCCGAACGCACGGTCGCCGCCTGCGTGTCGGCGTTCCGTCGCTCGGACCAGACGGCGAAGCCCTCGTTCAGCCAGAGCGGCGGGGCGTGGTACACGTTGCGCGTCGCGTCAAAGAAGACCACGTGCGTCACTTCGTGGACGAGGGCCCGGTCCAGGTAGTCGCTCGGGCCGCCGCCGAGCCACATGAAGACGGTTCGGATTCCCGGGAAGGTCGCTGCCCCGGTCCATTCCCGGGCGCCTGGGCCAAGCGCGCCGAAGAACTCGTCGCGCGACACGTACACGAAGATGTCGACCGGGCCGTCCAGGCTGTGGCCCAGCAGCTTCTCCGCCCGCGTTACGGCCCCGCCGGTCAGGTCCCCGAAGTGTCGAGCGATCGTCTCCGAGCTGCCATACCAGTGCACCGTCGCGTCGTGCATCTGGGCGGAGTGCCAATCGAGTCCGGCTCGGTTGTCGGTGTAGCGCAGGTTGCCCACCGCGCTCTCGGTCACGACCGAGCCATTCGTCGCGCGCCATCGGTAGCTGAGCGGCGTGTTCGGAGTGAGGTATTGGGTGGACGCGTCCCAAACGTAGCTCGCCGCAGAACCGGAAGCCTCGACGGGAGCAACGAAAGTCGAGTCCGGCTCGATGCCGAAACCGATCAGGATGTCCAACCGGTCGGGGGCGCCGCCCGGAAGCTCGACCTTGAACGTGATCGCCTTGCCGTATTGCTCGGAGACGGTCATCGGTCCAAATCCGCTGAACGCCGCAATCCGAGCAGGGGCGAATGCGGCGGTCGCGGCCACCACCGCGAGCGCGATGAGGACGGCGCGCGCGGCTCGCATCAGCTGCGACTCACCAGCCCAAAGTCGAGCAGTCCGATGGTCAGCGTTCCCAGGCCCTGGAGTCCGGGCCTCACCAGCCAGTTGGATTCGTCGTAGGACCACGGGATCAACGGCGCCTGCTCGTCCACCGCCGCCTCGACTTTCCGATATGCGGCCGCCTGCGCCGCGTCACCGGTGCTTTCAGCGGCCGCGTCGAGCAGGTCGGCGAACCGAGGATCGTTCCAGTGCCCGTAGTTGCTTCGCGCGCCGGGGGCGAGCAGCAGGTCGTACAGGGCGTGGGGAGACGGGTAGTCGGCGATCCAGTTGATGGCGAATACCTGCGGGATGCGACCGGCGTCGAGCGCGGTGATGTAGTCCGAGAAATCCATGGTCTCGACGCTGACCGTCACGCTGAGCTGCTTTCGCCAGGTGGCCACGATTGGCGAGGCATCGAAGAAGCTGGGAACCGTGACGGTTATGCCGCCGAGCTTGGAGCGGTCCTTGAAGCCGGCATCGTCGAGTAGGCGATTCGCTTCCTCCGGCTGTGGCCCGGTGGCCGGGGAGAGGTCCGGAGGCTGCAACGCGGGCGGCACCACCGATGTCGCGGCAGCCGCCGCCGCACCATCAGCCAGCTCGACCAGCCTGGTCTTGTCCAAAACCAGGGCGAAGGCGCGGCGAACGCGAGCGTCGTCGAATGGACGACGGGTCGTATCAAAGCCCAGGTACTCTACGGACAGCGCGGCGGCACGGTGGAGCGCCGGCCCGAGATCGTGGTCGTAGGCGATCCAGGTCGCGTCCGAGCCGCCGATCTGGACGAGATCCAGGTCGCCGTCGGCGTACGCAGTCACGGCGTCACCGGTGATGTCGGTGACCCAGTCCACCTCCCCGATAGGCGGCGCCGCTCCGGCGTATTTCGCATTGGCCTTCAGCACCAGCGTGGTTCCGTTCATGGCGCTGGCAACGTAGGGTCCGGATCCGATGAATGTGTTCACGGTCTGCCAACTGCCGGACGCCGTCGCGGTCCGCGGCACCACGAACGTCGAAGGGGTGGCGGTGATCGATGTGAAGTAACCCGCCGGGTGACGGAGGTGGACAACGAGGGTATTGGGGTCGGGAGCCTGGATGCCCACCGCCGCCTCGCTGCCCTTGCCCGAGGCGCGCTCGGTAGCGCCCACGATCACGTTCAGGACGTCGGGTGCAGTGGCATGGACCGTCGGGTCCAGAAGGCGAAGCCACGAGCGGCGGACGTCCCTGGCGTCGAGCGGAGATCCATCCGAGAAGTGCAGATTGGTCCGGAGGTGAAAGGTGTAGGTGCGCCCGCCGTCGGTCACGTTCCATGAACCCGCGAGGCTCGGATAAACGCGACCCTCCTCGTCCAGGCGAGTCAGGCCGGCGTAGAGCTGGAGCAGGAGCTGGACGTCGCCGGCATCGGTGATACGAGCCGGATCGAGGGTCTTGATCTCGCCTCCCAGGTAACGCAATGGCGTGTTGGCGCCCCGGACAGCAAGGCGCTGTAGGCCGACGATCGAAGCGAGCAGGAAGAGCGCGGCGATGGACGCCGCGACGTACCTCAAGCCCTCGCGACGCGGAAAGGCTGGCGGCATGTGGCGGACGAAGAGCAGGGCAGGAACTCTGTGAACAGCGCGCGGGGCGGGAGCGGCGCGCGGGGCTGGCGGCGCACGGCCGGTAGTATACGGGCCCGTGCATGCCACCCATGAGCACCGGTTTCGGCCGCAGACGCCGGGCAGCCTCACCCTGCGCCAGTTCG
>Ga0207646_10008342_pt1 | contig 10395 bp, 9 predicted proteins | sample KBSK5502metaG_FD_184343 | JGI IMG/M metagenome (GOLD analysis project Ga0207646, IMG submission 184343) | Corn, switchgrass and miscanthus rhizosphere microbial communities from Kellogg Biological Station, Michigan, USA - KBS K5-50-2 metaG... | ecosystem: Host-associated > Plants > Roots >...
CGCAAGTGATTCGACGTCGGCGCCTTCGGTCTCTTGCAGACCGGCCGGTGGGGCCATGGCGGATCCTCCCTCAGCGGTGTTCTTGTCGCCTCCACTGGCCAGCCGGCTGAACCGCGTGCGGTATCTTGACTCTGGGCGATGCCCTCTGCATACTGGCCAGCATACCGCCGTCTGTTCAGTATGCTGGACGATCGGCGCCGGATGTCAAGAGGAGGGCCTCCCGCAGTGTCGCGGTACCGCATGGTCGCGGCAGCGATCATCCCGATTCTCGTGCTGACGGCTTGTAACAGCTCCGCCAGCCCGTCTCCATCGTCACCGGCCGCGTCGACCCCTGCCGCGTCGACTTCGGCGTCAGCGCCTGCTGCAGCCGCATCGCAGGGCACGAAATTCAAGGGCGCGAACGTCAACATCCTGACCTTCAATGGCCCGCAGGTCGCGGAACCGCTCCAGCGTCGGGCTCCCGACTGGGCGAAGCTCACCGGCGGCCACGTCAACGTGGTCGCAGTCGGGTTCCAGACGATCTACGACAAGGCGCTGCTCGATGCGTCAACAGGGACGAACTCGTTCGACGGCTACGTCTTCGACCCACAGTGGATGGGCGATTTCGTCACCCCGGGCTACCTGCTTGACCTCACGGATCGCGAGAAGAACGATCCCCAGCTCAACCAGCAGGACATCGTCCCGTTCTTCCGTGACTACAACTCGGTCTACAACGGCAAGAACTACACGATCCCCCTCGACGGCGACTTCCATATGGTCTATTACCGGAGCGACCTCCTGACCAAGGACGGTCTCAAGCCGCCGGCCACCTGGGACGATTACCTCACGATCGCCCAGAAGTACAACGGCAAGGACCTCAACGGCGACGGCCAGCCGGACTACGGCTCCTGCATCGCGAAGAAGAAGGGCGCCCAGAGCTACTGGTGGATCATCTCCGTCGCCGCGGGCCTCCTCCAGGGCAAGGGCACGAGCGACGGCGCGTTCTTCGACACGTCGAACATGAACCCGCTGTTCGGCAAAAACGACGCGATGACCCTCGCCCTCCAGACCTACGCGAAGACGGCGACCTTCGGACCGCCCGATGAGCTCAACATGGATGTCGGTGGCTCGCGCGGTCTGTTCACGACCGGACGCTGCGCCCTGACGATGGACTGGGGCGACATCGGCACCCTGACCCCGGGCACCTACGCCCAGGACAAGACCGGTGCGACGATCACGCCGGGCTGGAAGCAGGTCCTCGATCGGGCCTCGGGCAAGCTCGTGCCGTGCGACGCCACGACCTGCCCGGACGCGGTCGACGGCGTCAACTACGCCCCATTCGGCTCCTTCGGTGGCTGGTCGGGCGCGATCAACGCGAAAGCGCCGAAGGCCAACCAGGACGCCGCGTATGACTTCCTGTCGTACATGAGCGCACCGGCGCAGTCCGGCATCGACGTGACGCTCGGCAAGACGGGTTTCAACCCGTACCGGACGTCACACTTCACGAACACGGCGCCGTGGCTGGCAGCGGGTCTCAGCCAGGCCGCCACGGACAACTACCTCGGGGCGATCAAGACGAGCCTCGACAACAAGAACTTCGTGCTCGACCTGCGGATCCCGCAGACCAAGCAGTACGAGCAGGACGTGCTCGACACGGCCATCGCGCAGTACCTTGCCAAGGAGCTCGACGAGGCCGGCACCGAGCAGGCCATCGCCGACGGCTGGAACGCCATCACGGACCAGGCCGGAAAGGACAAGCAGCTCGCTGCCTACGTCGCCAGTCTTGGCATCAAGAAATAGCGCGATCGACGAGCCGCCGCGAGAGCCGGGCCTTTCGGGCCCGGCTCCGCGGCGTACCGCGGCCCGCTTGGCGACCGATACCCTCGGCGCCTGGCGGTCCGACGGCGCGGCCCGGTGGCTGTTCATCTGGCCGGCCGTCGTCCTGATCCTCGCCCTCTCCCTGTTCCCACTCGTCGCCTCTGTCGCACTGTCGGTCTCGAAGCTGGTCTTCAACCCGGGCAGCGTCGATCTCGACTTCATCGGCTTCTTCAACTACCAGGAGCTGCTGTTCGGCCGGGAGAAGAGCCACTTCCTCGGGGTCCTGAAGTCGCCCACGGCCATCGGCTGGGCGATTCTCATCGGCACGATCGCCCTGGCCGCGATCGCCTGGGTCCGGGCCGCCCGGAGCGGCCGCGTGAGCCCGGTCGGGCTCGCCCTCCGCCTGGTTGGCGGCATCGTGCTCGCTGGCTTCGTCTGGCTGCTTGTCCAGACGCTGGCGAGCGAGGGCGGCCGTCCTGGATCCCTGGTGGTCACCCTGATCTTCGTGTTCGGCGGCATCCTGCTGCAGCTGACGCTCGGCCTGGGGCTGGCGATGCTGGCCGTCCAGCTCGTTCCGTGGCGGCGCTTCTTCCGGATCCTCTTTCTGATCCCGCTGACGATCACGCCGGTCGGCGTCGGCTACATGTTCCTGATGATGACCGACACGTCCAAAGGCCCGTTCGAGCCGCTCTGGGTGGCCCTCGGCCTGCGCAACTTCACCTGGGTCACCGACCCGTGGCTGGCTCGCCTCGCGGTGATCATTGGCGACACCTGGCAATGGACGCCGTTCGTCTTCATCGTCCTGCTGGCGGCGCTCGAGAGCCTCGACCAGGAGGTGCGCGAGGCGGCCCTCGTCGACGGGGCGAGTCGCTGGCAGAGCTTCCGCCACATCACCATGCCGGCCCTCTTGCCGGTCACCACGACGATCGTCCTGATCCGGATCATCGAGGGCTTCAAGATCATCGACATGCCGAACATCCTGCTCGGCGGCGGGCCGGGCACCGCGACCCAGTCCATGACGCTCCAGGCCTACATCGATTGGAACACGCTCAACCTGGGCCGGTCGGCCGCGATCGCGTATCTGCTGCTGATCCTCGTCTCGGTCGTCGCCACCGTCTACGTCAGCTTCGTTCGCCGGCGGGTCACGGAGCTCGCATGAGAAGCCCCTTCCGGCGCCGCTCGGCGACCGACCTCTCCCCGCCCGCGAAACTCGGCGCGTTCCTCATCCTGCTCGCCTGGGCGTTCATCGTTCTGTTCCCGATCTACTGGCTGTTCGTGACCTCGTTCAAGACGGCGTACGACGTCGACAAGGGCCCGTTCTACATCCCGTTCGTGGACTTCCAGCCGACGCTCAGCGCCTGGAGGTACATCCTATTCGACCTCGGCAACGACACCATCCGGCCGTACGTGAACACGGTGATCGTGGGCCTGAGCAGCTCGGTCATCGCCCTGATCGTCGGATCGCTGGCGGCGTATGCCCTCGTCCGGTTCACGTATCGCCCGCGCGTCGGAATCGTCGGGTTGTTCATCGGCTCGTTCGCTCTCGCGACCATCGCGGCGATCGCCGGCGCGCCGCCGTCGATCGCGTTCCTCTCGGGCCTCGCCGTGTTCCTGATCCTCGCCCAGACGGTCGGCCGTCGATTCGTCCGGGCGTTCGGTAACAGCGACATCGCCTTCTGGCTGATCTCGCAGCGGATCCTGCCGCCGATCGCCGTCGCCGTGCCCCTGTACGTGCTGTTCCAGCAGGTCCATCTGCTCGACAACATCGCGGCCCTGATCCTGACCTACGTCGCGACGAACCTGCCGATCGTCGTCTGGCTGATGCGGGACTACTTCGCATCGCTGCCCCGCGAGCTCGAGGAGTCGGCCGCGGTCGATGGCGCGTCGGTCTACCGGATCGTGCGGTCAATCGTGCTGCCGATCTCGGTTCCCGGGCTCGTCGCGACGTTCCTCATCGTCCTGATCTTCGCCTGGAACGAGTTCCTGATCGCGCTCGTGCTGACGAGCGCGAACGCCCAGACGATGCCGCTCCAGGTCGCGGCCCAGAATGCGACCCGTGGCCCGCAGTGGTGGGCGATGTCGGTCCTGATCATCATCATGATCACGCCCGTCGTCGTGATGGCCGTCGCGCTCGAGCGCTTCATCACCCGGGGCATCCTCGTCGGCGCGTTGAAGGGGTAGCCGATGGCGACGATCACCGCCCTGGACGTCCTCGACATCCGTTTCCCGACGTCGCGCTCGCTCGACGGGTCCGATGCGATGAACCCAGATCCGGACTACTCGGCGGCATACGTGATCGTCCGGACGGACGCCGGCAACGGGCTCGAGGGCCACGGTCTGACGTTCACGATCGGGCGTGGGACGGAGGTCGTCGTGGCCGGCGTCGAGGCGCTCCGGCCGCTCGTGGTGGGACGCTCGACGGAGGCGCTGTTCGCCGACATGGGCACGTTCTGGCGGGAGCTCGTCGGCGACAGCCAGCTCCGCTGGATCGGCCCGGAGAAGGGCGTCATCCACCTCGCCACGGCCGCCGTGATCAACGCCGTCTGGGATCTCTTCGCGAAGACGGCGGGCAAGCCCCTCTGGAAGCTGATCGTCGACATGACGCCCGAGGAGCTCGTCGCCCTCGTCGATTTCCGGTACATCACCGACGCCCTTCCGCCGGAGCGGGCTCTCGAACGACTGCGCGCGCTGACCCCCGAGCGCGCGGAGCGCGAGGCCGTGCTCCGGCGGGACGGGTGTCCCGCGTACTCGACGTCGGTGGGATGGCTGGGCTACGACGACGACAAGATCCGGCGACTCTGCCGCGAGGCGCTGGCCGAGGGCTGGACTCGGTTCAAGCTCAAGGTCGGCTCGGACGTCGAGGACGACCGGCGCCGCGCCCGGATCGTGCGTGAGGAGATCGGGCCGGACGCGATGATGGCCGTCGACGCGAACCAGCGCTGGGGGGTCGACCAGGCGATCGCCTGGATGGCCCGCCTCGCCGAGTTCGACCCGTACTGGATCGAGGAGCCGACGTCGCCCGACGACATCCTGGGCCACGCCACGATCGCCCGCGCGGTGGCGCCGATCCGGGTCGCGACGGGCGAGCACGTTCACAACCGGGTGATGTTCAAACAGCTCTTCCAGGCGGGCGCGGTCTCCGTCTGCCAGATCGACGCGGCCCGGCTCGGTGGCGTCAACGAGGTCCTCGCGGTCCTGCTGATGGCGGCCGAATTCGGTATCCCGGTCTGCCCCCACGCCGGCGGTGTCGGCCTGTGCGAGCTGGTCCAGCACCTCGCGGCGATCGACTACATCGCGATCAGCGGCTCCCTCGAAGGGCGGATGATCGAATACGTCGACCACCTCCACGAGCATTTCCTCGATCCGGTCGTCATCCGGGACGCGAACTACGTCCTGCCGACCCGCCCCGGCTACAGCGCCGAGATGCGGCCCGAATCGCTCGCCCGGTTCCGGTTTCCGGACGGGGACGAATGGCGGGCGATCGCGGACGAGGTCGCGGCCGCGGCCGCCGCGGCGGGGGCCGTCGGCGCCGCACGGTGAGGCGGTTCGGCCAGCTCATCAACGTTCGGCCGGAGGCGATCGACGCATACGAGCGGCTTCATGTGGCGCCGTGGCCGGGCGTGCTGGACCAGATCCGGCGATCGAACATCCGGAACTACACGATCTTCCGCGACGGCCACCAGCTGTTCGCCTATTTCGAGTACGTCGGCGACGACTTCGCGGCCGACATGGCGGCGATGGCCGCCGACCCCGAGACGCAGCGCTGGTGGGCATTGACGGACGCGATGCAGGAACCGCTCCCCGATCGCGATCCGGGCAGCTGGTGGAAGACGATCGACGAGATCTTCCACACCGATTGATGGCTCGGTTCAGACGGCGATGAGACGGCCCGTCGCCGTGTCCGGCCGCTTCCGCCGGCCTGACTCATCGGATGAGTCAAATCACCGGCGGGCGTGCAGGACTCCGTCGTGATTCGTGCGGTTCCATGCGTGCTGAGCGCGATTCTGACTCAACCAGTGAGTCAAGGGCGTCGAAGCTTGACATTCGCCTGGGACTGGGTATCGTGATACTCACAGATAGCAAGTTATTCGGAGCCGTCCCGCTTTGACTTCATTCGGTCGAATGCCCTCCTCCGTCGCGCGTGTCCGGTCGGCCATCGTCCTCGGCATGGCCGTCATCACGTCCGCCCTTGTCGCCGCCTGCTCGACGGGTGCATCCAGCCTGAGCCCGGGCGCGAACGCGCCGTCGTGCCAATCGTTCGCCGGAGAGACCGTGGATGCCTTGGCCTGGTCCTCGGGCGGCGACTTCGTCGCGGTCGATACTTCATCCATCGCGGACGGTCGAGGCCGAATCCGCGTGTTCGGATGGCCCGAGATGAAGGTTGTGAGCGACGTGCTTGCCGATGTCGATGCGGCCGACCACGCGCCAATCGACGACCATGGGGCCGTCTACTGGTTCACTGAGGATCCATTCTCCAACGAGGCGGCCTCCACGCGACTGTGGAAGCTCGATCCCGGTGGAACACCGACGATGGTGGGTGGCGCGGTTCGCGATGGTGCCTATGTCGGATTGATCTGGGCGGGCGGCGCGTTGATCTCGATGGAGTACGACCCTGGGCCTCCGGAGCGATCGAGGTTGGCGAAGATCGACGTCGCGCATCCAGAGGCAGCGCCGGTCGGATTGACTGCCTGGACAGAGAGGCTGTGGTCGTCGTTCTGGGCCGACAGGAGCGGCGACTGGCTCGTCTGGGACGATTTCGACGGCGCGGGCGAACCCCAGGACTTCGTCGTTCTGCACGGCGGTCAGCGCCAGGTTGTTCGGCCTCCCGGCTACGGTGGACGACAGATCACGCTCAGCCCGGATCACGAATCGCTGCTCTACCAGCGGAGCGAGACCGCCCGGCTGACTGTGCTCAACCTGAAATCCGGTCAGGTCGGGCGCGAGCTGAGCGCGATCGAATTCTTCGGTGGCGAAGTCTCGTCCACCGGCATGTTGGCAGGCTTGACCGCTCACGGCCCGGGCGAATCGAATGAATTGTGCTTCTTGGACGTCGCGGCCCAGCTGTGACTGCGGGGATGAGGGGTTGGATGCCCGTCAGACGCTGACGAGCCGGCCAGTTGCGGCCGATTCGTAGAGGGCGTGGAGCGCCCGCGCCTGGCCGAGCATGTCCGCCCGGCCGAGCCGGACCGGATGCTCGCTGCGGATCGCAGCGGCGAAGTCGTCGAGCTCGAGCTCGTACGGGTCGATCTTTGGGATCTCCGCCACGAACCCGTCCGAGCCAACGAGCTTTGTCGCGCGCCCGCCGAACGGGTCGTCCAGACGGAGCGAGCCCGTCGACCCGATCGCCTCGATGCCCGAGTGTTCGCTCCGGAACCCGGACGTGAGCGTCGCGACCACGCCGTCGCCGAAATCGAGGATGCCGCTGAACCGATCGTCGACGCCGGACGCGGCCGGCCAGGCGAGCCCGAGCGCGGCGACGGGCTCGCGGCCGGCAAGCAGACGGGCCGCGTTGACGCAGTAGGTCCCGACGTCCATCAAGGAGCCGCCCTCCAGCTCGCGGCTCAGGCGGATGTCATCGTCGGACTCGATCTGGAAGCTGAACGTCGACCGGATGGTCCGTAGCTCGCCGACGCGGGACAGCTCCGCGGCAAATCGCGTGGCATGTGGCCCGTGGCGCCACATGAAGCCCTCGGTCAGGACGAGACCGGACCCGTCGGCGAGATCGTGGGCCGCCTCGACGTCGGCGGCCAGCGTCGAGTAGGGCTTCTCGCAGACGACGTGCTTGCCGGCCGCGAGCGATCGCATCGTCCACTCGTGATGCATCGAGTTCGGGAGACAGATGTACACGGCGTCGACGCCCGGGTCGGCGAGGAGGGCGTCGTAGGAGCCGTGGGCCGTCGGGATCGCCCGGCGGGCCGCCTCGGCGCGGGCCCGCTCGGCGTCCCGGCTGCCGATCGCGACGACCTCGATCGCGGCGGATCGCCGCGCGCCGGGCAGGAATCGATCGAGAATCCCGCCGGTCCCGATGATCCCGAGCCGGACCCGGTCGGACGGCCCTGTCATCGATCGTCCGCGTCGGGGGAGGCCAGACGAATCTCGGTGATCAGGTCCTGGCCCGCTGCGTAGAGCTCGGACAGCGGCTGCCGGCCGGTCCGAAGCGCGCTCTCGGCGGCCGCGCCCGTCCAAGCGTCGTCGCCCATCCGGACCTGGAACCGGACCTCGCCGGGCGCCGGCAACGGAAACTCGGTCGTCAGCTGGAGGCGACCGCGCGCGTCGGCCGCGACCAGCCGAAAGCGCTCCGCCGCGCCACGGACGGCGGCGTGCTCGCCGGCTCCGATCACGCCGCCCCCGACGCTCGTGTACATGCTCACGCTGCCATCGGCGACAGCGAGAAACGACGTGACGGCCGTCGGAAGGCCGATCTCCATCATCGCGACCGCGGCACCCTGCCAGGGCTGGCCGTCCGGCGTTCGGATCGATTCGACGTCGAGGCCAAGCGCCGTCGCCCGGAGTTCGGCGAAGACGCCACCACCGCCCTTGTGGCCTTTCGGACGTCCGATCCTCGTCCGCAACCAGTCGCCGAAGCGCGGCATGGGCGACGCCTCAGCCCGCTCCGGCCACGACACGGCTCTCCGCCGCGCGGAGCCGCGCATACCCGGGCTTGACGACCTCGTTGATCAGCCTCAGCCGCTCGTCGAAGGGGGCGAAGGCGCTCTTCATCGCGTTGATCGTGAGCCACTCCATCTCGCCGAGCCCGATGCCAAACGCCGCGTCGAGCGCGGCGAACTCCGACGACATCGAGACGCCGCTCATCAGGCGGTTGTCCGTGTTCAGGGTGACCCGGAAGCGGAGACGCCGGAGAAGGTCGATCGGGTGATCGGCGATCGTCGCCGCCGCGCCGGTGTGGACGTTCGACGTCGGGCACATCTCCAGCGGGACGCGTCGGTCGCGGACGAATGCGGCCAGCCGGCCGAGCTCGACCGTCCCATCGTCGCGGACCGTGATGTCGTCCACGATCCGGACGCCGTGGCCGAGCCGCTCCGCCCCGGCGAACTGGAGCGCCTCCCAGATCGATGGCAGTCCGAACGACTCGCCCGCGTGGATCGTGATGTGGAAGTTCTCGCGGCGGATGTATTCGAACGCATCGAGGTAGCGCGTCGGCGGGTAGCCCTTCTCGGGTCCGGCCACGTCGAAGCCGACGACGCCGGCATCGCGCCAGCGGATGGCGCACTCGGCGACCTCGACCGAGCGGGCCGCCTGGCGCATCGCCGTGACGATCATCTTCATCGTGATCCCGTGACCGGCGGCCGCAGCTCGTTCGACCCCGATCCGGAACCCCTCGAGGTTCGCCGTGACGACGTCGTCGAGCGTCAGGCCGCGCTCGGTCGAGAGCTCCGGCGCGTAGCGCACCTCGGCGTAGGCGACGCCGTCGGCGGCGAGGTCCTCGGCGCATTCGGCGGCGACGCGGACGATCGCGTCCCGCTCCTGCATGACCCCGACGGTGTGGGCGAACGTCTCGAGATAGAGCTCGAGCGACTTCCGGTCAGCGCCCCTCCGGAACCACGCCGCCAGATCGTCGACGTCCGTCGTCGGGAGCCCGTCGTAGCCGAATTCGCGGGCGAGATCGACGACCGTCGCCGGCCGCAGGCCGCCGTCGAGATGGTCGTGGAGGACCGCTTTCGGAGCCTGGCGGATCGTGTCGAGGGTGGGCACCTGACGTCCTTGGCTGAATCACGTGCGTCCCGCGATGGTACGACCGCGGCTCCACGCCCGCGAGCAAACGCCCGCGAGCAAACGCCCCGCGCTCGGTGCCCCCGAACAACGACCCGGTTCGACGCCCGTCGGTCGCGTAGGATCGACGCCGGTCGACCGGAGGAGGCGATGCCGATGAGCGTGACGTGGGGGAGCTCGAGCGACGGCGTGACGTGGCGGGTCGCCCTCGATACGGATCGCCTGCTGCCCGGCCGCCTCACCGCAGGCACGATCACTGTTACGGCTGACGGCCCCGTCGACGCCCGCGGTCTCGTCGCCGCCCTCGTCGCGGTCGAGCACTGGCAGCACGAGGAGACGAAGACGGACGGCCAGGGCCACACCTCGACCCACACCGTCACCTCCCGCGACGAGCTCCGCCGCGAGCCGGTCCTCGTCTCGGGTCCGCTTCACCTGGACGGCGGCGAAGCGCGCACGTTTCCGATCCAGATGCCCGTTCCGCCGCTCGGCCCGGCCACGCTCGAGGCGGCCGTCGCCGGGCTGACCTGGTCCTTCGAGGCAAAGCTCGATCGGCCGGGGCGCCCGGATAGCCGGATCGAGGCGCCCGTCCGCATCGTCCAGCCCGTGGCCCTGCTGCGAGCCGGTGTCGTCCACGTCGGGGAGTTCGCCCTCTACCCCGAGGCCGACGCCGGTCACGACGATCTGACCGCGGCGATCAAGCTCGATCCCCTCCCGCTCTGCTCGGGTGCGCCGTTCCGGGGCGAGGTCATCCTCAGGTCGGCGGGGGTCCGCAGGCTCCAGGAGATCCGGGTCGAGATTCGGGTGAAGGTCGAGGCGACCGTGTCGAGCGGGAAGGCGGAGACGATCACGCCGTGGGCGGCGATCCTG
>Ga0207646_10008344_pt1 | contig 10394 bp, 8 predicted proteins | sample KBSK5502metaG_FD_184343 | JGI IMG/M metagenome (GOLD analysis project Ga0207646, IMG submission 184343) | Corn, switchgrass and miscanthus rhizosphere microbial communities from Kellogg Biological Station, Michigan, USA - KBS K5-50-2 metaG... | ecosystem: Host-associated > Plants > Roots >...
CCCGTTATCGGACACCAGCCCCACTCCTTCCCAGAGGTCGCCGCCCTGGCAGGGCAGCATCTTCTCGAGATAGATCAAAGGTCTCCGGTCAACGTTCGGTATGTCTGTGTCGTCGAGTCCTGTGTTTGCGACAGGCTTCATGGATGCGAGATCAGCCCGCCGTGCGCGGGAGCGCCGTCTGACCTACCTATCATAATGCTCTAGACTGCGCCGCGGATCCCTGCCGCCGGGTGGAGGGCACGCGGGTGGACCCGCCCCACGACGCGATGGCGGACGGACTCCTGCCCGAGATGGACGGGCGAGGACCGAACAAAACGATAAGGCTCGCGCGCGCGAGCCTTATCGAGAAGTGCAAACGGCGATGTGGGGTTACTGCTTCAACTGATAGCTCAGCCGGGCCGGGGTCACTTCGGCCGGTTCAGCGGCGAAGCGGTCGACGAGCATCGTCCGGAGGTCGGTGTGGGAGAAGGCCTTGAAGGTGAGCCCGGCACACCCGAGGGCGGCCAGCAGCCGCGTGACCTCGGGCGCGCCGAACCGAAGTCCGGCGACGTAGTGGCCTCCCTCTTCGGAGGCAGTGACCAGCCGCTCGAAGGTCGAGCGGTCCAAGGCGGCGGCCACGGCCACAGCTTGCGCTTTCAAGAAGCGCCCAATGGCGTGATACGCCACGGTACCCAGGTACCCCAGGTGCACCAGGCTCCGGCCAATTCTAAAGTCCCGGGGGTCGTTGACGCAAACCTCGGTGCACAGCACCAGGCCACCCCTTGTTGTACTGCTAAATCAATCCACCTCGATCGTCCACACGCGACGCTCTTTGAAATGGCGGATCAACTCTTCATTCTTGGCCGGCCCCATGTCGCGCGCCCACACGACCTTGGCCCGGTCAATGTCCGCTTCGTTGTAGACCCACTCGTCGTGAACGCTGTGGGCGGGCTTGTAGCGAACGATCACCAGGTGACGGTCGTTCGAACGGCTGAGGTTTTCAAGCAAGCTCGCGCGGCGCAGGTTGCCGGAAGCGACGTCCCATGGTGACCAATGCGGAACCAGCGGCAGATTCAGCGGGCGCGCGCTGATGCGCAGTGCGAGAATCGCCAGGCAGATCAGCGGAATCGCCCGCACCAGCAGCAGCCCCGCCGGCTTCCCCCGCCAACGACACATGCGCAGATGCCGCATGGTCTGCAACGCCAGCGCGTAAATGATGCAGACCATTGGGGGCCACGTAGTGCGGGAACGTCCAGACCTCGACCCCCAGCCCCAAGGCCATCACCCCACAGGTGAGGAGCAGAAAGCGCACCCGCCGGTCGCGCAGCACCCAGGGCAGCATCACCAGCGGCAGCGTCAGCGCCGGGCTTAGATAAAAGCGGCGTAGCGTGGCAATCTTCTCCCAGGTTCTTTTGGCGAAGCCCGAAAGCGTGCGTGTTTGGTTGAACTCGCCCAGTTCCCAGTCCACATAGAATTTCCGCAGCGGCTCGTGCCGATACTGCGGCTCCGGCCGCGGCGATTGCCAGATGAACACTGGCGCAACGGCGTACGTTTCCCGATTCACCTGGAAGGGCAGCCGGAAGGGGCTCCCCGTGACGCGAAAAAGGTAGTAAGCCATCGCGCCGCCGGTAATCGAAAGCAGCAACAACAGCGGCAGGATCACGCGCGGCATCACGCGCGTCCACGACGGCCGGCGCTTGCCCAGCAGCCAGGCGGCGAGCGCCGCGGCCACCGGCAGGCTCAGCACCAGCCCTTCGTAGGGGCGGCTGTTGGCCAAGATGGCCAGGCCCAGCGCCAGCAGCAGCGCGTCGCCGACGCGTTGCCTCCGCAGGATGCGCGGCAGCGCGCCCAGCACCAGCGCGCCGCCGATGGCCGCCGGCGCGCCGCCCCAGTAGCTGTTCACCCAGTAGCCGAAAATTCCCAGGCGAACGATGACCAGCAGCCCGCCCAGCAGCGCCCATCCGGCCGGCAGCCACGCTTGCAGCATCCAGCAGACGGCGGCGCACATCACCGCCACGCTCAACAGCACGCCCACCCACGGATGGCCCAACAGTTTCCCTGCCGCCAGCACCAGGCCCTGCGCCACCGGGTACATCGACATATAAGTCGGCTGGTGAATGATGTGCAGGCTCTCGAAGTGCACCCACATCGGGTGCGTCGGGTTGGTGACGCACCCGGAGGCGAAGGTATCCGCGGCCAGCAGGTAGCTGAACTCGTCGTGCACACCGGGCACGGGCACGCCCAGCAGCCACAACAGCGACCCGCGCGCAGCCAGCGCCAGCAGCCCGACCAGCAGCAGGGCAAGCGCGCGCCTCCGGGCCAGGCCCGCGAGCGCGCGCTCCAGCCGGCGAAATCGCGGGCACCGCGTGGCCGGCAGCGCCACTGCCGCCACCACCGCGGCCAGCACCAGCACGGCCTCCAAGAACACTAGCCGGTCGGCGGCGCTGCCCGGAAACAACGGCTCGGCCAGCAGCGCAATTCGCACCAGAAATAATTTCAGCACCGTGGGCATGCGCTTACCGGGATGTGTACCGCACCCGGTTCCGTGGACAGCGCGCAGGCGTCATGAGTGCTACTCCACTCATGCGGCTCGCCGCTGGGCATCGGTGCGGGCCTGCACTGGCGTTCGATGCCCGAGCCGCTCAATGAGCCACTCGGTGTTGTACCAGGCGATGAACTCGCCAATGATGCGACGCGCCCTGGAACTGATGCAGGTAGATGCACTACTCTTTGAGGGTGCGCATGAAGCGCTCCGCCACCCCGTTACACTCAGGCTCGCCCACGTAGGACGGCGAGATCGTGCACCCTAGCCACTTCACCTCGTTGATCCAGGCATCGGCGATGTACTGCGGCCCCCAGTCACACCGGATCGCCAACCCGCCACCTCCTTGCCGAACCGCCCGAACGCGTGCCGCACCCCCTGGCGCAGGGGCTCCAGGGCCGCCCACCGGTCGCCGATCTTCGCCACGTGCCAGCCGACCACTTCATCGAGATGGTGATCGATCGCCCCGAAGAACCAGCGCCAGCTGTCTTCCTCGATGTAGAACCGGGTGCTATCCGTCCCCCACATCACATCCGGACGGTCCGTGATGAGCGTGCCGTCGTGCGCCGGGTTCCCATTCGGGGGCCCCAGCCGCCGCGGCGCCAGCAGCGCGTTCGCGCGCATCATGCGGAGCACCCGTTTGCCGCTGAGGGCATAGCCGCAGTGGGCCAGGCGCGCCCGCATCTTGCGATAACCCTCCCCATGGGAACGGACACGCTGCCAGAACGGTGCGGATCTCCGCCACCACCTCGGCATCACTGGCGCCGTCGGCAACCTGATCGCCGACGCCATCCGAGAGTTCACCAACGCCGACGCGGCGCTAACCAACGGCGGCGGCATCCGCGGGGACCGCACCTACGCCCCGGGCACCATGCTGACCCGGAAGGATATCTTCACCGACCTGCCCTTTGGCAACGTCGCGGTGCTGCTGGAGATCAGTGGCGCCGACCTCCGGGCCGCCCTGGAGGAAGGTGTGAGTCTCGTCGAGGACGTGGCTGGCCGCTTCCCGTAGCTGTCTGGTCTGCGCTTCGTCTTCGACGCCAGGCAGCCGAGGGGGAGCCAGGTCGACGAGATCGGCATCGGTGGCAAGCCGCTCGATCCGGCCGCGACGTACAAGCTGGCGACCAGCGAGTACTTGATGGCCGGAGGCGACGGCTACGCGCGACAGCCGAGGGGGAGCCGGGTCCTCGGGAAGGCTGGGCTCGCCGCTTCTTTGACAACTGGCGCGATTCGCTCAAATGGCAGCGCCTCGAGCCCTACGGGAAGTTCGCCGAGATGATTGAGAGCCACTGGGACGGCATCGGGGCCTTCTGCAAGCCCGAGAACAAGGTCGCGCTCGGCTTCGTGGGACGGGGCTTCGGCCGCGCTCATGGCGGAGGGGTTGGTTCGCAGCCGATGTGAGCAGGTACAACGTGACGAGCACTCCGGCCCTTCGTGCGGCGCGCATCATCGGACTCCTATACGCCATCGAGCGGCGGCGGCAGGGTCACTGCCGCTGTGAAAGTCTTCCATGCCACCCACGCCTGAACCGCCGTCAGCAAGAAGATCGCGATGGTGAGCCAGAGTAGCCACAACGTCAGACGCTCAGCGCTCTCCATCAAACGCCGAATCATCTCGCTCAAGAAGTGGGAATTAGCTCCCGATTTGCAGTGCTCGGCGAGTAGACGACATACACCCGGTTCGCCGTCAGTCATCAGTAGCGACGCGGCGTCAGTCGCGGTAGCGTCGTCACTCCTTCCTCATAGCGGCACCATGCCCATCCAGAACATGAGTCTGTCACCGACGTCGATATCGTATTTGCGCACGAACGTGAGCTTGCCGTCGTCACCGATGCGCAGCACGGACAAGCCGGCGGGCAGCGTCCGTATCGCATCGCCGTCTCTGACATTCACCGGCAGATTGTGCTGCGCGACGAGCAGGCGGCCGCTCGGGTCGATGTGAAACGTGCGCGGGTGGATGGCGCGCGTTTCGATGTTCTGAATGAGTGTCGGCTCGCCGGTGGATTGGTTGATCGAGTACACGACGATGCCGTTTTCGCCGCCCTTGAACACCTTCTTGCCGCCGACGTCGATCGTGTCCTGGGCGCGATTGGCTCCGTACAGAAAGCGGCCGTTCGGATGCACGTGCACCGTGCCCGCCGCCTGGCGCGCCCGGATGTTCTTCGGCTCGGCCAGCGTCTCCGCGCGAAACGCGATCTCCGGGTTGATCCGGCCGCCGTCCATCTTGTAGGTGTACATCTTGTTCTGCGTCTCGATCGACACGTACATCCACGGCTTGCTCGGATGAAAATCCAGATGCCGCGGCCCGAACTCTCTGCCGCCATTGGGCGCGACGGACACTTCGTTGGACAGCACGCCGTTCTTGTAGTCGAAGACTTTCAGCGCGCCCGGATCCTCCGCCTTGGTCGCCGTGCCTTCATTGCCGCGCGTCACCAGGATCGCCGTACGGTTGTCGGGCGTCACGCGCACCTGATGCGCGAAGATGCCGGCGTCGATCGGCCCCGGCTGTTTCACCTCCTCTCCCGGCGCGAAGTCCTTGTTGATGCGGTACACGCGCACCGCACTCGGATTGTTGAACGCGACCAAGATGGTCTCCGACGGAATGTCCGTGGACATGTGGATCGGGCGTGTCGGCAGGGGAATGGGCTCGCCGTGCCGCGTGAGCGCCCCGCTCGCGGGGTCGATGCGAAACGCGGTGACGTGATGCTCGGTGCCGGCGGGGCCGTAACCCGAAGCGCTGCTGCTGGTCGCAACGTACAGATAGCGCCGCGATGCATGCGGCCAGGCGTATTGCACGCCCGCGGGCAGCGTGACCGTCGCCTGCTTGATCAGCGCGCCGCCCGCGACGTCCACGTCGTAGTGAGTGAGATCGGCTCCGACGTTCGCGTACAGCGCAACCTTGCGAGACGCCTGTTGTGCGGCAGCAAATTGGGGCGCGGCGACACTCCCGGCCACGAAAGACAAGAACGTTCTCCGTGTGAGCATGGGTCTCCCCTTCACTGTATGCGGAACATGTCACTCTAGCGATGGGGCGCTTCCAGCCCAGCCCGTCCCCGATCGCCCCTCCCATCACCCGTTCGAGGTCGCGGCCCTTCAGCGGTCCCGGACGGCCGGCTCGTCCTACTCTCGTCACGTCTAGGTATCGCACTGACGGATCAGGCGTCAAGCGGGAACTTTGCGCGTCGGGCGGGGACCGCCCATGGGGGCAAAGGGTTTGAGCGGGAACGCGGTGTTCATTGCCGTTCCGCTTGCGAGGAGAAGACTGCGGTGGACCTCGCCCGCGAGTTTCTCCAGAACCGCAACGTCAGCCGACCTGCCTTTGATGCCGCCACGGACCGATGCGGGCAGCGCGGGACTATGACCTTGACGAATCTCCGATCCCCTGTTATGCGGTGTTGGCGTACGACATGAACACCTACGACTTGGAGGCCCCCGCGCATCTCGACGGAAGAGGCCTTGACGATGTAAGCGGGAGGCGTGGAAGGGCAGCGGAAGTGTCCACCAAACCGGCAAGACCTGGAGGTTCAGATGACGGACAAGATTCGCGTGGGAATCGTGGGAGCGACCGTGACACAGGGGGGCAGCGGCTGGGGGGCCAATGCCCATGTTCCCGCCCTGAAGGCTCTGCCCCACTACCAGCTCAAGGCTGTCTGCACTTCGCACGAGGACACGGCCAAGGCCTCGGCGGCGGCGTTTGGGGCCGAGCTGGCGTTCCACCGGTTCAGCGACATGGCGACGCATCCGGACGTCGACCTCATCGTCGTCTGCGTGCGCGTGCCGGGTCACCGGGACCTGGTCATGCCCGGCCTGCAAGCGGGCAAGGCCGTGTTCTGCGAGTGGCCGCTCGGTGCAAATCTGGCCGAGGCGGAAGAGATGGCGGGGCTCGCCCGCCAGCGCTCCGTGAAGACGATCGTCGGTCTGCAGGCGCGCAGCGACCCGACGATTCTGTACGCGCGTGACCTCGTCCAGGGAGGCTACATTGGCGAGGTGCTGACGGCGAACCTGAGCACCGTGGCCCAGGCCCAGCTAGAGCGGGGCCCTGGCCGCATCTGGCAGGGCGTCCGCGCCAACGGCGCCAACACGATGACCATCGCGGGCGGACACGCCATCGACGCCCTGTGCGCCGTGCTCGGCGAGTTTGCCGAGGTCTCGGCCCGTGTGTCGACCCGAATCCCGGAGTGGCGCACGCTGGACGGAAAGCCCGTCCCCGTCGATGCGCCGGACAGCATCAACGTCGTCGGCCGTATGCTGGGCGGGGCCGAGGTGTCGATCAACGTGGCCGCCGTTCCGTCCAATCCCGGCGGCAACCGAATGGAGATCTACGGGCGCGAGGGCGCCCTCGTCATCCGGGCTGCTGGCTCGCTCAGCCTCGGACCGTGCCAGATGCACGCGGGCAAGGGCAAGGAAGCCTTGGCTTCGATGCCGGTGCCGTCCAAGTACAAGCTCGTTCCGGAGGGCACGCCGGGCGGTGGGCCCTACAATGTCGCCCAGGCCTACGCGCGCATGGCCGACACCCTACGCGCCGGTCGGTCCTTCGACGTCGACTTCAACCTCGCCGTCCAGCGCCACACGCTGATCGACGCGATCGAGCGGTCGTCGGCCACGGGCCGGTCCGTGAGGTTGGTCCCGTAAGGGAAACCGTCATGGCTTGAACAGACGAGACCAACTCCGGCGCGCCTCCGCGCGAAATGCTAGTATGCGATCCGGGGCGGCGCCCCATCAAGACCCACCCGCGAGGAGGATCCTCTCATGCTCGATCTCGGTCTGAACGGCAAGGTCGCCATCATCACCGGAGGCAGCGACGGGCTCGGCCGCGCCGCCGCCGAAAAGCTGGCCGCCGAGGGCGCGAAGGTGGCCATCTGCGCTCGGCGCAAGGAGCACCTCGAGAAAGCGGCCGACGAGATCAAGAAAGCGACCGGTGGGCAGGTGCTCGCCCACGTCGCCGATGTCAGCCGCGCCGCCGACTGCGAGCGGCTGGTCGACGTGGTGGTGGCTGAATGGGGCGGCGTCGACATCCTGCTCAACAATGCCGGCACCTCGGCGGCGGCGGGCTTCGAGAAGGTGGACGACGAGACGTGGCAAGCCGACTGGGACCTCAAGGTCATGGGCGCGGTGCGCATGTCGCGCCTCGTGATCCCGCACATGAAAAAGCGCGGCGGCGGCCGTATCGTGAACATCACGACCGTAGGCGGCAAGGCGCCGCTGCCGCGGTCGCTACCCACCTCGGTGACGCGCGCGGCGGGGCTCAACCTCACCAAGTCGCTCGCCAACGAGTACGCGCCCGACAATATCCGGGTGAACACGATCTGCATCGGGCTGGTGCGCAGCGCCCAGGTCGCCCGCCGAGCCAAGGGCGACCTCGAGGCGCATTACGCCGAGCTGGCCAAGGTGCGCGTGCCGCTCGGGCGCGTCGCCCACGCCTCGGAGTTCGCCGACCTCTTCGCCTTCCTCGTCTCCGAGCGCGCGACCTACATCACCGGCGCGTCCGTCAACTTCGACGGCGGCAGCGGGATGACGGTATGAAGAGCCGCCAGGTCCTGCTTGCCGCGCGGCCGGCAGGGACGCCCAAGCCGGCGGATTTTCGTCTCGTCGAGGTCGACGTGCGCGAGCCGGGGCCGGGCGAGATCCTCGTCCGCAACATCTACATGTCGGTCGACCCCTACATGCGGGGGCGCATGAACGAGAAGCAGACCTATGCTCAGGCCTGGCAGGTCGGCCAGCCCGCCGACGGCCGGGCAGTGGGCGAGGTGATGAAGTCCGAGAACCCGCGCTTCGCCGTGGGCGCCGTCGTCGTGAGCAATCTGGGCTGGCGCGAGCACTTCGTGTCGAGTGGCGAGGGCGTGCTGTCCATCGACCGTCGGCTCGCGCCGCTGTCGGCCTTTCTCGGCGTGCTCGGCGTGCCGGGCTTCACCGGCTGGTACGGCCTCAAGGAGATCGGCCGTCCCAAGGACGGCGAGACCCTGGTGGTGTCGGGCGCGGCCGGCGCCACCGGCTCGCTCGTCGCGCAGGTCGGCAAGATCCTCGGCTGCCGCGTCGTGGCAACGGCGGGCACCGACGACAAGTGTGCCTGGCTCACGAAGGAACTGGGCGCGGACGCCGCCATCAACTACCGGAAGGCCGGCGACCTCGCCGCCGCCCTGCGCCTGGCCTGCCCCCGCGGCGTCGATGTCTACTACGAGAACGTGGGCGGAGCCATCCTCGACGCCGTCCTCGGCCTCGTCAACCCCTTCGCGCGCATCGCCCTCTGCGGGATGATCTCCCAGTACAACCTCGAGGTGCCCCCGCCCGGCCCCGCCAATATCCGCAACATGGTCGGCAACCGCGTCCTCATGCAGGGCTTCATCATCTCCGACCATATGAAGCGCTACCCGGAGTTCGTCGCCGAGGTGGGCGGCTGGCTCACGGCGGGGCGGATCAAGTACCAGGAGACGGTCGTAGACGGGATCGACCGCGCGGTAACGGCCTTCCTCGGGCTCTTCTCCGGCGACAACACCGGCAAGATGATCGTCCGCCTCGGGCCCGACCCCACCACCACGGCAGGGTGACGGTCGGTCTCGCGACAGGGCTGACGGCACTAGCAGGCTGCTCAAAAAGGTCCAGATGCGAGGCGGCGCCCGAGGGCCGCACGCGAGGCGTACTCCGCTTGGTGAGCTGAGCCGGAGGCGAAGCGAGCAGATCCGGAAATACGGGCGAGCGTGAGCGAGCCACGTTGAGCGTGCGGCCGAGGGCGCCGTACCTCCGCAGCTGGGCCCTTTTCAGCAGCCTGCGTCGCGGAAGTGCGGCATGACCTCCTTCGCGAACAGCTCCATCGAGCGGCGGATCTTGTCCTGGGGCAGACCGCCGAAGTTCATCCAGCACAGCACGTGGCCGACGCCCATGTCGCGCATGGTCTCGATGTGGCGGGCGACCGTGTCGGGTGAGCCGAAGGCGAGCGTCTCCGCCACGAGGCCCTCCCACGTCACCTTCTTGAAGCGCTCCGCCGCCGCCCGGAATCCGGTTTGCAGACTCGGGTGGGCATCCTCGATGCGCTCGGGGATCTGAAAGCGGCGCAGCGAGTCCTGGTACCACATCTCGGCGTCCTTGGCCTCGGCGAGCGCCTGCCCATCGGTCGCCGCCACGTAAATCTGCCGCGACACGCCCCAGTTGTTCATCAGCGCGGCGATGTCGGCGTCCGCGCGCCCATGTCGCCGCAAGGCCGCCAGGTAGCTATCCCGGCGCTTGACGATCTGATCGACCGGGCCCGTGAGGACGGAGTTCAGCATGGGCCAGCCCCGGGCCGCCGAGCTCTCGACACCGTCGTCGCTGCCCACCACCTGGTAGATCGGCGGATGCGGCTGCTGCCAGGGCTTCGGAATCACGCGCGCATCCCCGATCTTGAAGAACCGCCCCTCGTGCGAGAACCGCTCCTCGGTCCAGGCCCGGAGCATGATGTCCACTGCCTCGTCGAAGCGTTCCCGGTTCTCCTGCTGGGGGACGTGATACCCCGCGAACTCCGCCGGGCGGTTGCCGCGCCCAACGCCGACGTCGAGGCGGCCTTTCGAGATGATGTCAATGAGCGCGAGCTGCTCGGCCAGCCGCAGCGGATGGTGAAAGGGCAGGATGGCGGCGGCCAGCCCGATGCGCACGCGCCGCGTGCGCGCGGCGGCGGTGGCGGCGAGGCTGGCCGGATCCACCGCGAGGCCGTAGTCGATGAAGTGGTGCTCGGTGAGCCAGATCTGGTCGTAGCCCAGCTCCTCCGTCCATTCCATCTGCTCGAGCTCGCGGTGGACGACCTCCGCGTGGGTGAGGCCGGGCGCGGCCTGGAAGAAGTAGAAGGTGCCGAAGCGCATCATCGCGGGATTATCACACGCGCCGCCGGCCTTGTCGCGCCCGCG
>Ga0207646_10008345_pt1 | contig 10394 bp, 6 predicted proteins | sample KBSK5502metaG_FD_184343 | JGI IMG/M metagenome (GOLD analysis project Ga0207646, IMG submission 184343) | Corn, switchgrass and miscanthus rhizosphere microbial communities from Kellogg Biological Station, Michigan, USA - KBS K5-50-2 metaG... | ecosystem: Host-associated > Plants > Roots >...
CGGCTATAGCCTGATCCACAGCCACTACTGGCTCTCGGGGTGGGTAGCCAGCCGCCTGCGCGACGAGTGGAACGTGCCCTGGTTCCACACCTTCCACACCCTGGCCCGCGTGAAAAACGAACGCGCCGCCGAAGGGGCGCTGGTGGAGCCGGAGCATCGGATCGCGGTCGAGCAGGCGATCGTCCGGCATTGCGACCGGTTGATCGCCTCGAGCGCACAGGAAGCCGATGACCTGGTTCGCCTCTATGGCGCCGCCCGGACTCGGCTCAGCGTCGTGGCCCCCGGCGTGGACCTGCAGGTCTTCAACGAACGGCCCACCGCGGCGCTTCGGAAGCGCCTCGGCCTGGGCGACGCCAAGGTCGTCGTTTTTGCGGGGCGCCTCGAGCGGCTCAAGGGCGCCGAAACTGTCATCCGCGCCATGGCGATTCTGGCGCGGGACGGAGCGCGGTCCGAAGCTCCCGTGCTGCTGGTCATCGGCGACGACAGCCACAACGGTGCGAGCGAGAGCCGCTCGAGCGGTGGCGAGCGCGCGCGCCTCGAAGCGCTGGCGGCCTCCCTCGGCATTGCCGGCCAGGTTCGTTTCATCGGCCCCGTCGATCAGCCGGCGCTGGCCGGCTACTTGAGCTTGGCCGCGGTCTGTGTCGTCCCCTCGTACAGCGAATCCTTCGGCCTGGTCGCGCTGGAGGCGGCGGCCACCGGAACGCCGGTGGTCGCGGCCCGAGTCGGTGGCCTCCCCACCATCGTCAAAGACGGCCTGACCGGCTTCACCCTCGTTTCCCACGATCCGGCCCAGTACGCGGAGCGGATCGGTCGGCTGCTCGCCGACGAGGAGCTGCGGGCCTGCTTCAGCCGCCGCAGCCATCTGGTCGCCACCCAGTTCACCTGGAAGGAAACGGTCGACCGGCTGGTGGCCGAGTACCAAGCCCACCGGCTCCCCGAGCTCCGTCCCGCGGTCGCCGGCTAAACAGCCTCTTAGGGCGGGCGACGGTTGACATCGGCCCCAATCTTTGATTGAATGACCAAACAATCTGGTTTGCCCAATCAAACTCGGCCGTCAAGAGGTAGCTGAATGCCGGACCAGACGAAGGAACGGATCGTCGACGCCGCCTATCGCACACTCGTTCGGCGCGGTTACCACGAGACCGCTATGAAGGATATCGCCGCCGAAGCCGGGGTCGCGCCGGGGCTGGCGCACTACTACTTCGAGACCAAGGAAGACCTGCTGGTGGCAGCCATCGAGCACGCGTGCCAGCCCCTGATGAAGGCCTGGGAAGAAGCCGGCGTCAGCCTCAGTGGGCCGATGCCGGAGGACGCCGACCCGATGATGTTCGCGCGAATGGGATTCGAACTGGCCAAAGCGGAGCTCAAGTCCTACGGCGGCCTCTTCCTCTTGACCTTCGACATGTTCGGCGTGGGCCTGCACAACCCGAAGATCGCCTCCGCCGTCCGGACCTTCATCGAGGAGCGGCGGGCCTTCGTCGCTCGCATCACGCGCGCTGTCATCGCCGGCATGGCCGAGCCTCCGCTTGCCTCGGCGGACGCGATCGCGGCCGCCATCTGGGGCAGCCTCCACGGCATCTACCTGCAGAAAGTGATGAATCCCGCGTTCGACGCCGAAGCGGCCATCGATGCGCTGGGCGAGATGACGATGGCCTTCGCCACACGACCAGGAACCACATCCCGGGAGGGGGGCTAGACATGTTTGCCTGGTGGGGTCATTTCGTCTACCGCTTCCGCTGGCCGGTGCTTGGCGTTTCCCTGCTCCTGCTGGCCGGGTCCATCCTGGCGTTCCGCAACGGCGGCACCCTGAAGAACAGCGGTGGCGAGAACACCGAGTCCGGGCGGGCGATCACGCTGATGCACGAGCAGCTGCCCCAGAGCGGGCCGGGCGCGGGATCCACCTTCGTGCTGGTCTTCGGCAGCCAGACAATGGGGGTGCAGGATCCGGCCTTCAAGCAGGCCGTACTCGCCGCGCTGCAGCCGCTGCGGGATGACGCGAGGGTGAAGAGCATCGACACACCCTTTGACGTTCCGGCCGAGCAAGCCAAGGCGATGACGTCGAAGGACGGTCACCACGTCTTCGCGCAGGTGAGCCTCAAGGACGACTACCCGACGGCTCGGCAGTTCTACAAGCAGATGCGGACCGAGGTGCACTCCGACCAGCTCGAGGTGCTGGGTACCGGCGCCGTCGCCATCGGCGCGGACTTCGACAAGTACCTGCAATCCGACCTGCAGCGAGCCGAGCTGGTCTCGCTCATCCTCATCCTGCCCTTGCTATTAATCGTCTTCGCGACCGTCGTGAGCGCGGTCCTGCCGCTCGGCGTAGGCGGCTTCGCGGTCCTCGGCGGCCTCGCCGGGGTCGGCCTGCTGGCGCGTGTCACCGATGTTTCGACCTATGCCACCAATATCGTCACCCTGATCGGCCTCGGGGTCGCGATCGATTATTCGCTCTTCATCGTCAACCGCTTCCGGGAGGAGCTAGCCGCCGGCGCGAGCGCCGAGCAAGCCCTGATCGCCAGCATGCGGACCTCAGGCCGTGCGGTGACGTTCTCGGGGATCACCGTGGCCATTGGGCTGAGCGCCATGCTCTTCTTCCAGGGGACCTTCCTGGCCTCGATGGGATTCGCCGGAGCCATCGTGGTCGCGATCGCGGTGCTCTACGCGTTGACCTTTCTTGCCTCGCTGCTGGCCATCCTCGGTCCTCGCGTCAACCGGTTGCGCCTTCCATTCCCGCGGCGGGCGGCCGGCCGCGGCCTCTGGCACGCGGTCGCGATTCGGGTCATGCGGCGGCCGCTGCTGGTGCTGGTGCCGATCGTCCTCTTGCTCGTGTTGATGGCCTCGCCAATCTTTCAGATCCGGATCGCGAACGGCGACGTCGGGATGCTGCCGCCGAATGCTGAGACGCGGCGTGGCTATGACCAGTTGCAACGGTTTCCCGGGCAGGGCCAGACCTTCTTCAACGTGGTGGTTCAGTATCCGAACGGCGGGCCACTGACGCGTGACCATGTGGGAGATCTGTACGACCTGGCGCAGAAGATCAAGCTGATCCGAGGCGTCGAGTCGGTCGAGAGCATGGTGAGCTTCGACCCCTCGCTCAGTCGCTCGGACTACCAGGCGCTGCTCACGCAGCCGGCTTCGACGCAGACGGCCCGCGTCCAGTCGATCGTTCACGGGACGACCGGCTCACAGATCGCGGTGCTCTCGGTCGTCACCAGGTACGGACAGGAAAGTGATGCCTCCCGTGCCATCGTGCATTCGCTGCGAACCATCGACGTCCCGCCGGGCAGCAGCGTGTTGGTCGACGCCTTCTCGCTCGACTTCACCGACTTCATCCTGCAACGGATTCCGCTCGCGATCGCCTACGTGATGATCGTCACCTATCTCGTCCTGTTCCTCCTGACCGGGTCCGTGGTGCTCCCGCTCAAGGCGGTGATCATGAACATCCTTTCGATCGGGGCCTCCTTCGGCGCCCTGGTGTGGGTCTTCCAGCAAGGCCATCTCAGCTCCCTGCTGAACTTCACCGCGGCGCCCCTCGATCCCTCGGTTCCCGTCCTCCTCTTCTGCCTGGTCTTCGGGCTGTCGATGGACTACGAGGTACTCCTGATCAGCCGGATCCAGGAGGAATACCGAAAGACGGGCGACACCACGCAGGCGGTCGCGCAGGGCCTGGAGAAGAGCGGCCGCCTGATCACCGGGGCCGCCGCCATCATGGTGGCGGTCTTCCTCGCCTTCGGCCTGGCGGACGTGGTCCTGATCAAGTCGATCGGCCTCGGGCTGGCGCTGGCGGTCGCCATCGACGCCACGTTGGTGCGGGCGCTGATCGTGCCGGCCGTGATGCGGCTGCTGGGACGAGCCAACTGGTGGGCGCCGCGGGGCCTCAAGCGCCTGCACCGGCGCATCAGCCTGGGCGAACAGCAGGCAGCGTAGCCCTGCGGCCGGCGTAGCCCTGCGGCCGGCGGCGCGCTTCACCGGTTCGTCGCCGACGGTGTCGATGGGTCGACTCGGTCGGCGCGATATATCGGTGTGCTTCCCGCCCGCGCGCATCGCTTCCGGTCATCGGGGTTGGGCCACCAACCCGAGACGCCCGTCCGCATCGACCGGGGCGGCTGGCTGCTCTTCTTCGCGCACGGGCTGTCCGGCCTCGGCGCCGGGCCCTTCATCGCCTTCGGCGTCATCTACCAGCGGCAGCTCGGCGCGAGCGCCTTTGAAATCGGGGTGCTGGCCGCCATCGGCATGTTGGTGGCAACCCTCGTCATGCTGCCCGGAACCCGCCTGGCCGAGCGCCGCGACCTGCGCAAGACGGTAATCGCGGGCTGGGTGCTCGGCGTGCCGGCGCCCCTCTGCTACGCGGTCGCGCCCCACTGGGGTTGGACGGCCGTCGGCATCCTCTTCCTGCAGCTCTCCGTCTTCAATACCCCGGCGATCAGCGTCTACCTCTCACTGGGCGTGCCGCGCGATCGGATCGCTGCGGTGATGACCACCGTCTTCTCGGCGTATTCGCTGGGGCTGATCGCGTCCAGCGTGCTCTGCGGCTGGCTGGCCCAGGTCATCCCGCTGAGCGCGCTCTTCTGGGTGTCGTTTGCCTTCTTCTTCCTGGCCGCGGTCTGCATCGCGTTCCTCCCGGCCAAACAGTCGCCCACGTTCACGGTGCCGTCGATCCGGTACCGAGACTTGATGCGCTTCCCTGCTTACCGCGTCATGCTCACGCTATTCACGGTCGTGACCGGCATCATCTTCATCCCCTGGACCTTCACCGCGCTCTACGCCCACGAGGCGGCCCACGTCAGCAACTTCTGGATCGGGGTCTTGATGAGCGTCCTCTACCTGGGCTCGGTGATCATGGGCCTGAGCCTTGGGCGGCTGCGCCGGACGCTCGGCAGCGTGACCATCGTCCTCTGCTTCGAGGCAGCCTACGTCGCCTCCGCGATCCTGCTCCTGTCCTCGATGGCCCTGCCGATCCTGGGGTTCGCCTTCTTCCTGCGGGGCGCGTTCTGGTCCTTCCGCCAGGTCATGACCGCCGTGATCGGCGAAGTACTACCCGACTACGCCATGGCCAAGGGGTACGGGCTCTTCGCGCTGGTCACCGGCGCGGTGGTCATCGTCGCCTACCCGATCGCTGGCTGGATGTACGGCCTACAGGTGCGCATGCCCTTCTGGTCATCGGCCCTCTTGATGGCGATCGCGATGCTGGCCACGGTCTGGGTGCGCGCCTACTTCCACGCCAACTACCTGAAGCCGCCCCAGATCGAGGTCGTGCCCGATGACGTGCTTCCCCGGGCCGCTTAGCCGGTCGGTGTCCAGTTGGGCGCCTGGCCCGTATAGGGGTAGTCCGCCTCCCACCCGGTCAGTTGCTGCGGCCGAGACCCGTCGCCGTTCATCACGTAGATCTGGGGCAAGCCGTCCAAAAGGCCGACGAAAGCGACGCGGCGATCGTATGCCGGTGCGTTCGGTGCCGAGCCGTTTGGCGCGTCCTTGCCGCCCGTGACCTGGACCACGCCGCCGGCCTCGCTGGCGGAAAAGATATTGACCCGATACAGGACGGCGGAGCTGCCGCCGCCGGTCGCGACGAACAGCGTGCTGTTGTCGTTCAACCAGGCAGCGCCAGTGATGTCGAGCGCGCCACCGCGCCGGTAGGCGCTGCTCCCACTGGCGGAGAGGTCGTAGACCCAGAGCTCTGGACCGGCCGCGGTCAGCCGTCGAAAGGCCAGCTTGGTGCCGTTGGGCGACCATGAGGGCTGGTCGGCCGGGTCGTCGAGGCCGATCGGCCGGTAGCGGGTCCGCAGGTCCAGGTTCAGGATCCACAGGTGGGCGGTTCCCTGCGCATCGATAGTGCTGTAGGCAACCGATTTGGCGTCGGGACTGAGGGCGACCGGACCGATCACCCGGCCGTCGATGGCATCGGTGAGCGCCAGGTCCTCGAGGGTCGTCGGCCGGAAGCGTCGCAGGCTCCCATCGGCGAGATAGATGATGGTCCCGTCTGCCGACCAGTAGGCGGCCGAGCCGCTGATGCCCGGGCGAATGACCGTCCCGGAGGCAAGGTCGACGATCTGGATGGGGCCGCGATCGGCACCGCGGGGCGCCTCGACCACCACCAGGCGCTGTCCGTCGGGTGACCAATCGAAGGACAGGAGACCGTCCTGTAACTGGCTCTGCGCGCTCAGCTGGTAGATCAGCTTGGGCGTCGAGCGGCCGAGGAAGCTGTCGGCGTGCGGGTCAACGATGCCGACCCCGAAGGCAGGCTGACCTCGCTGGCCGACCAGGTATCCGATCTTGCGCGAGAGCGAAAGTGGGCCGGTTCGAAAGCGGGTCTGCACCACTCCATTGATCGCATTGTCGTGGACATCGACCGGCCGGTCGACCGTCACGGTGTAGCTCTGGTTCGGCTGGAGAATGGCGGTCGGAATGATTTCAAACTGCGAGCCGTCGCCGCCAGGCTTCGAGCGCAGCAAAAAGGGCACGTCTGGGCTCAGTTGGATGGCGCCCGGCAGGGAGTCGGCCCGCATCGGGCGGCTGAAGGTGAGGACGATATTGCGATCAGGGGCAATGCCGGACGCGTTGTCGGAGGGGTCGACCGAGGTCAAGGCCGGCGGTCCTTCGGTTCTGAACCGCCACGAGTGGTCGAGCGTGTTCTGCTGGCCGCTGGCGTCGGCGTAGCCGGCGTGCATCGACACGGTGTACTGGGTGGAGAGCGCGAAGTTGACGTGGGTGTGGATGAACATCAGGGTGTTGCCAGTCCAGGCAAAGCGACAACTCTTGGATCCGCTGCAGCTGGAAAGCGCCGGCGCGAGATCGAAGCGCTGCTCCACGGACTCATGGTTCATGGGCCGATCGAAGCCGATGCTGATCGTCTGGTTAGACGGCACGTCCGTCACCTCGCGGCTGGGCGTGATGCTGACGATGCGCGGCGGATTCAGGGCGCAGGAGGCCAATGCCGGTGCCAGCACGGCCAGGAGGAGGAGTCGCCGAACGAGGCTTGACGCGGCTAGCGCTGTTCTTCGACCAACTGGCGCATCTCGTTCGCCAGGTTGGTCAGGCGGGCCGGATCGACGAACATGATCGAGGTCTGCGAGATCCGGTCGATCGTCCGGTCGAGCCCGTCGAGATTGTGCTCGGTGGACGCGAGCATCTCCTTGACCTTCTTCGAGCGGTTCTGGAGGGCGGCGTCCGCCATCTGGTTCAGCTGGCTCATCAGTGCCGGCCAATCGATATCAGGCTCGTTGCTGGCCGGTGCGGCCGGTGCCGGAGCCGGCTGGTAGTTTTGGGCACGTGGGGCGCTGGGCGCTGCGGGCGCGGGAGCAGCGGCGGGCTGCGCCGGGGCTGGCCGGTAGGTGGTCGCTGGCACGGATGGCGTCATCGCCAGCATCTCTTCGAGGCTCACCGACTCCGGTTCCTCGAGGTCAGCCACGGCCTTGACCTCGATTCGGGTCTTGGCATCGGCACAGAGGCGCGTCACGATCTCGGGGTCCTGCATCAACTGCGGCTGCCCGCGAGTGAAAGCGCCCAGCAGTGCGCCGTCACGGAGCAGGACGATCCCCATCTCGTCGGGCGCCCGGACCAGCAGGCTCCCGTGGATTTTCTCCTCCTGGAGGTACCCAAGCAGCGCCCGCACGTCGACAAAGCGCGCCAGCAGACCCTGGAGGATGGTCGGGGCGGTCAGCAGCTGATAGATGGCGGTGACGACCTCGGCCGACAGCTCGATCACGTCCATGCTGCCCTCGCCGCGATCGACATCGTTCTTGAAGAGTGAGAAGGCGGTCCGGCCGGTGGACACCACCGCGCCGCCGTCGTAGAAGCTTTCGATCAGGCTGCCCTGGTAGAAGAGGATCATGCCGCGAGAGGCAGCACCTGTAAGCCGAAGATAACCAGTCAGGTGATCGGAACTCAGCGAGCGCAGCAGTTTGGGGAAATCGACGAAGGCGGTCTTCAGTGACTCGTAGACGAGTTTGCCCACCGGTAGCGGGTAGAGCTCGGTGGCCGGCGGTCCATCCTCGGGCGTGGGCTGCGCTTGCGCGGTCGGCGCCGGCTGCTGCTGCTGGCTCACGACGGGTCGCTCATTGACCTGGGGTTGGGGTGCGGGTTGCGCGGCCGGCGCCGGTGCGGGACGGGTGGCGGCGACGACGGTCCCGTTATCCGACGCTCCGGGCACGCCGCGGCGCTTGGCCTCGGCGAGGATGTCCGCGGTTGGCGCGGTAATGGTTTCCTCCGTCGGCAGCTTGGACTTGGGGTCAAAGGTGTAGTCGCCTTGCCGCCAGGCCAGCGGTTCAAAGACCGCCTCCTCCCCCTGGCTTCCGTTCCCGTAGGCATGAAAGAGGTGGCCGAAAAGGAAAAACAGCGAGAACGCCTCGCCGCCGTTCCGAACCTGAAGCGTCCCTGTGGCGCGCTGGGCTTGCATGGACTGCAAAAGAGACAACAGGGGGGTCGAGTCTAACGATCCTTTGTAGTCCACAAGTCTCGGCGCCTGCTCGATGGAACTCACGAAAAGCCTCCCACCGCCCCGAGATTTGTCTCCAATGCTAGCACAGCCCAAATACGATAACCCAACTGTCAGCAACGCGGGGTGGCGGGCCCCTCGGGCGGCCGGCGGCTAAGCTGTGGAGGCATGCCCGAATTGAGGATCTGCGAGGACCCCTCCAGCTGGGACGGGTTTGTCTCGCAGGCGGAGGACGCCTCCGTACTGCAGGCCTGGGCCTGGGGCAGCCTCAAATCGCGCCACGGCTGGCGCGTTCAGCGCTACTTCTGGGTCGATCACGGCACGCCGACGGCAGCGGCCGCCGTGCTCCGGCGGAGCCTTCCCGGTGGGCTGGCCCTGAACTATGCGCCGCGCGGGCCCATCCTCGATGGCCACCTCGACCAATGGCCGGCCTTCTGGCAGGCCCTGCGCGAGCGCCTCGCCCAGGAGGGCGGCACGGTCCTCAAAGTCGACCCGGAGTGGACCACTGACGCGCAGCGGGCGGTGCTGACGCAGACCGGCGCGCTGCCGAGCCGGCATCCGATCCAGCACCAGGCAAGCTGGCTGGTCGACATCAGCGGCGGCGATCAGGCGATGGCGCGCCTCAAGGAGTCGACCCGCCGCAACATCCGGGCGGGCATCAAGCAGGGGATCACGGTCGAGGCCTCGGACGCGTCGGCCGCCCTGGACAGCTTCTACGAGCTGCTCCAGGAGACCGCCGCGCGAGAGCAATTCACGGTTCGCAGCCGGGCCTATTACCAGGATCTGCTGAGTCTCTTCCGCGAGCGCGGCCAGGTGGCCGTCTACCTCGCCCGCCACGAGGAACGATTGCTGGCCGGAGCCGTCATGCTGTTCTTCGGCTCGAAGCTGGTGTACCTGTACGGCGGCACACGAACGGCGGCCAAGGACTTGAAGCCGGGCTACCTCTTGCACTGGCGCGCGATCGAGGACGCGCAACGACGCGGCTGCACCACCTACGACATGTGGGGGGTGCCGCTCGATCCGCAACCCGGCCAGCGCGGCTACGGCTATTACGTCTTCAAGTCACGCTTCAATGGGCAGATGATCAAGTTCATCGGCCTCTACGACCTGCCGGTCAATCGTGCCGCAACGTTGACGATTCGCCTGGCGGAGCGATTCGCGCGGGCCGGCCAGCCTGAGTTTGTCTGAGGCCGGGCTGGCGGTCACGCCGGGCGAGCAGCTCGGCGCCCAGAGCTGGGACCAGTTCCTGCTGGCCCAACCGGAGGGCAACCTGCTGCAGAGCTGGAAGTGGGGCGAGCTGCAATCGCGCTTCGGCTGGAGGGTGGAGCGCCTCGCCTTCCACGGGGGACGGTCCGGGGTCTGTTCGCTGCAGCGCACCGCCGCGCTTTTCCCGGGCGGCGCCACCTACTACGTCCCGCGCGGCCCCGCGGTCGCCGAGCGCGAGCGGTTGCTCGTCCTCGATACGCTCGAGCGGCTGACGGCGGCCGGTGGTGGCCTGGTGCTCCGCGTCGAGCCGAATGCCCTCGTCGGCGACGAGTGGCCGGCCTTCTTCGAGGGGCGCGGATTCGCTAAGGGCAAGGCGGTCCAGCCCGAGGCGAGCCGCCTGTTACGGATCGACGTCGATCCCGAGTCGCTGAAAGCCGATCTCAAGCCGAAGACCCGGTACAACCTGAACCTCGCGGAAAAGAAGGGTGTTCGGGTGCACAGCTCGCGCGATGTCGCCACCTTCGCCCGGCTGGCGAGCGAGACCGGAAAGCGCCAGGGCGTCCACCTCCCCGGGGTCGCCTATTACCAGGCGGCGCTCGAGATCTTCGGTGCCTCCGACGAGGTGAGGCTCTACCTCGCCGACCACGAGGGCGACACCCTCGGCGGGATCATGGTCTTCCGCTTCGGCAAAACCGCCTACTACCTGTTCGGCGGATCCAGTGATCGCAAGCGCGAGATGATGCCCAACTACCTGCTG
>Ga0207646_10008347_pt1 | contig 10393 bp, 1 predicted proteins | sample KBSK5502metaG_FD_184343 | JGI IMG/M metagenome (GOLD analysis project Ga0207646, IMG submission 184343) | Corn, switchgrass and miscanthus rhizosphere microbial communities from Kellogg Biological Station, Michigan, USA - KBS K5-50-2 metaG... | ecosystem: Host-associated > Plants > Roots >...
GCGGCCGGACGTGGAGGCGGTGGCGTCGCGCTTCGAGAGCGAAGGGGTGCGGACGAAGCGGCTGGTGGTGTCGCACGCGTTCCACTCGGCGCTGATGGAGCCGGTGCTGGAGGAGTTCGAGCGTCTGGCGGGAGAGGTGAGCTACTCGGCGCCGCGGATCGGTCTGGTCTCGAACGTGACGGGGGAGATGGCGGGCGACGAGGTTTGCGGGGCGGAGTACTGGCGGCGGCATGCGCGGGAGGCGGTTCGATTTGCGGACGGGATGGGGAGGCTGTGGGAGCAGGGGTACCGGGTGTTCGTGGAGGTGGGACCGAGCCCGACGCTGCTGGGGATGGGGCGGCAGTGCGTGTCGGGGGAGGAGGCGCAGTGGCTGCCGTCGCTGCGGAAGGATCGGGAGAGCTGGGCCGAGCTGCTGAGCAGCCTGGGCAACCTGTACGTCCGCGGCTTCGCGGTGGACTGGGCGGGCTTCGACCGTGACTACGCGCGCCGCAAGGTCGTGCTCCCCACGTACCCCTTCCAGAGACAGCGCTACTGGATCGCGGCCGATGCGCGGCGGCGGCCAGAGGCGCGGGGGGAGGCGGCCGTCCACCCGCTGCTCGGCCCGCGCGTGCCGTCGGCTTTGAAGGACGTCCTCTTCACGTCACGCTTCGGCGTCGACTCGCCGCCCTTCCTGTCGGACCACTGCGTCTACGGAAACGTGGTGGTTCCGGCCGCGGCCTACCTGGAGCTGGGCCTGGCGGCCGCCGCCCAGGCCCTCGGCCCCGGCGCTCACGTCGTGGAGAACGTCGCCGTCTCGGAGCCGCTGGTGCTCGCGCCGGGTAGCGACCGGATGGTGCAGGTGATCGTGACGCCGCACGAGAGCGAGCCGGCGCGCTTCCAGGTGTTCAGCCGGGGGACCGGGGCCGACGCCGACGCCGAGCCCTGGCATCTGCACGCCGCGGCGACGCTGCGCAACGCCGCCGCGGACGCGCCGACGCCGAGCGCGGCCGAGCCTTTGGGCGCGCTGCGAGAGCGCTGCTCCGGGACGGTCGCCGTCGGAGGCTACTACGGCGCCCTGCGGGAGTCCGGCATCGATTTCGGTCCGAGCTTCCAGGCCATCGCCGAGCTGTGGGGCGGTTCCGGCGAGGCGCTGGGACGCCTCCAGCTTCCCGAGGCGCTCGAGGGAGAAGCGGGCGCCTACCGCATCCATCCGGTGCTGCTCGACGCCGGCTTCCAGATCCTCGGCGCGGCCCAGACCTCGGGGCAGGACGAGACCGACGCCGACCACGTGTATCTGCCGATCGGCCTGGATCGGCTCGAGATCACCGAGCGCGGGGGCCGGCCGGCCTGGGCCCACGTCCGCACCCGGCCCGGCACCGGCGGTGAGACGCTCACCGCCGACTTCCGCTACTTCGACGAGGCCGGCGAGGTCGTCGCCGAGGCGGAGGGGCTTCACTTCCGGCGCGCCAGCCGGGACGCGCTGCGCCGGGCGCAGCAGGCGGACCGGAGCGACTGGCTCTACGAGGTCGCGTGGTCTGCCGCGCACGCTCCGGCTGCCGGCGCGCCCGAGCCGGCCGCGGCGGGTCGCTGGCTCGTGCTCGCCGATCGGGCCGGCCTGGGGGCGGCTCTCGCCCGCAAGCTGGAGGCGCGGGGCGACGCCTGCCTGCTCGTGCATCCTGGCGACGGATATCAGCGGTCGGACGACGGGACCATCCGCCTCGACCCGGCGCAGCCCGAGGACTTCCGCCGCTTGTTCCGTGAGCTGCGGAACGGCGGCGAGGTGCCCGTCCGCGGCGTGGTCCACATGTGGAGCGTGGACACGGATGCGCCGCTCCCGGCCGCCTCGTCGTTGCCGGACTCGCTGCGGATCTCGTGCGCCAGCCTTCTCCACCTCGTGCAAGCCATGGCCCCCGCCGAGGGAGCGCCGGCGACGCGGCTGTGGGTGGTGACGCGGGGCGCCGAGCCGGTCGGGGCCGCGCCGGTCGCCGTCGGCCAGTCGCCGGTCATCGGGCTCACCCGGACGATCGCGGTCGAGCGTCCCGAGCTGCGGTGCGTGAGCGTCGATCTGGACGCGGCCGCGGCCGATGCCGGCGAGCACGTCGCGGCGCTGTGGAGCGAGATCGCGTCCGCCGACCACGAGGACCGGATCGCTTATCGCGGCCGGACGCGGCAGGTCGCCCGCCTGGTCCGGTCGGCCGCGACTCGCGCGGAGAAGCCGGGCGCCCACGCGGTGGGAGAGCCGGTGGACCTGCAGGTCACCGTGCCGGGCATCCTCGACGAGCTGCGCCTGCAGCCGGCGGCGCGGCGAGCGCCGGCCGCCGGTGAGGTGGAGATTCGCGTGCTCGCCACCGGCCTGAACTTCCGGGACGTGCTGAACGCACTCGGGGTCTACGAAGGACCGCCGGGGCCGCTGGGCAGCGAGTGCGCCGGCCGCGTGGTGGCGATCGGCGAGGGCGTGACCGGCCTGCAAGTCGGCCAGCGGGTGGTGGCGATGACCGCGGGCACCTTCCGGACGTACGTCACGGTGCCGGCGATCCTGGTGGCGGAGATTCCCGAGGGGATGTCCTTCGGGGAGGCGGCGACGATTCCGGTCACGTTCGTCACGGCGGAGTACGCGCTGAACCGGCTGGGGCGGCTGCGCGCCGGCGAGCGGGTGCTGATCCACGCGGCGGCCGGCGGCGTGGGGCTGGCCGCGGTGCAGCTGGCGCAGCGGGCCGGGGCGGAGGTCTTCGCCACCGCCGGGAGCGACGAGAAGCGCGACTATCTCCGGTCGCTCGGCGTGGTCCACGTGATGGACTCGCGCTCGCTGTCCTTCGCCGACGAAGTGATGGAGAAGACCGGGGGCGAAGGGGTGGACCTCGTCCTCAACTCCCTCACCGGCGACTTCATCACCCAGAGCGTCCGCGTGCTCGGGCGCGGCGGCCGGTTCCTGGAGATCGGCAAGGCGGGCATCTGGACCCCGGAGCAGATGGCGGCGGCACGGCCGGACGTCTCGTACTTCCCGATCTACCTCGGCGAGGTGGACGCGGCGTCGATCCAGCAGATGCTGCGCGGGCTGCTCGACGACTGCATGGCGGGCCGCCTGACGCCGCTGCGCCGTCGCGAGTTCCCCCTGCCGGAGGCTCCGGCCGCGTTCCGCTTCATGGCCCAGGCCAGGCACATCGGCAAGGTGGTATTGACGCAGCCCGAGGGCGTCGATGCCGGCGTCGCGCCACGCCCGGGTTCGACGTACCTCGTCACGGGTGGGCTGGGGAGCCTCGGCCTGCGCACGGCGCAGTGGCTGGTCGAGCGCGGGGCGCGCCACCTGGTGCTCGTCGGGCGGCGGGGGCCGAGCGACGAGGCCAGCAAGGCGATCGAGGCCTGCCGGGCGGCCGGGGCCGACGTGCGGGTCGAGTGCGCCGACGTCGCCCGCGAGGCGGACGTCGCCCGCGTGGTGGCCACGATCGCGCACCAGATGCCCCCGTTGCGGGGCATCGTGCACGCGGCGGGCCTGCTCGAAGACGGCGTGCTGGCGCAGCAGACGTGGCCCCGCTTCGAGGCCGTGTTCGGCCCCAAGGTCATCGGGGCCTGGAACCTGCACCAGGCGACGTCGGCATCCCCGCTGGACTTCTTCGTGATGTTCTCCTCCGCGGCCGGAGTCATGGGCTCGGGCGGCCAGGGAGCCTATGGCGGGGCCAACGCGTTCCTGGACGCCCTGGCGCACTTCCGCCGTGCCGAGGGCAAGCCGGCCCTGAGCATCGACTGGGGCCCGTGGGGGGAGGGCGGGATGGCGGCCGCCCTCGACCGCCGCGACCAGCGTCGCTGGGCGGACGTGGGCATCGGCCTCATCGCATCGGGCGACGGCGTCGCGGTGCTGGAGCGCCTGCTCGGCCAGGCGCGGCCCCAGGTGATGGTGCTGTCCGTGCGCTGGGCCCGTTTCCTCGCCCAGTTCGGCGTGGGGGCGGAGCCCCGGCTGCTTTCCGACCTGGCGAGCGACGCGCGCCGCGAGCCGGCCGCGCCCTCGCGGGCGGAGAACGCCGCCCTGCGCCAGCGGCTCGAGGAGATGCCGCCGAGCAAGCGCCGCCGCGCGCTCCTCGCCCACGTGCGCGAGCAGGCCTTGAAGGTGCTCGCCCTCGACGCCGCGCAGCCGCTGGACGACCAGCAGGGCTTCCAGGCCCTCGGCATGGACTCCCTCATGGCGGTCGAGCTGAGGAACCGCCTCCAGGCGGCCGCCGGCCAGGCTCTGCCCTCCACCCTCGCCTTCGACTACCCGACGGTGGAAGCCATCACCCGTTACCTCGCCACCGAGGTCTTCGGGTTGGAGGAGGAAGCGGCGGCGGAGGCGGAGCGCGAGGCGGCCGAGCAGGCCCAGCGCGAGGCGGCGAGGCAGTCGGCGGTGCTGGCCGAGCTGGAAGCGCTCTCGGAGCGCGAGGCGGAGGCGCTCCTGATCGAGGAGCTCGAAGCGAACCGGAAGGCCATCTCGAAGTGACCACGCCCGCCAAGATCGAGGAGCTGTCCCCGCTCAAGCGCGCGATCCTGGAGCTGCGCGACATGCGCTCGCGCCTCGACGAGATCGAGCGGGCGAGGACCGAGCCGATCGCGGTCGTCGGGCTGGGCTGCCGGTTCCCCGGGGGTGCGGACGGCCCGGAGTCGTTCTGGAGCCTGCTGCGGGACGGCGTGGACGCCATCACCGAGGTGCCGCCGGAGCGCTGGAGCGTCGACGCGTTCTACGACCCCGACCCCGACGCGCCGGGCAAGATGTACGCGCGGCACGGGGGATTCGTGAGCGGCGTCGACCGCTTCGACCCCCGCTTCTTCGGGATCGCGCCCCGGGAAGCGCTGAGCATGGATCCGCAGCAGCGGTTGCTGCTCGAGGTCGCGTGGGAAGCGCTGGAGCACGCGGGGCAGGCCCCCGAGGATCTGCTCGACAGCGACACCGGCGTGTTCGTGGGCATCAGCACCAACGACTACGCGTTCCGCGGCGCCGACATCAGCCATCTGGACGCGTACTTCGGAAGCGGGAACTCGATGAGCGCGGCCGCGGGCCGGCTCTCGTACGTGCTCGGCCTGCAGGGACCGAGCGTGTCGCTCGATACCGCCTGCTCCTCTTCGCTGGTCGCGGTGCACCTGGCCTGTCAGAGCCTGCGCAGCCGGGAGTGCCGCCTGGCGCTGGTGGGCGGCGTGAACCTGATCCTCAACCCCTACCCCTACATGCTGTTCTGCAAGGCCCGCATGCTCGCCGTCGACGGCCGTTGCAAGACCTTCGACGCCGCGGCCGACGGCTACGTGCGGGGCGAGGGCTGCGGGGTGGTCGTCCTCAAGCGGCTGGCCGACGCCGTGGCCGACCGCGACCGGATCCTGGCCGTCGTCCGGGGCACGGCCGTGAACCAGGACGGCCGCAGTGGCGGGCTGACCGTCCCCAACGGCACCGCGCAGGAAGCGGTGATCCGCCGCGCGCTGTCCGCGGCGGGCATCCAGGGCGCGGACGTCGCGTACGTGGAGGCGCACGGGACGGGCACCGCTCTCGGCGACCCCATCGAGATCCGCGCGCTCGCCTCGTCCCTCGGGCCCGGCCGGCCGCCGGAGCGGCCGCTCCTCGTCGGCTCCGTGAAGACCAACGTCGGCCACCTCGAGTCGGCGGCGGGCGTCGCGGGCTTGATCAAGGCCGTCCTGTCCCTCCATCACGGCGAGATCCCGCCGCACCTGCACCTGAGGCGCCCGAACCCCTACGTCCCGTGGGCCGAGCTGCCGATCACGATCCCCACCGAGCACATGTCCTGGCCGGCCGGATACGACCGTCGGATCGCGGCGGTCAGCTCCTTCGGTTTCACCGGGACGAACGCGCACGTCGTCCTCGAGGCGCAGGGCGCCGCCGCCGCGCCCACCGGCGAGGCGGACCGCCCGCGGCACGTCCTGGCCCTTTCGGCCCGGACGGAGACCGCCCGCGCGGCGGTGGCCGAGAGGCTCCGGGATCATCTCGCGGCCAACCCCACGCTGCCGCTGGCCGACGTCGCCTTCACGGCCGGGGTGGGCCGATCGCACTTCGGTCATCGGCTGGCCCTGGTCGCCGAATCCACGGCCCAGGCGCGCGCGCAGCTGGATGCGGTCGCGGCGGGACAGGAAGCGCCGGGAGTGGCGCGCGGCTCGCGGCGCGGGACGGAGCGGCCCGAGGTCGCGTTCCTGTTCACGGGGCAGGGCTCGCAATACGCGGGGATGGGCCGCGAGCTCTACGAGTCACAGCCGGCGTTTCGCCGGACGCTGGACCGCTGCGACGAGCTGCTTCGGGCCGTGCTGCCCCGGCCGCTGCTCTCCGTCCTCTACCCGGAGGACGGCGGATCCACCCTGCTCGACGAGACGCAGTACACGCAGCCGGCTCTCTTCGCCCTGGAGTACGCCCTGGCCGAGCTCTGGCGGAGCTGGGGCGTGGTACCCGGCGCGGTGCTCGGCCACAGCGTGGGCGAGTACGTCGCCGCGTGCGTCGCCGGCGTCTTCACGCTCGAAGACGCCCTCGCGCTGGTGGCGGCGCGCGGACGGCTGATGCAAGCCCTGCCCGCGGGAGGCGCGATGGCGGCCATCGCCGCCGGCGAAGCGCGGGTCCGGGCCGCTCTCTCCACCCGCGAAGGCCGCGTCTGTCTCGCCGCGCTCAACGGCCCGGAGAGCACCGTGATCTCCGGCGAGGCCGAGGCGGTGGCGGCGGTATGCGCGTCGCTCGCCGCCGAGGGTGTGCGGAGCGAGCCGTTGAGGGTGTCGCACGCCTTCCACTCGCCTCTGATGGAGCCGATGCTCCAAGGCTTCGAGGCGGCGGCGGACGCCGTGGCCTACTCCGCCCCGCGCCTCGCTCTGGTCTCGAACCTGACGGGAGGCGTCGCCGGCGAGGAGACGGCTTCGGCCGGCTATTGGCGGCGCCACCTGCGGGAGCCGGTGCGCTTCTCCGACGGCATGGCGGCACTGCGCGACCTTGGCTTCCGCGTGTTCGTCGAGATCGGGCCCAAGCCGACGCTCCTGTCTCTAGGCCCGCGCTGCCTGCCGGGGGTCGAGGCCGCGTGGCTGCCATCGCTGCGTCAGGGGCGCGAGGACTGGGCGCAGATGCTGGACACGCTCGCCCAGCTCTACGTCCGTGGCGTCGACGTCGACTGGGCCGGCTTCGACCGCGGCTATCCGCGCCGCAAGGTCACGCTGCCGACGTACCCATTCCAGAAGGAGCGGTTCTTCCTCGAGTCCCGGTACCCCGGCCAGCCGGGCCCGGCCGAGAGGACCGACGACGGCGCGGGGCGCGAAACCGCGACGGCCCCGCCGCCGATCGCGGAGCGCTGGCGGTACGAGACCGTGTGGCAGCCGCGCCCTCGCCCCGGGGCCTCGGCGCCGCCCCCGGAGAGCGGCGCGTGGTTGCTCCTCGCGGACGAGGGTGGCGTCGCGGAGGCTCTCTCGCAGGTCCTCGCCGCCCGGGGCCAGAGATGCGTTCTCATCCGCGAGACCGGCGCCTCCGGCCTGCAGGGGGCGCTGCGGTCCGTAATAAATAAGGATGGGCGCCGCCTGCGGGGTCTCGTCCACCTGTCGGGCCTGGACGCGCGCGCCGGCTCAGAAGCCGGGACCTTGGAAACCGCCGCGGCGTTGGCGGCGGCGCTGCTGACGGTCGTCCAGACCCTGGCCCAGCTCCAGCCCGCGACCGCGCGCCTGTGGGTCGTGACGCGGGGGGCCCAGGCGGTCGGACGGGCGCAGGCCCCGATCGCTGGGCGCTGCTCCCCTGTGGGGGCTGGGACGAGTCGTCGCGCTGGAGCATCCGGAGCTGTGGGGTGGGCTCGTGGACGTGGACGGCGCGGGCCCCGAGCAGATCGCGGCCGAGCTGGCCGACGAGATGCTGGCGGGCGACGGGGAGGACCAGGTCGCGCTGCGAGACGGCGTACGGCACGTCGCGCGCCTCGTCCCCGTCGGCACCGAGCCGAGACCGGCGGAGGCTCCCCGTCTGCGCGCGGACGCGAGCTACATGGTCACCGGCGGGTTGGGCGCCCTGGGTCAGCACGTGGCGCGCTGGCTGGTGGGACAGGGAGCGGCTCGCCTGGTCCTGGTCGGCCGACGCGGGGCCGATGGCGTCGACCCGCGCTCGCGGCAGCAGCTCCAGGAGATCGGGGCGAGCGTCGAGGTCTTCGCGGCCGACGTGGGGGACTCGGCCCGCATGGCGGAGATCTTCGCCGGGCTCGCGCGCGAGGGCCGGCCGGTGCGGGGCGTGATCCACGCGGCCGGTGTGATGGAGCCGCGACCGCTCGTCGAGATGGTGCCGGAGGACCTGCGCCGGTCATTCCATCCGAAGGTGCGCGGCGCCTGGGTTCTGCACGAGCTCACGCGCGGCATGGACCTGGACTTCTTCGTGATGTTCTCGTCGGCGGCGGCCGTGTGGGGCTCACAGGGGCTGGCGCATTACGCCGCCGCAAACCGATTCATGGACGCGCTCGCCCACGAGCGGCGGCGCCTGGGGCTGCCGGCGCTGAGCGTCGACTGGGGTCCGTGGGGCAGCGGCGGCATGGCCTCGCTGCAGGCGAAGACCCGGCTGGCCCAGATGGGTGTCGCCGCGCTGAGCCCCGAGATGGCCGGCCACGCGCTGTCGCAACTGCTGGCCGCGGGCGCCACCCAGTCGACGGTGGCCCAGGTGGACTGGAGCCTGTTCAAGCGCGTCTACGAGGCGCGGGCCCGTCGCCCTCTCTTCGAGCAGGTGGACGCGCGCGCCGGCGGGCGCGGGTCCGCGAGATCACCGCTCGCCGAGCCGCTGGCGGCGACGCTGGCCGCCGCGGAGCCGGGGCGGCGCGGCGAGATCATCGCCGAGCACCTGCGGGGCGAGGTGGCCCGGATCCTCGGCCTTTCCGCCGGCGGTTCCGTCGACCTGGACCAGCCGCTGAGCGAGATGGGCCTCGACTCCCTGATGGCCGTCCAGCTCAAGAACGCGGTGGAGGCCAACCTCGGCATGGACGTGCCCGTCGGCCAATTCCTGGCGGGCCCGAGCCTCACCGAGCTGGGCCGCCTGCTCGAGCAGTCCCGCCAGGCGGGGGCGGTCGCGGCCGCCGCGCCCGTGCAGCCCCGGCCGCGCGACGCCGAGACACCGCTGTCCTTCGCGCAGCAGCGGCTCTGGTTCCTGGACCAGCTGGATGGCGGCGCCGCCTACAACCTCGCCTGGGCGGCTCGGCTCACCGGTCCGCTGGAGGTCTCCGCGCTCGAGGCCAGCCTCAACGAGCTGGTGCGCCGCCACGAGGCCCTGCGCACGAGCTTCCCGGCCGTCGACGGCCGGCCCGTGCAAGCGGTGCGGCCGGCGCTCGCGATCTCGCTCGTGCGGGCGGACCTGGCCCCGGGAGACGAGCGCGAACAGCTCCGACAGGTGAGGGAGTGGGCGGCACGGGACCAGCAGCGACCGTTCGACCTCTCCGAGGGTCCGTTGCTGCGGGCGAGCCTGCTCCGTCTGGGCGAAGACGATCATGCCCTGGTCCTGAGCGTCCATCACATCGTCGCCGACGGGTGGTCGATGGAGATCCTCGTTCGTGAGCTGTCGGTCCTCTACGAGGCCTTCACGCGCGGGGAGCCCTCGCCGCTGCCGGAGCTGCCCATCCAGTATGGGGACTTCGCCGGCTGGCAGCGGGACTGGCTGCAGGGGGAGGTGCTCGAGCGGCAGCTCGCCTACTGGCGCCAGCAGCTGGCGCAGGGAACGCCCGTGCTGGAGCTGCCGACCGACCGCCCGCGCCCGGCGGTGCGGACCTACCGCGGCGCAACGTGCTCGTTCGTCGTCTCGGGGGAAGCCATCGAGCGCCTGAGGGCCCTCGGCCAGCGGGAGGGGGTCACGCTCTTCATGACCCTGCTCGCGGCGCTCGACGCGCTGCTCCACCGGTACACCGGCCAGGACGACGTGGCGATCGGCTCGTCGTTCGCCAATCGGAGCCGGTCCGAGATCGAGGGCCTGATCGGGTTCTTCGTGAACACGCTGGTCCTGCGCACGGACCTCTCCGGCGACCCGTCGTTCCGGGAGCTGCTGGCCCGGGTGAAGCGGACGGCGGTGGGAGCGTACGAGCACCAGGACCTGCCCTTCGAGAAGCTGGTCGAGGTCCTGCAGCCCGGCCGCGACCTGAGCCAGAACCCGCTCTTCCAGGTGATCTTCGACGTCCAGAACGCCCCCCGGAAGGAGCTGAGGCTGGCGGGGCTCGCCTTGAGCCCGCTGCCGCTCGAGGCGACGTCGGTACGCTTCGACCTCGAGGTCCAGGTCTGGGAAGGCACCGACCGCCTCGACGTCACGTTCCACTACAACCGCGACCTCTTCGACTCCGCGACCATCCAGCGCATGGCGCGCCACTACGAGAACGTGTTGGCAAGCGCGGTGGCGGAGCCGGGGACGCGGATATCGGGGCTGCCGCTGCTGGGGATGGAGGAGCGGCGGGAGATGGTGTTGAGGTCGCGTGGT
>Ga0207646_10008350_pt1 | contig 10393 bp, 12 predicted proteins | sample KBSK5502metaG_FD_184343 | JGI IMG/M metagenome (GOLD analysis project Ga0207646, IMG submission 184343) | Corn, switchgrass and miscanthus rhizosphere microbial communities from Kellogg Biological Station, Michigan, USA - KBS K5-50-2 metaG... | ecosystem: Host-associated > Plants > Roots >...
TGGCACCGCGAGCCAGTACATCACGGTGCACGTCGACGATATCGATGCGCACCACCAGCGCGCGCTCGCCTCGGGTGCAGAGATCGTGAGCCGGTTACACGATCACTTGCGGGACTACCGCGTCTACGAGGCACTCGACCTCGAGGGCCACCGCTGGCGCTTCCTCCAGTGGCTGCGCGAGATGCCACAGTCCGAGCGACGCTGACGGCCCGGCGCGTACCTCGGGCGCCGGGTCGATCATTTCGAGCTGGTCATCAACCTCAAGACCGCCAAGGCGCTCAGCCTGACCATCCCGCCGGCGCTCCTGCAGCGGGCCGACCGGATGTGAACCTTTGGAGGGCCGCGAGTTTGTCACCGGGCCCCTCGTCGATGACGGTCCGAGGCCGAGGGAGGCTATGGGCGGGGGTCGTTATCGCGTTGCGGCGAGCGTGGCCGCCTGGCTGATGAGTTGTTGGGCTCTCTCCCACTGACTGGCCCGCTGTGTGCGGGCGGTGTCACGGACTGTCTCAGCCCTGGCCAACTGAGCAGTCGGTCCTTTGGGAGCCAACTCGGCTACGTCAACCTCGGCCTTCACCTGCGTTTTCCAGGTGTGCGCGCTCGCGAGCAGCAGATCGCTCGCTTGGAAGACCGCCTTGGCCAGGTCCTGGGTGTCTGGTTCGTTGAGGAGCCGGATGTACCGATTCTTGAAGGTATCCGTCTGCCGCCTGAGCGCCTCCATCTGCTGGGCAAACATCTCGTACGTGACCGTTTCAGGACCGGCGAGTTGCACGCTCAACCGTTGCAGGACCCCAAGCTGGGCCTGCAATGCCTGCCGGTGCTCTTGATGGAATCGATCCTCACTCACGAAGAGCGCGGCCTTGGTGGGCCCCACTTGGGTTTGCAGCCGAACGAGATCTTGGCTGGCTTTGTCCACACACGCCATCTTCTCCCTGAGGGTCTGCCCGTACGCCTCGGCCTCTGAGAGGCGTCCGCCCGCACCGGCTGTCCGCTGCAGCGTCACGGCCTGCTGAGCCTCGGCGAGACAGGCCGTCCGCATCGTGTTCAAGCGCCGCAGTTCCGAGCGGATCTGCGCGTCGGAGGGCGGAGCTGCCGTGGTCGCCGACAACGGTTGCGCCGCCGCCACCCCCGAACACACCACGAGGCTGAACGCCAGCCCAAGCCCGGCCACGGTCGTCAGAGAGAGTTGATACGCCACAGGTGATCCTCCCGGGGTCCGCCGAGTCGTCCGGATCCGAGCCGTGTCGAACATCACAGAGGTGCTCTCCCGGGTAGACACGCGTGAGCCTACGACAGCGGGGGCGGCGGCAACTCAGGCGCCGTTCGCTGGGGGGCCCGCCGGTTCAACAGCAGGAGTCTCCGCACCACCTCCCAGGGCCAGTACGTCAGCGTGTACCGCCCGAGCACGAGCACGGTCTGATGATGCCCCTTCAAGGCGTCGACATCTCGTCGCGCTTCGAACTCCCAGCGGGGCGCGTCCGGGGGACGGGCTGCCCACTCTTCGAGGCTCTTCCACTCGAGGAGCACTTCGCCGAAGAGCGGGCCGCGAAGGATCGTGTAGGCGGGACCCGTCTCAAACAGCACGTAGCCGTGGGCGCTCTGGAACGTCATGGCGCGAGCCTCCTCCGTCTCGGAGCCCGTTCACCCGCAAGCCCCGTGCCAGGCAGTCCCCGAGACCGGCAGCCCCTAGTAACCCGCGGGTCCAGCTTAGCGAAACTCTCCCGCACCGTAAGATCGGAGCGGCCTGTCCGGGTGTGCCGGCCGCTGGTCTGTCCGATGGGCGACGGTGGTCGCGTCAGGGGCACGACTCTCATGGAGGCGCAGGCGACCGTGACCTGCCCCGGCGGAGCAGTAGCATCACGATCTGACGGGCTGCTCGGCTCAATCCGCGGCCTGCCCGTCGAGGAGGCGACGAAGTCGAGCTGGTGATCAACCGCAAAACCGCCAAGGCCCTCGGCCTGCTGATCCCGCCGTTGCTCATTCGCCCGAACGGGAGGTTGCACCTCCTCTCTTTACGCACATGAGAAACGGAGACCAAGAGGCCGAGAGCAGCAAGGCAGGGAGCCATGAGAGTGACTCCCTGCCCGCCGCTGAGAGCAAGCCCAGCTGTTACGGCAACGAGACGCTGGTGCTGTCGCCGGAGTTGCTGATCGTGAATGTACCGGCAGACTGCACCGGGGTGTAGACGTAGCTACCCCAGCCGGCGGGACCGTTCGGGACCGACGCCATGAAGGGACCGCCCACCTGACCGAGCGAGTTGGTCACCGCCGACGTGAGGTCGGTCAGCGCGGCGGGAAGTGACCCGACGTGCGCCGAGTAAATGCTGACGGCGGACGCGAGCGCCCGCGCATCGGCCTGGGCCTTAGCGAGACGCGCGCGGGCCTGGACGTTGGCGTACAGCGGGATAGCGATCGCGGCGAGGATGCCGATAATGGCGACGACGATCATCAGCTCGATGAGCGTGAAGCCGCGCTGCTGATGCCGACGACGAAACGTATGCATGATGCCCCCCTGTCACGGACGGTCAATTGCTTCGATCTAGCTAGACAGGAGCATCTGACATGCCAGTCTCGCCATGCAGGCACATCCCCTGAAGAAGGCTAGCTTCTTCCCTGAAGTATTTCTTAGAGTCATTCCCCAATCCAATGCCAAGAGTGACGACGGTGGACACAAGCCGCACACACTTCCTCCAGCCCGCGCGAAACGGCCGTCCTCGAGAGGCCCTTTCGGGCTCAAAACTCCCACCCAGTAACCACGCAAAGAGATGCGATGCGCGACGCGGAAGCCCCGGAAGCGCACCCTGACCTCCCGGCCGCGCCCGGGGCGCGGACGGGGATACGTGGGCAACGGCCGGCCCCGCTCGGCGGGCCGATCGGCGCTATTTCTCGCCCCCCGGGAGGAAGATCCGCTCGTAGCCCTTCGACTGGTAGTCCGCGACGCAGTCCTCTTGGCTCCGAAAGCCCCCATCGAGAAACTGTCGGTAGCTGGCCGCACAGTTCGCGATCTCCTTGGTCTGAGGCTAGTGGGGCCCATGTTGGCGCTTGACAACCCGACGGTATCGCGGTATCTGGTCCAGACTCATGACGTGCTGTGCCTCGGGCCGTCAGCTAGCGTTCGTGCTGCTGGTCGTCCTCGTAGCGCTGACGCCGTTGGCCTACGCCAGTCCCCCAGACCCGGCGTGGGTGAGCGGCTTCTTCGACGATGACGACAACGACAACGGCGTCTTCCTCATCACCTCGAGCCACATCACGCTCGATCCTTTCCCGCTGCTCGCCTGGCACCCCGTCCGCTTCTTCTGGCCGAGTCCGGTCCAGGAAGACCAGGGCCCAGGGTCCGCGCCGTACCGCTCCACCGCCGACGCTCGCGCCGCGCCGATCACCTGAGTCTCTCCTGAGCGGCTAGCGGCAGCTGAAACGCCGCAGTCCCGCGCCTGGAGCGCGCCACCGCCAATCGAGGGCGTCGCGGCCTGGGCTGCGGCAGTGTCTCACCTGGTTCTCCCGTCGCGTTACTCGGTTGAAGCGGTCAACGGGAGACCAAGAACCTAGGCGAGGAGCCGATGAGAGTACCGGTGACCGAAATCGAACCACTCCCATGCGCGTCCGCCTGGTATCGGGTCGCGTGGCGCAGTCGCTGCGTCCTGCTCATCGGGGTCGGCGCCACCCTGTTCTTCTTCAACCTCGGCGCCCGCGTTCTCAGCACCAACGACGAGGCGCGGTTCCCCATGCTGGCGCGGGACATACTCTCGCAAGGCCACTGGCTCCTACCGCGCTTGGACGGCATCCCCCATTTGAACAAGCCACCCCTGCACGCCTGGCTCATCGCGCTGGCCTCGTGGCCCACCGGAGCCGTCACGCCATGGACCGCATGCGTGCCCTCCGTCCTCGCGGGGCTCGCCGTCGTCGGCGCGACGTATTGGATCGCGCGGCGCCTCTTTGATCGGGAGACTGCGCTGGTTGCTGGCCTGATCGTCCTCACCACGCAGGGCGTCTTCGTCTTCGCCCGCGCGCCGATGCCCGACATGACGTTCTGCGCCGCCCTGACCGGTGCCCTGGCGGCATATGTGGCGGCCGAGGTCGAGGGTCGACGATGGGCGCTCGTCACGTTCTATGGTTTGATCGGGATCGCCTTTTGGACCAAAGGACCGGCTGGGCTGCTGCCGCTGGCGGTCGTCGCCATCGACCTCGGCGTCACCGACGGCTCGGCGGGGCTCCGACGCATCGTTTCCGCGCCGGGGCTGCTCATCCTGGTCCTCCTCGTCGGCGCGTGGGGAGGCCTGATCCTGGCCGCGCCCAACGCCGAGCGGTTCGCCAGCGACGTCGTGAAGACCGACCTCCTCGTTTGGTACCTGCCCACCAAAGGACTAAGCTGGCGCCAGCTCCTCGACCCTCCATTGCAGGCGCTGGCCATCCTCCTGCCGTGGTCCGTGGCTCTCCCGGGCGCTCTCTGGGCGGCGACCCGGTCGGCTGAGGCTGAACGCGCGCGACGGCTGCGCTTGCTCCTCGTTTGGCTCGGGATCATGTTCGTGCTCGTTGCGATCACCCGCGAGCAGCGGATGCGATACTATCTGCCGCTCTGTCCCCCCGCCGCTCTGCTGATCGCAGCGTGGTACGCCACTTGGCGCTCCCGCCGCCGCGCGTGGGGCTTCACCGCGGTCTGGATCCTCGTCGTCCTCGTCGGCCTGGCCGTCGATTCCGCGGCGCGCGTGCGATTCAACGCGGCGACCAATCTTCGCGACTCAGGGCTCTATCTCGCGACGGCGACCCGCGTCTATGCCGTCGACGCGCCGGAGCTCGTCTTTTCCTTCTATCTGGAGCGCCCGGTGACGATCCTACCCACCTACCAGGCCTTCGCGGCTCGCCCACAGCCCGGCCATGCGGACTATCTGATCATCGCCGAGCGGGCAACCCCGACCACCCCCTGCGCGCCTGTGCACCGCGTGGCAACTGCCACGGTGCATCGACGGCGGTTTGCGATCCTCGACGGGAGTCACCCGCAGCCCGAGGCGGCGAGGGTGCCGCCGCAATGTTGACCTAGCGTCATGTGTGGGATTGCGGGCTTTCTGACCGATCGAGGCATGCCGGACGCTCGCGGCACGTTGCAACGGATGACCCGATCCCTCCGGCATCGCGGACCGGATGACGAGGGCGCGTATCTCGACCACTTCTTGGCGCTCGGCGTCTGCCGGCTGAGCATCGTCGATCTCGAGACTGGCCACCAGCCGATCCCGAACGAGGACGGGACCATCTGGGTCGTCCACAACGGGGAGATCTACAACCTCCAGCCCCTCCGCGATCAGCTCGAGCGCCGGGGTCACCGGTTTCGTACGCGGTCCGACACGGAAGTTATCGTGCATGCATACGAGGAATACGGAGAAGACTGTGCGTCTGCGCTCGACGGCATGTTCGCCTTCGCGATCTGGGACGCCAGGCAGCGGCTGCTCCTCCTGGCGCGGGACCGCATGGGCGAGAAGCCCCTCTACTACCACGCCGGCCCGAACGCCTTCGTGTTCGGCTCCGAGCTGCGGGCACTCCTCGAGCATCCGGCCGTGCCGCGGGAGTTAAGCCTCTCGAGCCTACACCGCTACCTCAGCTTCGAGTACGTGCCGGCACCACACTCGATCCTCGCGGGGATCGACAAGCTCCCACCCGGCCATCAGCTAACGATGAGCCCGGGCGGCAAGCCGCGCGTCATGCAGTACTGGGATCTGGCATTTGCCCCGGACGACTCCATCGGGGCGGACGAATGGGCGACCATCCTCCGGCAAGAGCTCGAGCGGTCGGTCCGACGCCAGCTCGTGAGTGACGTGCCGCTGGGCGTGTTCCTGAGTGGTGGCGTCGATTCCAGCGCGATCGCGGCGATCGCCACCAAGGTCGGCGGCCGCACCATCAAGACCTTCAGTCTCGGGTTTGCCGAGGCGAGCTACGATGAGCGCCGGTTCGCTCGCACCGTGGCCCGGCACTGCGGCACAGACCACACGGAAGTCGAGTTTTCCCCGAAGGACGCCATCCGACTCCTGGACCGCGCGGGCGACCTGCTCGATGAGCCGCTGGTCGATGGCTCGTTTCTGCCGCTGGTCCAGCTGTCGCAGGCGGCTCGGCAGACCGTGGGCGTGGTGCTGAGCGGAGACGGCGGTGACGAGATCTTCTGCGGGTACCCCACATTCCTGGCTGAGCGGGGAGTGCAGTGGGTGCAGCGCTGGCCACGATGGCTTCAGCGCGCGGCCGAACATGGGGTCGCGCGCCTATCCCCCTCAGCGAGATACGGCAGTGCCGAGTTCCTCCTGAAGCAGTTCGTTCGAGGCCTGCCGTTCCCACGGGCCGAGCGCACCCAGCTCTTGCTTGGAGGCCTCACGGCCGTGGAGCGGTCCGCTCTCCTTGCCCCGGGCCCGTCACGCATCGACGTCGACCCGTACGAGGACTTGGCAACAATCGCGGACCAGACGCGCGCGTATTCGCCCATCGACCAGCTCATCTATCAACACTGCAAGTTCTATCTCGCCGGCCAGAATCTGGTCGCGGTCGACCGGGCCAGCATGGCGTGCGGCCTCGAAGTCCGAGCCCCGTTCCTGGACCGGCCCGTTGTCGAGCTCGTCAGTCGCATCCCCTCGCAGCTCAAGCTGGCGGGATGGCAGACCAAGGCGATCTTGAAGCGGGCACTTCGGGGCCTGGTCCCCGGCGCGATTCTCGCACGTCGGAAACAGGGCTTCGGGGTCCCGATCGGTCAGTGGCTCCGCGGTCCGCTGTGGGATGCGCTCGAAGAACGTCTGGCGTCCGCGCGTGTCGCCCGGGTCGGCCTGTTCAATCCCGAGGCCGTCTCGCGCCTCATGACGGAACATCTCAGTGGAACCCGGGACCACCGGAAGGTGCTGTGGGCGCTGCTGATCTTTGACGCGTGGCGTGAGCGATATCTACCCGGAAATCGGTGGACGTAGCCACCGAGTATCGGTCGCGATCGAGGCTTTGATGATCGCGAAATCCCTGCCCGGGGCGCCAAAGAGCCGAATTGGGTGATTGGGGTGATTGGTCTGAGCATGACCGGGCCTTGTATGTAGGCACCCAATGCACAAACACGCGCTGCAGCAGGAGGACCGAGCACGGTGACGAGGGGCGCTAGGGTTCCGTGGGTCATCGGCGGTGCGGTCACCGCCGCGCTCGTCGGGTACGGGGCGTGGCTGGTGCTCACCGACGCGCCGGCGTACCAGTTTCTGGTCCGCCTCTACGTCGACAAGCGGTTTCTCAAGCAGACCTTGCGAGACTGGGGTCTCCTGGCTCCCGTTATCTTCATCGCCCTCCAAGCCTTGCAGGTCATCATTGCCCCCATCCCCGGCGAGGTGACGGGAATTCTCGGCGGCTATCTGTTCGGCCAGTGGGTCGGGCTGTTCTATTCGACCATCGGGCTGACCGTCGGATCCGTCGCCGCGTTCGGCATTGGCCGGTGGCTGGGCGCCCGATACGTCCAGAAGCTGGTCAGCCCGGATATCTGGCAGAAGATGGGGTTCATTGTTGAAGCCGAGGGCACGATTCTCTGCTTCATCATCTTCTTGATCCCCGGGTTGCCGAAGGACATGGTCTGCTATCTCTTTGGCTTGAGTCCGATGCCGTTCTGGGTGTTCACCCTCGCGTCCACCCTCGGTCGCCTCCCTGGCACCTGGGTGCTGTCCGCGCAGGGCGCCCACACCGCAGCCGGCGACTATCTGAGCGCCATTCTTCTGACGGCCGTGGTCGTGGCGGTGGCGCTGCCCCTGTACTACTCCCGTCAGCGGGTCGTTGCATGGTTTGGCGACAAGAACCAGGGCTCCAAGGACTCCGGAAGTTAGCGGCTGACCGCGCCGGGTCGGCTACCACGCCGCCAAGAGAGCGTGATGAGGGCCTGCTGGGCAGCTTGTGTCTTGAGGCGTTCTTGAAGTTCCCGGCATTCTTTACGTGTTCTTAAAGTGCGGCAGCATGGAGTCCGAGGCAACTTGACGGCTCACTCAATGATCCTGTACAAGTTTGTGGGATGACGGCACGCAGCCTCCGCGTCGCGCTTGCCCTGGTGGTTCTGCTCGGACTGAGTGGACTGACGCCACTCGCCTACGCGAGCCCCCCCGATCCGTCCTGGATCCGTGGGATCTATGACGACGCCGACTATGACGACGTAGTTGTCCTGATCACGTCGGCGGCTGCGGTGACCGCCCCCGTCCTCGTGGTCGAGATCCGATTGCTACCGCCGCTCGCAGGATTGCCCCCTCAGCGCACCGAAGGTTCCGTTCCAACTCGTCCGTTCTCCCCGCTCCAGTCCCGCGCCCCACCCGCCTGCTGAGCCCCGCCGTCCGTACGCGCCGCGGCTAGGCCACGGCGCGTGAAGTCTGTCGTTCCCGCTTTGTCCGTGCGCGTGGTGTATGCGAGCGCGGGAGTCTCCGCCTCCGTCGCGCCGGGAATTCATGGCTCTGACGAGAGCCGAAGAGGCATCAATGCCCGACAGGACTGTCGAGATTGCTCTGCGAGGGGCGACGGGGTCGCCGCGCGTCCCCGTAGGGGCCCGCGGGGTCCGTGACGCCGGGTCTCGGCTCATCGACGTGGCGCGGGAGGCTTGAGGCGACATGCGGTCCCGCACGAGACGAACCGTCCGACCGGACACGGCGGCCCCGGGCCGGACTCTGCTCGGTGGCTTGTTGGGTCTGACGCTGATCGCCTTCTGGTTCGAGAATCACACTGGCAGACTCCCGAGCCCTGCGCAGCCGCCCCTCATGGTCGTCATCCCGCAACCGGGTGATGGCGTGACCTTCGAGGCGCACGAACACATCGGCACCCTCTGGTCCAAGCCGGGCGGGCCACGAGCGATCTGGACGCTGCTTGTCACGACCCGCCGGGATCAAACGGGCGAGACCGCCCTCTGGCAGATCGAGACGGCGACGCGGTGGCAGGACCCGATCACCTATGGCCGGGTGCCGGAGGGATTCATTCAACGGATGCCGGGGCGTGGAGCGCCGCCGGCCCTCCAGCCCAACGAAACCTACGTCGTGTCAGTCCGGGGGCCAGCTGGCCCCGGCCGAACTCCGTTCGATCTTCGAACTACACGACAGGACTAGGTCTCATGTGCACCAGCACGGCTGGCGGGATGGGACGCGCGGGCTTCGGCCGCGGTCGACTGCTCGTGACGAATCGCCGCGGCAGCAGATGGGCAGTCAGTGGGCCAGCGGAGTTGCGGAGGTGCCCATGTCGAAACGGACGCTCAACGCCCACGGCTTTGCGAGTTGGACCCCCGTGGCAGGAGGCCCGCCGTGAAGTCCCTTCGGCGTGGCTGGACGAAGGGCTGGCCTCGTGGAAAGGCGCCCGCGGCGTGCCGTCGAACGTCATGATCGAGCTGCGGCGGTGGCTCCGGGAGCACTACCCGGAGCTGATTAAGACTGCTCTACCGCCGGCCAAGGGTGTCCTTCGGCTGGCACGAGATCAGAGGGGGCCGGCTCGGGCGACGCCTGATGGAGATCAGCCCTGCCAACAAGAGCATTGACTATCTCGCGCGCTGCCCTCCGCGAGAACGCAATGGCTCCCTCAATCTACGGGGCGACGGCGGCACCATGCGCCTTTTGATCATTGACGGGGATCAGAAGGCCACGCACGTCCTGGCCAATGGGCTGCGAGACGAGCGATTCGTCGTCGACCTCGCCCACACCGGGGCGGGCGGCGTCGAGCTCGCCACTGTGAACACCTATGACCTGATCATTCTGGGTTGGGTCCTGCCTGACAAGAGCGGCATCACGGTGTGCGGCGAACTCCGAACGCGCGGCATCTCAACCCCGATCGTCATGCTTGCGGTTGGCGAGTCGCTTGAGGACCGGGTGATCGGGTTGAATACGGGCGCGGATGACTACCTCACCAAGCCGATCGCCTTCGACGAGCTCTTGGCGCGGATCCGTGCCCTGTTGCGCCGATCGAACGTGACGCGCCCGCCGGTGCTCCGCGTCGCCGACTTGACGTTGGACCCCGCCAGTCACCAGGTGATGCGGGGCGGTCGGACGATCCACGTGACCCGGACGGAATACGCGATCCTCGCCGTGCTCATGCGCCATCCTGGGGCGGTCGTGAGCCGCACGCAGCTCACCCACAGCGTCTGGGAGAGCAACGCCGACACACTCTCCAACGTGCTGGCAGTGCACGTGAGCAATCTCCGCAGGAAGCTCGAGGTCGCGGGCGGCGCTCCCTTGATCCGGACGATTCGGAGCTCTGGGTACCTAGTCGGGGCCCCCGAACAATGATCTCGGTGTGGACCGCCATCAGGACGAAGCACCTCAACCAGCTCCGCTGCAAGCCGAGTCGGGAGGCGGGCATCGAAGGCGCGGCGCGTCGGCTGCGGCCGATGGTGCGGAGGGAAGCTGATCGTCAGGCTGGGCCTGCTGCCGGCGGCAGCGCTCTCA